>ENA-OSET01000765-OSET01000765.1-sediment-metagenome-genome-assembly--contig:-NODE-765-length-35156-cov-37.377776_pt1 | contig 35156 bp, 37 predicted proteins | sample MGYA00237882_ERZ534229 | MGnify/ENA primary metagenome ERZ534229 (study PRJEB26408, sample SAMN06266212) | sediment metagenome | isolation source: Hudson Canyon methane seep mesocosm | place... | reverse complement strand
TCGGTATACATGCCCGGTCTTTTTTGTACCGGTTCTAATCCTTTTAAAACCTCAATGGCCGAGGCATCATATTCATTCGTCATTGTAATAGCTTCTTAAAATTATAAGTGTCGCCGAAAGTTTCAGATAGGAAGATTAACATACAACCAGCCCTATGATGCCACCAAAACAGGATTAAATTGACACTGCTATCAAATGTAGTAATATACCACTATATTAGCAATTACTTATTTAAGGAATAATCATGAATATCGATCGAATCGTTTTCGCTTTTGCAGGTAGCGTTGTACTACTAAGCGTACTCTTATCTAACATTCATCATCCTGCTTGGATGTGGCTTACCGTATTTGTTGGCGCCAATCTATTGCAAGCAGCCTTTACAGGTTTTTGTCCATTAGCCAAAATGCTTAAAGCTGTAGGTAAAAAAGCAGGCCAAGCTTTCGATTAACTTATTGGTATTTTTATACCTCGGTGTCTTATTATGAATAAATCATTACTTTTAGTTTTAGCAATCTTATCAAACAACGCAATTGCTCAAGATCATGAACAGTTCACTCAACAAAGTCAGGCAGCTATCAAAGAGTTTGCTGGCACATTGAAAGGCTCTCTAGTTGCTGCGATGAAATCTGGCGGACCAATTGAAGCGATCACCGTCTGTAATCAAGTTGCACCTGCTATTGCTGCTGGATTATCTGAAAAGTATGGAATGGAAATCGCTCGTACAAGTTTAAAAGTTAGGAATCCTAATAATGTAGCTGATGCATGGGAAAATGATATTCTTCAACAGTTTGAAGCGCGTAAAGAACAAGGCGAAGGCGTTAAAACATTATTCGTAAGTGAATCAATAACACAAGCGGGTAATCATGAAATGCGAATGATGAAGGCAATTCCAACAGGAAAGGTGTGTTTAACGTGTCATGGCAGCAACATTGAACCCTCTATTCAAAAAAGTATCAATGAACTTTATCCTAATGATCAAGCAACCGGCTTTAAACTAGGCGATATTCGTGGTGCATTTACTATTCGGAAAGTCGCAGAGTAATAAAAACAAAAAAGCCCACAGACCGTGAAGTCTGTGGGCTTTTTAATATTTATCGCTAATTAAAACTTATTTTAATGAAATAGTCTCAGTACGACCTTTTGTTTCAATACTTAGCTTGTCTTCATTTGCTAACCAACCAATTGCGCGTTGTACAGCCTTAGCATCTAGGCTTGTATCTTTAGTGATTTTTGTCACACTGCTTGCACCATTTTCATCAAGATAATTCCACACAACACCTGCTGCTGTACCAATTGAACCTGCCATTTTTAACTCCACTTTCAAATTGTTTAATATTTTATAGACACTTTGAAAATGAATCAAAGCATTGTTTAGCAATGATTTTACACTAAAGCATTCTATTTTTAATAGAGAACATCTTCCCGATTTTTAGTCTCTTCCGCATCATCACTTTCCTCTTCAATTTCCCAACTATATTTTTTCTCTGGCGGTTTAGGATCTTTGTTTCGAAAATGAATAGCACAAAATACGCCCATCAAAGCACCAAACAAATGTGTCTCAAATGATATTTCTTCTTTGGTCGGCAATACACCCCACACCATACTGCCATAAAGGAAAAAGACAATCATTGCCAAGGCCATGGCGGGTTTATCTCGACGTATCACACCAATAAGAAACAAGAAAAACATCATGCCATGGGTTAAACCGCTAGCACCAAAATGATAGGCATCTCGGGCAAATAACCACACCCCTAATCCTGAACCGAAATAGATAATTAAGAAAGTGGCTTTGGCAGATTTTGGATATTCATAAAATAAAGCGGTGGTTAAAATAAACATCGCTAAGGTATTTGAAAATAAATGTTCAAATGAACCATGAATCATGGGGGCAAGAACAATACCTAATAGACCTGAGAATTCTCTTGGTTCGATACCAATAACATTAAAGTGTAAATTAAATGCTAATTCCACCCCTTTTATTAACCATACAACGATAATGGCAAAAATCACTTTAGTCGCTATGGGTTTTAATAATACTGGATTTTCAGATGCCATCATAAGACTCGAGCTATTGCCTCACAGGCATCCATAATCACTTTTCTTGGTGCGGCAATATTCATTCTCATAAAGCCACTTCCTGACTCACCGAAGCTAATCCCTGGGTTCATACCTACTTTTGCTTGGTTAATAAAAAACGACTTCAATTCATCATCCGTTAAACCTAGTTTTCGACAATCTAACCATAATAGATAAGTCCCTTGAGAATCAATCAGCGTTATATTTGGTAACTTAGTATCTACAAATTCTTTTACCTGCCGCTGTGTTTCAGCTAAATAGTTCATTAATTCATCTAGCCACTGTTCACCTCTGCGATAGGCGGCTTCAAAAGCAGTAATACTAAAGGGGTTACTGGCCTGAACATGCCAGCTATCAAATATTGACTTAATTGCCAGCCAATCATCTCGTCTATTGGTAACAAGGCAAGATAAACCTAAACCTGGAATATTAAATGTTTTACTCGGCGAAACAGCTGTAACAATAGCGATATCATCAGCTAATGTTGCTAAAGGAATCTGTTGATAATCTGGATAAATCAGATCAGCATGAATTTCATCAGAAATAATCGTTAAGTCATAGCGTCTAGCAATATCTAATATGCCTTCCAATTCATCTTTCAGCCACACTCTACCGGCAGGATTATGTGGTGAACACAAAAGTAATAATTTAGCACCTGAAGCAGCACACTGTTCTAGATGTTCAAAATCAAACCTATAAACACCCTGTTCTAATATCAGCGGGTTTTCAATAAGTGTTCGCTTCGTTTCGGTGATAGCTGAAAAGAAAGGCGGATAGATAGGTGGTTGAATAATAACGCCATCACCTGGTTCAGATAACGCTTCAATTGCAGCATGCATCGAAGGCACAACACCAGGACACATTAAGATAGATTTTTTTTCAATCTGCCAATGATGTCTTAACTTAAACCAATCTTGCATCGATTCAAATAGACTATCAGGGTACAAGGTATAACCATAGATTGGATGGCTCGCACGTTGAATGAGTGCCTCAGTGACAGCCTGCGGTGCAGCTAAGTCCATATCTGCAACCCACAATGGAATAATGTCCTCTGTGCCAAAATATGCCTTACGAGCATCATGTTTGAGACTAGATGTCCCTGCCCGCTCTATATTTTTGTCAAAACTATGTGTCATTATCGTTTTTTCCAAAGTGTGACATCCGATAAGGTATGTTGAAACTTCCGGCTTGTTTCCCGGATAACAAAAGGAACTTGCTGAGATGGCTCCATCAAGTCAAAGTGCCGGCCCAAAATAGCCTTCAAACCATCCAAAGTAGTGACATTTTCACCATCTGTCTTAATACCACCTAACCAATTTTCTTTTTTTGTATGCTCTTCTAGCCATGTATAAGGTGAAGCTATCAATAATACGCCACCTGAATTCATTCGCTGATGAATAGAATTTAAGAATAAAGCGGGATCATATAATCTATCAATCAGATTGGCGGCTAACACTAAGTCATAAGCTGTAAAACGAGATTTCAAGTTACAAGCATCACCCTGTAAAAATTCAACCTTATCTTTGACTGAGTCTAAGTCCAGTTCTTCGAGCCGGCGTTCACGATAAAGCCTGAGTTCACCTTCGTCAGCAATGCTATATCGAATGACACCTTGGTCCGCGAGTTGTACGCCTAAATCAATTAAACGCGCAGAGAAATCAATACCAGTAACATGATCAAAGTGCTTTGCTAGCTCAAAGCTTGCTCGCCCTACTGCACAACCAATATCTAACGCTTTGCGTGCTGGCTGCTCACCTAATGCCTTAACGGCAATATTCACTAAGGCTTGTGGGAAATTCTCTACATCAAAATAACTGTCGCCATAATGGAATTCAGCATACTCTGACAACATTTTGTCATTTTCGTAGTTCGACACTATTTGTTCCTTCAGTGGTTCAGCTTCAACATAACGAAAACCGGCATGCTGAAAAAAGTGTTGGCGAAAAGCGTAACGTGCATCTTTACGACTCTCATTACCACTCGAGATCCATGCGCCTCCCTTAAATAAATTATGTCGTCCATCATAAGTCGGCATGGTGAAATCATCATAATAGGGATGAACCTTAAAGCCATCAAAGGGATAAATTGCTGTTTCTGTCCATTGCCATACATTGCCGACAACATCGTATAATTTTCCATGTGGAAAACGATTTACAGGACAAGGGGAAGCGCCATGATCGTGGTGAATATTTGCAGATGCTTGTTGGCCATTAGTTAATTCATCAATGCCAGAATAATCATAAATTCGAGTCCATTCATCTTCTGTTGGCAGTCTTATAGATTTCCCCGTTTGCTGAGCTTTCCAATTACAAAATGCTTTCGCTTCATGATAATTAACCTCAACAGGCCAATCCCAAGGCATCGCAATCACTTCTGTCATCAAACGACATTGCCACTCTTGCCCAGTGAGGACCCAAAAAGCAGGGTATTCTGCCTGTGAAAAGTTTAACCATTGCAAACCTTCATCATGCCAGTAGTGCTCATGTTGATAACCTTTAGCTTCTACAAAAGCCAAAAACTCCTGATTACTAACTAAAAATTTACTCGCTTTAAACTCTCTGACTTCAGCCTGATGTGAGCCATATTCATTATCCCAGCCATAAATATGATCGTCTGACTTACCTAAAATAACTTCAGCACTAGGAATAGACACCATTTCATTATAGGGCGCAGTGGCTGTTTCAGCCCAAGGCCGCCACGCATCATTTTTACGTACTAATTCTAAGGATTGTTGTCGAATCAATACTGATGACGTTTCTACGTGGATTTGCTCATGCTCAATCCCCATCATGATCGTCCACCAAGGATTATCCCAATCAATAGGTAATATCAGCGGTGCTGTATCAATTAAATCATTAATGACTTGCTTAAGTGCCTGCCTATAAGCTTTAACTTCAGATACCTTAGGCCATGCATAATGTTCATCATTAAGATCATCCCAGCTCATTTCATCAACACCAATAGCAAACATAGACTCAAATTTGGGGTTAATTCGCGTATCTATCAGTCCAGCTAAAATGAGCTTATTGATAAAAAAAGTGGCCGTATGACCATAATAAAAGATCAAAGGATGACGAAGTGGAATTGGCTTTTGATAATAAGCCTGATCAGAGGCTAAAGTTTCAAATAAAGACTCATAACATTCGAATGTTGCATTGAAGTAAGCTGAAATCTCTTTTCTTTTTGCTGCAACATCATCCCCTGTTAGCGATGGTGTTCTCAAAAATTGTGAAGATGACATTCAAATGCCCTTTATTATTTGTTGAAATAGAAACAATAGACATTTAAAAGTATCAAACGTTACAGCAGAAAACAAATTAACTAAGCTTAACGAGTCGGTGTTGCTAACCATGCTATTTTAGCTGAGAGCTCCACCGAGCAACTCCATTTATAAGCTAAATTAATGGTTTCTGCACAAGTATAAAGTCCATGCCCTCTGACTACTGCCACCTTATGATTTTTTAATCTTTGGGCAACTGCTGAAGGCGCTTGTTCAATATAGTCATCATAGGGAATAGAAATAACAGGAACGACAGGGAAGTAGTACTGTCCTTCAAAATCAACCGGAATAAAATCATCACCGCTTAAGCTTAGTGCAATCATATGAGGACCATGACTATGTAGCACAGCTCGAGCTTTGGGGTTGTTTTGATATACCTCAATATGCAAAGTGGCATCCAATGATGCACCCTCTTCTATCACACCATCAATATGACATTGAACAAGATCATCTACCAGCAAGGTATCTGCACAACAACCTGTTGGGGTCACCCAAATTTCATCATGAAAACGGAAAGAGGCATTGCCACTGTGAGAATCATTACAACCATATTGCCGTAACCAACGATAATGCTCGACTAACTGCTGTTTTAACTGTTCACGATTCATTTGTTGCCTTCTTTTCTAAAAGGGCATCAACATGACGTAACCATTGTCCAGCCTGATTACGTTCATTATCAAAGGCAATAGCTTTACTAAACTGAGTTTTAGCTTCAGGTAAATTCCCCAAATGAAATTGAGTCATCCCTAATAATAATAATGCTGAACCTTGTTTTTTCCCTTTGAGTTTTTCTAAGCTCTTAGCTAAAGGATCTGCAGCCTGCTTCCACTGCTCTAATCCAAAAAGGACTCGACCATATTGCAAGTCAGATTTTCCACTGTCATCAAGCTTGGCTACTTTTACTAAAACTTGTGCTGCTTTTTCATTTTCTTTAGCTGCCAACCAACTTTCTGCTAAACGGCTCATATTGTCCAAGTCGGCTTCAATAATACCTTTTTCAAAGCCACCAATTAATAGCTGTGCAGATTTATAGGGAATATGTAAATACCGGTACATATCTGCCATATTGATTAAAACTTTAGCATCACCCAACTCCAGACGTTGTGCCAACATTTTCACTGCTAAAGCGGTGAACTCCTTATTTTGTTGTAAATACAGTGCTGACAATTGTGACCAATATGTCTTTTGGTAAGGATAGCGGGGTATTAAAGCTTCCAACACTTTAATAGCTGATTTGTATTGTTTTAACTCTAAATGAGCAGAGAGTAATACTTGATACCATGATTCTTTGGCTGATTTATCATTGTTAATAGCCGTTCGAATATGCTCAATCGTTTTTTTATAATTTTTAACTCGATAATAGGCACTTGCCAATAAAACATACGCACTATTGGGAGGGGAAGCCTCAGACTCCAACCATTGCTCTAACAGCGTAATACCTTCTTTATATTGTTCATCGGCCAGCAATAACTGAGCTAAGTTATATGTTAAGTTGTGACTGGCTTGTTCTGGCAAGGCATTTGAACTCAAAGCTTGCTGAAATAGTTTGCTTGCCTGAGTATAGTTTTCTTGCGACGAATATAAATACCCTAAAGTCTGTTGTACCATCGCCATTTCATACGAAGCATCATCGACCTTGTTTAATAGAACTTTTAATTTATTTTCTGCCTCAGAAAACTTGTCGACTTCCATTAATTCTTGGGCAGCACTTAAAACCTTATATGTTTTTTCGGTCAATAAATACTGACTATCTTGTTTTGCCACCACATTTGTCATCAAGAATGACAACAAAAGGAGTAACAGTATTTTAATCGCTGATAATTTCATTATTTAGCCAACCTAAATTCTATTTCTTGTGTTGCTTGGCGTTCTACTGGCTGACCATCAACGACTTTAGGTTTGAACTTCCATTTCAAAATAGCCTTTAATGCAGCTTTATTAAATATCTTCTTCGTTGTTGCACTCACAACCACAGGGTCACGAACCTGACCATCTTTAGTAATAGTGAAAGATACTGTAACAGTACCTTCTAAACCTCGCCGTGAAGCAGAACGTGGATAACGAGGTGGAATACGTACTAGAGGAATAACCTCATCATCCATCATTGGTGCGACTACTGGAGCAGGAGCTGCAACAGGCCCCGCAGAAAAATCACCTAAGTATGGTCCACCAGCAATGTTCAATGGCACATCAATACGCGGTATATCTAATTTAGGTGCAGGTGCTTTTAACTTATCAGCTTGTGGTGCTGGTGCCTTGGGAGGCGGTGGTGGCTTTTTCGGTGGTGGCGGTTTCTTCGGCAACTCGCGTTTCTTCGTTTCGGTTCTTGTCTCACGCTTTAGGCGTACAAAATCAAGCAAACGAATATCTTCGGTCACCAAACGATCAATGCTATTTGCTGATGTCATTTGTTGCATTAAAGTAAATAAACCAAAATTCACCAATATTGCAAGAATCAACCCAATGGTTAAACGCATCTAATGATTATCCTTAATCACGTTCTGCGGCAATAGAGACATTAGCAACACCCGCTAAGCGTGCTTGATCCATCACCTCAATTAACAAACCTGTTTTAGCTTCTTTATCTGCCAAAATAATCACCGAACCTTCTGGGTTCTCAGCATGCATACGTTCAACATTAGCTCGTACTGCACGACGATCGACCTGACGTTTATCCATCCACACCTCATCATTAGGTGTAATTGAGATCAATATATTTGCCTGCTCTTTTTTAACGGCTGTTTTTGCTGAAGGACGACTCACATCAACACCAGTTTCTTTAACAAAAGAAGTCGTTACAATAAAAAAGATCAGCAAGATAAACACCATATCAATCAATGGTGTCATATTCACTTCAGCGATAGCGCCACTTTGGCGACGTGAATGTCGGTTTCTCATAATTTAAATCTCAATTCCATTTAATCCCTACGCAATACATCAGCAACATTATCAACAGAACGAGCCACACGTTGTTCTAACTGGGCACTAAAATACATGCCCGACAGTGCTGCCAATAAGCCCCCCATTGTGGTGATCAAGGCAACAGAAATACCACCAGCCATACCTCGCGCATTACCCGTTCCAAAGACAGTTAATACATCAAAGGTTTGAATCATGCCATCCACTGTTCCTAGTAAGCCCAGCATCGGTAACGCAGCAATTAAAGTACGTATAGACATTAAGTATTGCTTTAATGATGCCGTCATCTCAGAAATCATCCCTTGGCGAATTTGTTGAGCATACCAACTATTTCGATCCGCTCTTTGTTGCCAAGTATCAATCAGCTTTTTGACTTGAGCTGGATGGGTGTAATAAACAAAAACATAACGTTCAAGGATTAACGTCCACATCACTACAGAGGCAATTAAAATTGCCCACAGGACTAAACCACCACTTTCTAGTAGCAGTTGAATATTAAACAGATTATTTGTCAGTGCTTCCATTCTGCTTTTCTGCGTTATGGGCAACTAATGCTGCACTTTCTTCATCTAAAATTTGAACTAAACGGTTACTTTTGCTGGAGATAGCACTATGAATCAACAAAATAGGAATAGCGACTGCTAAACCAAGTTCTGTTGTTACCAAGGCCTGAGAAATACCACCTGACATCAACTTAGGATCACCCGTACCAAATAAAGTTATCGATTGAAATGTCTCGATCATTCCAGAAACAGTACCTAAAAGCCCCAACATTGGTGCTATTGCCGCCAAAACAGCTAATGTAATCAATCCGCGCTCAATTTTAGGTATCTCACGCAAAATTGCTTCATCAAGTTTTAGAGATAAGGTTTCAATATCATTTTCTTTATCGTTACTATAAACCGATAAAATTCGACCCAATGGATTTTTAAGACTCACCTCAGTTTGTTTTTGTTGTTTAGCAATACCTTGACCAACAACCGTTAAGAACAAGAATCGTTGTAATGCAATCAATAGCCCAATAAGACCTAAGCCCAAAATAATGTAGCCAATCCAACCACCTTGCTGAATACGTTCTTTCAAGTCAGGTGATTGCACAAGTAATGCCATCAGAGCACCACGTGTAGGATCAATAACTACTGGCTGAACCGATGTTTCTGTCACTGTTTCAAAATCTGCAACAAGCTCTTGTAAGCGTTCAACGGGTTGACGTCCAAGCTCTACCAAACTGCCTGTTTCTGGCAAATAACGTAAGAACTTTCCTTCACTAAAGGCAGTAAACACACCAACTCGCGTTACTTCACGCTCATCAATATGACCTTCGGCAGTAATAATTGGTACTGAAAAGCGACTTACTTTGCCTGATTCTGTCATTTCTTCTTGTAATAACAGCCAAAATTCTCGAAGCTCTGTAATTGTGGGTTGTTGTTTTCGTTCGGCCATCGCCAATAAAAACTCACCTCTATTTGCCTTTTGTGCCGATGTCATTGATGACTCAAGAACGCCCCGACTATCATTTGTCATTTGGCGAACTGTGCCGAATAGCTCTCCTAATGAACCTGATTTTTCTTGTAATAAGGCTTCTTTCTCAACTAAGGCCTTTTCATAATCTTGAAAAGCCTGATTGAGCTGCTCAGTTCTTTGCTCTTCAGAGATTAACTGTGCTTTTGCTTCAGCTAATAATTGGGCTTGATCATCACGAGCAGTTAAAAACGCTACTTCACGTAATTTATTTTGCTGCTGCTCTAATACTCCTTCACGTTTTACTTGCTTTAGTAGTGCGTCTAAATCAGCTGGTTTTTCTGCTGCATAGAGTGATGATAAGGCGAACAGGCTTAATAATAAGCTAGATATAACTAATCTCATTGTGCTGCCTCCGCTGTTTTCACTGGCAACACTAATAAATCAGGCGGTAATTGTTTTTTTGCGACTTTCAATGCCTGAGAAATATTCTGGCGGTAATCATCATCAAGTCTATGCCATTCCTGCTGGTCCCATATTCCAGCTTCTAAACCGTCTAAAGTCAGGTAATACAAACTCACACGACCAATTCTTAGGAAATCTACAGTTCTTGAATTATCAGCGATGGTAAGCTCACCTTGATAGGCTTCAATTGTACGACCATATTCTGTTTCGACTTGATAGGCTTCTAAGATACGGCGATATTTTTCAGCCAAAGTCACATCTGCTCGTTCCATTAAAGTCTGTAGTTGTTGAACACGTTGTTGACGTTCCTCAGGTAAAAATGGCACATCTAACTCAACAAACGTCACCATCGTATCAATCATCTTCAACATTAACGGCACAATGTCACGCTGAGTTGTTTCGATATTACGTAGTTGTATGTCTATTGATTCTAATTCTGATTTTTGCGATACAACTAATTTATTAAGCTGATCGTTATATACACGCAGACTATCCGTTTGCCTTAATGTTTCACGATACTCAACCAACATCTGAGTTGTCTCATCTGAAAGATTATCAATATGATCTTGTGATTTCTTAGCTGCAATATCGGTTTTAACCTGTGTTTCTATCGCATGTTCGAGGTTTCCGGCCAAGGTCATAACGGGGCTTGCTGTTAATAACATTATTGCAATCCAATGCGGCCTAATCCATGTAATTCTGTGCATAAAATATTTCCGTTCAGATAATGAGGCGTAGCTTGGTACTATTGCCATCAAAAAGTCAGACAGCAATAGTACCAAGAGAATCACATACAGGGAAATACTAAAATAAATTAAACTTGAGATGGTTCAAGCAAAAAAAAACCAGACCCTAGGGTCTGGTTAAACCTTCATAAGAAGGAGAGAGAAATATAAAGTTGCTAAGAAGCTGAATTCCTAAAACTATGCTGTATAGAATACAGAGTGCAACTTGATTAGGAATGAGCGACTTATCCCAATAAATCAGGAACTTATTCCCTTCCTCTCTCAGGATTTTATTTTTACTGGCCTAGCTAGACAAACCATGACTAATCGCAAAGCGCATCAGCTCAGCAGTTTTACTGATATCGAGCTTACTTTTTATTTGAGTTAGATTATTTGCGACTGTTTTATAGCTAATGCCTAAAATATCTGCAATATCATTCATACTTTTCCCGTCACCCAATAATCTCAGAATTTCTAATTCACGGCGAGATAAATCACTTAAAACACTAGTTCCAGCGCCTACATTTAACATGGCTAGTTGCTGAGCAGTATCAGGGCTAAGATAGGTTTTACCTTCTAATACTTTTTCAACCGCCTCAACTAAATGGTCAGCCGCATTATTTTTAGTGATATAGCCTTTTGCACCGGCTTGCATTGCACGAGATGCAAACACAGGATCTTCATGCATACTAAACATCAACACCTTGGCATTTTCTCGGTTTGCTCGCATTTTTCGTAAAACTTCTAATCCACCAATGCCAGGTAGGGTAATATCCAACAGCACCATATCTGGATAAATCTCCTGAAATAAACGATAGCCGTCCTCCCCTGTTTCAGCTTCAACGACCTTGGCAGTAGGAATTTGTTGAATTAACTGTCGGCAACCTGCTCTAACGATAGGGTGATCATCTACCACCAAAATTGTTACTGTCTGTTTCATGTTTTTTTATTATCCTTTAAAGGAATTAATACCCGTACCTGTAGACCATGCCCTTCTTCTGTATCAAAGGCAATTCGGCCACCTAATGCAGACACTCGTTCACGCATACCAATCAAACCAAAGCCGCGAATTAAATCAGCTTTTAAACCAATACCATCATCCGTTACCGTTACCTTTAAATTCTCATCATCTAAACGTAATTCTACTTTGACATGTTTTGCATTCGCATGGCGAACACAGTTAGTTGTACACTCTTGTACAATACGATAAACCGTTACTTGGAGCGTATCAGCTAAGTCACGACAATCACCGACAAAGTCCCACTCCCAATCAATTTCAGGCTGCCTATCGCGCCAATTTCTCAGCATATCCCTTAATGCATCCGTCAATCCTAAATCATCTAATGTCATCGGTCGTAATCGACTAAGCATTTTTCGTACAAGAGATTGAATATGATTGGTAATTGACTTGACCGACTCTACTTTATCTTCAACCTCGGTTAATAAATGCTCACTTGCCACACGTTCTATATCTGCTAAGTCAACACGTATTCCGAATAAACAAGGGCCCAACTCATCATGTAATTCACGAGATAAATCTCGTCGCTCGGATTCTTGTACTGCTAACATATTACCGGCCAATGAGTGATTTTCTACCATGGTTTTTTCTAATACGCTGGCCATATGATTAAAACGATTCTGAATAGGTGTTAATTCACTCACTACAGAGGCTTCTACTCGAGTAGAAAAATCACCTTTTTCTAATTGTGCCAATGCGCCAGCTAACTCTTCTATAGGCTTAAGCCCCTGTCGCAAAGCAACATAAACCAAGCTAACAATTAAGAATAAAAAGAATGTTCCTAGCCAGAAAAGTACTTGCACATCTCGCCATACTTCAGTGACCTCATCACTAGGGTCAGCTTCCACAACAAGATAACCATATGACTTACTACCTTTAGTTATTAATCTCCGAAAAGCTACAGCCTCAGGCTCCATAAGCTTAATAAACCAGTCCGGTGCATCCGGCTTATTTATAAAGCCTGCATTTTTTTCTTCACCAATTAAAGGCGCACCATGCATATCTTCAAACCACGCTCGAATATGTCGCGTATCTCTCACACTGTTTACAATTAATTTTAAGCGTTCTCCTAAATCATTAGAAAAACGAAGTGTGGGTAATGCATTTATCAACAAACCTTTTGCTAACTGCGTACTAGAATCCATTTCGGATACTAATGCCTGACGAGCATTCTTTACCATGAAAAATCCCGCTGCAGCGAAGTTAATCAATAATATAATGGTAACAATTATTACTATTCGAAATTTTAAACTCATAATCGGTCGGTATTCTTGCTGAGATAAGCTAGAATTATCGCACACATTCAAATTTAAGACCCTTAGGACATCCATATGACCACTAATCACGACCTGTTTTCTCAAGCTCAACACCATATCCCTGGCGGCGTTAATTCACCCGTTCGTGCATTTAAGGGCGTGGGCGGTGATCCACTCTTCTTTCGCGAAGGTAAAGGCGCATGGATAACGGATGCAGAAGGTAATCGCTACATTGACTACATTGGCTCTTGGGGACCAATGATTTTGGGACATGCTCATCCAGAGGTGATTAGTGCTGTTCAAGAATCAGTCACACATGGCTTAGGTTTTGGCGCGCCGACTGAAATTGAAATTGAGATGGCAGATACTTTATGTCGACTTGTTCCTTCAATGGAATTAGTGCGCATGGTGAGCTCAGGCACAGAAGCCACGATGAGCGCCATTCGTCTTGCCCGTGGTTATACCGGCCGAGATAAAATCGTTAAATTTGAAGGCTGCTACCATGGTCATGCTGATTCATTATTGGTTAAAGCAGGTTCTGGTGCACTCACTTTAGGTGTGCCCTCTTCAGGTGGTGTTCCGGCCTCATTAGCTGAGCATACATTAACCTTGACCTATAACGACCTTGATTCTGTCCGAGACTGTTTTGCTGAATTAGGCGATCAAATTGCCTGCATTATTGTTGAACCTGTTGCCGGTAATATGAACTGTATTCCACCAAATGAAGGCTTCTTAGAAGGTTTACGTGAAATCTGTGATCAATCAGGTGCCGTGTTAATTTTTGATGAAGTGATGACTGGCTTTCGTGTTTCATTAGGTGGCGCTCAAGAATATTATGATGTGAAGCCAGATCTCACCACATTAGGTAAAGTTGTTGGTGGTGGTTTACCTGTGGGTGCCTTTGGCGGCAAACGTGAAGTGATGGAATGTATCGCACCATTAGGTCCTGTGTATCAAGCAGGAACATTATCTGGTAATCCTGTTGCCATGGCTGCAGGCTTGAGCACACTAAAACTTATTCAAGCCCCTGATTTTCATAAAAACCTTTCTGCTACCGCAAAGACATTAGTAACAGGCTTAAAAGAACGTGCTGACAAAGCAGGTATCGGTTTAGCCATCAACCAAGTTGGTGGTATGTTTGGACTCTTTTTCACAACAGAAAAAGAAGTGAGTAAATTTGAGCAAGTAGTCGCCTGCGATCAAGAACGTTTCAAAAAATTCTTCCATGGCATGTTAAATGAAGGTATTTACCTTGCACCTTCTTCTTATGAAGCTGGTTTTGTTTCTGCTGCTCATGGCGATGCTGAAATTCAAGCGACATTAGATGCTGCTGAAAAAGTGTTCGCGACACTTTAAATTGAGAACAACAGTGCCAAGTTTTACTTGGCACTGATCATCACCAAATATCGGGGTAAATCATGGACACACTTTACTGGCACGACTATGAAACGTTTGGCATCGATCCTCGTTATGATCGCCCCTCACAATTTGCCGGTATTCGAACTGATGAAGATCTCAATATCATCGGTGAGCCTTTAATGATTTATTGCAAACAAGCCGATGATAGTTTGCCACATCCACAGGCTTGTTTAGTCACTGGAATCACACCACAAGAGGCCAATGAAAAAGGGGTGACTGAAGCAGCGTTTATTAAACAAATTCATGATGAATTTGTCCAGCCAAATACCTGTGGTGTGGGTTATAACAGTTTGCGATTTGATGATGAGTTTACTCGCTTTACGCTATATCGAAACTTTTATGATGCTTATGCTCGCGAATGGCAAAATGGTAACTCTCGCTGGGACATTATCGATATGGCTCGCTTAACTCGAGCTTTACGTCCAGAAGGCATTAACTGGCCTGATCGTGAAGATGGCAAACCGAGTTTCCGCTTAGAAGCACTGACGGCGGCTAATGATATTGAACATCAAGGTGCTCATGATGCATTAGTCGATGTCTATGCCACTATTGCGTTGGCAAAATTGATAAAAACAGCCCAACCAAAACTCTATGATTTTGTTTATCAAAATCGTCAAAAACAAAAGGTAGCACCACTATTAAACCTGCGTGACCGCACACCAGTTATTCATGTATCACGTATGTATCCCAGTGAATACTGTGGTACGGCCTTAGTCGTACCTATTGCTCAAGATCCGGCAAATAACAACGGCATTATTGTCTATGATCTTCGTCACGATCCAAGTGATCTAATAGAGCTCGATGCTGACACCTTACGCGAACGTTTATTCACTCGGTTCAGCGATTTACCTGATGGTGTTAATAGACCTGCATTAAAAACACTTCACATTAATAAATGTCCCATCGTCGTTCCTGAAAGTACACTAAATTCAGCAGCAGCCGAACGTTTACAAATCGACCTCGAACAACACCACAAACACCTGCAACAATTGAATGCCGCTGGCGATCTGACTGAAAAGATCAACGCCATCTTCACCAAGCCGGATTATGAAGCCACCGACGACCCTGATGCCAACCTCTATGGCGGTGGCTTTTTCAGTGGTAACGATAAACGCAAAATGGACATGATTCGTGAAGCAGATCCTGCCATGCTAAAAACCATGTCGATTCCATTTGATGATGGTCGTTTACCTGAAATGTTATTCCGCTATCGTGCCCGTAACTGGCCTGAAAGTTTATCGGCGGATGAACAAGTTGAATGGCAGCAGTATCGTCAACAACGATTGACTGATGAATCAAATAGTAAGATTCTGACTTTTCCTAAGTTTTTTAAGGCGATTGAGGAGTGTCGGGAGGGGGATATTTCAACTGAACAGAGTTTGGTTTTAGATCGGTTGGAAGAGTATGGGCATTTGATTGAAGCAGGTTTAAGAATATAAAATAAATGCTAAGTTGTTTAGTTGATAATTTCTTCCTGAACCTAACGTTCATTTTTTGCGTGGCAAAAAAACGAACCCAAAAAGGCCAATCCCATACTCAGCCTAATGAGTTCCCTGTGCTCAAACACCGCAATATTTGATCATTCATCTCTTCCGGTGCTCGGCTTTGCATAAGAGCATCCATGGGTATTTTATTGAAATTCAAATGAAGCTTAGAGTCTAGCCCTTTACCCCATGTTATCGCCGCCAAAAATTAAGCTATTTAGTGGGATGAAGTGGACGAGTGTTTGAGCGTAGCGAGTTTTCGTCCGCGCCCACCAAATCGATTTATTTTTGGGAATCAGGCGATAAGGGTGCCCTTTTCTTTGGTTCTGTTTCTTTTGGGCACGCAAAAGAAATGAACGCCCAGCGGCAGCGTAGACTTTTAATCAAAAAAACAGATTATAAGAACAACTACCTTAAGTAGCTTTTAGGTAAATGATCTTAAATTAAATCTTAACATTCATTTTTTGCGTGGCCAAAAAACGAACCAAAAAAGGCCAATCCCATGCTCACCCTAATGGGTTCCCTGTGCTCCTCAGAAATGAATGAAATACTACGAAACTCGCTACGCTCAAACACCGCAGTATTTGATCATTCATCTCTTCCGGTGCTCGGCTTTGCATAAGGGCATCCATGGGTATTTTATTGAAGACTTAGAGCCTCCACTCTTTATCCCATGTTATCACCTTCAAAAAGTAAGCTGTCCGGTGGATTAAGTGGGCGAGTGTTGACCACAGCGAGGTTTCGTAACCTCAAACCAAGCTACGAGCTTGTTACCTTAGCAACTGTAACGCTATTATTGCTCAAATTAAGATAAAATAGCGCTATGCAATCAACATCCCCCATCATCCTCAGCACGCTTAATGCCCGCTATATGCATACCGCATTTGGCTTGAGGTATCTTTTTGCCAATCTAGCAGACCTACAAGAACTGGCAAAAATAGTAGAATTCACCATTCAAGAACTACCGATTAATATCGTTGAGCAATTACTTTCACACCAGCCGAAGGTAATTGGCCTTAGCGTCTATATTTGGAATGTGGCTGAGATAAATAAAGTCGTTGCGATGCTCAAACAGATTGCACCAGAGATTATCATCATTCTAGGTGGTCCTGAAGTCAGTCATCACCCTGATGTACCTGCGGTAACTGAATTAGCTGATTATGTTATTTCAGGTCCAGGTGAAGTTAGTATTTACACTCTTTGCCAGCAATTACTGAGTGGTGAACGTCCTGAACAAAAATTTATCGAAGGCAAGGTTAAACCTCTTGATCAAATAGTCTTGCCTTATGACTATTATGACGACGATGATATTCGTAATCGCCTAATTTATGTTGAAGCCTCTCGCGGTTGTCCATTTAAGTGTGAATTCTGTCTATCAGCATTGGACAAAACAGTGACAGCCTTCCCTCTTGAGCCTTTTTTTGCTGCGATGGATAAGCTATTACAACGTGGTGTACGTAACTTTAAATTCATCGATCGTACTTTTAACCTAAAAATAAGCACGAGTGTCGCTATTTTAGAGTTTTTCCTCGAGCGTATGACGGATGACTTATATCTCCACTTTGAGGTCGTTCCTGATAATTTACCTGATAAGTTAAAAGAGATATTGCAACGTTTTCCCGCTAATAGCCTTCAGTTCGAAATTGGTGTGCAAACTTTTGATGCTGATATTCAGAACCTAATCAGTCGCAAACAAAATAATGACAAAACAAAGACAAATCTCAAATGGCTACGTGAATATACTGGCGCACACTTACATACAGATCTTATTTTTGGATTACCAAGCGATACTTTAGATAATTTTGGTCATAGCTTTGACCAACTGATTGCCCTTAACCCACATGAAATCCAAATGGGTATTCTTAAACGCTTACGGGGTGCGCCACTCAATCGTCATAATGAAGCCTACCAACTGCACTACAACCCGGAGCCACCCTATAATATCTTAACGACCAAAGATATTGAGTTTACAGCCATGCAGCGTGTCAATCGTTTTGCACGTTATTGGGATATGATTGGTAACTCAGGGCGATTTGCCAATACTCTCCCACTCATTACTGGTGACGCACCCTTTGACCGGTTTATGCTGCTCTCTGATAAGCTTCACATACTGGCAGGGAGTTCTTGGAAGATTGCATTAAAACGCTTATTTGAACTTATCTATAGCGTTTTAATGGATGAATTTAAACTTGATAGTGATGAGGTGAAACACGTGTTAGCTTTGGATTATGCTCGAGCCAAACTAAAAGGGCTCCCAGCCTACGAACAAGACAATAGTTCACCGAAAGAGAGAAAAATAGGACAAGCGAATAAACGACAACGAATGCATAGTTAGGCAGGGATTGGGATAATAGAATTTATTTTCTTAATTTATCATTCCGGTATATTTCTAGTGGGAATGCCTGTTTTTATCACACTAAACAATCAGTTTAGATAAAGTCCTAAACGCAGTGTGTTTCGCGTCTGCAAGCCATTCAAATAATACGGACTCGGTATTGGTAATAATCACACCAGCCTGACGAAGGCGTTGCAATGCATTATGTTTATTTTGTGCTGTTCTTGAACTCACGCCATCTTCAACTACAAAAACTTGGTAGCCCTGTTTTTGCAAAGCTAGAGCCGTTTGTAAAATGCAGATGTGAGTTTCCATGCCTGTTAAAATCACACTACGTCGATGACTACTCCGTAAGCGGGTCATAAAACTATCGGCATTCGTACAGGCAAAGCAGGTTTTCTCAATTACCGTTTTTGTTGGAGAAAGGCTTAATAAATCAGCTTCAGTAGGACCTAAACCTTTAGGGTATTGCTCTGTAATCGCAACAGGTATATTTAGTACCTCTGCTGCCTGCAATAAGACACCTACCTGCTTAATCAGAACATCCCTAGTGCCATCTGGCATCGCAGCCATTAAACGTTCTTGCACATCAATAACAAGGAGAAAGCACTCTTGGAGATTTGCTATTCCCGATACTGCTGATGTCATTGATCTTTATTCACTTCTAACCATTGATTAATTTTGCCTAAGTCATCAACATTTACTGTGCCTGCCGCTTGTTTTAAACGTAAGCTTGATAAAATATAGTTATAGCGTGAGCTGGCGTAATCACGTCTCGCTTTGAATAAAGCACTACGAACATTTAATACTTCCACCGTCGTACGAGTACCGACGTCATAACCTGCTTCTGTTGATTCCAGTGCTTTCTCACTAGATATCACCGCTTGTTTAAGTGCTGTAGTTCGGCTAACCCCAGAGATGACACCATTGTATGACTCACGGCTCTGACGAATAACTGAACGACGTTGCAGCTCTTCATTTTGCATGGCTTCATCCAGTCTAAACTCTGATTCACGTGTTTTTGACTGCACACTTCCTCCCGAGTAAATAGGTAGGTTGAATTGCAGACTAATTGTTTCTTGATGTGTTTTACTGCTGCCAAAAAAGTTACTATCGCTTTGTGAATCGAAAGCTTTCTGTCCCACGATATCTAAAGTTGGGTAATGACCACTTTTTTGTAAATCAATACTCTGGCCTGCATTATCAACGGCTGATTTTGCCACAAGCAAATTTGGATTCTGAGTTAAAGCAACATTAGTCCATTGCTCAATATCTTCTGGTTCAGGACGTACCAAAGGACTTTCTTCCTTTAAGGTTGATAACGACTTAGAATAACTACCAGATGTTTCACGTAAACGTTCTCTACTATTTGCTAATTCATTCTCTGCACCAATAACTGAGGCATTCGATATGTCATAAGCAGCTTGAGATTCAACTACATCAGTGATTGTTGCCATACCCACATCAAAACGCTGCTGTGTTTGTTCTAATTGCTGTGCTATCGACTCACGTTCAGCAATAGAGAAAGTAACATCATCTTGTCGTGCCAACACTTCAAAATAACGTTCGGCTACACGCACAATCAATGCTTGTTCAACAATTTGATAGCTTGCCTGTGCACCTTCAATGGCAATATCAGCTTGAGCTCGTTGAACAAAATTTTGGCGGCGGTAAACAGGTTGAGAAATACTCAAGGAATAGCCATGCTGATTGTATTCACGGTCCCCTACGCCCCCTCCTATAATGGTACTGCTTGACGTATCTTGCCAAACTTTTCCATCATTAGCAGACAAGTCAATCTGAGGTAAAAATAATGCTTTGGCTTGTGCTTCTAACTCTGACACAGCCTGACGAGAAGCAGACTCAGCTAATAATTGAGGGTCTGTTTTCAATGACATCGAAAATACGTCTAACAAATCTTCAGAAAAACTGACTGTTGAAGTCAGTGATGTCAGTAATAAAACTGCCAAATTTAGATTCAAGCGATTCATAATTCCATTCTCTTAATATACCGTCATCTTCGTATCGACATCAGTCGCCCAAGCATTCATACCACCTGCTAGATTGATAACATCCTTGAATCCCATTTGCTCTAAAAACTGTCCAATCTGTTCACTACGACGACCAGAACGGCAAATTAAAACAACAGTTTTAGCTTTATGTTGTTCTAATTCATTCAATCTACCAGGAACACTTTGCATCGGGATATGAATAGCATCATCCATCATGCCAAATTCTAACTCTACATCTTCACGGACATCTATTTTCACAGCTGTCGGACCAATCGCTAGAAAATCACGTAATTCTATTGCACTCATTTGTCTCATGTCTTGTTGCTTCTCTTAAAATTCAAATTCAGGTTTAGGTTCCGCATTAATCATCGGCGGAACAACTGTTTCGAAGACCGTATTTGTCAGCCATTCTCGTTCAGAAATTCTTTCAATTAACTGAACAGACATGGCTGAACCGGCACCTTCAATAGCTAATAGTCGACCACCCACTTGTAAACTCTGTTTATATTCATCAGGTATGGTCGTAAATGCTGCTGTAGCAATAATTACATCCATACGGCTAGGCAGTTCCCAGCCTTGTGAAGCATCACCAACACATAGTTCAATATTATCGATGCCCGCTAAATTTTTCTTTGCTTGTTCGGCTAATTCAGGAATTAACTCAACACTGCTCACGTGTTGAGCCAAATGAGCTAACAGGGCTGTAAAATATCCTGTTCCTGTGCCAATCTCTAACACCTGCTCGTCGGCTTGAACATTAAGAGCTTGAAGAAGGCGGCCTTCTAAAACTGGCGATAGCATTGTTTGATTATAACCGATTGGCAACTCAGCATCAGCATAAGCTAATAAAGATAAGTCTTCATTAACAAAATCAGCTCGCGGAATAGTGCTTAAGGCCTCTAATACTCTCTGGTCAAGCACATTACTTGGACGTACTTGTTGCTCGACCATATTAAAATGAGATTTACTAATACTTTGTGCCATATTATTGTCCTGAAACAGAAAATTCCTTTATTAACATAAGGATAAGTTCTTTTTACACTATGTGCAAGAAAAGAGCCCCTACCCGCCTATTTTTGCCCATGTATCACGTAATGTTACTGTGCGGTTAAAGACTAAATTCCCCTCAGTACAAAGTTTAGCATCAGCACAGAAATAACCTTCACGTTCAAATTGATAAGTAGTACCTGGTACAGCTGTGGCTAAACTCTTCTCGACAACACTATCAGTCAATGTAACTAATGAATCTGCATTTAAGTGTGTTGTAAAATCATCCACCTCTTTATCACTGTCAGGATGAGGATGATTAAATAATCGGTCATAAAGTCTGACTTCAGCTTTTACACCATGTTCCGCCGAAACCCAATGAATAACTCCCTTAACCTTACGTCCTTCAGGATTAGCGCCTAATGTTGCTGGATCATAGCTACAATGAAGCTCTGTAATATCACCGCCAGCATCTTTAATTACTTCATCACAACGGATCACATAAGCATTTCTAAGACGTACTTCTTTATCCTTCACTAAGCGTTTAAATTTATTATTCGCTTCTTCTTTAAAGTCAGCTCGGTCAATATAAAGCTCGCGAGTGAAAGGAACAGTACGTGTACCCATGCTTTCTTTTTGAGGGTGATTTGGTGCCTTTAACTCTTCAATTTTCCCTTCTGGATAGTTAGTAATCACTACCTTGACAGGGTCGAGAACAACCATTGCTCGTGGTGCAGTTTCATTTAACTCTTCACGAATACAGGCATCCAAAATTTCCATTTCAACTGAGTTGTCTGCTTTAGTTACCCCAATTCGCTCACAAAACTCACGAATAGCAGATGCCGGATAGCCTCGTCGACGCATACCCGATATTGTCGACATTCTAGGGTCATCCCAACTATCGACTAAATTCTCATCAACTAGACGGGTAAGCTTACGTTTACTCGTGATTGCATATTGCAAATTAAGGCGAGAAAACTCAATCTGTTGCGGATGAGATTCAAGCTTTAATGTATCCAAAAACCAATCATATAAAGGACGATGATCTGCAAACTCTAAAGTACAGATTGAATGAGTAATCCCTTCAATAGAATCAGAAATACAATGCGTGTAATCGTACATTGGATAAATGCACCACTCACTACCTGTTTGATGATGAATCACCCCGTGACGAATACGGTAGATAGCCGGATCACGCATATTCACATTCGGTGAAGCCATATCGATTTTGGCTCGCAATAACTTTGATCCATCAGGGAATTCACCAGCTCGCATCCGTGTAAATAAATCTAAGTTTTCTTCAATACTGCGATCACGATATGGGCTATTTTTACCTGGTTCCGTTAATGTACCTCGGTATTCACGAGTTTCTTCAGCATTAAGGTCACACACATAAGCATCACCTTGTTCAATTAACTGAACGGCATAGGTATAAAGTTGTTCAAAATAGTTCGAAGAAAAAAACAAGCGATCTTGCCAATCAAAGCCCAGCCAACGTACATCTTCTTCAATCGCATTCACAAATTCTTCATTTTCTTTATGGGGATTTGTGTCATCAAAGCGTAAATTGCACAAACCATCATAATCATTTGCTAAACCAAAGTTTAGGCAAATTGATTTAGCATGACCAATATGTAAATAACCATTAGGCTCTGGTGGAAACCGAGTATGGATTCGACCATCATTCTTACCGTTCTCAAGATCTGTATTGATAATGTTTCGGATGAAATTACTCGGTTTTGACGTGCTTGTTTCTACTTCGCTCATTTTAATCTCTAATCAATTGCTTTTACACTGGATAATAGCGGGATATTGTATCATGGACACATTCAACTATAAGTGAGATTTGATCATGGCTATAGCAACATTTGCTGCGGGCTGCTTTTGGGGCATTGAAGCACAATTTAGACTGATGACAGGTGTAACCTCTACGCGTGTTGGTTACACGGCTGGCTGGACAGAAAATCCAACTTATAAAACTATCTGCACAGGAGGCACAGGTCATGCAGAAGCAGTTGAAATAACCTTTGATCCCGATATTGTTAGCTTTGAATCCTTACTTGACCTATTTTGGAAAATTCACAATCCAACTACACTAAACCGTCAAGGTCCCGATATTGGAACTCAATATCGCAGTGCTATTTTTTATCATGATGATGAGCAAAAACAACTAGCGACCCACTCAAAACAGATACTCACTGAGAGTCAAAAGTATCCTGATCCAATTATTACTGAAATTACAGCTGAGAGTACGTTCTACCCCGCCGAGGAATACCATCAGTGTTACCTAGAAAAGAAAGGCTTATCCAACTGTCATTGATGTTATTTGCTCGCCCGATGAAATAACGGTTCATGTACTGATTCACGTGAAAACTGCCAACACGCTATGACAATAGCAACTGAAGAAAACCCTATTAATACTGCAATATCAGTTATCACTGAAAAGTCGGTCGCGACATTGGGCACAGCATGTTTTAGTAGGTCAACACCATAACTAAATGGGTTAACAGCCACTATATAATGCAAATATTCTGGTAGTTGATTAACAGGGTATAAAGCCCCACTTAGGAAAAACACAGGGAAAATAAAGAAGTTCATAATCACGGCAAAGTTATCAATACTTTTTGACCACACCGCAATTAAACCACCAATTGCCGCACAACAAATTGCCGTTAATAGTGCAGGTAGCAATAAGCTTAAGGCAATTTTCACACTGATTAAGCCCATTAACAATAAGAGTATCAGCAATAAGATTGCTTGAACCATGGCTGTCAATGTTGCAGCGATTAATTTGGAAATCACGATCCAATAATGTGCAATTGGTGCGATCATCATCATTCGCATCACGCCAAACTCTTTGTCATAAACTAAGGTTAATGCTGATAATAACGCTGCGAATAATAAAGTCATAGCTAAGATACCAGGCACTAAGAAAGTTAAATACCCGCTCTGTTCCGGCCCTTGCAACATACTACCGACACCTGAACCAATGACTAATAACCATATCATTGGTCGAACCATTGAGCTTATCAAGCGCATACGTTGGCGAAATAATTTGCTCATCTCACGGCCGACAACCGCTTTAACTGGACGCCAACTCATACTGATTGTCCTTGTTCTGGACTGCAAAAAGTCCATAGATAAATATCATTTAGATTCGGCTTACGCCACTGCATTGATGAAATTGAGTTACCCAAGGTTTGTTGTAATTGGTGAAAGTCGACATCATCGGCTGCAATCTTGAAACTCAAATCTTCATCTTCTCGAATTGGCGAACCAAATATCGGTGTAAGTTGATCAATAACGTTCTCTGGATTAGGTGTATTAATTTCTAAGATATACGCTGCCAATTGCTGTATTAATTCATCAGGTTTACCACCATGCTGTAATTGTCCTTGCTGGAAAAAATCAACATGGTCACACGCAGCAGCCTCTTCAAGATAATGAGTCGTAAGAAAGACTGTCATGCCTTCATCACGGCGTAATTGTTCAACAAAACGCCAAATCGAACGACGGTTAGGTAAGTCTAAACCTATGGTTGGTTCATCGAGGAATAATACTTTGGGTTTATGTAATACACCGCGTGCAATATCAACCGCACGACGTTGACCACCAGATAAAGCGACTAGCTTTTTATTACGTTTTTCTTGTAAACCAAATACAGTTAACAATTCATTAATACGTTTATCTGCTTCACTAGGGGATAAGTTATACATTGCAGCAGCAAATTGCAGGTTTTCATCAATCGACATAGTGCGATCGAGTGCTGAATCTTGAAAGACTAAACCAACGGCACGACGAATTGCTACAGGGTCGGCAGATACTTGTTGCCCTGCAATCCAAGCTTCACCTGATGTTGCAGCCGTCATTGTGGTCAACATATGGATCGTTGTACTTTTACCTGCTCCATTAGGACCGAGTAAACCATAAAACTGACCCGTTTCAATCTCTAAATCAAGGTTATTAACAGCAAGGGTCTGATCAAATTGCTTGGTCAGACCCTCTGTTTTAATTGCTAAATTACTTGCCACGCCTATTTATTACCCACCCAGTTTCTTAGAGTTTTTGGGGTTACGGAAAACTAAAGGCTTTTGTTCTGTCACTGGTTTAGCTGCTTCAGCAATACCTGCTGCAACCGCTTCTTCAATCAAGTGATGATGAGGAGACTTACTGCAAACAGGATCAGCATTAGTTGCATCACCAGTCAACATGAAGGCCTGACAACGACAGCCACCAAAATCTTTCTCTTTTTCATCACAAGAACGACAAGGCTCCGTCATCCAGTCAAAACCACGGAATTTATTGAAATCTTCTGAACCATTCCAGATTTCATCAATGCTCATGTCTTTAACATTTGGTAATGTCATGCCCGGTAAATCACGTGCGGCATGACAAGGTAATGCCGTACCATCAGGTGTAACTGTTAAGAAGATATTACCCCAACCATTCATACACGCTTTTGGACGATCTTCATAATAATCAGGAACAACATAGTAGACTTTCATCTTACCTTCTTGTTCTTCTTGATAACGATGAGCAATCGCTTCAGCACGCACTAGTTGTTCTTTCATTGGCATTAATTGATCACGGTTGTGCATCGCCCAACCATAATATTGTGTCGTAGCTAATTCAACATAGTCAGCTTCCAACTCAATACATAAGTCCAAAATCTCATCGATCTGGTCAATATTCTGTCTATGAGTTACAAAACACAAGACCATCGGATAACCATTCGCTTTAACCGCTTTAGCCATCTCGATCTTATGTTTAAATGCATCTGTGCCTGCAATCAGGTTGTTCAAATCCTCTGAGCTTGCTTGGAAACTCACTTGAATGTGATCTAAGCCTGCCTCTTTAAACTCTGCAACCTTGGCAGTGTCTAAGCCAACACCCGATGTGATTAAATTAGTATAAAAACCTAATTTCCGCGCTTCACGAATTAACTCAACCAAATCAGGTCGAGTCATTGGCTCACCACCAGAGAAACCTAATTGCGTGGCTCCCATTTTACGTGCTTGTTTAAAAACGCTGATCCATTCTTCTGTTGTTAACTCTTTCTTAACCTTGGCAAAATCCATTGGGTTCGAACAATATGGACATTGAAGAGGACATGAATAAGTTAACTCAGCTAATAACCATAATGGCTGTTTAATTTGATCGCGTACATTCATACCTTGAGCACCACCAGTGCTACCAGGTGCTTTATTCTGCTTTGATCCAGCTGTTTCCATGTGCTTCCTCCAAAAACTTGTAAACGTCATCATCTAAGTCAGCGCCATTAAAGGCAACTTTTAATTCGGCGATTAATTCAGCTACAGTTTGCTTGGTTTCATTAATTCGTTTTAAAATCTCGCCAGCAGTTGGATTCAGTTTTACCATCCCTTCAGGATACAGTAATACATTGCAATCTTGTGCTGGTTCCCACTGAAAACGATAGCCTTGTGCCAAAACTGGCACACTATCAGCAGTAAATACAGCTTTACTCATTTTTGAACCTCAAGATCAAAAGTGTACGGCGGGCGGTTTTCAATATACGCCATCCACATTGCATCACACATCGTCCACAGAACATCTAACTTGAACTGTAACAAGTCAACTGCACGTTGTTGCTGCTCACGAGTTTTATAATATTCTAGTGTGATTTCTAAACCATGTTGCACATCACGACGTGCTTCAGTTAAACGCTTACGGAAATAGCGGTAGCCATCTTCATCAATCCACGGATACATATCAGGCCATTTATCCAATCGATCCTGATGGATTTTAGGAGCAAACATTTCTGTTAATGATGAGCTTGCACCTTCTTGCCATGGTGCACGACGAGCAAAGTTCACATAAGCATCAACAGCAAAACGTACACCCGGTAAAACATGTTCTTCTGACCACAATTCTTCACGAGTCAAACCAACTGACTCACCGAGCTGTAACCACGCTTCGATGCCACCTACATCACCTTCGTGACCATCATGATCTAAAATACGTTGCACCCATAGTTTACGCACTTCACGCTCTGGGCAGTTTGCCATGATTGCAGCATCTTTGACAGGAATAGCAGTTTGATAATAAAAACGATTGGCTACCCAGCCTTGTACTTGCTCTTTCGTCATTTCACCTGAGTGCATTTTGACATGCAAAGGATGGCGAATATGATAAAGCTCTTCTTTTGCACGTAATACTTGCTCAAATTCTTCTCGAGACCAAGGTTGTAATTCTTCTGACATAATTTCTTCCTTCGTATTTTTTACTAATAATTATTCAAATATATTTGAGCTTGCTTGTCATCCCAGCATGTTTCTATCTGGGATCCATCATATAGTTATGGAAGATCCACTAGATTCCGGCTAAAAACTACCGGAATGACGTGTAACTAATTTATAGCTCAATATCCATTCCATCGTATGACACTTCTATTCCTGCTTCATCAAGGATCTTACGTTGTGGAGATTCTTCATTTAAAATCGGGTTGGTATTATTAATGTGAATCAATACTTTTCTTGGGCGCTCCATAGCATTCAAAATATCCATGATGCCGCCTTTACTAGATTGATCCAAATGGCCCATTTCTTGAGCACGTTTATCACTAATGCCTTCGTGTGACATTTCATCATCAGTCCATACTGTACCGTCTACTAATACACAGTCTGAGTTTGTCATATAGTCAACAACATGGTCTTCAACCACGCCAAGACCTGGTGCATAGAATAAGACTTTACCCGTGCGTGTATCTTCAATACGCATACCGATATTATCGCCAGGAACTGTATTGTGACGGTGTGGAGAATACGGAGGTGCTTCACTCTTAAGAGGAACAGCAGTAAAGACTAATCCTTCTGCTTTTGGAATAGTAAATGTTCTTTCATCAGTAGAAATTTCGTGCCAATTTACACCACGGAAATGCTCTAAAATACTAAATACTGGAAAGCCATTGGTTAAATCACCATGAACGGCCTCAGTACAGTAAACATCCCATGGTTCGATGTGTTCACGTAACATTAAAATACCAGTTGAATGATCAATTTGTGCATCCACAATTACGATTGCAGCTATAGCTGTATCACGTACTTTTCGTCCTGGTTGAAAAGCAGGGAAATCATCCATTTGCTTTTTAATATCTGGAGAGGTATTAAATAAAATCCAATCATCGCCATTGGCACTCACAGCAATAGATGATTGTGTGCGAGGTGTTGCTTTAACAGAGCCATCACGCACGCCCTTACAATTCACACAATTACAATTCCACTGAGGGAAGCCACCACCAGCACCTGAACCTAAAACATGTACATACATAAATAATTTATTCCGTTTGTGTCACAAGCAAATCACATAAGTCTGGTATAAAAACCTATCTGATTTAATGATGAAGAAATGCTCGGAGCTCAAGTAAACTTAAGTTCCGAGCATACATCAAAAACAGATATTAACGGTTACAGATGTACATTGTTACTTCAAAACCGAAACGCATATCTGAGTATTCTGGTGTAGTCCACATAATATTTTCTCTCTTTTATAATTGTAATAAAACTGCTTGGGAAATTCCAAACAGTGGGCGCCATGTTACACCTCACTGATAGTGCTTACGTCAGGATTCCCCCTCCCACTACTAAGGATTTTCCCTATTTATAGTATTTTAAATTTAGGCAAAAAAAAGCCCCGATAGTTTTCACTATCAGGGCTTTCTTAATAAACTGTTTTAACTTTGAATTTTAACGGTTGCAAATGTACATTGTTACTTCAAAGCCGAAACGCATGTCTGAATATTCTGGTGTAGTCCACATAATAAGCACTCCTAAATTGTTTAAAATGTTAGCGAGTTATTTCCGCTAACGTTGAAATACATAATACGCTGCTATTCTCAACGTCGTTAGAGGAAAAAACTCGACTTTACTCAGGATTTTTCCTAAAAAAAAGCCCTGATACTTTTCAGTATCAGGGCTTTTAATTTTATTGCTTTAAACTTTGAATCTTAACGGTTGCAAATGTACATTGTTACTTCAAAGCCGAAACGCATGTCTGAATATTCTGGTGTAGTCCACATAGTAATTTCTCCTAAGTTTTAAAAAATGTTAGTCGGGCCTTTCCGCTAACGTTGAATGTAACTATACGCCGCTAAATTCAAAGTGGTTAGAGGATAAACCTCGACATCACTAAGGATTTTCCTTAGTCATTTCAGGAAACTTTATCCGTTCCCGCTATCTGAGTCATTATGCCTCCAACAATCCACTGCGAATTGCTAGCCTAGCGAGCTCAGCTGAGTTAGTTACATCTAACTTTTGCTTAATACTAGTATGGTGAGTACCCACGGTTTTTGGGCTTAAGCTTAATATTTCTGCAATCTCATTGACAGATCGTCCTTCTGCTAACAAACGAAAAACTTCAAATTCTCGCTGGCTTAGCACGTCGATCACATTCTCAGATCCCGTTAACTTCTGCATTGCAATCTGTTGTGCAATAGCGGGATCAATACACATTTTCCCCTGTGAAACTTGTTCTACCGCTTTAAGCATTTCTTCTGGTGCACTACGTTTAGGAATAAAGCCTTTGGCTCCAGCTTGTAATGCACGTGTTGTAAAAACACTATCTTCATGGACACTCAGTACCAATATCCGTGCATCAGAGTGACGAGCAATAATACGTTCAATCGCACCAATCCCGCCGATCCCCGGCATTGAAATATCCATAACCACCACATCAGGATGAACTTTCGCATATTCTTGTACTGCTTGCTCACCACTATTTGCCTCAGCAATGACAGTAAATTGATCACCATCTTCTAATAATCGGCAAAATCCTGCTCGAACTAACTCATGGTCATCAACTAATAATACGGTTATTTTATTCATACGGTATGTTCAACTCCAAATGGTAGCGTTATATGAATGGCTACGCCCTTACCTAAAGCACTCGTCAACTCAAATGTTCCACCTAAACTATGGGCTCGCTCACGCATTCCTAGCAAACCAAAATCAACATCTGAATGAAAGTCTTGCACCACCATTCCTTTTCCATTATCACAAATATCGAGCACTAATTGATCTTGCTTATCATCAAGACTAGGTTCTTTTCTTACAGAAATACTAATTTCTGATGCAGCGGCATGACGTACGGCATTTGTTATTGATTCTTGCACAACACGAAATACAGTCATATTCATTGCTTCATTCAAGTTATCTAACTCACCAATACATTCTAATTTAAAATTAATCTCTGCTTGGCGCAGTCGCCATGCTGAAATACTTTCTTCTAATGTAGGCACTAAACCTAAATCATCCAGCGGGCTAGGACGTAACCGTGTAATCATATTATGTACAACATCATAAATATGACTCGCCACATCAATAATCGCCTGCGCACTGGTAAAGGCTTTCGGCTCACTCACCTCAGTTCGATTCCGAATAAGCACCGCATCTGTTTTTATTGCAGTTAAACATTGGCCGAGTTCGTCATGTAACTCACGTGCTAAATGTCGCCTTTCAGCTTCCTGCACATCTGACATATGCTGTGCCAATAATCGTGATTCACGTAATTGGTTTTCAGCGGCTTCAGCTTGTTTGTGTTCAGTTATATCTCTCAGTGTACAAATTACGCCACGTACCGTTTTCTCTGCATCTTGCAATGGCACGGTAGAAAGTAATACTGAAATAGTTCGACCCTTTTCCTGAGGTAGAGCTGACTCTACATTTTCAACTGTTTTACATTGTTCCAAAACATCGGCAATACGATCATGCTGCTCTGTAAACCCTAATGTTGATAATTGCTCACCTAATAGAGAAGTGGTTTGATAGCTGAATAATCGTTCTGCAGCAGGATTACAAAACGTAATATGTCCCGCATGATCCAACGATAAAATAGCATCGCCAGACTGTTTAACGAGTATCGCTAAACGACGGTTTTCCTCAATACTTAATTCAAGCGCCTGTCCCATTCGATTGAAAGACTGACTGATTTTGTCCATTTCTGTTAGCGAGAATCGCGGTAACCGTAAATGTAAATCACCTCGTTCAAAGCCTGATAAAGCATCCAGTAAACGTTCTAAAGGTTTTAATATCCAGCTAACACCCCAGTAGAGACTTATTCCCACGAAGATAAAGATCATTAATCCTAAGGCTAAAATACTACGAATATCTAACCAGCGTTCACTAATTTCTTGGAGTGGCGCAGCATAAATCACCATATGACCTTGACCGAAACGTTTTGTTAACGGTGTCACCTTCGGCAATAAAATATCGATAAACCAGTCAGGCGGCATCAGATCATTACTTGCTTTAGGCTCCCCTTCAAATAATAAGCCCTCTTCATTAAATAATAGGATATGTAAACTTCGGATTTCACTTAATGCAACAACTAAGTCATGCATGTGTTGATACATATCCCCTTCTTTCTTGAGAGGCACGCTAGAAAGTGACACTGTAATAAGCTGTGCTGCGGCTGCCATCGTTTCATTCATATCAGCCTTAACCGAATCACGGGCATTAGAAACTAATATTCCCATACCGGAAAGCAAAGAGGCAGACATTAATATGGCAAAAAACAAATTTACTTTTATTCTAAGGCTCATTTAACGCGTGTCTCTATTAATCCTTTAGCACCCAGGTTATCAACCCAGCGAACCAAAATTTTATCGCCCAATTCACCACCCGCTAATTGAAAAGAAAAATAAGGATTTCGAGCCGTAGCAGTGCCGCACTTAATCGTCAGTATTTCATCATCATTACGCCAGCAGCGAATATCTTGAATAAACTCCGCCGAGATCAGCTCTTCAGATTCATTTTTAGCACGTCCTGTATGCATCGGATGGGATAGTAATACCCTTACCGTTGTATCACCCTTTTTTAACTTTGCACGTAGTCGATCTCTTGATGGCAAGCCCATTAACCACACCCTCCAATATCCACTTCGACAAAGCGAGACGTTTTATATAATTTACCTTCTGCACGAATCACAGCAATCACCTGAGAATCTTCTCTAATTTTAATCATACTTTTAAAAGGGAGTTTAACTGCCGACGTTAAATCTAAACTCATCGCTAAAGGAAATGGGTTTTTTTCCACTAAGATTGCAATACGCTCAATATTATCTAAACTACTTTGAACTTGTATTGGCACCGACGCACCATTCACTGCATAACTTGGAGGTGTTCCCACCTTGAAACTCACGGCTGAATCTTCAACGACTTCCGCTTCACCTAATAAAGCCAACAGTGCATCTTCCACCGTTTCAGCATTAAAAGAATCTTTAGGCCAATGTGCTAACAGTCGTTGAGGTAGCATCAATCCACTTGCTGCGACTAACGCCAAAGTAGATGCTGAGATAGCCCCTTTTAAAATCGAACGCCGTTGCTGATTTATATTATCTACCATTACAACTCTTCTTCTATTTTTGCCAATATCAACTCAATATCTCGTAACCGAGCACTAATTTTTGCCAACTGAAACTCATCACCTTTTGCAAAGTCAGCAGCAATACGTAACTGATCAGCAGCCAAACTTAATCGTCCGGAATGATAATAATACTCTGCTAACCAACCATGAGATTGACTTTTCTCTCCCATAGCTCCTTTAGCCTGAGCCAATAACTTATATAATTGGCGAGAGTTAACGCCTAACTCTAACTGTTTCAACAATAAGTCTGCCGCCTCCTTGGGTAGATTCGCTTGCAATAAAGCATCAACCTGATTCAATGTCAAAGCGTGATCATCCGGGTAGATTTTTTGAGCATATTGATATATTTCTAAGGCAGTAGATAAGCGTCCCACTGATATTTCAATTTTAGCCAAAGCCAGTTGATAATTGAGTCTATCCTCATCCTTATCAATCAAGCCCTGTAAGACCTGCCTAGCTTGAGTGTAGCTTCCTACTTCAGCCAAAGCTAAACTATAACCATAACGTGTTGCAGTCTCGTTCAAACTGCTACCTTTCTTTAAGGTGTCAGTATAGTATTGCACCAGTTTATTTGAATCTGTTGACGCCATAACACGTAGCTTTTCGCGTATTAAATAAAACTGCAAGGTATCGGCAAGTTGCCTTTTTAATGGGTAGGTAACAGCCCGACCTCGCGCATCTGCAATACGCGATGTTGTCACAGGATGCGTTCGTAAAAATTCAGGTACCGCACTGCCATTATAAAAGCGACTTGTTTGCTGTAGTTTCTCAAAAAAAGCGGGCATTGCTAAGGCATCGAAACCTGAACGAACCAAAGTCTGCATCCCTAAATTATCCGCTTCAGCTTCATTAGTACGCGTAAAATTCAGCTGAGATTGAAGCCCCCCTGCTTGCACAGCCATAATAGCCGCCGAGCCCATTGCAGGATCAGCCGCACCCAATAAAGCCGCAGCAATCATTGCCACCGTCATCGGTAAATTCATCAGTTTTGATTTTTCATAACTTCGTAGCAAATGTCGCTGTGTAATATGCGCAATTTCATGTGCCAGAACCGACGCCACTTCGTCTTCACTTTCACTCGTTAAAATAAGACCGCTATGCATACCAATAAAACCACCTGGAGCCGCAAAGGCATTTACCGAAGACGCGGGCACCATAAAAAATACAAAGGGTAAATGTGGTGCATCACTATGGGTAACTAATCGGTAACCCAACGCTTGCAAATAACTATTTATTTCAGGATCTTCAATCAAATCTACCGACTGCTGCAATCGCCAATAAAAGCCCAATCCTATTTGATATTCTTGCTGTGGTGAAATAAGTGAGCCAGCACTATCACCAATTTCAGGCAAGGCAATATCCTTTGCTTGCACCATAAATAATGGCCAAACAAACAATCCCAATAATGCTATCACTCTAATTAATTTCATATTTAACAGTAGACAATGTTCTTATAACAAGGGTTCCAACAAGACAAAATACCTATTTCAGTTTATTATTACACGTTTATATTGCTACCTTCATTTCAGGAACAACCATGTCACATTTTGATGTAGAACTTGATACCTCTGGCTTAAACTGCCCATTACCAGTACTTAAAGCGCGTAAAGCCTTATCAGAAATGTCCGCAGGCCAACGTTTGCTTCTAATCGTAACAGATGCTGGAGCTAATCAAGATATTCCTGCATTTTCGAAAATGACTGGGAACCCGCTTATCGAATCAAACGAACAAGACGGTAAACTACACTTCATCTTAGAAAAAGGTGCTGAATAATGGCTAAAAAACTTGCAATCATCGCTAGTAAAGGAACTCTAGATGGAGCTTACCCTCCATTCCTGCTCGCATCTACTGCTGTAGCATTAGGATTTGAAGTTAAAATATTCTTTACCTTTTATGGCTTACAGCTATTAAATAAAAATCTAAATCTTAAAGTATCACCTTTAGGTAATCCTGCGATGCCAATGCCGGTTCCAGTCCCAAGTATCGTGCAAGTCATTCCAGGCTTAGAATGGTTTGCGACATGGATGATGAAACGTAAATTAAAACAAAAAGGCGTAGCTAGCGTAGAACAACTACGTGACATTTGTGTTGAAACAGGTGTTGATTTAATTGCTTGCCAAATGACCGTTGATTTATTTGATTTCGATAATGCAGACTTTATTGACGGTATCAGCTCAGGTGGAGCAGCAACGTATCTAGAGTTTGCTGGTGACGCAGACGTTTCACTTTATATCTAACATCTAAATTCCGTCGGGGAATCATTAAATAATATTGGTGCCCCCGGCGCGATTCGAACGCACGACCTTCCCCTTAGGAGGGGGACGCTCTATCCAGCTGAGC
>ENA-OSET01000762-OSET01000762.1-sediment-metagenome-genome-assembly--contig:-NODE-762-length-35192-cov-3.945778_pt1 | contig 35192 bp, 37 predicted proteins | sample MGYA00237882_ERZ534229 | MGnify/ENA primary metagenome ERZ534229 (study PRJEB26408, sample SAMN06266212) | sediment metagenome | isolation source: Hudson Canyon methane seep mesocosm | place: USA:Hudson... | reverse complement strand
TCTATTGGGTACCTTCCTGTTTATGCGAAGCGTGATGGAGAATATTCTGGGTATGCTCGGGCGGTTTTTTAAATGCTTTATAAACGGTGGTGTTGATTTTAAATTACCAGATGCCCTTATTAGAAAAAAGGCATTAAAGAAGGCGAGAACCTTATTTATAGTGACTCTGTTTTTGAATATGTTGATGGTGCTTTAGTTGACTCTAAGTCTTTAGGTAAAGAACTGCTTAAAACTTTAGGTGTGTTAAGAGGTATACAGCCTAGCACTTGTCTTGGTCGCTAAGGTTCTCCTTAACCGAGATGGAAACGAACCTTTGTCTGGCTATAAACAAAGGGCCTAAAGTAATGTCCCTATTTAAACTGGCTTAGGTAATTATCGGCAAGTTCCCATTTATCATCAGGATCGATGGAATAAGTAAACGGGCGAGGATTGTTTTCTGTATCGATGATCGATTTTATTTGCTTATCAGACTGGGCAGGATTATAAACCCGAAACAGCAACTCCCGGGTCTTTTTCCATGTTATACGCGCCAAAGGTAGGGCATTTCCATTTGTGAGCAGTTCAGACTCCAATTGCCGACAAAACTCGGCGATTTCACTTTCTTCTTTTGCCAAAGTTAAACCCTTATCGTCTTCTGTTTCCAAGTCCATAATGATTGATAGCTGCCAGCTGAATAGTTGGCGGGGTTCAGCGCCAATTTTAGATAATGACGTATTGACTGCCGCATAAACAGGTGCACCTTCGTCTTCTCGTTGAATCAGTGTGTAGTTGGGCTCTGGCGCTATAAATTTGGTGCTCAAAATATTACCTCATTGTTACCTGGTCATCGTTAGCAAACATGAATGCTGGCGAATTTTTTCGAGATTATACTCATTATCTGTTTGTCCGACCAGACATGGCTCCAATTGGGATTATCACTCGCCAGATAGCATGCCATTTAAAGTTAATACTAAGGTTCTACTACCAGCATGGTTTCTATGTTCGCATAAGTAAATACCTTGCCAAATACCCATGTTCAGACAACCCCTAGAAATAGGGATGTTTAAGTTACATGATAACAGGCTGCTTTTTATATGTGCTGGAAGGTCATCGCTGCCTTCATCTGTATGTTCGTAATAGGGCTGATTTTCTGGAACAAGCTGATTAAAGCAACGCTCGAAATCACTACGGACGGTGGGGTCTGCGTTTTCATTAATCGTTAATGATGCCGAGGTATGTTTGATAAACACATTCAGCATACCAATTTGGACTGAATTAAGTTCAGGCAGTTGGTGTAATATTTCTTCGGTTACCAAATGAAAGCCACGCGGTTTTGCTTTTAGGTGCAGTTCTTTTTGAAACCACATAATCAATTACCCTTCGGTTTTAAGCTTTTAGCCACATTTTTGTGTTTCTGACACATCACTTTTAATGTGTCATGTCAGTTTTTCAAATAATGACACTAACTCAGAAAATATACCCTGTTAAAGCTCAATTTTGTGCTCAAAAAGTTGGCACGCTAATTGATATATGTATATTCGAGAGTTAATTTTAATACACAACTAAATACGAAAATTAAAACCCTTGGAGGGTACAAAAATGTCAGCAGATATGTTTTTAAAAATTGAAGGTGTAGAAGGCGAAGCAGTTGATCATAAGCACGGTGGCGAAATTGATGTACTAGCCTGGAGCTGGGGAATGAGTCAGTCGGGTTCAATGCATGTAGGCGGCGGTGGTGGTGCTGGTAAGGTAGCGATACAAGATATCTCTTTTACCAAGTATGTTGACAAATCATCACCTAATTTGATCAATACTTGTTGTACAGGTAAGCATTACCCAGAAGCAAAAATTACGGTACGTAAAGCCGGCGATAAGCCTGTCGAGTATTTCATTATTACTATGACAGATGTGATCGTGACATCTATTTCTACTGGTGGAAGTGGTGGTGAAGATCGTTTAACAGAAAATGTATCTTTGAACTTTGCAAAAGTAAAAGTTGAATATACCCCACAAGGTAAAGATGGAAGCGCAGGAGCTTCAGTAGAAACGGCCTTTAATATCGAAGAAAATACTGCGATGTAATTTAGAGTTTACAGTGTAATTGTTAAGCGCCCGGAGATTTTTAAAATAGCCGTATTATTAGGTAAATTTCTGGGGCTAGCTTAATAGCAAAATATTTTTGTCAGCAAGGCCTCGATGGTTTATCGTTCTAAGCTATTAATAAACGGTTATACAATCACGAAAAATAGGGAGAAGTCGTTTTGAAAGGACGTTTTATAGTCGCGATGACTTTCCTTCTGACCTTGAGTGCGAGTATTTTTTACATGGATGCAGCCTACGCATGGGACTTTGATATGTTTTCTTTTTTTAATAAAAAAGACAGTGCAGTACCGACTACTGTGAACGCTTCCCTCGCGGCTGAGTTAACAAAATTATCTCATTATCCAGCTAGTTCTGGTCAAACATTAAGTAGGGATACTGAAAACTGCATTAAAGTAAAAGTTCAGGGCTCGCCCCTAACCATGCTAAGCAAAGAACAATCCTATATAGAGACGTCTCAAGCGGCTTATGTATGGGCATCAAATGATAATAGCATTGCATTGATTAACAACCCTGAAGAGGGGCGTTTTGATGTTTGGGCACTTGAGTCAGTAAAATCGCTAAAGCCGGTTAATAAAATACAGACCAATGACCTCAGTGAGCAAGCAAGTAAGTGGATTAACTATAACGTTGTTGACGTACTTTGCCTGCCAAACCAAACATTACTGGTGGCGGTAAATTATCATGACCCGCGGCCTAAAGTGGCGCTTTATCTGTACGACACCTCAAAACAAAGCTTCAGTTTATTTTCTGAAGTGGATGCCAATGCCCATGATCTTGATAACTATTTCGATCACAAGAGACTGAGCGATAAAGAATCGATCGTTATTTATTACACTGACACTCAACGAAAATCGGCTGAGATCTATCACAATTACTATAATAATATTGTGCTCTTTTCAGAGCGCTATCCTCAAGGACAAGAGATTCTGAAACTCGGTATTGATGATGGTAATGTGGTCGATTGGCAAGTGCTTGATAAAAAATTACTACTAAAAACACGTGATAATCGAGATCACAAAGATCCGAAAACATTTGACTGGTCGATAGACCTATCAACACTATTGGCTGATTAACGGAAGTACATCAGTTTAGAAAATAATAATGTAAACGGAGTTAGACATGCCAAGTGCAGACACCCTTACGCCCAGAGAAGCGGCGCATATAGCAACCAACAGTTACTTTACCTTAAAAGACTGGATTAATAACGAACCCACTGCGGGTGTTGAGTCCAGGTCTAATATACAGAACCGGGTAATAGGCTCAGGTACAGCTGGTAGTGGTGGGCAAGCGAATACTTCCTTACAGTCAACTGGTATGGCTTCTTCTAGCTTAGGCAATGTACATTCGGCAACCACTGGCTTTGGTACCAGTTCTGGTTTTGGGTATACCTTAACCTATGAAGGTGAAGGTAAAAAGCATGTTGTGATTGCCACTCGTGGTACGCGACCTGAAATGTCAGGTGTTCCCGATATTGTCACCGATTTACGTGCAGCAGCTACCCCTTTTGGTAGCTTTGGGCCTGTTCATAAAGGCTTCAAGCGGACATTCGATAGTATTAAGCCCAGCATTCAACGAGATGCTTCCTTAATTGCTGATGCCGATGTTGTACATTGTGTTGGTCATAGTTTGGGGGGCGGGGTGGCTACATTGATTGCAGCGGATATTGCGATGTCTCGAAAAAGTGTCAAGCTTTATACTTTTGGTAGCCCCAGAGTGGGGTGTTTGAATACCTATTCATCGATAGAACAGGCCATTGGTGTGGATAACATCTATCGCGTTGCCCATGACCTTGATCCGATTACCTTAATCGCGCCTTACCCATATATTCATGTGCAACCAAAGCCGGGTGACCCGAATAACATGACCCTGTTATCGCCCACGGGCAAGTTACTCAGTACTGCGAATCATGATATGCAGGAATATATCAAATCCGTTGGTAGCTTAAGTTGGGAAGGGGTACGCCGGGCATCAGGTGCGGTGGACCAAGATAATGCATTAGTCTCACGCTGGTTACTGCATGATACAAATGACTCAGGTTGGGTTGCCTATGCTTCTGCAAAAACGCTCTCAATATTATTTAAACTATTTAGCCATGTTCTCAAGAGTGTTAGCTCGGTACTGATTCTAGGGCTAACGGCTGTTGATTTACTGGCTGAAATTCTGTTGAAAGGACTAAATAGACTAAAACTACTGGGCCAGAAAATTTATACCTTACTTAAGCATGCTGCAGTTTGGGCGGGAATCAAAGCAGTAGAAGGGGCTGACTTTACCGCAGGAATTATCAAGCGAATCTTATCAAAAATGTTGTCGGCGCTGAGAAATTTAGCAGTCAATTCTGTTGCATTTTTAGAGCGAAATATTACCCCACTGACTCTGGGTATTGGTGGTGCTTGGGCTTTGTCAGCTGCTTCGGCGCTGTGACGATGACACTTTATAAGATACGAAAAAATGATCAATAGACAAATATTTTATGTCCTGTTTGTGAATGCAAATTGCCTAGCGGAATTAGGACTTCGTAGTGCCTCTACAGAGGTAGACTCGTTATTAGATGACCTTGATTCCCTTGATATAAATGCACTTGAGGGAGAGTTACCCACTCAACTAGATGATTTGAATTTTGCTGCAATGGACGGCCTTGAATTTTATGATGCTGAGGTAGAGGCTGATACGTCTGAGACAGTAGCAGAAACGTCTACTTTAGATGGAATAGAGGAACGACAAACTGATGAAACGATATACTCAATTGAACAGACAGCTGAGTTCGATATAGATATCTATATGGCCAATGTTTATACCCATGAAGCTTATCTGAGTGAGCGTGTAGACTCCGCGTTTCAGAAAGTGGATCAAAATCAACTAGCGGCATTACTTAGTCAGCTGCCCTCGGAACTTCCTTGTTTCAGCGAAAAACTAACAGGCGAACAGATGACACTGTGGCTTGACCAGTATTCTAATGATATTGAGGCAATCATAAATTTGCTGGTAACAATAAGAGAGCTTGATTTCATTTAGCTCTCTATATTAGCTACTTGGTTTAACTCACTAGCCCCTGATAAAACGCCATCATTGGTTTAACAACTTCCTCTGGTCGATCTTCTTGTAAAAAGTGTCCGCAGTGTGAAATGGAATGCAGGCTTGCTCTGGGTTGTGCTTTTTTGACCTTATTAAAAGTCTCACTGATTTCGGGCAAGATTACATCGTTTTCTGCATATACCATGCAAATTGGTTTATCTGTTGTTTCGACAAGTTGGGCAACATCGTTAAATCCCTTGATATGTAATTTACTGGCAGAATGCAATAAGGCGAGGCGATCAGATTTGGTTTGGAACGGGGCTTGATAAGCCTGTAATACCGGTTTGGTCAATTGACCCTTATTTTTGAGCCCCAAGCGCATGGCAAATTTGAGTCCGGAAGGCCCACTGAACCAGTTCTTGACGCCAGGCATGAGTGTCATGGCGACAAATAGTTTTACCGCCCATGAAAATTCGGGATAAATAATGGTGTCTAATAATACATAAGAAGCAACCACCTCTTCATTCTGTTTTGCCCACCATAAACCAATGGGGCCGCCTAGATCGTGTACCACTAAGTGAACTTTCTGGATGCCTAATTTGTTGATTAAACCTTGAATGATTTCTGCATGATAACGAAAACTAAAGCTAGCTTCTGCGTCTTTGTCAGACTCCCCAAAGCCCGGCAAATCAATGGCAATGACTCTGTGGTATTTGGATAGGGGAGCCATCATGTGCCGATATAAAAATGACGAAGTTGGCCAGCCATGAACGAGTAAGATAACTTCGTCTGATGCATGTTGCTCACCAGTTTCTAAGTAGTGAATATTGAAGTCCTGCTCTTCTAAATAGACTTTACGCGACTCGATACCTGTGGGTAGTAGAGACTGTTTCATTGTGTGTTCCCCTCATCTTTTACTAGCTTATTTAGTTTATTTTCGGCGATTATTTTATGATAAATCTTAGGGCTAAGGGCATGACCACCGACATAAAAGTTGCCTTCAGGGGCTTCGTTGATAACGACCCAGGTATGGGCTTTCATTTTTTCGCCAATAACATCGGCGACACATTGCGTTAATGCATCTGATAGGGCTTTTTTTGTATCGGCGTCTAGTGCACCTTCGACGGTATTAAATTGAATTAGTGGCATATGTTATTGCTCCTTAAAATGTTTAAAGGTTGCCGTTAATGGTGTTTACACCTGTTAACTTGTTGGTGAATAAAAAACGCCTTTTGGCGTTTGTGTATGCTAGTTTATAAAATCTAGGTATTATCAGGGCTGGTCATTAAGCCATTAAAAACACGTTCGACGCTTTTCCAGTACAGTGCTCTGAGTTGATCTTCATCTCGTGGTAATAAACCACTAACATACAGTGAGAAAAACCCGACATACGTTGCCAGTAACAACAGTGAAACTTCGCTAGCATTGTCTGCTTTCATATAGCCTTCATCCATACACTCTTGAATTCTTACCGTATCAAAATCGAAAGTCGCTTTGGAATAAACACGCAAATCGTCGTGGCTGGCTAGTTCTTCTCTACTTTCGTCTTTAATAAAAATTAGTTCACAGTATTTTGGTTGTTCAATCATAAAGTCCAAATAGTACTGAACTCCTAGCCTGAATCTCTCCAATGCTGTTTCACCTTCAAGTGCAGGTTTTAAATAGCCCATTAAAGTACTGAATCCTGTTTTTAATATAACGTGGAACAGCGCTTCTTTATCTGAGTAGTGGCGATATATCGCAGTGGGGCTGATATTCGCGCGCTCTGCAATCTTTCGCATAGAGATGCCTTTATAGCCATCACTCAGATAAAGGTCTCGTGCAGATATTAAAATGCGCTCTTTTGTTTCTGTCATTATCTTGCCTAGCTGAAAAATAGAGCTTAAAGGCCTTCTTTAAATTGAAAGTCCTAAATTTAAAAAGTCACCGATGTAAACAGCACGAAATACAAAATAGAGCACTAAACCCGCAGGGCCGATCATCAGTGAAAAGAACAATATGGGTAAGATAAACCAATGTGAAATAGCATGTTGTTGAGCGTCTAATACAATGATCAAGCCGACTAATAAATCAAAAGCTAAGTAATGTAACCAGCCGCCTAGAACTGCACGGGGGTTGGTGAACAATTTCATTACACCTTTTAGATGAGCAAAGTCTTTAAAGCTTGGCTTTCGGGCACCATCATCATAGCGATGTCCGAAGAAAACAAAGTAGCTGTACGTTACGCAGATGATCAGTATTATGGCCATCACAGCCGCTGGCATATATTGCCAAAAAGGAAGTGCTGCAAGGATGATCCACCCCACCATTACTAGTTTGCTTTGTAGCGAGAACACTTTCGAAAGGGTTTCGTTCATTGCAAATTAACCTTCTTTATAGAGTTGATGGATATTAAGTTGACCACCAAGTTAACACCCGTTAACTTGGTGGTCAAGAAATATTCAACTATCCGATTGCTTTCTGTGAATTTTGTACTGCCTAAAGTCAGAGGCATTTGAGGTTGTGCAGTTAAAAAGTTTGTCGCTTACAATTAAGTACGCGACAAAGGTTAGAGAAAGTAAACCTTCAAGCATTAGCTATTTAATTTAGCTGCCAATACCTCTACTTTGTTGATACTAGGAGCTTCAGATAGTAATTCAGCAGCATTAGCCATTAACGCAGAGGCAATTGGACCTGCAAGGTGCGCGTCGCGATCAGCATCATTGGCAAATGCATCAAAAATACCAAAAGTTGATGCATCTATTTTGAGTGCAAACCAAACGGTTGTGAACTCTTCTTCATTAGCTAATTGCAAAGCGCTTTTCAAAAAATCTTCTACTGCTTGTTCCTTACCTGCTTTTGCCTTAAGAGTTGCGAGAATTGCTGTGTTTACCATGATGATGTTCCTGTCTTAGTTTGTGGAAGGAGTATATTAAGCGTATGCTAGACTTTTCTATAGTGGCTATAACGCCAATATTATAGGTGATATCGCCATAAATATTTTTATTGTCGTACTTGAAGAAACGTTTGATATAGGTCTGTCTTCACTGATGGATGTCTTAGGTATCGCTAAGGAACTAACACCTAATGACCAAGACTCGATGCGTTTGGATGTACATTTAGTTGGGGTGAGACGCAGGGTGAAGACTGCCCAAGGCCTTAGTGTTCCTATTAAATTAGCATCTGAGTTACCATCACCTGATGTTGTATTAATACCAGCCTTGAGTGCCAAAATGCCAGCAGCGCTTGAAGAAGCATTACAGCGTCGTGATGTGAAAGAATTCGGTAAATGGATAACACAGTGGGCAGCGGCAGGTGCTTCGATAGGGGCAGCGTGTACAGGCACCTTTATTTTGGCAGAGACAGGCTTGTTGGATGGTCAACGTGCGACCACGTCTTGGTGGTTGTCATCATTCTTTCGTCAACGTTACCCTTTGGTGACCGTGGATGAGTCTCAGATGCTGGTTAATTCGGATTGTTATACAACAGCAGGAGCCGCTCTGGCACATCTTGATTTAGGTTTGGGCATTGTCCGCAATACGAGCCCCTCATTAGCCTCTTTGTGCGCGCGTTATTTAGTAATAGAGCCTCGATCTTCGCAAGCAGTTTTTATTATTCCTGATCATGTCGCACACACCGACCCTTTGGTAGAGCGGTTTGAGCAATGGGCGAGAAAAAATATAGCACAAGGTTTCTCGTTAGCTGAAGCTGCAGGTGCCATCGCAACAAGTGAAAGAACCTTAGGCAGGCGTTTGCAGTCAGTATTAGGTAAATCACCGCTCGCCTATTTTCAGGACCTGAGAGTTGAACGTGCAGTACATTTACTGCAAACCACAAGTCAAAGTGTAGAGCGGATTTCAGAACAAGTAGGTTATTCCGATGGTGCGAGCTTACGTGATTTATTACGCAATAAATTAGGCAAAGGTGTGCGTGAATTACGTGAACCGCACGTGTGATTGTCGGATATGAATGCTGGACAAATATAGGGTAGGTGGAAAGGTGACAAATGAACAGGACAGTTGGACTATTTGTTCAGAATGTCAGGGGCACGGCAGAAAGAGACAGAGGCTCCGTAAGAAAGTGAGACTTCGCTACCAGAGGGCCTTGGATCAATTTGAAAATAACAAGAGCGAAGGAACGGCTCCAGTTCGCCCTAAGGGTCACCTCGATGCATGCTTGAACTGTAAAGGCTCAGGTTTGGTTAAGTCTGAAGTCCAAACAGTTTCTGATACAGAAAACTACCCACACCTTGCCATTATTGGGGGGGGAATAGGCGGGGTGGCTCTTGCGGTAGCTTGTTTACACCGTGGAATCCCCTTTACGCTTTACGAACGAGATATCGGCTTTGACACTCGGTCCCAGGGCTATGGGCTCACTCTGCAACAAGCGAGTAGAGCGATCGAGGGCTTGGGTATTTTAGCCTTAGAAGAGGGCGTTATTTCAACCAGGCATGTGGTTCATACTACCGAAGGAAATGTGATCGGCGAATGGGGCATCCGACATTTGGAGTCTTCAGATACGCCACCGAAGCGTACTAATGTACATATCGCTAGGCAATCGCTGCGATTAGCGCTGCTTGATCAACTAGGTGGTCATGAAGCGGTGGAGTGGGGGCACCAGCTGGTGGGTTTTAATGAACCTGAGGGTGGAGGTGTAGATTTAAATTTTCAGATTGAAGGTGAGGGGGGGAGTGAGCTGAAGCGCTACCATGCGGATTTTGTGGTGGGGGCGGATGGTATTCGTAGTTCGGTAAGGCGCTTATTGATTGGTGAGGAAGCTTCCCCATTACGCTACCTAGATTGTATTGTGATTTTGGGTATTTGTTCCTTGGAAGATATTGTAGGTGTTGATCGTTCTTTGCTCGACTCGGCCACGGTATTCCAAACCGCCAATGGCAATGAACGGATCTACATGATGCCTTATTCGTCAAACTCGGTGATGTGGCAGCTTAGCTTCCCTATGTTAGAAAATGAGGCCAAGGCCTTGAGTGCTCAAGGTACTCAGGCGCTCAAAGAAGAAGCGTGTCGTAGATGTCAGTGGCACGATCCCATTCCCCAGATTTTATCGGCGACGCTAGCAACTCAGGTTTCTGGTTATCCCGTGTATGACCGAGCGCTGCTTGAGTCAGAGTTGTTGGCGAAAGGGGTTCACGTGACCTTAATCGGCGATGCGGCTCACCCTATGAGTCCATTCAAAGGGCAGGGCGCGAATCAAGCTATACTGGATGCGTTGGCGCTAGCTCGGGGGATCACAAAAGGGTGTAGACCCTTATCTAAATGGCGGGAGGTCGGTGTGAGGGACAGTGTGTTAACTGAATTTGAAGCAGAAATGTTGGAACGCAGTGCCACGAAAGTGAAGGATTCAGCAGAGGCTGCACAGTTTCTGCATTCAGACACCGTGCTTCATGAGGGCGATGAACCGAGAGGTCGGTGCCTAAAGAGAGAAGAGGAAAATGGAAAAAAACAAGAATAAAGATCAACATAACGCCTTGTACAATATACCGCAGAGGCTTAAATAACTGACATCAATAGCGACATTGTGGATGCTAAAACCTCATTAATTAACAACCACTCCTGCATTTCTATGCGCTCTGCTTCTTTAAATGATCAAACCAAAACCACAATAGACTTAGGTCGTTATTCTTCCTTTCTTAATATGCGGCACTGTCGTTTCATTTCTCATAATTACCTCTTGTCTCATCTTTATTTCTTTATTTTTCCTTAAAACTCGCATCGTTAAATAAAGGCCATGCCTTGTTCACGAGCTGGGCAAACTACATATAAATGTACTCAAAGCAACATTGTCTCAGTCTAATGTGTGGCTTTATTAGTTATATCTAGCAATTAATGTCATTAAATATATAACTAGTTCACAAATAAACGAAGAATAACCCATTTGTAGGAGGTGCTAAATTTTACGGCTATTTAGAATAAACGCTGATAAACGAGTGAAGATAAAAATAGGGAGCGTGGGATAAAAACTTAAACGAATGAGATTTTTTTAGAATTTTACAAATACTGTGACTGGTGGAAAGCACCAGGTTGTTCCAGGTAAGGATGGTTTTCATAGCAAATGAAGTCATAAACCTGATAGATATTTGCCGAAAATATAAACAATAAAAGGTATATAAAATAATGATAAATAGAAAATTTAACTACTTAAAGTCCAGTATTATGGCAGGCACCTATCTCCTAGGTGTTGCTGGTGGCGTAATGGCTTCTAGCACTAACCATCAAATAACGGTTGATGGTTGGGTACTTGATTCACAAGCCAAAGAAATTTTATCTGGAGAAGAGTATAAGGCTGCCTGGAAATATGAAGGTGATTATAAGTCCTGTACGAAGGTGATTGACTGGAGAATGACTAAACCAGGTTCATCTCAGGCTGTTGATTTAGGTAGCAATGGTAGCTCTATCGATATACAAGAGACTCAACCAGGTGACTATGAATTGATCATGACGACTGAAGGCTATGATGGTCGTTGGATGTTTGGTCTTTTGGGTTGTGATAACTCAGGCGAAGGCATCGTTGATACCAGCGTAAACCTTAATATGGAAGATACGCTTTACACTGATACAAAGCATCCCATTATGATCGTTCCGGGTGTTATCGGTTATGACCGAATCGAGCTGCTGGGTGCAGAATATCTGTATGGTGTTTCTGACGCGATTATGAAAACCTCGAATCAGCATGTTGAAGACGTTAGCCTGGATCCTTGGCTAAATACCGAAGAACGAGGCGCACAGCTAGCAGATAGAGTTGTTGACTATTTAATCGTCAATGATGAGAACTTCGGAACGGCTGCCAGTGAGATGAAAGTCAATCTACTAGCTCATAGCCATGGATCAACAACTTCTCGAATGGCCGTTAGAATGCTTGCTCAAGCATTTCCGGGAGACCAAGCTAAAGTAGCATCATTAACAACGGTGGCTGGCCCTCACTATGGCACACCCACTGCTGATGGCGCGCAATGGATTCTTGAAAATTGGGAAGATGGCGATGGTACTTTCCTGGGAGACGGTAAAACCTTTATCAAAACGATGATGTTTATGTTGGGTGATTTTGCTACGTTGGCATTGAACCTTACGACTGGCAACTTTCCTTTACCAAATTTTTATAATACTGATGGTATTTACGACACTGTTGAAGGTTTTACGCAAAGAGGCATGGCGCGCTTTAATGCCTGTTACCCGAGTGCAGGCCTTCAGAATATTCAAGATGCGAACTACTTCTTGGAAAGTAATTTTCCAGGTAAAGAGCACGCGCTAAAAGACTCAATAACAGTAGTCAATAATGAAGGCGAAGGTACGGCTGATATCATTATTAGTGACTGTCAGAATTTTGCTTATGACGATCATGCTGACTGGGGATGGAAATGGCTCTTTGGTGATAAAGCAACCCATACCATGCTAGAGAATTTTGATGAAAGCGATCAATTTAACATAACAAAGACTGTGAATACTGTGGAAACGCCTAATGAAGCCTACGGTACCGGTCTGGGATATGCAGAATACGATGCCGCTGCAGACGGTGTTTATGGCGATGGTTTAGGTGAGTCGAAAGGGAATGGTGATGCGGGTGCCATTCGTTACTTCTCCTTTACGGGTGAAGGTGAATGGAATACCACATTCGGCAATGGCGAAAATGGTCTAGCGGCACTTGACGTCGCTGATCCTATTATTGGTCTTTTCAACGCTGCACATAGACTAGCAGGCGCTAAAACGACAAAGAATGACTGGATCAAATGGCGCGATGATTTCTTTGGCAATATTGCGGGTGGCGACCCTGTTCCGAAAGAGGGTACAAAAGAAGAAGTGGGAACGGGGTATCAAGGTGGATCGGATGCTTTTATTCCGGTCAACAGTACGCGCTTTGGCCAGTATATTGGCACATTCGGACCGTGGAATCACATGGATGAGCAAAATGGTCTATTGGGATGGGTTGCGAAAGGAGCCGGCGCAGATGACCCCATTGCAGTTTATCGCGAGCATGCGAATCGCCTAAAAAATAGCGGTCTGTAAATAGGACGCTAGCGGTTAGATTGGTCCATTTTATCTAATCGCTAGCTAAGTATTTGTCTTAACTTGTGGAATAACCCAAATGAATAAAATAAAAACAGTGAATAGGAATATATATACCAAAAGCATCGTACTATCAGCTCTTGGTGTGATCTCGCTCTCAGTCGTTATGTGGAACGATAATCCTGCCTCAATAACGCTTACATCTGCACCTGAACAAAAACTAGCTGAAAATATTCAACTTAAGGTTCAGGAAGGCGCACCAAGTATAGATTCAGAACAGTCTGTAACTGCACGACCTATCACCAAGAAACAAAAACAATACGCCTACCTTTCAGCTGAAAAATATGAGGCGGCTTCGATCTTTGGAAAGCAGCCTGCGAACATGAGCGGTGTTGACCTGCAAAAATTGTATTTTGATGCTGAGGGTAATTTGATTGTCACTGACAACCTCATGCAGTTGATTGAACATTTTATGCTGGCTTCTAAAGAAGAAGGCTTGGATCAAGCCATCGCACGTATCAAAGAATATATTGAATTGACCCTGCCGAGCCCTGCTGCGGCTCAAGCAATTGCCATCACAGATCAATACATAAACTATAAGAATCGCGCTGATGAAGAAGAGCCAATTAATAGTTATGAGCTAGATGTCGATGTGTTAGTTCAGCAAATGGAATCTTCTTTGGTGCAAAGAAAGAAACTCAGACGTGAAACATTAGCTGGTGAGGTGGTTGAGGCATTTTTTGGTGATGAAGAACGTTATGATGATTTCAGTCTGGCGCGCGCCAAGGCGAGTACCAATGAAAATCTTACCTATGAAGAAAGGGATGCATTGATTGCGCAAGCTGAACTGACTTTACCTTTAAAATCACAAAAAAGAATGCGTTATGTTCGAGAGGAAAAAAACCTAAAAAGACACGTTAAAATACTGAAATCTGAAGAGGGTAAGCAATCTGAAGTTTACCAACTGAGAAAAGACTTTTACGGTAAACAAACGGCAGATAGAATTTCTTATTATGAAGATGACTCTGATCAATGGGCTAGCCGAGTGACACAATTCAATCAGGATCAGATCAATATCCTGCAACAAGACAGCCTTAGCAAACATCAAAAAGAAGATCAAATTGCTGGTTTAAAAGCGAGTATGTTTTCAGAGAAAGAGATGGTTAAGCTTGCGGTGCAGAGTATTCGTAGTAGAGTCGCACAAGTACGCTAGAAAATGGTTACACAAACATCAAATCGAATCTCAGAAATATGATTTAGTTTGGCTACAACATTAAATGTGTATCTATAGTGTGATCGTGATTGTTGGGAGGCCACTAATGGACTATCTTGAGTACTACAATAAACGATAAGAGGTCTTCTCTCTTTGAGTAATTGTCATGTTGTTACGTTGCCAAGGAGTTTAAAAACAGATATGCCGAAGAAATGGGTACTTGAAGGCTATTTTGGTGGAGACGAAGATTCATTACAACGAATTCCTTTGTCGGTATTTCCTGCACCAGTAGGGCGTGATTCGTCTTTGGCTTTGGCAATAGAGCAGTCAGAGGTCTCTCGGCTACACGCAGAATTTCTCAACGTCGACGGTCAGTTAGTGCTCAAAGACTTGGGAAGCACCAATGGCACCTTCGTAAATAATAAACAACTCAAAGGACAAACTAATCTACGTCATGGTGATGTCGTACATTTTGCCAGTTCTTCAGTACGTGTATTGGAACAAACCTTGGTTCCGCCAGAACGTGATGCCTCAATGACGATGATCAATGTTATGCCACGTAGTGATAAATTGCCTACGGGCTTGAATGAGCTTCAAGTTCTTCTTAAGGAACGTGCAATAAAGTCACAATTCCAACCCATTGTTCGTCTTGATGGCAGTCTTTACGGATACGAGGTCTTAGGCAGAGGTAGTCGTCCAGATCTACCAATCAGTCCGATGGATCTATTCAGAATAGCCGAAAGTATGCCAGGCAAAGACGCAGAGCTTAGTTTGTTAATGCGTGACTGTGGTGTTGAGCAGGCATGCCAACAGTCCAAATCGCATCGTATGTTTATGAATACCCACCCATCAGAAATGAAAGATATTGGTTTTTTGTTAAGTACAATGCGCAAGCTTCGTGAGCGGTTTGAGTCGCTGCCTATGGTGCTCGAGATCCATGAAGATGCCATTACTAACCTTGAAATGATGAAGCGATTTTCTAGAGAACTCACTGCCATGGACGTTGAATTAGCTTATGATGATTTTGGTGCTGGTCAGGCACGTTTGATGGAGATGATTGAAGTGCCTGTTAAATATATAAAGTTCGACATTGCACTTATTCGAGGTTTGCACAAAGCGCCTGAATCGAAACAAAAAATGGTGGCAGCTTTAGCCGCAATGACCAAAAATATGGGCATCCAGACATTGGCCGAGGGCGTAGAAGAGGTTGAAGAACTGGAACTATGCAAGCAGATGGATTTTGATCTAATTCAAGGTTATTATTTCGGAAAACCAGCCTTGTCATTGTACTACAAAAATCGTTTAGAACGCTCTGCTAATTCAAGTTTGGGGCAAACCACTAAGCGACATTAGCAATTATTTTTCTCATTTTTGTTCGTTATTCCCGTTTCATATTGGCTGATCAATTCTGAAATTTGCAAGGTGTTCAAGAGGCATATTTGTGGGCGTTTGAAACAGATGAGTTGATATCAATTGATATCAACTCATTACTCAAGCTGCGCCTACTTAAAGAAATGATGTAAGACCTTCGATAACCATGAATAATGGTGGTTTCGCGGTTTTGTCTGTTTAAATTCGCATAAAAGGTTATTGGGTTTTTTCCAGCATAGTGCTCTAAGGTGGCTTCTTGGAAGATCATTCGCGATTTGTTTGAGTATGGTTGTCAATTCAACATCTTTCATTTGGGAGTTGAACAGGTCGCAGCTTTCAGGGTCGTCAATGCAAGACTGCTGGCCATTATTAAACCCGGTACTTAGGCCCTCACTTTTGGCTAATTTGATACTGGTATGATCAAACAGATTGCAGCTATCAGGATCGTCAATACACAACTGTTTACCGCTTGATAACCCGTCTGCTTGTCCTTCAAGAAACGCTTGAGCTTGACTGGTTTCTAAACTATCGAGGTTAAATAGTTCACATGAACTCGGGTTATCGATGCACGACTGTTTTCCATTACTGAATCCGAATGCTAAGCCACTTGCTTCACCTTGCGAATAGCCTTCATTGTACTTGTCATCGGCATAGGCATCCGAGTCAACCTGACTGATCAGTTGACATGAACTAGGGTTGTCGATGCAGGCTTGTTGACCGCTTATTTCGGCTTCAATAAGCTCAGTCGGCGTATGCAGTCCAAAGATATTTGGCGTACTTTGGCACGCAAGTATGCCTTCATCAAAACTCTCGTTTATTATTTGATCAATATAGGTTAACGGCAGAAGGTCAAATTCTTCTGGGTTGTTTACGCAGTAGCTTATGCCGTCTGTATGACCGGTAGAATAATCATCCGCACTGTTTTGTGAGTAAAGCTGGTTCAGCCAAACTTCGTTTGATGAAATGATAATTGAGCTTTGTCCACTGTAGAAACTGCTTCCGCCTAGGGTGATAATATCTTGATCTCCATCTTGATCAATATCTATTAAGCTAAGGCTGACGCTTTTATGGCCGAAGCCAAATTTAAAACTACTTTCGCTGACATGACCTGTGCCGTCATTTATCCAGATCGTGTGGCTCTGGTTGTGATAGGTATTAATGTTTGTTGTGACAATGTCCAGATCGCCGTCACCATCTAAGTCCGACATGGCTGTGTTGGAACTGTTACGGGTGCCGAGTGCTTGACCTGAATTTGTGAACGTGCCGTTGCCATCATTTAACCAGATCTCGTCACTTTGATTTCTCCCACGGGCTAGGTAGGCATCTAAATCGCCGTCGTTATCCAGGTCACCCAAAGCGATGTCTTCTGCATCACTGAGCGTTTGGCCAAATATTAATTTTCCTGAGCCGTTGTTTAGTGTGATTGCGCTACTTGAAGTTGTTGATGTGCCACTAGAAGAATTTATAAATATAATGTCAGTCATGCCATCATTATTTACATCCCCGCTGGCAACACCATTGGGCTTCAAATTAGTAATATGCCCTGTAAGAGGGGGGAAGCTTTGATTGTATATAGTTTGAGTTTCGTAGGAAAAATAGCCATTTTGCGGCGCGGATGAGTCATAGCTTACGTTCATAAATATTTGAGTGTCGCCTTGAAAATAGTTATTGCTTCTAGTTGAGCCGGATAAAATTAAATCAACGGTGCCGTTGTTATCTAAGTCAGTAGTCTGCATTCTTATATGGTCGCCATTATGTGACCATGGGTGCATCTTGGTAGGGTAGGAGAAGTGCCCATTACCATCATTCAAGGATATTCTGAACGGGTAGGAAATGATGTCTTGAAGACCATCTCCGTTTATGTCAGCGACGGTGATATATTTGCTGCTAAGGTAGGCTAGCCCAGTAAAAGCTTCTTGTGAACTGGCGGTAAAACCTTTGGTTTTTCCATCGAAGATAGTTGAACTGTTTCGGTTGTAGGTAAATGCATCTAGAAAGCCGTCATTTTCTTTGTCAAAAAATTCAGCATGCTCATCATGGACGGTGCCAATGCTAAACCCTGCTTGTTCGAACTCGAGTTCAGCCAGAGCCGAAGTGGATAATGCGAGTGTGACGCCGCTGACCAAAAAATAAAAAGTTTTGTTCATAATACTTCCCTCTTACTTAGTGAAAATCCGTGATCATAAGTTCAGGCCGATAGTGAAAAATTAAGTTTATGGCTGTGGGTTTGAGGAGGTTCAACTGTAAAATTTTGTGATGTAAGTCACAGTGAGTTTTTTACTATGGCTATGTTGGTGGGATGTTTCGCTAGTAATAAGTGGTTAATTTTAGTAACAAAAAACCCCCGAGATAGGCCGATTTGGTAGTTATTTGAAAGCTATTTGAAGGATATTTGAAACTAAGTAATCCTTAATCGTCGAATTCTATGAGGTCAGACTAGCCTATTTTTTTGGTGTTTTAGAAATATCTTGGCTCGTAACCCTGAGACGGTAATCAATATTTCGTGGGTCTTTATAGACAATCTGGTTCAGTAGCGGTGGTTTAACACCATCCATTTTGTTTTTTCTTAAATAAGAAGAGTAGGTGAACCTTGAGTTGCATATTAACGAGAAGTTCAAGAATAAGCGTATTGTCGTCATGGATGATCAAGGTTCAATGCGAGGGGTTTTTCAGGCTTTTCTTAAGGACCTGGGATTTACTTCTGTTCATTGCGTCGTGGATGGCTAGGCGGGACTCAAGTTCATGGAAAGTCATTCGGTAGATATGGTGATATGCGACTGGAATATGCCCAAAATGAATGGGCTGGAAGTCTTGCAGGCAGTTCGAAATTGCGAAGATACAAAGACGTTACCCTTTCTCATGGTCACCTCTTCGTCTGAATTGGCTAGGGTTAAGGAGGCTGCTAGTCATGGTGTATCGGATTACCTGATCAAACCCTTTAAGTCGCTACAGCTAGGTCAAAAAGTGATTCAGTTAATTTCAGAATCGACACATAATCCAAAAACATTAAAACAAGCAAGTGCACCCCAAGACCTTACGTATGTAGATATGTCGGAGGACGACAGCTCAGTACCATCAGACAAGGAGTAAATGGTCGCCGTTCGCTGCTATCTCTGAGTCTATTTTACTTACATTAAAGTAGTTTCTTCTAGATACGCAATCCTGAGGTTTGTTAGTTAAAGTATTTAGTGTGTTTTTTGTCGGCATAAGGATGCGACCAGGGAACCAGGTTTTTAAAATGACCATGGGTTCAATGAGCTTTTCGCTGTTGGTTGTTTCGCGCCACTCCAAAAGCTCTTTGATTAATATCCGGTGATTTTCTTTATGAGGTAAGAGTTCAGGACATGGTGTTCTCATCCTCATCCTCATCCTCATCTTCTTCCTCTTCAATGTCTTCGAACTCTTCGTGGTCTATTTCGCTTTCATCGAAGTAGTCATCTTCTGGCTGCTCATCTTCTTCAAACTCTGATTCGCCATATTCTATTTCGTCTTCGTCGAGATAGTCACCTTCGTTATCTTCTCGGAAGCCATCTTCTGTATAGTCGTCAAAATTTTCATGTTCGTCTTCTTCGTAGTAATCGTCATAATAGTCGTCACTTTCCCAGTCACCTTCTTCATACACTTCGTCAGAAAAACTATCAAGTTCAAGTAATAAATCACTTGCTTCATGGAAGTCTTGTACCTCCATATCAAAGAGAATGCCTTCATAAATCATTTCGGTGACTTGATCCAGCACTAGCTCGACAGAGTCAAGGCCGATGGCATCGGCTATTATAATACCATCCTCAAAATGGCCGCTGATCAGAAGGCGCTTGTCTAGATCTTGCTCTAAAAGAAGCTCGTCAATTTCAATAGATTGCTGACCAATAGACCATTGGCCGATATCATCTTGGTTTAGTTCACCTATTAATTGAACCGATTCAATTTCAGGTACTATATCCAAGCGACTCGCTATAATGTCGCCATTCGCCTGTCGTAAACCGCTGACCTCGATGTTATCTGTCACACTAAGTTGATCTAGTGAGATGATCGATTGATTTTCATGCTTGAATAACACAGCGTTATCAGCAAGACGAATTGTCTGTTGCATTACTTCGATGCGTTGGTTGGCAAGGGTAATCTGACTAATTGGTCCGAGGACTTCATGAATGATATCGATAGATTGGGCTTGATATTGCGTTTCGTCAGACGACCACTCGCTTGTCGATAAAGGTTGAGAAAGGATGGCAACAACCTGGCCTAGTTGTAACTCACCTGAACTGGCTTTTTGTTGGTTGATAGTAATGGACACATCCTGGTCAAAGTGGACATGCGCATTATTGACCCAAATACTGCCGAAGGCTGTGATCGTTCCGACGATACCGGTGCCACCAATGCCGCCGCCCTCAGTTTGTGCAACTCTCCCTGTACCGCCAATGCCTTCTTCAGGATTTTTGCCGGTACCACTAATACCTTCGTAGTTTTTGATGCCCGTGCCGCCAATGCCTCCAGGCGCTGAACTTTTGGCAAGGTAGTCAGGTGTGTTACTAGCGCAGCTAATAAGCAGCAATGTTAGTAAACTATATAGAAGTGAACGTTTATTGATTTTGATCATCGGACTTTCCCGGTTGCGAGAAAAAGTATATCCCAAAGTTCATTCTTTGGTGTTGAGGGTTGTTTTGTTCCGATGATTGGTTTGGGTGAGTTTTTGTTTGAACTGTGTTTTGTTTTTTAAGTTTTTTAAGTTTTTTAAGTTTTTTAAGTTTTTTAAGTTTTTGGGTTTTCAGTGCCTGTGCTTTTAATACTTGTACTTTTTTATTTAGAGCGTGCAATACGGCCATACCTTGTTCTTCAGCATCAGCTTTTAACACCTTAATGTCGGTTTCGCTTAAGCCATCATAATAGACGCAGCGCTCAAGGAAGGGAGGCTTGTCTTCGAGGAGATTTCGGCTTGCCGCTTCTAGGTGATCGGATATATTCATACCTAAATAGAAAGCTTTTTCATCTAGGCCGCTTGAGGGAATAAATGCATGGGTATTTAATTCGACCCAATTATTGTCAATTATCTGAGCGATACCAAGTCTTAACCATTCATCTAGCACTACTCGAGCACGCATATCTTGTTTACAGACCGATTGCACTAGATGCTCAAAGTCAGCTTGTGGATTGTTAGTTTCTTTTTTTAAAGCCAATGGACGAGGCTTTCCGTCTTTATCTAGATATTGAGCATCCGAAACCCACCTTGATACTAATTGAACCCCCACACTGACCGCAGTAGGAGAAATATCAAGTTCTTTTTCCTGATTGCGAAGCCTTCTTGTGTCCTTGCGATGTACGCCTGTTAGCAGGCTGATGCGCGTGTCTGTTTGTTTCTTGTCTTCTAAGCGGAAATCATTTTCGGCGATATCGACGTAAATTTCTTTCAGTAATTCAATAAGGTAGGGAAGAGTTATTTGAAAGGAAAGTAGCATGCGTACTAAGGGGCGAAGCACTTTTTTCAGTGCCAAAATCAGCGCCTTTGGTGGCTGAGAAGGGTTAGGTGGTAACGCATTATTTGAAGACATAAAACCCATGCTATCTCATTGTGGGATATTTTCCCATTATTTTTTTGTTTCTGTGACTTATGTTGATTTATAGCGAGTAAAAGCAAATAAATTTTGACGTGGGAAATATTCCCATATATTGTTTGTGGTGTGGAAGGGAAATATTCCCTCGAATTTATTTATTGCAGATCGGAGTAATTCATCATGAAAACTATCCATTCCAATCGAACAGCAAGTGGTTTGAACGAAAATAAAACTAACTTGAAAGCAAAAACATTCACGAAATTAGCCTTAAGTGCGGCAATATTTGCGGTGATTTTTCCGCTTCAGGCTAATGCGAGTACCCTTGGTGCTCGTATTATTGGTGGTGCTGAGGCAGCACCTAATACTTACCCTTGGATGGTTTCCATCCAGAATAAAGAAGCAGGAGAACATTTTTGCGGTGCTAGTTTGATCGATAGCACTCACGTGCTAACCGCGGCACATTGTATTGAGAGCGAACAGGCAGAAAATATCCAAGTCGTGATTAGTGAGTTTGACTTGACTCAAGGCAGTGATCAGGAAGAGAAACTTGCTGTAAAAAACATTTATATGCATCAAGGGTATGATGAAGATAACGACATCGCGATACTGGAGTTGGCTACTTCGTCCACTAAAACTGCTGTGAAACTGGCAGGCACGACTTTGTTTGATGGTTTATCTACCGGTGATGCATTAACCGTGATGGGCTGGGGGAATTTAGTATCGGATGGCGAAGAATTTCCAAATCGTTTGCAAGAGGTACAGGTGCCACTTGCCAGTCATGAGTCATGCACAACCGCTTATGCGAATGTTGATGTAAGCATCACCGACAATATGGTTTGTGCGGGTTTGCCCGAAGGTGGAAAGGACTCATGTCAGGGCGATAGCGGCGGACCATTAGTTTACCAAAAAGATAGCGATTGGTTTCAAGTGGGGGTGGTGAGCTTTGGTGAAGGTTGTGCCGAAGAAGGTTACCCTGGTGTTTATACCAAAGTGTCCAATTATACAGAGTGGGTTGCACAGGTAAAAGCGGGTGAGGTGCCGGTTTATCAAGCTAGTGATGAAGACGATAATGACGAAGAAGACTTTGATGAGAATGATGAAGACTTTGATGAGGATGATTTTGAAGAAGAGGACATGGTTCTTGGTTTGCCACCCTATCTTGATATATTCACACACGGTTTAGATGATACGGCAGAAGAATCACTTACGGTTATTAACGATACTGACGGCCTTCTAATGGTTCAGGGTATTAGTTTGGAAAATGACCAATCATTCAGTGTGATCAATAATGGCTGTGAATCCTTAAGCTTAAATAAAGATGAAACGTGCAATATTGATATCAGTTTTACTGCAGTTGATTCGGACGAACAGGAAACGGTACTTCTGCTATCCACCAATGATGAGAACTATCCTGAGATAGAAGTTGAATTGTATGGCCTGGCAATGGACGAGTTTGATTTCGATGATGAAGACGACTTTGATGAAGACGACTTTGATGAAGACGACTTTGATGATGAGGATGATTCATATGAGACGGGTATATCTGATTGGTATTTTGAGGGCGACCAATGGAGTGGTGATGAAGATGAAGGTGAGTTTGAACTTGCTTGTCAGGATGTAACTCAAAATGAAGATGCTATCTTAATGGCAGAAGTAGAAGGTCCAGGTACCCTTACCTTTGATATGGAACTGAGTGGAGATGACCCTGAAAATACGCTTGTCTTTATGGTGGACGGTGAAGTCGTTAAGACAGTATCAAGTGAACGATCAAATCGTGATGAAGATTCAAACTCGCATACGACGGTACTTAGTGAAGGTGAACATCAGATCAGTTGGTTGTATCACAAAGCAGTTGAAAATACCGCTGCTGCTAAAGCAAGTATCGAAAATGTGGAATTTGAGAGTGAAGAAAGCGATGAGAAGCCTATAGGAGAGATGACAGTGTCAGAGATAGTAGATGAAGCAAGCGGGGCAGGCAGTACGGATGGCTTCCTCTTTGGCTTACTTGCATTACTCGGATTAGGATTAAGAAAGTCTAAAAAGTAATAACTACTAAAATGGTAATTTAAACCACAACGCAGGGTACTGTCTTAATAAGGCGTGCCCTGTTTATACATTTTAGGGCGAATGAACTATGATGATTAAACTTAGAATAGCGGCTATTGGTATCTTTAGTATGATACTGGCCTACTCTTGTATTGCATCTTCTCCTAGACAAATGGAACTGTTGTACGGTGTATCGATCGATAAAAATAAGATTTATTTTGTTGTCAAAAGTAGCGGTTGTTCCCATGCCGAAGACTTTCAAGTAGCGCTAAAGAAGGCAAAAGAACAGCTTACATTGAGTGTGATAAGAATTAGCCCAGATCGATGTCGGGGCATGCCTAAACAGGTGTCGTTGGCTAAAAATCTGGATTTCTCCAGTACTGATTCTAAACTAGATGTCGTACTGTTAAATCCCCTTAAGTTAATAAATTAAGTTGTGAATCATGCAGGGTAGTTTAAAGGGCGTACACCGAGACATAATGGCAAAAAAATTGATTTTCCCATTATTGATATTACTTGTATTTTCGTCTGAACCGCTTGCAGCAGACGCGAAAGAAATAACAGATACCTCGGCCGCTTCTGGCGCCGAAAACGTGAAAGAAATCCCCCCCTCAAAAATAAAAATTCAGCGTTTCTCTCAAATCCCTAAGCGTTTAAAGCGAGACCTTATTAAAGAAAAATTGTCTTTTAGTACTGGTTTTAATGTAAGTCAAAGTGACTATTTCATTGATAAAGAGCCTATCGGTGAAACTACGGAAATTCGTAGCCTTTCATTTCGGGTTAAATATGGTCGAGGTGATTGGAACTTGAGCGCGAAAATTCCTTATATTTACATCGCGGGTCCTGGCGATATTTCGATATCTCCGGCCGGTACTGTTAGTCATGTGGATAAAAAACGTTGGGGTTTTGGTCATTTACGTTTAGGTGCACAATATAAATTGCTACTGGTTAAATTTCGCTCAGGACAGAATGGTTCGAGTATGCCCTTTTCTTTTATAGGTAAACATTTTGACAGTGTAGGCTTTCATATCGGCGCAACAGTAAAAACGCCAACGGCCAATGACCAGCTTGGCTCGGGTGAATTAGATTATAGTGTCTACAGCGGCACTTTTCTAAGGTCGGGACGCTGGGTAGCCAATGCTCGTTTAGGCTATCAATTGATGGGAGATACAAAAAAGACCAATTATAACAACCGTTGGTTCTCTTCTCTTGGGGGGTACTATGTATTGAGTAAGGTGCATAGTCTTGGTTTAAGTTATTACTTTAAACAGGCGTCAATTCAGGCCAGAGAACCTATTCGTAACCTATCCACTTCTTTTAACTGGCGCTTACCGAAAGGCTGGCGATTGGGACTGTATCTCGGTACGGGCTTTAGTCAATCCAGTGCGGATATTTCCAGTGGCATCATTATCACCAAAACGTTTGTCCGTAAGAAAAGACGTGCTCCTAACGTTGAGTAGTCACTATTAGCGTTTTATATATCCGTTTGTAGTTTTACAAAACAGGTCTTAAATTAATCTTGGAAGTTGAAGAAATGAACCCACTTTTATCCTCACCTCTGATTGTATATGGTTCGAAGATTTCTTATTTCACTGGAAAGCTTGAATCCTTTTTAAGGTATAAAGAAATCGATTATAAGTTTGTGCCTGTTTCGCCTTTACGTTTTGAGAAAATCAAATGTAATACAGGGGTAAAACAGGTGCCAGCTGTGGTATTAAATGATGGCCGTTGGATGACAGACACTACACCTATGCTGGCATGGTTTGATGCCAATAGTGATGGACTTCCTGTCATTCCCGAAGACGCATTACAAGCTTTTTTTAGTTTCTTGGTAGAAGATTATGCCGATGAATGGTTATGGCGTCCGGCTATGCATTTCCGTTGGTCTTACCCGGAAACAGCCGAACTATTAAGTGGCAAAATAGCAGATGAAATATTGAATAGTATTCCGCTACCTCGTGTTGCTAAAGCATTTTATTTTCGTAAGCGTCAGCAAACTATTTTTGTTAAAGGCGACGGCGTCAGTGAACAAAATAGAGGACACGTGGAAGCAATTTATTATCGAAATCTTAGTATCTTAGAAGCGATTTTTCAAAAGCGTACGTTTTTATTGGGAACACGCCCGACCCTTGCCGACTACGGTTATTATGGTTCTATGTTTCGGCATTTCTCTCAGGACCCTGCACCCGCAAAAATAATGAAAGAATGTGCGCCTAATGTATATCAATGGACCTTGCGCATGTGGGATGTTAAACAGTCTTCTGACTCGACATTAGAGACGGGCTTACCTACCGACTGGTCGCCTATTTTGTTGGATATTGGTAACAGCTACTTACCCTACCTGAATGCCAATGCAGAAGCGTTTATGGCAGGGGAGAAATATTTTACCGTTACAATTAATAAGGCCGAGTATAAGAAAATAAGAACATCGCAATATCGAGTAGGCTGTTTGGAGCGCTTGCAAGCGCATTTTAATGCCTTGTCGGATGATCTACAGATATTAGCGAAAGAGCGTTTGGTTGCGGATGGATGCTGGGTGCCTTTATGGGCGGTGAAGGCCGAGTCGGGAATTGGTTCTGAGCAACAGTCTCCATTTCATCTAGGTCATACAATGACAGGAACTTAGCGCATCGCTTCTTAGATACACCACTAGAACTGACTTTTTATAGCTTCTTTTTACACCTATTCCCACGCCTATATTCTCACCAATGCGCTTCAATTCACTTGACAGTTGACCCTTGGTCAAATAAATTGACTCAGGGTCAATTGGTTGAATTAAAGAGTGAGTATTGTTATCCAACAGCGTGCATATAGCGATGAACAAAAAAATCAGCGACGTAGTGTTATTCTCTCTGCGGCTGAGAAGCTGTTTAAATTAAAACAATATGACGACGTCACCATGGTAGATATTGCAACGCTTTCTGCTGTATCTAAAGGTACCTTATACGTATATTTCCGTACCAAAGATGAGATATTTCTTGTATACGCGAAGCAAGAAATTGATCTTTTTTTTGGACGTTTACAAGGTTACCTAACAGCTCAATCTGAGCCCTCGGGTGTGAAAGGCGTCATCAAAGCTTTAGGTTCAGCTTATGCTGAAAGCCAGTATATGATTCGTTTGTTGGCGGTACTTCATCGTGTACTGGAATCTAAGCTTGGTTTTGACAATGTATTGGATTTTCGTCGCAAATTAATTCCTTTACTTGAGGTGACAGGTACTGAGTGTGAGCGCCACCTTTGTTTTTTAAAAAAAGGTGAGGGTAAGCGATTATTGCTGACGATTCACGGAATATCGCTTGGCCTACAGCAGTTAGCTGATCCGACAGATGTGATGCAACAAGTTGAGCTGCAGCCAGATATGGCAGTCTATCGTTTCGAATTTCAATCAACACTATTGAGTACTGTTGATCTCCTGTTAGCCGGCATGGAAGTTCGATCTAAACAAAGCACGAATTAGACAGATGACTACCAGAAACTTTATTCCGCTCAATACAGGTAATAAAAATAAACAAGGATAAAAAGCGATGAACAACAAAAAGACTAAAACCTATTGCCGAATCTGTGAAGCACATTGTGGTTTGGAAGTAGAGGTGTCAGCAGATGATAAAATCATCGGCGTTAAACCTGATAAACAACATCCTGTTTCTAAGGGGTATGCATGTATCAAGGGAACAGGCATCGGCGCGCTTCATCATGATCCCGACCGGCTGAACTATCCTCTAAAACGTATAAATGGGCAGCTCGTTAGAGTCTCTTGGCAGCAGGCAATTAGCGAAATTGGTGAGCAGGTTTCCAGTTTACGTCAGCAGTATAGCAATCGATCAATTGCGATGTACCAGGGCAATCCGACCTATTTTAGCTTTCAAAATATAATGTATTCCTCAGCATTTTTAGAGTCTCTTGATTCGCCCAATATATTTGCCTCTCATTCCATCGACGGTAATAACAAGTATGAAGTAGCGACACAAATGTATGGTCGTTCGATGGTGCACCCTGTAGCCGACCTTGAAAATACCAACTTCTTTATGTGTTTTGGTTCCAACCCTATTGTGAGTCAAATGTCGGTGATTCAAGTTCTAAACCCTATGCAGAAATTTAAAACGATCGAAGCGAGAGGCGGTAAAGTTATTTTTATTGACCCTCGTCGTACCGAGACGGCAGAGAAGGTCGGTGAACATGTATTTATCAAACCTGGTACCGACGTTTATCTGCTGCTGGCGATGTTACATGTCATTACCCATGAGCATAAATATGATACCCGCTATGCAGAGTCTTTTGCGCTTGGTGTGAATGCTTTTATTGATAATGCTAAACAATGGGACCCCGAGTGTGTCGCACAAATAACAGGGATTAAAGCGGAGATCATTAGGCAGATGGCATTACAATATCGAGATGCTGATGGCGCGGCTCTGTATATGTCGACAGGACTGAACATGGGTCCCTTTGGGACACTTTCATATTGGTTGGTACAAGGGCTTAATTATATTACCGGTAATATTGACCGACAAGGCGGGCTGTTATTACCCGGAGGTGCGTTTGATGCATTGAAGTTAGCGGAGTTGATAGGTCTGGGTGGCTTTGATGAACACCGGACGTTGGTGAATCACTGGCATAGAGTCGCAGGTTGTTTTCCTACCTTAGCACTTTCGGAAGAAATTGAAGTGAACCATGATGAGCGTATTCGTGCCTTGTTTGTTTCAGCGGGCAACCCAGTGCATTCAGTGCCAAATGGTAAAGTGTTGGCCGCTTCGTTTAAAAAACTCGATTTGTTAGTTGTGATCGATATCTATCAGAATGAAACCGCTGCCTATGCGGACTACATTTTACCGGCAACGGACATGTTAGAACGTTCAGACTACCCTGTCTCGCATATGGTGCTGCAAGAAACACCCTACGCGCAGTACACGCCTGCCGTTGTTCCTGCTAAATACGAGCGCCGACCTGAATGGGAAATCTACTCAGACCTTGCGCTTGCTTGCGGTGCGAAAGCGCTTGGCAAGTCTGTTTGTAATGTGTTGCCACATTTAAATAGTATGATTCATAAGTTGCCCCTACTAGGGCATTATTTGGGTGAGCGGTCAGTACAACCCGACCACTTACTCTCATTATTATTACGCTGGGGTGGAAAAACGTCACTTAAAGCATTGAAGGCCTCACCGGAAGGTTTATTGTTGGGGGTCACTGAGCCGGGTTCATTCCTGGGAAAACGCGTTCCGATAGAAGGTGGCTTAGTACAACTATGGCCCAGTAAGCTAATACAGGATCTACCTCGCTTAAGTCAGTTAAGTGACAGCTTTGTAGCGGAAGATAATAAATTGCAGTTGATAGGGCGTCGTCAGCGTCGCTCTCATAATAGCTGGATGCATAACAATCCATATATCAAACAGCCCCAAGGTAATACCGCACTAATGCATCCTGACGATGCCGCAAAGCGAAACATCAAAGAGCAAGATCAGATCAACCTTAGTTCAGAGCAGGGTGTTGTCCGCTTAAACGTCCAATTAACTGACAATATCTGCGAAGGCGTTATTGCCGTGCCACATGGCTGGGGGCATACAGCATCAAAGATGAGAAGAGCCGCTCAGTTAACAGGTGAAAATATTAATGACGTCATTCCTGGTGGCAGGCTGCAGATGGAGCCTGCGAGTGGTCAAGCAATCATGTTAGGCCATTTTGTAGATGTTGAAAAAGTAAAAATCGATGAGCAAAAGCTTGAAACAGAGTTAACGATATAGCGTTATGTCTTAATCTGATGTTTGATGGCTTGATTCAAAGGCCTGTTAAGTAGAGTCTCAACAGGCTTAATTATTTATTATTCCTAGATCTTAGTCGTATATTACTTCAGCAAGGTACACATCAAGCGATTTCTATACAATAGAAACCACCTAATATAGGATGTTAATTTGATTAACATCTATTGAGACGATTATGGAAGAAAGAACCGCTAGATTAACTTTATTGATCGACCCAAAGAAAAAGGCAGCATTTGAAAAGCTCTGCGCTGCTGAGGATGTCACGCCATCTCAAAAAGTTAGACAATTTATAAGAGAGTACCTAGAAGAACGAATGGGAGAGGACTGGAAGGATCAAGTACTAAAATAGAGTCGTTCTTATTTAAGTCGATCTTAATTTAGACTGACAAATTTATTTTCATAATTATCGTTATCGCCTTAGATAGGGCAAGCGATACTCTTAATTCAATAATATCAAAATGTTGGTTTTATATAGGTATAGGTTCACTATTAATAGGTATTGTAATCCCTTCTACCTATCATCTAATTAATTAATACCGAATTTCTTTCTCAATAAGCCCTTTAAATCTCACGTGATTCCTTGAAAGTGGGGTGCTGTTTAGCCCAATTGCGCCTTTTCTGTGAGGTAGAATTGAATCATATGTTAATTTGATTAACATATGATTCAATTCTAATACGCGTATAATTACTGCTTTATTATCATTTAGTGAAGACCTGTATATGCCTTATCGATTTATAAACTACTTAATCACCTTTGTGTGCTTGATTTCGTGCTCAGCGCTTGCTTTCTCAAGTGAAGCTGTTGGCGGTGATCCATTAGACTTGACTCAGCATTGGGCCGGATATGCCGCGTTGGGTATTTTTATTTGTGCTTATATATTCGTCATTCTCGAAGAAAAAATACATCTCAGGAAATCTAAACCAGTTTTGTTGGCGGCTTCATTAATCTGGGCTCTTATTGCTATCGTTTATGCAGTAAATGGCTTTGAGGGTGATATCAATTCAGCAATGAAACATAACTTTTTAGAATACACCGAACTGTTTTTCTTTTTGCTTGTTGCGATGACCTATATAAACGCCATGCTCGAAAGAGGCTTATTTGATGACCTAAGAGATTGGTTAGTTTCGAAGGGATTTAGTTATAAAGCATTATTTTGGATGACGGGCTTCCTTGCCTTTTTCATCTCACCCATTGCGGATAACCTTACAACAGCGCTTATTCTTTGTGCTGTTGTGATGACAGTATCGGATGGCAAGACCAATTTTGTTGCGGTCGCATGCGTCAATATTGTCGTCGCAGCCAATGCTGGTGGCGCTTTTAGTCCATTTGGTGATATTACGACGCTGATGGTCTGGCAGAAAGGCGTTATCGAGTTTAGTGGGTTCTTCGCTTTATTTATTCCTTCATTGGTGAACTTTTTGATTCCGGCTGTTTTTATGCATTTTGCCATCCCTGCTGGAACCCCAACACCGCCAAAAGGTGAAAAAAGAGTCACTAAGATTGGTGGTATACCAATTGCCATTCTGTTTTTGCTAACCATAATGACGGCCGTTTGTTTCCATAACTTCCTGCATATTGCGCCAGTATTTGGCATGATGACGGGCTTGGCATATCTTAAGTTCTATGGATTCTATTTACGTAAAAAGTCAGGCCAATGGAATCAAACTATAGGGAGTCCACCCGGATCCAATAATGACCCTTATAATTTTGATGTGTTCTCTAAAATTGCCCGGGCTGAATGGGATACGCTGTTCTTTTTCTATGGTGTGATTATGGCTGTAGGTGGACTGGGCTTTCTTGGATACTTAAGTACCACGTCCGAGTTTATTTATGGCCAATTCGGCGCGACAAATGCAAATATATTAGTGGGTGTGTTGTCGGCTCTTGTCGATAATATTCCCGTCATGTTTGCGGTGTTAACCATGAACCCGGATATGCCACACGATCAATGGTTATTAGTGACGTTAACAGCAGGTGTTGGCGGTAGTTTGTTGTCTATAGGTTCAGCGGCAGGCGTTGCTTTAATGGGGCAGGCTAGAGGACAATACACTTTTTTCAGTCATCTTAAATGGACGCCAGTTATTGCCCTAGGTTACGGTGCAAGTATCTGGGTTCATTTTTTGATCAATGTTTGAGAGCTATAACTCGTCTAACGGCATAGTGTCATTGGCGAGTATTTAACTAAAGAACGACAAAATAAGAGTGCTTAACAATGATCGCTGAGATAGAAGACAAAAAGACGTATCTCCTACATTGGATGTATGACTTCATTGAAGGTGAGGATGAGCCCGCATATTTGCAAGAACATATTGAAGAGTGCGATCAAGTATTAAGCTCTTTTATCGATGATGTAGCTGATAGTAATCAGCGTTCAGATTTTTTATGGGTATCTGCTCAGGTAGAGTCATTGGTAAAAAAGTTAAACGAACTAAACTTCAATCTCGACCACCAATTAATTGAAACGGATCAACGTGAGGATATTTGTGCGCTCATCGAGTTAGTGCTTCAAAAGGCAGGGCATGAGTGCAAAGGAGATATGACAGAAAAGTGGCGAGAGTGGTGAGCCACCAGGCAAATAATTTCTTTCATAATATGTCAGCAACTTAAGACTTGCTGTTGTAGCAAAGCACAAAAATTTGGTAAATGACGATGAATCAACATGAAAAACTCAATTACGTTGAATTTCCTACAAGGGATATTGACGCCACGAAAGCCTTCTTCAAAACTGCATTTAGCTGGTCATTTATCGATTATGGTCCAGACTATACGGCATTCACGGGGCAAGGCTTAGATGGTGGTTTTTATAAAAGTGAATTAAGTTCGACAATAGCGAAAGGCTCAGCTCTATTGGTGTTTTATAGCGGTAATTTAGAAGAGACATTGAACACTGTAAAACGTGCCGGTGGCGAGATTATAAACGATATTTTTAGTTTTCCGGGCGGTAGGCGATTTCACTTTGTTGAACCAAGCGGTAATGAGTTTGCTGTTTGGTCAGAGATTTAGCCGTAATAATAAAAATTAAGAATTTCATTGATCAATTTGTTACATTAAATTGATGTTCACTTTGAGGCTTTGATATGAAATTGTTTGTTTATTTTATCTTGCTATTATGGCTTACCGCTTGCGGTGGGAAATCTGGAAAAGAAGAGAAAGAATTGGCGACTCAGGCTTTTATTAATTGCGAGTTTTATGATGCAATTTCAAAGGCGAAAAGTGCTATTGAATATGCCAAAGATAATGTTGAATTATCCGTTCCTGCTTTATTGATTCTAGGGAAGAGCTCAGAGTTCATCGGAGAATCAGAGGCAGCCAATGCTGTATATGAGCAGATTGTACAACTTGCACCTGGCATTACGAATGTTGCTGATGCGAAAGAGATTGCTAATAAATTTGTTGAGAGCTTGGCCAGCGTTGCCCCAGAAAAGGTAAAGGCTTGTTCACAGCTGCAATCATAAGTAAGAAAAATGCATTTTGTGTTTCACGATATAAATTAAAACTAAAGGAAAGAAATGACACAATTTATAATTACCTATTTTGGCGGTGACCAACCTGCCAGCCCTGATGAAGGAAGGCAACACTTTGCCAAGTATCAGAAATGGCTTAACTCACTTGGCGACTCAGTGATTGACCCGATGGTACCGTTTAAAAATAATCACACGATCAAACCTGATGGTTCTAGTAGTGCAGGCAGTGCAGTAGCTATGAGTGGACATACACTTATTCAGGCAGAGTCGATTGAAGAGGCTATTATTATTGCTAAGGCGTGTCCGTTCTTAGACATTAATGGCACGATTGAAGTGGCAGAACGGGTACAAATGTCTTAATTAGTGACTATCCAGAAATGACACCTACTGCGGACGCCCCAGAATCTGAAACTGGCAACCACAATATACAGTTGTTTAGAATAACTAAACGCCTATATATTGCGGCACCACTTTCAAACTTTGGAACGTCCTCGCTACGGCGCTATTTCTAGATAGGCACTAATTAGTGACGACTTTCCGTTTAGGCACTAAGCAGTTTTATAACAGTGAGTAAGTTATGGCGTTCACACGTATATCGGTCGAAGAAGCAAAAGTACTGATTGAAAAAACAGAGGTGACCTTGGCCGATGTTAGAGACTCTGCTTCCTTTTCCGCAGCTAATATCCCAAATGCTTTGCATGTATCAAATGAGAGTGTAAGCGCCTTTATAGAGACAGCAAATAAAGATAAACCGCTGATAATTTATTGCTATCACGGTAACTCCAGTCAAGGTGCTGCTGACCATTTTTCCCAACAAGGGTTTAAAGACGTATATAGTCTTGATGGTGGGTTTGAAGAGTGGCGTTTGAAGTCGTAAAGCGACAAGTACCTGAATGAAAAGAGAAGGGGGCACGATGAATAAATTAACTTGTTTGCTACTCATTGTTTTATTAGCTGCCTGTGCAACAACGGAAAAACCACGCTACCAATGGATGAATCCAGAAGGTCGAGTTGCGACAAATGTAGAGCTGACGAATGTTAGGGTTGTTTGTGAATATGAACAGAAAATGCAAGAGGCTGAAGATCTAATGGGTCAAGCTCAGTCTGTTGGAGATTACGACAGAGAGATTGGTTCTAATATTTCAAGTGACTATGTGGATAAAGCCTCGAACTTAATGCGTGATGCCATGCGTTGTATACAGTTAGAGGGTTTCTCAACCCGAAGGATAGTTAAACCGGAATCTTAGCTTAAATCTCTGGATAAACCGTATTTATGACTAAAAAATTTGAGTTTTTTTATGACCTAGGGAGCCCCTATAGCTACTTGGCCGCGACACAAATTGAAGGCTTGGAGAAACGACATAACATTGAGTGTATTTGGCGGCCAATTTTATTGGGCGGGCTATTTAAGCAGGTCGACAATAAATCGCCTTTTTATGAGACCTCAATTAATAAAAAAGCACACTTGTTGAGCGACCTAATCAGCTGGGCTGATTATTATGCTGTGCCGTTTAAGCTTCCAAGCTGTTTCCCCCCGAATACACTCATGGCTATGCGTGGCGCTGTTGTTGCGAATAAAATGGGGTTGCTAACACGCTATACTCACGAGATGTTTCGAGCATATTTTGTCGAGGATCAGAATATTTCTGAGGAGGAGGTATTAACGAATACGCTCGAAAAAATGGCTTTAAATAGTGCTGAATTTTGTGCTGAGCTTGTAACGGCTGATGTAAAACAAACACTGATTGAAAATACCCAAGAAGCTGAAAGAAGAGGAGCCTTTGGCGTCCCTACTTTTTTTTATGGTCAACGAATGTTCTTTGGTAATGACAGAATGATTTTACTGGAAAACTTGTTTAAGTGTAAAACATAAATGCTGTGCTTAAACCAAGACAACGGGTTTCTTTTTAGATGAAGAAAAGCGATAAAAAAATTGATAATACCTTGCGACTAGCGCTGACGGAGGTTTGCGAAACTGCTTTGGAATACGTTTCAGGCTTTCAATGGTTGACGCATATTGTGAAATTGCAGTCTTTTCCTGAGTCACTTTTGATTGTGTGTGTGTTTGAAACAAATCTGGCGCTAGAAGAGGCAAAATGTTCAGGTCAGGTTGAAGATTTTGCACGACTTATTGATGAAAAATTCCATGGCGTTGGCATCGCTCTTAAACATACTAAGCAACATATTCGTTTTGATAGTGAAGAAAACTGCGAAAAGCAAAACGGCGGCAATTGGAAGGCTCGCTTCCAGTCGCCTCCATTAAAAACCTAGAATCCGCAGTTGAATCACGAAAGTCTGCGCTAGTCCTTGGTGCACCTAGAAAACCCGTGAAAGCTCGACTCACCAATAAGGTGAGCACGACTTCCCCGAATTTCCTATGAACACCAATTACTTACACACCTTTTTCGCGCTCAACTGCGGTTTCTAGGTTAATGCACCCTATCGGGGAGCCATTCTTAATGCGGAATCAATACGAATCACTTCGCCATTGAGGATCGGATTTTCAACCATTTCTTTCACGATTCGAGCATATTCATAAGGTTGACCTAGTCGTTGAGGGAAGGGGAGCGTTGCCGCTAAGCTTTCTTGAGCCGCTTCGGGTAGTGCTGCTAGCATCGGTGTCATAAATAAGCCGGGAGCGATTGCAAGAACACGGATACCGTAACGAGCTAGTTCTCGCGCGGCAGGTAATGTCATGGCAACA
>ENA-OSET01000760-OSET01000760.1-sediment-metagenome-genome-assembly--contig:-NODE-760-length-35231-cov-4.469733_pt1 | contig 35231 bp, 27 predicted proteins | sample MGYA00237882_ERZ534229 | MGnify/ENA primary metagenome ERZ534229 (study PRJEB26408, sample SAMN06266212) | sediment metagenome | isolation source: Hudson Canyon methane seep mesocosm | place: USA:Hudson... | reverse complement strand
AATTATCTATAGCTGAGCTATCTAAAGGCTTAATAAATAAAGATACACTATGAAAGTAAATTTAAAAATAAGAAATTGGATATGATTATCGCAAATGATGTGTCCTCACCTGAGCTTGGTTTCAATAGTGATCACAATGAAGTTTACGTCATTACCAGCGGTAAACAGCAACGGTTGGAGAAACAGACGAAGCAAGAAATTGCAGATAAGATTATTGCTCAAATAAGCCAGTATTTATAATACACACCTAAACTAATAACTAACGATTGAAACTACATCCTTATGACAAAGAAAGTGTTGCAAGTTAAGCTTCTCGATACCCGCCTTGGAAGTACTATCCCCTTACCTGAGTATGCAACTTCCGGGTCAGCCGGCCTAGATTTAAGGGCATGTATAGACGCACCAATTACACTAAACCCAGGTCAGACCTATTTAATACCAACTGGAATGTCTATATATGTTGAGGATCCTAGTTTAGCTGCTGTATTGTTACCTCGTTCGGGTTTAGGGCATAAGCATGGCATTGTCTTGGGTAACCTAGTTGGTCTAATCGACTCTGACTATCAAGGCCAACTGATGGTTTCTTGCTGGAACCGGGGAGATAAAACTTTCACTATAGATGTCGGTGATAGAATTGCTCAGATGGTGGTTATTCCTGTGGTTCAGGTTGGCTTGGAAATTGTTGAAGAGTTTACAGAAAGTGGTAGAGGAAGCGGTGGATTTGGTTCAACAGGGTGCTCATAATCGGTTTAGTTAAAAAGAGCGTAATAGGATAAATGGAATGAAGTTATTTAAGAAAAAAGAAGCCTTAGTAAAAAGCGCAGATGAAAAAACTTCCACACCACATACAGCCAAATTAGAGAAAAATTCAATAGGAGCAAGGCTAAGTTATTGGCTTTATCAACCTGCAGTGTTGGTAATCGCTATCCTACTTATTATTTATACCCTTATTGATTTTATGTTTATTCAGGAAAATGAAAAAGCGAAAAGTAATCATATAAAGTCTTTAATAAGCGCATCACTTAAGTTAAATGTTGATACCTATATAAATCAAAAAATGGAGGGGCTGGGTTCTCTTGCAAGCTCCAAAGTGTTATCAGAATTGCTGATAGATGGAGAAAAAAAGTTAGATTTTGAGAAGATTCTTAAGCGTTTATGGACTGACCTGGATCAAATTTATGTTGTACCCAAATCTGATTTCTTGGTCATTAAAGATAAATACCCTGGTTTGAGTTTTGCTAGTGTTGAGATGATGAGGCTTGCCCTGTCTGGCGAACTGCCTAAAGCTGAAGCATTTTATCAAAGTGATGAATGGCGTTTTCAAGTAGCAATGCCTATTAAAGCTGCTGCAGTGCTAAAAGGTGGGTTAGGCTACAACGAGGATGTGGAGGAAGTAAACTCCGTAACAGCGAAGCCTGGAGTAGTAGGGACTATACTCGCAACCTTTAAACTTGATGCTATCAAACCCTTACTTAGAATTCCTAATGGCTTACCCGCAGGTGAAGCGGCTTTAGTTAGTTCACAAGGCCCCCAAGGTAAGAAAATAATATCTGTCGGTCAGGGTCAAATTCAGCAAGCTATTTACTTACCGACGGTTATTACAGAATGGCGGGTTAGATATTCTCCAGGGACGAGCCTGCTGGGTGAGATAGATAGGACTATGATATGGATTGTTTTTGGTCTTGGGGGGCTGTTTTTGTTGCTAGGATTATTTGTAATATGTCGCATTAATATGAATCATGTTAGGGGTGATCTTCTCTTGGCAGGTCAATCGATAAAAAAGTATATTTTTGCCGATGGAAAAATTTCAGATAAATTTGTATTTACTGAGATTTACTCAGTGACGCTTGCCATTTCACAGCAAGCGCGGAATAGAATTAAAGAGTTGGAACTTAAGTTACAAGAATCTAGTGCCATCAAAGCATCGCAAGTTGATAGGGGTGCTAGCCAGCATAAAGACGAAAGTGCTACACCACTATTTGATGATGACTTACTAGACTTGGATGTATTAGCAGAAGCTGATTCGCAAAGTGATATTAATCATGAAGGGAGTGACGGCACTATTGTGACGGAAGTAGAACGGTTAGATTTTGATGTGCCTCAATCCATATTTAGAGCCTATGATATTCGTGGCATTGTCGATGAATCCTTAAATGAAGGAATTGTGGAGCTGTTAGGGAAGGCAATCGCTTCAGAAGCCGTTTCCTTAGGTCAAAAGACCTTGTGTGTAGGTTATGATGGGCGACTATCTAGTGTGGCTTATTGTGAGGCTTTAACTCGTGGAATTATTAGTACAGGAATAGATGCTATTGTTATCGGTCAGGTGCCTACACCTGTGCTGTACTTCGCTACACACCATTTTGAAACCGGTAGTGGAGTCATGATAACCGGGAGCCACAACCCTAGTAATTATAATGGTTTTAAGATGATGCTCGGTGGTAATACGTTATCAGGAGATGATATCCAAAAAATATACAACAGAATCATTCTTCAAGATTTTTCGGAAGGACAAGGTAATCGCTCTGAGCAAGAGGTTGATCGTATTTACCTGGATACAATCTTAAATGATATCGCGGTGGCCGCGCCTTTAAAAGTAGTAGTCGATGCAGGTAATGGGGTTGCTGGAGGTATTGCGCCAGAACTAATTGAAGAGTTGGGTTGTGAAGTTATTCCCCTTTTCTGTGATGTTGATGGTACTTTTCCCAATCATCATCCGGACCCCGGAAAACCTGAAAACCTTCAAGATTTGATCGCAGCAGTTAAAGAGCATGATGCTGATATAGGTCTAGCATTTGATGGCGATGGTGACCGCATAGGAGTGGTAACGAATGAAGGGAAAATAATCTGGCCTGACCGCCTATTAATGTTGTTTGCTAAAGATGTTGTGTCTCGTAACCCTGGAGCTGACATCATTTTTGATGTTAAGTGCTCAAGGCGCATAAATGGCTTAATCACAAGTTATGGCGGTAGACCCATCATGTGGAAAACAGGGCATTCACTGATTAAGGCTAAAATGAAAGAAACCGGCGCTTTACTCGCTGGTGAAATGAGCGGGCATGTGTTTTTTAAAGAGCGCTGGTATGGCTTTGATGACGGTTTATATAGTGCTGCGAGATTGCTTGAAATTTTAGGTATTGAAGATAAAACATCACATGATGTATTTGCTGAGTTTCCCGAAGATATTAGTACGCCTGAAATTAATATTACGGTAACTGATGAGTCAAAATTTGAAATAATTGAAAAACTTTGTGAGCGGAAAGATCAATTTTCCGGCGGGAATATATCCACTATAGATGGCTTAAGGGTTGATTATCCAAATGGTTGGGGTTTATGTAGGGCGTCAAATACTACGCCAGTATTGGTTTTAAGGTTTGAGGCAGACGACGAGTCAGCTATAGAAGAGATTAAGGATAAGTTTATTGTCCAGCTTCAGGCTGTTGACCCTAACTTGGTTTGTGATTTCTAATCATTCATAAGGGAGCGTGGCATAATTGTTACGCTTGAAAATACAGTGACGCTTAATGTAATACCTATTGCAAGTGTCTTTACTGCGTTCACGACGTCGTGCAACGGCTCTAATAAGTATTATTAATTTTTTGAGTATTCTATGAGTTTAACGAGAGAGGCCGCTACCCAAGTAGCATCCGTTTTAAATAAAGCATTGCCCTATATTCAGCGTTTTTCTGGAGCCACTATCGTGATTAAATATGGTGGAAATGCGATGGCAAACGAAGAACTGAAAAATAGTTTTGCTCGTGATGTGGTGTTGATGAAGTTAGTCGGCATCAATCCAATCGTCGTGCATGGCGGTGGTCCTCAGATTGGTGATCTACTTAAACGTTTGAATATTGAGAGTCATTTTGTTGATGGAATGAGAGTCACAGATGGTCAAACAATGGATGTCGTCGAGATGGTACTTGGCGGAAAAGTTAATAAAGAAATTGTAACCTTGATCAATCGTAATGGTGGCAAGGCTGTAGGGTTAACGGGTAAAGATGCAGATCTAATTCAAGCCAAAAAGCTTAATATTGATAAAGCCTCACCTGAGGTGCAAAAAACAGAAATTATTGATATCGGGCATGTTGGAGAAGTCGTCAAAGTAAATGCTGATATTATTCATATGCTTACTAATAGTGATGTAATCCCAGTAATTGCACCCATAGGTATAGGTGAAGATGGTACATCTTATAATATCAACGCCGACTTGGTTGCTGGAAAGGTGGCTGAAGAGTTAGCCGCCGAAAAGTTGATATTATTGACAAATATTTCGGGATTACAAAATAAATCAGGGGAAGTGCTGACAGGACTGACAACTGAACAGGTTGATGAGCTTATTGCTGATGGCACAATCTACGGGGGTATGTTGCCTAAAATTGGCTGTGCACTTAGTGCAGTCAAAAACGGTGTAAAGAGCGCACATATTATTGATGGACGTGTTAGTCATTCTACCTTGCTAGAAATATTTACCGATGAGGGAGTCGGCACCTTAATCTCTAATGAGATAATCTGACGTGTGGGTTTTTGACTTAGATTAAGGTTTTGGTTGTCTCTTCCGTTCTGATGATTGAAGATGTGTCACCAATGACTTTGTTTCGCCCAGAGTCTTTTGCATTTTGCATAGCTCTTTCAGCCTTATGAATTAGGTCTTCAGCAGACTCTCCGAATATAAGAGCAGCGACGCCGACAGATGCTGTAACTGTTCCGAGTTCAATCTTTTCAGCGCTATCAGATAGCGTTTGTTTTGATAAACGTTCTCTGACGTTTTCTGCGACAATAAGAGCACCCTCAAAATTTGTTTCAGGTAATAAAACACAGAATTGGTCGTCTCTAAAACGTGCAACAGAGTCGCTGCCTTTAATATTGTTTTTTATCAAAGTAGCGACAAATCGCAATACCTTGTCTCCAATGGTGTGTCCGAATTTCTTATTGAAAACTGAAAAATTATCTAAATTAAGTATCAACAAACAGTTTAATTTTGAGTTTTTTGTGCTCGTTGCAACCAAATTTTCAATTTCTAAGTCAAAAGCACGACGGTTATTCACTTTCGTTAGAGGGTCCGTGGTGGCTTCTGAGTTAAGTTTGGATACCTCCGCACGCATTTTTTTCATCTCAATTGCCATGGTCTCTAATGTAGATTGCATGCTTTGAGTGGCGTCTTCTCTTTTCTTGGTTTCATTTAACAGGTGGCTGATTAATTTTTTAATATCAGCTATGTCGCTGATGCCTTCTACTTTCGATGAAAAACTGGATAGGGTTTTTGCATATTCATTTAAACCGTGACCTTCCTTTGCTACCTTGTCTAAAAAATCAAAAATAACCTCTTTAACACTTTCACTCAGTTGGTTAACCGCTGACTCGTGGGCATTTGCAATGAACTCTGTATATAAAGATGAAAGTACTTCAGGTGTGAACGCGACTTGTTTTTTATCTAATTTGTTGACGGCATTTGTTAGTTCGAAATTTTCGTCATTTACAAATTCATACCATATAGCGTAGTTTTCAGGTGTTGTAGCGATGTTACGTTTATTCATTTCCGGAAGAGTCTGTTTTAATAAGGCAACTGCCGTAGAAATGTCATCAGTGTGTTTCATGAGAATTGTTACTATCGTTTGATCAATTAAAAAGTTAGGGGTTTTTAAGCTTATAGTCTTAGTTTAGTTCGGAATGAGTGAAGATAAAGTCGATATCTCATTATTTTTGCTATAGTTTATTCATGGTGAATATATATATTGGTAGGTAAAATGAGAAAATGAAGAAAAAATTATTATTGCTCGCCTTTTTGGCTGTATTTTTATTGTTTGGTTCCAAGGCATTCATTGCCCTTTTTTCCTATCAAACAATAGAAAAGCTAAAACGAGAAAGTCAGGGTGACGTATCTATTACCTATTCTTGGATATCATCTGCTTTTGATGGGTCAGTTATTTTTCACGATATTCTTATCACACCGTATAGCTTGAAGAGAACGTTTCATATTGAGCAAGTTTCTTTGCATTACAGTAGTTACTTAGATCTTTTAACTAATCTTCCAAATTTGCAATTAAGAGATATTAGTAATCTGATGGAAATTAATGTTCCATCTATCAAGGCGCCATTGAAAGGTCGTGATTTTGATGAATGGCTTGCTTTGATGATTCATCCGGATTTTAAGAGGCCCTTAGGTGTATTTGCTTGCGGAAAAGAGTCCCGAGTGAGTCATGAAAGTCTGAAAAGTATGGGTATACTTGAGATGCATTCGTCACTCAAAATTAAGCTAAATAACTCAATAGACAAAGAAAGTAAACATGTAGAGTTTATTCTCGATCTATTTCAGTTAGGTAAGGTCGACATTAATAGCCGCTGGAAGTACCAAAGCTTAAATGCAGCTCTTACAAATGGCGATATCGGTCAAGCAATTTTAGAATCACTAACGTTTACACATCAAGAGCAAGGCTATTTTCGACGTTTAAGTAACTACTGTTCTGATGTGATCGGCGGTTTAAAACGTGATGAATATAGCGAGATTGCTGCGAAGACTTGGCGGTTAGATATGACAAGTATGGGCATACTCGTTGATGATGTTACAGAAGGATTATACCGAGATTATCTGGCACAAGGCGGGCAGCTTATACTAAAGTTTGATCTGCCCAAGCCGCTTCAAATTAGTTCAGAGATAGACCTATTAGATAAAGACTTAAGTAACTATTTTGGTCTCACCGCCTATTTGAATAAACAAGAGTTGCCGACAATGTTGATAAAACCAGATAGAAAACATTTTGATCCACCTGTCATTCTACCTGAGTATAACAAGACTGCAGAGGCAGAGAAGAATCAAGACAATAAGCTTATGTATCGAGTAACTGATATTTCAAAACTAGCATACTATTTAGCCCATAAAGCGAGTATCAGAATGAACGATGGTAAAATTTTTATGGGGAGCTTATTTTCAGTAACCGAATCAATTGTTCAATTAACCCAGACTGTTCAAGGGGGCAAATTTGAATACCCTTTGCAGATTGATGATATTGCAGAGGTTGAAGTTTGGCGAAACAATGAAAATAGTAAAATGATTGAGGCGACGGTTAACTAAATGGAAAAAACGCAAGAGTGGGTGGGGTGGTTTAGAAATGCATCGCCCTACATTAACTCACAAAGAAACCAAGTGCTTGTTATTGCTCTTAGTGGCGAAGCTTTATTACATGCCAATTTGGACAATATTATCCATGATATTTCATTATTAAATAGCTTAGGTATTCGTTTGGTCTTGGTGTTTGGAGCACGGCCTCAAATTGATTTGATACTAAAGAAAAACCAGATAACATCTCACTTTCATCATAATCTAAGGGTGACAGAAGAACACTTAATTCAACATGTTCTTGAAGCTTATGGTCGAGTTCGTTCTGAGTTAGAAGCTAAGCTTTCAATGGGGGTGATTAATTCACCCATGCACGGTGCAAAATTGAAAGTAGTAAGTGGCAACTATGTCATGGCAAAGCCTTATGGCGTTGTGGATGGCGTTGATTTAGGCTTCACCGGTAATGTTCGATCTATTGACTCGGTCTCTATTCATCGGCATTTGGATGAAGGCTCTTTAGTTCTGATCCCTTCAACGGGTTACTCGATTTCGGGGGATATTTTTAATCTTGGCTATGAAGAACTAGCGAGTGATGTGGCAGTTAAGCTTGGTGCAAATAAGATTATTTATTTTGGTGAGCATAATGGCGTTAAAAATAGTAAGGGCCAGTTAATTCAGCAGCTGACGGTTAAAGCAGCTCAAGAGCTTGCAGCTACTACTAATCTATCGGAACAACAATATAACCAGATAGTCTCATCTGCTAATGCGTGTGATTCTGGGGTCAATAGAGCCCATATCATTAGTTTTGTGCATGATGGCGCATTGCTCAAAGAATTATTTACACGTGATGGTAATGGCACGATGGTCAGTGTTGATGACTTTGATCAAGTTCGTCCCGCGCGTCCAGAAGACACAAATGGAATATTAAAACTAATTCAACCCTTAGAGGAACAAGGTTTTTTGGTGAGGCGTTCTAAGGAACGATTAGAAACAGAGCTAGATTATTTTTTAGTCGAGGTGCGTGATAACGCGATTATAGCGTGTGTTGGTTTATATCCTTTCCCAAGTGAACAAGCTGGTGAGTTATCGTGCTTTGCGGTTGATCCTGAATACCGTCAGAATGGCCGAGGCGATCGTTTGTTACGTGCTGTTGAAGAGCGGGCAAAGAACCAAAATTTACTAAAACTTTTTGTGTTAACGACTAAGACGGAGCAATGGTTTAAAGAAAGAGGCTTTAACTTGGTTTCAACGGACAGCTTGCCTGGAGATAAAAGCTATAATACGAATCGAAACGCTAAGGTATTAATGAAAAATATACATTAAAAAAATTGAGGTCTTCTTCTCCGATTTTTGCTTAGGCAGGTTTCGGGTTAAAATCTTGTTCTATAGACACTAACCTGCATAGTTAATTACTCATGACAAACAACTCTGAGCGACGCTCAACTCGCCGAATTCCGATACAACTTGAAGCTCAACTTCTACTCGATAATGGTGTTGGGTGTCAATGTATTATCTCCGATTTTTGTTTCAAAGGTATGTTTGTTAAGTTTAAATCAGAAGAAACGCACGTGATAGAGTCCTACATGGTCACTCATCCAAATAACCATGTATCTATTAGCTTCACTATAGGAAAGCGTCAAAATAAAACGGACGTACATCAAATAAGTGCTGAAATTGTTCATCTTATTGATAGTGCGATCGGCATACGATTCACCAAAGAGCATAAAACTGAAATACAAGCGTTATTGTCTATTCAGGTTTCTGACACTAAAACAGATATTACTGCAGCTGCAATTAAAGAAACAATGTCGGAATGTACGCGAAAAATTCAACGATATACTTCGGCAATTTTGGCGGAAATATATCCTAATATCGTTGAGGAAATCAAAGCAGCCTCTGTTAAGTCATCCAGTGACCAAACAGCAAATGCAATGATGGCTTCTGCCTCTAGGATGGAGGCTAAAAGTAAAGAGTTCCAAGCACTTTTTTTGACCTCGCTCCAAGATCCCGTCGGCTCTTATAATCAAAGCATAACAAGCGGTTCCGGTATGAATGAGCGTTTATCATTGATTGATAAGGGCGAATTTGAAGATTGGTTAACTTCACGAGTGATTACGACAAGAGCGGAGACAAATTATCGAACCGATTTACTGCCGTTGAAAATGCGACTGAACTCGATAGGCGTTGGTAGCAAGCAGCAAGTACAGTGTGTATTTGGCCCAGTATTAATCGTTGAAGCATATCATACAGCTATTATTCCTCAGAGACTGACGAGCCAGGCTGAGAAAATAGCGTTTAAGGTGTTTGATAAACAATTAATGACGGAGTTGGCCGATTTATATCAAGCGTTAAATGACATCATGATTGAGCATGGAATACTGCCACAGCTCAAGCTGGGACCCGTTGTCAAAGGTAAAGGACGTGCGTCACCTCCAAAACGCTCAGGCACGCAACCGGACAAGAATGAAAGCGAAAAAACCAGTAATTCGGTAGGTTCAGCATCAGCTTCATCAACAGAGAACAAGTCCGTACATTCTGAAAGTTTATTTACATCGTTGCCCCCGTTCGCTGACGTGAATAAAGCGGCAGATGATGACCCGTCTTCCAATAATGGCTTAGTGCAAAACGATATAGACACGACGCAACGAAATGTACTCGGTTTAATGCGTACCTTTAATCGGGGCGGAGAGAGTCGAGAACAAAATGGGTTAGATGTTGTCGGTAGCAAATACTCAGAAACAGAATTGATAGCCGGTTTAGCTGAGCTTCAAACTGCTTCAGTAGAGAGCGAAGGTGGCGACAAAACGAGTTTACTTGAAAGAGTTTTAGATAACTTAAAGCAAGATGGTAGTGATACAAAAGGTATTGATGAAAACCAGAAAGTAGCGATTGATGTGGTAGATCGTTTTTTCTTGAGTATGCAAAAAAATCCTCGGATTAGTGTCGAAGCCAAGCAGCATTTACTAAAGCTAGAAGTGCCGGTTTTGAAAGTGTTATTGAAGGATGAAAATTTTTTTGATGATCAAGCCAGTTCTGTCAGGGCTGTAATGAACCGTATAGCGCAGCTTGGGGCGAAAGGTTCAAGGCTGAATCCTGCCAGTAGAAAGCGGATAAACACGCTTGTTCATCAAATTGTGGAGGAGTTCGAACAAGATACTAAGGTGTTTGACCATGTTTTAGCCGAACTTGATTTGATCATTGGTCGTCAGAATCAATTATATGTGAAGAATGTAGAGCGGGTTGCAGCAGCGGCTGATGGGGTGCATCGAGTAGAAGAAGCAAAAGTTGCCGTTGCCAGAGAGATGAATAAGCGCTTTGAAAATAAGCAAGTTCCGACTGCAGTTTTGACCCTTATTGAGCATGGCTGGAAAGATTTGTTAAATTTGATATTTATTCAGCAAGGTGGGGATAGTGAAGCTTGGCATAGTCATTTGGAAATTATTGATAATTTAATTGCTTATGGCGACAATCCAAATATACCGCTAGATATAAAATCTATATTGCCAAAAATACAGGATGGCCTTAAGTCTATTTCTGGGAATGGCGCTCATCTTAAAGAGGTACGAGAGCAATTAAAAGACCTTATTCAGAAAGCACCTCAAGGTCAGCACTCAGTAAAAGAGGCGGAGTTACAAGAGGTTCCAGAAACTGAAGAGGACATTATTCGTCATAATTTAAGCAAGTCTCAAGAATTGAAAACCTGGATTATGAAGGCAAAGCTCTTTTTGCCAGGAACTTGGCTGCAACATAAAAAGGCTAAGCAAGAAGCGCAATACATACGGCTGGTATGGGTCGCAAAAGGCTTCAGTAAATTTGTCTTCGTGAACCATCAAGGGATGAAAGTAGTGGAGTTGGGCTTATTTAAGCTTGCAACATATTTAAAAGAAGGCCGGATAATTGAAGAATTTGATTATGAAGTACCTATGGTAAACCAAGGTCTTGATGACATGGTAAAAGATGTTTACGAAAAATTATCATATGAATCTAGCCATGATGAGGGCTCAGGCTTAATTAAAAAACCAGAGTTCTGTCGTCAAGTGAAGGTGATGATGAAGGCGGGACAAAAGTCTTCCTTGTGTAGTTTGATCTATGTCAGCTTTAGAGGAAATGATAATAAGGTGGTCAAATTAGATATTGGTTTTTCAAAGCGGGTGGCCAGTATTCTGAAAGAGCTAAACGGAAAACAAAGTGAAGTTGGCAGGGTGAATGATTCAGACTTCGTGTTATTTACCTTAGAAGCTGGCCTGGACATGTTAAAGGTTCGTTGTCAGGAAAGTTTAATTATGTTGTGTGGAGATGCCAAGTATGAATCACTCGGGCTTGAGGCGCTTGTAGAAGAAAATCAAGCTCATTTAGGGTTCAAAAACCCGGAGTTAATGATAAAGACAGCGCATCAGGCTTTGTTTAAAACTATTAGTAGTGAAGTTAGCGAAGAACCTGAATCAGGCGATACCGAGAATATTGTTGAAATATCTTCTCAGGAGAATAATGATGCTTCATTAGACGTAGATGAAGCTGCTAACTCGACACCTGACGCAGTTTGTTTTGAAGACCTCTCATTTGAGATATATGTTCAAAGAACCAAGCCCGTAGAGGAAGAGCTGCACTCTGAGCATGTAAACCTTATTTGTTCTATTAATGGTAGTGGGCTTATATATGAGCCCGAAAATGAAGAGCATGCATTGGCATTGGATCATTGGTGGTTACAACAGCTGGTTCAAAAATTTCAAAACCAAGACCCTTTTATGGATGGTATGGAGTTTGTGAGAGTCAAATTAAGTGGGTATGCGTTTGATAATGATGACTTTAAGTCTACCTTATTGGACTTATGTAATAGCGGTGATCTAGATCCCCAGCTTATCTGTTTTGATATTTATGACTGTAGTTATATGGACAATGTACATTCTTCATCGGATCGGATGAGACAGCTCGTGTCAAAAGGGTTCCGTTTTAGTTTGGATCATTTTGGTTCTTCCCGGTCGCCATTTTCTTTTTTGAAAGTACTTCCGGTCAAAATGATTAGTATTGATGAAAGCTTTATGGAAAAGCTTAATGAATCGGGTTCAGAATCCGATGAAGATGAGGTAGCAGCAAGTTCAATTGCTGAAGTCGCTCATTATTTAGGGAAAAAAGTACTGGCGACTTCTGTAGATACTGCTATTTGTCTTCAGAGAATGACACGTTTAGGTGTCGATTTTGTACAAGGGTCAACTATTTCTGAGCCAGTTAAATTAAGTTAAGGCTTTAATTTAGCTCAGATATTTAAGGCCTTGCGCGGCTACCGAATTTCATAGCTATGATTTATCTTTACGCCGCCTTTTTCTAGCATAATTGAGGCTGAGCAGTATTTTTCTGCAGATAATGAAACTGCGCGTTTAACTAAGTTATCTTTCAGCTTATTTCCCGTTACCACAAAGTGAATATTGATGGTGGTAAATACGCTGGGAACTTCATCTGCTCTTTCTGCCTGAATTTCTGCTCTGCAGTCGGTGACATCCTGTCTTGATTTTTGCAAAATACTCATAACATCAAATGAGGTGCAGCCACCTAAACCCAGCAGTAGCATTTCCATTGGCCTAGGGCCCTGATTTTTTCCACCATGATCTGGCGGGCCGTCCATTGTGATTGAGTGATCAGACTCTGTGTTACCGACGAACTTGGCTTCGCCTCCCCAGTCAATTGATACTTTCATGTGTTTACCTTCGTCAAATGTATTAAGCTATTTACAAAATATAGTTGCAGGTTAACATAAATACCTATTTAAATTTCAATGTGTTATTAGTTTTTTAGGCTATACTTTTTTTAAGATCAATGAGTTACTTATTGTTTTCAAAAAATCTTGTTCTTGTAAAAAAATGTAGTAGGCTAGAGACTGTCACAAAAACAGAATTTATGCCTGCTACAGGAAGTAACAATTTACAGCAAGTAAGCAAATAAAAAGGTAAATAGAATGTCCTCGATTTTAAAACCGATAGAAAGTAAAACAAAGCATCTTGATTACTTTTTATCGCAGTGCCACAGAAGAAAGTACCCCACTAAAAGTACTATTATTTACGCGGGAGATAAGAGCGATTCTTTATTTTATATTATTAAAGGCTCTGTCACGGTTATTATAGAAGATGATGACGGTCGTGAAATGATCATGGCTTATTTGAATGCAGGTGATTTTTTTGGTGAGATGGGTCTGTTTGATAATATGGACTCTCGAAGTGCTTGGGTAAAGGCTAAAACTGAGTGTGAAGTGGCTGAAATTAGTTATACCAAGTTTAGAGAAGTTTCTCAGGACGACTCGCGAATTGTTTATTTTATTGGCGAGCAAATGGCCAGTAGACTGCGCCAAACTACTCGAAAAGTGGGTGATCTTGCATTTTTAGATGTTACCGGTCGAGTTGCAAGAACATTGCTCGATTTATGTAAAGAACCGGATGCTATGACGCACCCTGATGGCATGCAAATCAAGATTACACGTCAGGAAATTGGACGAATTGTAGGTTGTTCACGAGAGATGGTTGGTAGAGTATTGAAGACGCTTGAGGAGCAAGGGCTTGTTCAGGTGAAAGGTAAAACAATGGTAGTATATGGTACGCGTTAGCAGCTAGTTAAGGCGGTAAGTTAAAAAGCAGGACCATCCTGCTTTTTATTTTCACTTCACTATGATTTTCTGACCACTTTCAATTATTTTTTTAGCTTCGGGGCGTTGCGGTATTTCTATACCCTTAACGGCTGCGGGCCGTTGATAAATTTGCTTTGTCCATCGTTCTAGGTGAGAGAAACTATCAATTTCAACACCAGACCAGTTATGCGTTCTTACCCATGCCCAGTTTGCCATGTCTGCAATACTGTAATCACCCGCTAGGAATTCATTACTTTCTAGTTGCTTATCTAAAACGCCGAACAATCTTTTTACTTCGTTTTGGTAGCGGTCAATTGCTGGCTGAATTTTTTCTGGGAAATAACGGAAAAAGACGTTAGCTTGTCCCATCATAGGACCAATTCCGCCCATTTGAAACATTAGCCATTGAATGACTTCAGATCTCTTTTTGCTATCAGTAGGGTAAAACTGTTGGGTCTTTTCACCTAGATACATCAAAATAGCACCTGACTCAAAAACAACGAAATCATCATTATCAGTATCTTTAATAGTCGGTATACGTCCATTTGGGTTGAGTTCAAGGTACGAACTCTTTTTTTGATTACCTTTGGATAAATCTATTCCAATAACTTTATACGCTAGTTTCATTTCTTCGAGAGCAATGCTGACCTTATGGCCATTTGGGGTTGGAGAGGTGTATAACTCGATCATAATTATCCTATGCTTTGGCTGATGGTCGTGAAGTAACTGCGTTATACCAACGTAACAGATGTGGGTGATCTTCCGGTATGGTTATTCGGTTTACTTTATTAAAATCTATTGCGCAAATAGCAGTGATGTCAGCAATGCAGTAAGTATCCCCCAGTAAGTATTCGTTGGTTTCGAGGTGAACATTCATGATTTGCATGAATTTTATTATTTGGCTTCTACACTCTTCACCCCATTCTTTAATCGGGTTCATTCTATCTTTAAAGTAGCCACTCGTATGTTGAAAGCACATACCCGTTGGAACAAATAGGTAGAATTCTACCCAGCGTTGCCACATTTCGATTTGTGCTTTTTCAATGGGGCTCGACCCCATTAAAGGGTGGTTGGGACTAATCTCTTCAAAATAGCGGCAAATAGCAACTGTCTCTGAAATGTATTGGCCATCATCTAATTCTAGAACGGGAACTTTTTTTAATGGGTTTTTGATTTGAAAATCAGATGTTAAATTATCTCCATTTTGTAGGTCGAGCTGTACAAACTCAACGTCCGAGATTTTTTTTTCGGCTAAAAAGATGCGTACTCTTCTTGGGTTTGGTGCTGTTTTTGTTTCATATATTTTCATAATTATCTCTATTTCTGAATGATCGGTTAGTAATGTATTATATTTCTAAACGATCAGTCAAGAATGGTGTATGATTTAGTGTCTGTACGAAAAGTCAGATCCACTTTCCGTACAGACACTAATTAATTTGTTGTTCTAGGAGTGAGCTGAATGGCTCGAAAAGTTGAATTCGATGAGGCGGTAGCATTAAAGCGGGCTATGAGACTTTTTTGGCAAAAAGGTTATGAATCGACTTCTATTCAAGATTTAGTTGAGACATTAGGTATTAATCGTTTCAGCCTATACAACTCATTTGGAGATAAGAAAGCATTATTTATTCAAGCATTAGAGCTTTATCATAAAACGGTTCTATCTGAGTTGTTAAAACCGCTTAAAAGCGAAGGTCTTGGCAAGCAGAAACTAGATGATTATTTGGCTTTTATGCAAGCGAAATTAGAGTCAAAATCTGGCTTACTTGGGTGCTTTGTTCAAAACTCTAGTTTAAGTTCTGTTGCGCAACATCAAGATGTTTCGAGGGTGTTGAGGGATATGTGCGGTGATTTGAGCGCTTCTATAGAAAGCGCTATACAGCAGTCCATTAATGAGGGAGATATGATGGGTGGAGAGAGGGCCTCGGTATTGGCAGGACATATCTTATGTCAAATTCAAGGGTTGATCGTACTACGTAAGTCACTTAAAAGTATTAACGGTATTGGGCAGCAGGTACGTTTTTTACGCCAGCAAGTTTCGCAGTGGTAAAGTTACTGGTGCGACGTAGTATGTGTGTTTGTTTGTATCGAGAAGTCTGAAAGAAATAAGTTGCCTGCATCTCTACCTTCACTGCTGTCTCCCATTAAATGTTCAAACTTAAATAGATCAATTGTTACATCCGTTTGACCTTTGATAGAGCCATCAAGTTGGATAGTTGACTTGTGGTGGACGTTGCTCTCTTTGTAACGCACTTCGCTAGTGGTTAGTGATGTGAGAAATTTTGTATTTGTAACAACATATTCCCCAGCGTGAATGGCTTCTTCAAACGCTTCTTCGTCTATATTAAAGGCTGTAATGATGCTGCTTTTATCAATATCGTTCACTTCAATATTGCGAAGTTCATTTTCAACAAAATCTTTGGTTGAATCACCTTCAGCATATTGATCGATACTTGCTTCAGATGAAAAGCTGGACAGATTTTCGTATTCAGAGGGCTTGTTTGAGCTAGAGTCGGCTTTGTTGTTAAATTTACTCTTTGAGATATCATATCCTTCAGAGACTAAACCTGCTGATGGTGCGGCATACATTTCAATTGGATTGTAACCAATGTCAGCCGATACTCCACCTAAATCCATTTCATTCATTGGTTCAACGGCAAAAACTAGAGAGTTTATTACAAGGCCGCAAATAAAAGAAAGTCCATATTTTATGTGTTTATTAGGCGTGTTTTTCATATCGTTCTATCTACTCTTGATTCATATTTAAGGCGAACATTAGTTTTTAGTCGATTATTAAGGTTTACAAGTGTACATGTTTTATTGTGTGGATAGAATGGATTAATATGAATATTATTCATATTATGAGCTGATTCTCAAAATTACTCTGTAAATTAACGGTTGAAGTGCTAAGCAATTTAACTGGGAGGGTCTAAACTGATTAATAGATAAAGTGCGTTATAGCATCACAGGTGTTGTTGTTGCGTTCTTTGTTGGTGCACCTAAAGATAAAAATTGATAAAAAATGGTAAGCCAAATTAGGAGAGGTACATGTTGGATGATTCAGATCCAGTAGAAACCGCTGAGTGGTTAGATGCAATTACTTCAGTTATCGAAAATGAAGGGGTGGAGCGGGCCGCGTATTTATTATTAAAAATCGCAGAAAAAGCCAGAAAACTGGGAAGTGATCAGCCATATTCAGTTATTACTCCCTACTGCAATACTATTCCACCGCATAAAGAAGCCAGAATGCCCGGCGATTTATTTATGGAGAGACGAATTCGTTCCTTGATTCGTTGGAATGCGATGGCAATGGTATTACGCGCCAATAAAAAACCTGGAGAACTTGGTGGCCATATTTCTTCCTTTTCTTCTAGTGCGACTCTTTATGATGTTGGTTTCAATTATTTTTTCCATGGTGGAAATGACCAGCGTGAAGCTGACCTCATTTATATTCAAGGCCATACGGCTCCCGGAATCTATGCCCGCTCATTTATAGAGGGGCGATTATCTGAAGAGCAAATGGATGGTTATCGAAGTGAAGTAGGTGAGAACGGTTTGCCATCGTACCCACATCCTTGGTTAATGCCTGATTATTGGCAATTCCCAACGGTATCTATGGGCTTAGGTCCGTTACAGGCAATTTATCAAGCCCACGTGATGAAGTATCTTCATAGTCGTGAGTTGACGGAGAAAGGTAACCGTAAGGTTTGGTGCTTTGTTGGTGATGGAGAAACGGATGAGCCTGAAACACTCGGCTCAATTGCGTTAGCCGGTAGGGAAAAATTAGATAACCTTATTTTCGTGATCAACTGTAATCTTCAACGTTTAGATGGCCCAGTACGCGGCAATGGGAAAATCATACAGGAGTTAGAAGGCGTATTTCGTGGCGCGGGTTGGAATGTTCTGAAGGTAGTTTGGGGTCGTATGTGGGACCCACTGTTTGAAAAAGATACCGAAGGTGCAATGCAGCGCGCTATGGATGAAGTGGTTGATGGCGAGATGCAAAATTATAAAGCCAATGGTGGCGCCTATACCCGTAAACACTTTTTCGGCCGCTATCCTGAGTTAGAAAAAATTGCAGAAACCCTATCTGACGATGATATAGAACACTTAAATAGAGGCGGGCATGACCCTTATAAAGTATATGCAGCATACCATAATGCGGTTAACCATACTGGTCAGCCAACGGTTATATTAGCGCATACCATTAAAGGTTATGGCTTTGGTAAAGCTGGGCAGGCTACGAATACTACGCATTCATTGAAAAAGCTCAGTGTAGAGAACCTTAAGGCATTCCGGGATCGTTTTGGTGTGCCCGTGAATGATGAAAATATAGAGGATATTCCTTATTTTCGTCCTTCAGCAGATAGCCCTGAAGCTTTATACATGAAGAAGAAAAGGGAGGGCTTGGGCGGATTTTACCCTAAAAGACGTCAGCAGAGCCATCCTTTAGTATTGCCTGAAATGGACATATATAAAGCACAATTGGAGGGCTCCGGAGAGCGCAAGATATCGACAACGATGGTGTTTGTCAGAATATTGTCATCGCTCACAAAAGATAAACGAATTGGAAAGCGAGTGGTACCTATAATTCCTGATGAAGCTAGAACATTTGGTATGGAAGGTATGTTTCGCCAGTTAGGTATTTATACATCAGAAGGTCAAAAGTATGTGCCGAATGATCATGAGCAAGTTATGTATTATCGTGAAGATCAAGCGGGACAAATTCTGGAAGAAGGTATAAACGAAGCCGGTGCGATGGCAGCATGGATAGCTTGTGCAACGTCTTATAGTACACATGATTACCCTTTAATTCCTTTCTACGTTTTTTATTCTATGTTTGGTTTTCAACGAGTCGGTGACCTGGCTTGGGCAGCGGGGGATATGAGTTCTCGAGGGTTTTTGATTGGCGGTACGGCAGGTCGAACAACACTTAATGGTGAGGGTTTACAGCATCAAGATGGCCATAGCCATGTTTTAGCGGGAACAATACCAAACTGTATTGCCTATGACCCTGCATATGGTTGTGAGCTAGCTATTATCATTCAGGACGGTATGCACCGAATGTACCAGGAGAATGAGAATGTCTATTTTTACTTGACTATCATGAATGAAAATTATTGCCAGCCTGCTTTGATTCCCAATTCTGAAGAGGGAATTTTAAAAGGCATGTACTTGTTTGAGAGTGTAAAACCTAAGGGGCGGGGGAAAAAATTGCATGTCCAACTTCTTGGAAGTGGCGCAATTTTAAATGAAGTACGGGCGGCGGCAAAATTATTGATGGAAGATCATGGCGTTGGCAGCGATGTTTGGAGCGTTACAAGTTTTAATGAGCTAGCAAGAGATGGTAATAAAGTAGCTAGATGGAATATGTTGAATCCGGATAAAAAACCTAAAGTATCCTACGTATCAAGTTGCTTGGAAGGAAAGGCTGGTCCTGTCATCTCATCAACGGATTATATACGTTTATATAGCGATCAAATAAGAGCGTATGTTCCAAATGACTTTCATGTCTTGGGAACCGATGGTTTTGGGCGAAGTGATACACGAGAAAACCTTCGCCAATTTTTTGAGGTAGATCGTTATTATGTGACGATCGCTTCTTTGAATGCACTTTCTTTACAGGGCTTGATTGATGCCAAGGTTGTACTTGATGCGATGCGCAAGTATGGAATTGACAGGAACTGTTTAAGCGCCATGCAGCGATAAATGAGGCATATTAATGAATGCATTAGAGGTTAAAGTTCCAAATGTAGGTGTTGAAGGTGCTGTTGAAGTAATTGAAATTTGCGTTTCTGTAGGCGATGAACTCAGCATAGATGACCCTTTGATTGTACTTGAATCGGATAAAGCAACGGTAGAAGTCCCATGTCCATCCAGCGGTATTGTTGAACGGATTGCATTGAGTCTGGGAGATAAAGTAGCTGAAGGCGCTCTCATCTTGCTTATGCAGGCTAACAATATTGAAAAATCTAAGTCTATCTCAGAACCAGATGTTGCTGAAAGTATAGTGCCTGTTATTGATTCAGGCCCTGAAGCTGATGGGCCACTTAGTTCTCATGAACATGATGTTATTGTTCCTGATTTAGGCGGGAGTGAGCAGGTAGAAGTGATAGAAATTGTTGCTGGAATTGGACAGGTACTGGAGCAAGAAGAAACGCTTATTGTACTTGAATCGGATAAAGCGACGATGGAAATTCCCTCGCCGGTAGCCGGAGTATTGAAATGCTTCCAAGTTAGTATTGGTGATAAAATATCTTCAGGCGATATTATTGCCACGGTCACTACAAGTAATAAGGTAAATGAACCTGTTATTGCAAAGGCATCAATAGAAGCAGAGGCCGAGAAAGCAATCTCCTCAGAGCAAGCGGTATCAGTAGAAACTGGTTCGCAATTGAGGGCATCAGCAGGTCAGCTAGAAACGCGAAATTCTCAGGTACATGCAGGGCCCTCAATTAGAAAGTATGCTCGAGAACTCAGTGTAGACCTAAGTTTGGTAACTGCGACCGGACCTCGTGGCAGAATATTAAAAGAAGATCTGACTCAATACATAAAACAGCAGGTTCAAACTGCACAAAACTTATCTTCAGGCCAAGTGAGCAATACTGGTCTCCCTTCAGTTGCGTTGCCAGACTTTACTAAATTTGGTGAGGTTGAAGTGCGTGCCATGGATAAAATTCAACGTATTACAGCTGACAATATGTTGAAAAGCTGGCTTAACGTCCCGCATGTTACTCAGTTTGATGAAGCTGATATCACTGAAATGGAACTCTTCCGTAAGCAGCAAAAAAACCTAGGAGAAAGTAAAGGGGTTAAGCTAACGCCTATGGCATTCATTTTGAAAGCCTGCGCATTTGCGATGTCAGCGCTGCCCCAATTTAATGTGTCTATCAATATGAAAGATAATCAGTTTATTCAAAAGAAGTATATTCATATTGGGTTTGCTGTGGATACCCCGAATGGTTTGGTCGTACCTGTTATACGCAACGTTAATAAAAAGAGCTTGTGGCAACTAGCTCAGGAGTGCCAAGAGTTGGCATCGAAGGCAAGAGATAAAAAACTGTTACCGAATGATATGCAGGGTGGATGTTTTACTATTTCTAGCTTGGGAGGGCTGGGTGGAACATCCTTCACTCCTATTGTAAATACACCGGAAGTGGCGATACTAGGTGTTTCTAAAGCCCAGTTTCAGCCTAAACTTAATGAAGACGGGGTGTTTATTCCCCGGTTAATGTTGCCGTTATCATTATCATATGACCACAGGGCAGTAAATGGAGCGGATGCAGCTCGGTTTACCAGCTTGCTTGGGAAGGTATTAAGTGATTTAAGGGAGTTGTTATTGTGAGTAAAACTATTCAAAATAAAGCTTGGTGTGATAGCTGTAGGGCTAGCATTAGATGTATACCCCCCAGACAACAGAGCAAATAGGTATTATGGAATTCAAGACCCAGTTTATTCACCGTGAAGACCGGAGAATTACCCGACAAGCATTAACTGGCAAACATGGCTTCATGGCTAGGGTCGATGTAAATAATGTTAGTGTAGATGTATCCTTTAACGACTTTTCAAGCTTGGGTTTCGCATTAACCTTACCTGGTGAGCATGCTGAAGCGTTGAAGGTTGGGGCTAGTATAGAGGTTTTCATCAGCCCGCTACTGAATCATCAGTATTTGATTAAAGGTATTGTGATTGATAAGCAGTTGCTTAAAAATTCAGATGTAAAAATATCTGCCGTCATAGAACATGAGCAAAGTAGTAAACACGATAATTATCATCCGGTTCACTTTAGTGTTGAACAAAGTTTAAAAGGAGTTATTGTTCACCCTTTTGTGTATAAACAGAAAAGTTATTTTGAGCTTGAAAGCCTTTCTAGAAATGGGTTTTATGCCACAGGGATTCATTCAGAATTTACGCTATTCGACGGTATGGAGATAAAATATAGCCTAGCGTCTATTTCAGGCTTACAGAATGTTGTCGGTAAAGTGTCAAATGTCTCTCTGACTGAACAAAATAAAATTAGATGTTTTATCGATATGCCTACAATTACCTTCAGCGCTGAAGACGAGTTGTCCCAACACTGCTTCCATTATGCCCAAAAAACACCTAGAGATATTAGTCGTGCCGGACTAAATGCTAAGCACATTCAAGAACTAGTGCAGTATCGTTTTGTTGAAACTCAAGCTGAATATGAGGCGGTTTTGAAGCTTCGGCGAAAAGCATATGCTAGCCAAGGTCTTTGTTCAAAAGAGGACCCTATATCGACTTTAGCCATGGAGCAAGATGCTTATGGCAGAATATTGATCGCTTTTCATAATGAAAGAGTCATAGGTAGTGCCTTATTGGTATTTGGTGAAAAAGGCAGTAAACCTTTCGAACTTGATTTTTTATTGCCTAAAAGTCAATTTTCGAAGTTGCCAGCTTATGACGAGTTGATGGAGATCACCGCTATATGCATCGAAAAATACTACCAGGAAACTGATGTGTTGCTTGGGGTGTTTGAAAATATGTATCGGGAAGGTTTATCTGCAGGGAAAAAGTATGTCCTTGTTGCTAGTCAAGATGAATGGGTTTCTAAATACCAATTTATGGGCTTTAAGAAAATCGGCCAGAGGGTTAATCACGCAAGGAAAAATGACTTGCAGTTAGATGTCATGATGTTAAATAAAGATACGGGGAAAACGGGGAAAGGAATGAATCCTGTGCGTTGGTGGAAAGTCTGGGGGCATGTGAGTTTGCACTTATATCAACGAAGAATAATTGAATATACGTGGATGCAAAAGTCACGCGTTTATATCAACCGGGGGCTATATGGAATTATTAAGGGCTTGAAAAATATACTTGGCGCGAATCGCTAGTCTGAAAAGAAAAACCTCACTCAAGCTCTTTGCAGAGCTTGAGTGATTTTAGGCTAAGCCGGAACAACATTCTCAGCTTGAGGGCCTTTTTGACCAGAGCCTTCAGTGAAGGTAACTGCTTGACCTTCGGCTAAGGTCTTAAAACCATCTCCTTGAATACTGCTAAAGTGAACGAATAAATCTGGACCATTTTCTCTTTGAATAAACCCAAAACCTTTTGATTCATTGAACCATTTTACGGTTCCTGAAAGTGTATCTGACATTGTCTAACCTTTTTCATTAAATTAACTTTGTGATGAGCGGCATAAACCAGGGTTTAACAAACTCAAATTTAAACTCGTGCTCACATTCATGTTTGAATTACTTATTGCTGCTTGCTGAATTCTTTGTTTAAAAAAGCAGCTCATGCGAATAGGCTCAAACTCACTAACAAGTGTAGTAAAGGAATTGTGAATCAACAAAGTTATAAAACGACATTTTTTAATGTTTTTGAAAAATTCTTATCGATTGTAGTTATATAGCACTAAAAAAGAATGCACACACGCGAGTGTCATATTTAAGCTAAGGACTCATTAGTCCATAAACAGCTGGTTTTGGTACCTTTCTGAAACCATTTAGTACAAGAAAAAAACCTCACATAACTAGATCGACTAACTAAATGGTTAATATCTACTATATTTACTGTGCAAGGCAGAGAATTTAGATTGATGAATTTGTCTTAGCTTGGGGTTATGTATGAAGAATACCGTATTAATAGTTGAAGACAGTCGTTCTTTTGCCTTAAGCCTGGAAGAAGCTGTTCGGCAAGGTAGCCACTTTCAGATATTAGTGGCGCTTAACTATGCGCAAGCTTGCCAAATGCTAGAGAATTATAAAGAAGAAATATTTTTAGCTATTACAGATTTGAACTTGCCAGACGCAGAACCTGGTGATGCGGCCAAATTAATGTCAGCCAACAATATCCCATGCATCGCCTTTACAGGTAATTTCAGTCAAGGTCTTAGAGAAAAAGTCTTGTCACTGGGGGTATCCGATTATGTGCTTAAGAATGATAAATATGATATCGATTATGTAGTGAAAACGATCATTCGCTTGTCGAATAATAGAAAAATCAAAGTCATGGTTGTTGATGACTCAAGAAGTTCACGGCAACTACTTTCTGTATTATTAGAAAAACAGTGTTATCAGGTAACTGTAGCCGACTCTGGTAAAGAGGCGCTTAAACTACTACAACAAGATGGTCAGTATAGAATACTGTTAGTTGATATTATCATGGACGGTATGGACGGTTTCCAATTATTAAGAGCATTGCGTGAAAAACATGACGTCACTCAGATGTCTATTATTGGCATATCGGGCAAAGCCGATTCTCTCGATGTTGCCAAATTCATGAAATATGGTGGTAATGACTTCCTTCAAAAACCGATTGAACAAGAGCAGCTATGTTGCAGGGTGAATAGTAATGCCCAATTACTTGATCAATTTGATAGTCTCAATCTATTAAATCTGCAGAAGAACGAATTGTTAGGCATGGCTGCCCATGATATTCGCGGACCTTTAGGTGTCGTTATGTCAGCGTGTAGTCTGCTTAAAAAGGAAGTTAAGGCAGAACATCCTTCGATGTTAGTTGATTTGGCAGCAGAAGCTGCTGAGAATATGGAGGCATTGCTAGACCAACTGCTAGATTACAGTGCTATTGAAAGCGCCAGTATATCGATTAATAAAACACATTTTAATTTAACAGACTTGCTTGAAAAAATTGTCAAAGAAACAAGGCTTTTAGCGAATGATAAAGAGCAGCACCTGATTATTGATCCGATGATGGAAACCGTATGGATTAGAGCGGATTCGACGCGTATTAAAGAGGTGGTTCAAAATTTAATTTCAAATGCTATTAAATACTCCCAGAGGGGAGGGAATATAGAAATTGCCATTTCAAATAATCATAAAAAAGCTCGAATAGAGGTTATCGATGAAGCGGGCGGCGTGCCTGAAGAGGAGGTTCATTTATTGTTTGAGCCGTTTAATAATATATCTACCCAACCGACTGATGGTGAACGCAGCACTGGTCTGGGTTTGTCAATCTGTCAACGCATAATGGAATTGCATGGTGGCAAGGTGAAATATCGTACAAATCGGCATATTGGCAGTATCTTCGAAGTTATTATCCCCTGTATAGAAGATCATTAGATTATAAAAAAACTGTGATACATATCTCGTTAATCAAATGTTACAAATTGAAAAACTTCTACAACAGATTAATTTATTGCCAAGGACTATTCTTTAGTTATTGAAGTACGGAGGAGCGATTCAGGCCCGCCCTTCCAGAAACAACCCTTTTTTGAAAGATTTCGTTTTGTTGTTGTTTGCCCGGTTTATACCGGGCTTTTTATTGCCTGTCATTTAAGGTTTCTATAATACTAGCTTAAACCACGGCAAGCATTTCATTCACTGCCATAGCAAACTCTGTACCAGAATCTTCCTGTAAGAAGTGGCCTCCTTTCAGTGTCACATGCTTCATTCCTTTAGCGCCTGGTATGCGTTTTTGCATGTACTTATCACCGCCTCGTGTAATTGGGTCACCATTACTGAAGGTTGTTAAAAAAGGCTTCTCCCATTTTTCAAGAACTTTCCAGGCTTGCTTATTTGCCTCAGACGCTGGGTCGTTAGTGTCTACTGGCACAAGAGCGGGGAAAGCCCGCGTACCGGCTTTATACTTACTATTAGGAAAAGGCGCGTCATAAGCACGACGTTCATCTTTACTGAAAGATTTAAAACTGCCATATTCCACAATTCGGGCAATCGGAAACCAAGGGCTATTTAATGCAAAGGCCTTCCAGTATTTAAAGGCATTGGGTATTTTTTCTTCACCCGTAGGCAGCATGCCATTACCAACAACAATCGCTTTAAAGCGCGCTTCATTTTCTGCTGCTAGTCGTAAACCTAATAAGGACCCCCAGTCTTGGCAAACAAGCGTGATGTTGGTTAAATCCAATTGTTCGATCAGGGATTCAAGCCAGTTCATGTGAGATAGGTAGCTGTAGTCAGTTACTTTAAGTGGCTTATCTGACTTGCCGAAACCAATTAAGTCTGGGGCAATCACGCGATGACCGGCAGCTGAACAAACGGGAATCATATGTCGATACAAGTATGACCAGCTGGGCTCACCATGAAGCATCAAAATAGGGTCTGCACTTGAAGGGCCTTCATCCAGATAGTGCATGCGCAAGCCACCAACATCCAAATAATTTTCATCAAATTGATAATTGGGAAGGTTCTTAAAACGTTCATCGGGCGTTCTGATGTAAGCTGTCATGTGGAATCCTGTGTGTTATTTGAGAATTTTGTACGACTACTTTGTAAATACTGCAGCGCTCGTGAGGTAGTGTAAAAATTTCTATTCATTGTTGTGGCTAGTTTACTCAAATCTTGGTGAAGAAATACGTTTGAAAATGAAATATTGTTTTTCGAGGTAGTAAAGGGAGTTTGATCCATGAAAAGGTCCTCGTAAGGAGTAATCGGATCAAGCTACGCCAAACAACTGAATAGTGTCAATATTGGATGGTGTTGACTTCAAAACTTCAGTGACGACGATGTTTAATCGAGTGTCCGGGTTTTTCGAGCAAAGGCTTCTCCGGCCATCGATGACGAGGGTATTGTCCACGCATGTCTTTGGCGACATCAAAGTAGGATGTATTCCAGAAATTGGCCAAATCGCTTGTGGTTTGAATAGGTCTTTGAGCAGGAGATAGTAGTTCGAAGCGTAAAGGTACCGTGTTTTCAGCAATCTTTGGCGACTCAATTTCGCCAAACATCTCTTGGAGTCGTACTGATACGGTCGGGCCTTGGTGTTTATCGTAAATTATATTGATTTTTTTATTGCTAGGCGTGAGATAAATGACCGGTGCTTCTCGCTCTAATAATTGTTGCTCACCCCAAGACAGCGTACCTATCATTAGCTCGTATACATTCACCTTTTTAAGTTGCGCTATGCTGTTAACATTTGAAATGTAAGGAAGTAGCCAATGATCGATACTTTGGATCAACGATGTCGGCGATACTATGGGGAATTGCTCAATAGTATCGCCTAACCAGCTTGCTCTTACTAACCACTCTTCGCACTTAGCTGTCCAATTCAGCAAGTTAAGGCCTTCTGACTTTAGTAAGCTGGTGAGGCATTTGTGGAACGCCTCTGCTGAGATATTCGATAGAGTTTGGGTCTTTAGGGTAAGTGCACGATAGGTTGAATTCCTTCGCCCAGAAATATTTTGCTTACTATCATTAAGTTGATACTCATCTTTATCAATAATTTGATCGCCAACGCGGTCATAGATGTCGTCTAATGAAATGGCCGAGGCGCTAAAAATATACCCCTCTTTTTTTTGCGCATTACAATCACTAATGACCAGCCAATCCGAGCCAAATAGTGAATCTTGATCCGATAATACTGCGCCTTTTCCATTAGCTAGCTGATATCGACCACAGTTTGTTGAGCGTCTTTTTGCTATGCGATCTGGGTAGGCTATTAACAGCAGCTTTCCTATATGCGTTTGTAGGTCTATCAGTGAATACGTTGATGCCTTAGTCGGTATTTTTAGCTGATTTTTTAAGGATCTTGTTGTCGTAAGGATTTGTTCAACGACAGCTGTTTTTAAAGGCCAAGATCGTCGCGCTAAGTTTTTATTGGTTTTGTAATCTTGTAGCGCAAGTAAACGCTCAATAATGTCAGTGCCGCGTTGACTATGAAATATATCATTTTCCGATAGCAAAGCTGAAAGTTCACAGGCCAACCCTTTTTCTATGACGTCGCTTGCCTGAAACAACATAGCAGTCAGTCTAGGGTGTAGACCTAGCGTTGCAGCGCGCTTACCTAATGGTGTGATTTTATCTGAAGGGCAAATTAAACCTATTGACATCAATAGTTGTCTAGCTGATTCGAAGTGAGCGGTGGGTGGGGGCGAGAACCAGTTAATCGATTCGAAATCAGTTAAGCCCCATGCGTGTAATTCGAGCACTAAGCCTGCTAAGTCAGCAGATAAAATTTCTTCGCCTTGATAGTCTCGAAGTGAATGTTGCTTGGTTTCACCCCATAAACGAATGCAGTGACCCGCTTGTAAACGACCCGCACGACCTTTGCGCTGTTCTGCCGAAGCCTTGGAAATATAGCTGGTCTCTAGGCGAGTCATACAACTTAAAGGGTCATATACCGCAACTTTCTCTAAGCCGCTATCTATTACGCACGTCACTCCCTCTATGGTTAAGCTTGTTTCTGCAATGTTAGTGGTGAAAATAACACGGCGTTTTCCAGAAGGGTCTCGAAGTAGTGCCCTCTCTTGTTGATCGATGGATAAGCCGCCATATAAGGGTAAAAAGACTAAATTTTTGTCGTTAGAAAATGTACTTTCAGACTCAGAAAGACACCTTTTAATATCGGCTTGGCCAGGAAGGAATATCAGTGTATCGCCCTCTTTTTCATCACTCAATACTGACTTTAAGGCGTTCACTACTTTTAAGCTAAGGTAACGGTTATTGCTGTGGATATAGTCCACACTTACAGGGTGGGCTCGACCAGGGCATATGATGACGGGCGCGTTGTCTAAGTAAGCTGATATTTCATCTGTGTTTATGGTAGCGGACATAACGAGTAACTTTAAGTCTTCACGTATCGTCTGCTGTACTTCTAATGCCAACATTAAGGCTAAATCAGTATGAAGAGAGCGTTCATGAAACTCATCAAGAATGATAAGTGCCACATTAGTCAATTCCGGGTCACTCTGAAGTCTTCTGGTCAGTATCCCTTCAGTGACTATTTCTAAAACGGTATTGTCAGATATTCTTCGGTCGTTTTTTACTTGGTAACCAACCCTATCGCCAACCTTTTCCCCCAATTGTCTTGCCAAATAGTAGGCGATTGATTTAGCTGCTACACGCCGAGGTTCAAGCATTACAATTTTCTTATTACCTAGCCAAGCCGCATCGATAAGGCTTAAAGGCAAAGCTGTTGATTTTCCTGCACCCGGCTCTGCTTGTAACACCAGGTTATTGTTAAGTGTTAGGGTCTCGGTTATTTGCGGTAGAAATTTGATGATTGGAAGCAATTTTAGGCTCTATTGGGTGTTAGTTGGTGAATCAGGTAGTTTCTATCGGCGTTAGACGTGATGTCTTAGTCCGGTAAATTTTCCAATAAAAAGCGTTTAATGTTTTCGCCCATTACCATACGGATATCATCTTCGGGCATATCCAGATCCAACAAAGCTTCCACGATGAGCGGTAGACCTCTTACCTCAATTATTGCTTTAATGGCACCGTCAAAGTCCGAGCCTAGAGCAACATGCTCGATGCCAATTAAATTCACAGTGTATTGAATAGCTCTTGCAATATCAGCGACACCCGAACCACAAATAGCTTGGTCAAACATCGCAATACCAATTAAACCACCGTTTTGGGCAATTTGCGTTAAATGTTTATCAGACAGATTTCTAACATTGTCACAGGTACCTTTAACGCCCGTATGGGAAACAATAACAGGGTTTTTAGCCGATGCTAAGATATCGTCAATTAGTTTCGGTGCGGCATGGGCTAGGTCAACTATAATTTTCAGCTGTTCCATTTTCTTCAGCGCTTCTTGCCCAAATCCGGTTATGCCGCCATGACTCACTCCATGTGCTGACCCTCCGAGTTCATTGTCAAAAAAGTGTGTTAAGCCGATCATTCTAACGCCTGCGTTGAAGACGGTATCGATATTTTCTATCTTACCTTCAAGGGCTTGGGCGCCCTCGATTCCCAAGAAGCCAGCAGTAATATTTTCGTCTGTTTTACGACGAGCTATATATCGTCGTAAATCGTTTTTAGATTTAATGACCGACAACTTACCTTCTGACATTGCGCTAAACTCATGAAGGTTATTGGCCTGCTCAATGACTCGTTCAGTTAAACTAAACCAGGCTTTAAGTGGGCGTCCCTGTGCCATAAACAGGCGTGTAATTTGGTCTGTTTCTCCGGTGTTTTTATCGAAATTAATGCCCACAGGTGTTTTGTTGACGATCGTAAAGGCTTGCAGGGCCATATTGGCTTGCAACATACGAGGCACATCTTCGTGTCCATAAGTATGTTCTTTAAGAATATCTCTTTGCCACAGCAATACATCGCTATGTAAATCACCAATAAAATCTAGTGACTCATATAGTACTTTCGTTTTGTTATTTACCTGATATGGAGCAGAGATAACAGTCGTATTTATTTGCTTATCTAATAAAGCGGGCGCAAAAGCGACGACCAGAAGATAAGCCGCTACGAGTAAGACTAAGATAAGCGGAAGCCATGTTTTCAGAAAACTAGCGCGGGAAAAGTTCATTGATAGTCTCTAAAGGAGAGTTAGAAAATGCAGAATAAGGGCCTATTGGGTAAAAGTCCAATAAGACATCAGGTAGATCAAATTCGAGCTACAGGTTTATAGCTTCAGGCTTATTGCTGTTTTATAACTACAGCTTCATTGTAAAAGCTTGAACATGCCTTTAAATCGCTTTCTTCAATATTACAGGATAGGACGTTAAATCGATCACGTTTATATACGCTTTTTTCAATCGAGCTCGACTCCCTAGCCAACTAAACAAACACCTCATTGACATTAAAATTTCTGAGATACAAATATAAAATTAAATAGCTGTGTGCTTGATTGAATAGAGCGTATAGTCGCCCGTATTGTCTTTCCCTGTATTGAGCCTACTGGCCATCACGCCTACTATCCTCCATATTGCGATCCTATTTGCTTGCAAGCGAATAGCTTAGATTTTTAGCACCTTCTGTTTGCGTCTCTCAATCTTAATGAGAACAGCCAAATTTTTAGCGTACATCTGTTGTTTTGAACAGAGAACTGTTGCGCGTGACCGTTTGTCACGTGAAGTCGGTGTGTCCTTGATTTTTACTCATTCCTTTTTGGGAGCACCATGACTACTTTTAACAAAGAAATCCAGGATTTACAGCCTGCTATTATATCCTATATAAAAGATCTCCCTAATGTGTGCTCACTAGCTGGGTTGGCCTGCACGCTATTAGCGATCTATTTTAGTATTATTGGCGTTTACTACGCCGCAATGATTGGCATGATCTGGGCGGTTGCCTTTGACTGGGCCGATGGTTTGGTTGCACGAAGAATGAAAGGTCGTTCAGGTAGTGACCGTGTTTTTGGTGGCCAACTCGATTTGGTAATCGATATTGTTAGTTATGGCGTTACTCCTGCGATTCTGTTGTTGAGTTATGGCAAGCTTGACCCTGTATTTCTGCCAGTGGCTTTCATCGTATTAACAGCTAGTGCCATTCGCTTAAGTTATTTCAGTACGTTCGGCTTGTCTGATGAGTCTAAATACACAGGGCTAGCACTGGATAACAACAGCATCGCGCTGGTCTTTATCTTTCTTTTTGAAAGTTTGCTTCCAAGTGACGTGTTCTCGGTAGTCTTCTATGTCAGTGCTTTAGGTTTAGCCACTTTAAATGTATCTCAAATTAAAACCCCCAAACTTTCTGGTAATCCACGAAATGTATTTTTACTTGCGTGTTATACGCTCGGAATAACCGCTATTTATGCCTGGAAACTCTTATAGCAAGTGTTCGTATTAATCAAATGGCCGTTAACTAACGGCACTGATAATTAATTTTTCAAGGAAATAAATAGCACATGATTGTATATACCGTAGGTACGTTTGACTTGTTACATGTAGGGCACCTTGCTTTACTAGAATACTGTAAATCATTAGGAGGCGTTCTGGCCGTTGGCGTTGCATCAGACCGTGTTGTCAATTCTTATAAACCTAATGCGCCGGTTATTCCACTTGAGCAGCGAATGGAAATGTTAAGAGCGTTGCGTTGCGTGGATATTGTACGCCCCTATGATGAACTTGAATACGTATCGGGTTGCAAAGAACTGAATGCTGATATTTTCGTGATTGGCGAAGATTGGGGCAATAAACCGCACAACCTTGCAGTGGAATCGTATTTGAAGTCGGCAGGAAAACAGATTAAACAAGTGCTTTATAATCCCCGCACATCTTCAACAACGATAAAGAAAAATGTCAGAGCTCAATCTATTAAGGTAAGCAATTTAAGCATGGCTGTTGCATAGAAATTTTGAGAAATAGCATCCGCAGATATCACTGATATTGGGCGAATATTAATTACAGTGATTGACGCATATAAAAAAGCTATTCCTATCAATTGGTAGTTTATAGAGCCATACTGATATTGTTACTCATTAACTTGGTTGTTTATAAGCAAGTTACAGATAACAATAGCCCTCAGGTTGGCTCAACTTGCCTTAGGTTTATGACGTTACAACAGGTGGAAAGTATAATGAGCAAAGGACAAGACAGTAAAAAGAATGTTAAAAAGAAGCCACTTTTAACAGCAAAAGAAAAGAAAGCCGCGAAGGCCGCCAAGAAAGGCGGTACAAGTGCGTTAAGTCATTAAGTAAGAACTGGCCATCGAGTTTTAGGGTGGCCTTTATTATTTAATAAATAGTAAAGATGATGTGTTAATTTGAGCGACAGTTAACTCGCTAGTTTCTTGTAGCGGATATTTGAGTCAAAATCATATAGTTTGATAGGGTTTACATCTTCTTGAAATCTGGTCTAAGCTGATGCAGTTTTGTAGGCGTAAACATTCGTTAATGTGGTAATCGCCATGGATTCTCTTCAGAAAAATCATTGCGGTTTTTCAGTTCATCTTTTATGTCCTCGATAAAGTCATTTTCAAGTTCACAGCCTTGAATATTGCTTAATCTAAGTACATCCCAAAGCCTGCGGCTGGAGATCATCGCTACCTCAGTGTCAATCCATTGATATATTTTTTCTTGCTTATCATTGGTGACTAAATTGAAATTTTTGCGTTGTTGTTCCATTATTCCACAAGCCGGTTTTGATTCTTCTGACTCTTTGTATTTACTATAAATATTGTTCATTGTTTTTATATCCTTATTAATTTTGTGAGACTTAATTGTGTGGATGCGTTATTAATAGCAAATGAAGGTAATATGAAGATTAGGTTAAATGAACCTCTTACTTTGAAATCTATTTAGGAGTTATTAATGGGCATCATGCGTAAAATCGTGCTGGTTTATCTGTTTGTTTTTAGTGCTGTTGTGTCGGCGGAGTTAATAGTCAGACATGCTGATTGGGCAGTGCCTGTCATTGGGTCTTCTCTCGATAATATGTATAAAGTGGATGACTTTCTGTACCGTTCAGAACAGCCAAATAAATCAGAATTTAAGAAAATATCTAAGCTAGGTATCAAAGAAGTATTGAATCTTCGTGAATATCATACAGATAAGGATGAAACGGAAGACATAGACATAAACCTACACCGGATTAAAATCGCTACGGGTTCTATCACCGAAGAGCAGGTCTTTAAAGCGCTAAACATAATACTTAAGAGTAATGGGCCAATATTAGTGCATTGCTGGCATGGTTCAGACAGAACAGGTGCAATCATTGCTGCCTACCGTGTAGTTCATCAAGGTTGGTCTAAAGAAAAAGCCATTGAGGAGTTAATAAATGGCGGGTACGGGCATCACTCGACTATTTATTCAAATATTGCTGATTTGATTCAGAATTTGGATGTGAATAAAATAAAGGCAAAACTCAACTTAAGGGCAGAACTTACGTCCAAGTAGAGTAGATACTCTTTGCTATAGAATTTTTGATGAAGATTAAAATTGAATTCAGAGTGGGCTTTATTGTCCTGTCTTTTGCGGCATAAGATTCCTTGTTTATACTAACTCTCGATTAGAAAATGTGTTGATCTTGGTGGTTTTGGATTCATTTCAGTATGGCCCTTATCGCACATATTATGTCGTACGAGACAATTTAGCGTGGATCATTTATATGAGAAAGTAGTCTCATCGAATTTTACACTGAAAAAAGGTCTGTATTATGTCTGCTAATCTTCTTAACGCTCGGGATGTTCAATTTCAATTATATGAAGTCTTAAACAGCGCTTCATTGACTCAAAGAAGCCGCTTCTCAGAACATACTAAAGAGACGTTTGATGCGTCAATCGAGACGGCTGCACAAATAGCGACAGACTTATTTGCTCCTCATAATGCCAAGCTTGATAGCAATGAACCGACGTTCGATGGTAAAAAAGTTTCCATTATTCCTGAGGTTAAACACGCTTATGATGCCCTTGCAGAAGCTGGGTTTATCGCTGGCAGGCAAGATTACGCATTAGGGGGAATGCAGCTCCCTGAAGTGATCATGACGATGTGCATGGGGTATTTTACCTCTGCTAATGCTTCAACATCGGGTTATCCGTTTTTAACCTGTGCAGCGTCAAATCTCATTAATACTTTTGCGAGCGACACCTTAAAAGAACAGTTTCTGCCTGCCATGCTACAAGGTCGTTTCAGTGGCACGATGGCGATGACGGAGCCTGAGGCAGGTTCGTCTTTATCTGATATACGTACTTCCGCGAAGAAAACGGACCAGGGACATTACTTGGTTAAAGGTAGCAAAATGTTTATTTCAGGTGGCGACCATGAAATGACAGACAATATTGTGCATTTGGTGTTAGCCAAAATTGAAGGTGCACCGGCTGGCGTAAAAGGCATCTCACTATTTCTAGTACCAAAATTCACCTTGAATGAAAAGGGCGATCCAGGTGAGCGCAATGATGTTGCATTGGCGGGATTGATCCATAAGCTGGGCTATCGTGGCACCACTTCTACAGTGTTATCGTTTGGTGAAAACGATGCTTGTGTTGGTTATTTGATTGGCGAAGAGCATCAAGGTTTGCGCTATATGTTTCAAATGATGAACGAAGCGAGAGTGGGCGTAGCAATGGGCGCGACGATGATTGGTTATCGTGGCTATTTGTATTCTCTCGAGTATGCGCGAGACAGGGTGCAAGGACGACATGCTACAGACTCACCTACTTCTAAGCCTATCTCCATAGTGCAACATGCCGATGTGCGGAGGATGTTATTAGCGCAAAAAGCCTATGTTGAAGGTGGTTTGTCGCTTTGTCTGTTGGGCGCATCTTTGCTAGATGATTACAATACTCAGCCAGACCCTGAGTTGGCAAAGCAGGCTCATGTATTATTAGATCTACTTACCCCGGTGATCAAATCGTGGTGTTCAGAATACGGGCCAAAGGCTAACGATCTTGCGATACAAATTTTGGGTGGTGCGGGTTATACACGAGAATATCCGGTAGAACAGTACTGGCGGGATAACCGTTTGAACCCGATTCATGAGGGTACAAATGGTATTCAGGCTTTGGACCTTTTAGGGCGAAAGGTGTGGCAGCATAAAAGTTTAGGTTTACAGTTGCTAGGGCAGCGCATTGGTGAAGATGTTCATCGTGCAGAGGGGCTCGGCGGACGATGCAAGGAGTGGGGGGTATCCTTGAAAGAGGCTCTGCTATTAGTACAAAAAGTCACGATGCAGCTTGGAGGCGATCTTGCAAAAATGGATGTCAATAAGACATTAGCAAACGCAGGATGTTATCTTAATCTGGTTGGGAAAGTAGTTGTATCTTGGTTATGGTTGAAGCAAGCCATGGCAGCAGAAGTTGGTTTGGCTGCTAATAGTGACGCTGATAGTAATTCTGATGACGCTAACTTCTATCAAGGAAAATTACAGGCCGCTCAGTACTATTTTAAGTGGGAACTATCGACTATTCAGCAAGATGCAGACTTATTGTTAAACAGAGACGATACCTGTTT
>ENA-OSET01000759-OSET01000759.1-sediment-metagenome-genome-assembly--contig:-NODE-759-length-35260-cov-4.970554_pt1 | contig 35260 bp, 32 predicted proteins | sample MGYA00237882_ERZ534229 | MGnify/ENA primary metagenome ERZ534229 (study PRJEB26408, sample SAMN06266212) | sediment metagenome | isolation source: Hudson Canyon methane seep mesocosm | place: USA:Hudson... | reverse complement strand
CTAATAAATCAGATAGAATTAACAAAAGTAATAGATACAATATAATCAGTTCCTTGTTTGTTGTTCTCATATGGAAATGAGATACGATGAACCACAAGCCAATTGTTCCAACCAATTAGTAAAGCCCCTTTTACATATGCACGTAAAACAGGTTCTGCTAAAAAAATGGAGAATTAAAGCTACATTTTTAGTTTCGAGAATATACGGCCACTGGCTTCTCTCTTAAATTGTAATTACTTGCCATCACCTCTCCATAAGCACCAGCACATCTAATTGCGATAATATCTCCCCTAGAAGTTGCAGGTAAATTAATTTCGGCACCAAAACAATCAGAAGATTCGCAAATAGGACCAACAACGTCGTAAAAAGAGTTAGATATATTTGCGTGTTTTGATAAATTTTCAATTTTATGCTTAGAATTATACAACGCTGGTCTTATCAACTCAGTCATTCCTGCATCAAGTATTGCAAAATTTTTACTAGTTCCTTCTTTAATATAAAGTACTTTGGAAATTAGATTCCCAATAACACCAACAATGGACCTACCTAATTCGAAATGTAATTCCTGACCGTTTCTTAACCTTAAATAGGTATTAAAAATCGAGAAAAAACTTTCGAAGTCAGCAATTGGATTTACATCTGGATTATCATAGTCAATACCTAAGCCTCCACCAACATTAATATGTCTAAGTCCTATGTTTTGCTTGTCAAACCAATCTTGAATTTCGTTTACACGTAAACATAAATCCCTATAAGCAATCAAATCCGTAACCTGACTCCCAATATGAAAGTGTAACCCAATTAAGTTCACATTCTTGCATGTTTCAATTAATTTGACAACAGCAGCTATTTCAGCTACTAGTATTCCAAATTTATTCTCGGTTGTACCCGTTGTAATATATTTATGTGTATTTGCATCAACGTTAGGATTTATCCTCAATGCAATATCAGCAACCTTTTTTTCTCTGGTTGCTATCTCGTTTATCACCTCTATTTCTTGTATAGACTCACAATTGAAACAAAAAATATCATTGCCCAAACCGACTTCTATCTCCTTATCTGTTTTCCCAACACCCGCAAAAGCAATTTGATCAGGACAAAATCCGTGAGCAACAGCTTTGCCAATTTCATTCCCGCTAACACAATCAGCACCAAATCCATAGCTAGATATTAAATCCAATACTCTACCGTTAGTATTTGCCTTCAAAGCATAGTGAACATTGTACTTATATTTATCTGCTGCATACTTTAACTTATTCAAAGTATTTTCTAATAATTCCATATCATAATAATAGAAAGGAGTGTTATTCTCCTCAGCAGATTGCATTAAGTCTTTAACGTTCATTTTATTTATTTTAAACAATTAGGTCGCAAATGTATTTTTTTATTCGTTTATTGTTCTAAAATCCATATCTTTGTTCGCATTTTAAACATTTCGTTAAATTTTAAACATGAGGTCCATATCTAAAATAGTTGAAAAAATCATTGTTACTTCTCCATTTCTCGAGGAAGCTCTAGCTGAGAAACTAATAAATGTATCCTCTCTGGCTCGGAAAATTAGGCAAGAGGTTGAAGACGCAATGGGTGAACCAATTAAAGAAGGTGCTATTGTAATGGCTATTAATCGTTTAGAACCTAGTTACTATTACAAAATAAATATTGGCATTAAAGATTTTGTCAATAATATTGGAGATATCATCGTCCGCTCTAGCTTGAGAGCTTATACGTATGAAAATTCAAACACACTCATTGGAAGTCAGAAGACATTATTGGACGAGGCTAGCAAAAACAAAAAACATTTTCATACAATTTCGCAAGGAATTTATGAAACAACCATTATAATAAGTAATTCTTTAAAAGAGTCAATAGAAGAAGAGTTTAAGGAAGAGCATTTAATTACTTCAAAAAGTGACTTATCTTCCATTACTGTTAAGCTTCCGATGAAAAACACGGAAGTGTCTGGTTTGTACTATTACATCTTCAAAAAATTAGCTTGGGCCGGAATTAATATTATCGAGATAATTTCTACAACAAATGAATTTACTTTGGTTGTTAGTGATGATGATATTGATAAAGCATTCTCAATATTAATGGGATTAAAGAAAGACTAATTTATTATTTACCATAAATTAACAAATTGTGCTTTATAACTTAGGATAAGGCAACGCTTCTCATCGGTATTTTAATTAGTTTTGTAACCTAACTTCTTATAGGTTGTATGTACGCATTATTTTTAAAAGAAATACGAAGCTTTTTAAATTCATTAATTGGGTATATTACCATGGCGGTGTTCCTTATCGCAACAGGAATATTCATGTGGGTTTTTAGTGGACCTAGTAATGTTTTAGACTTTGGTGAAGCTTCTCTACAATCCCTATTTATTAATGCTCCAAACATTTTTTTATTTTTGATTCCTGCAATTACAATGCGCTCATTTTCTGAAGAAAAAAGAACAGGAACCATTGAAATATTAATGACAAAACCACTAAGTGACTTTCAAATTATTCTAGCAAAGTATTTTGCCGGAGTGGCTCTTGTACTACTTAGCCTATTGCCTACATTAATTTTTTATTATTCAGTTGTAGAACTTGGAGATACTGTTGGCAACATTGACCATGCAAGTACATGGGGTGCTTATATCGGTCTTTTTTTATTAGGAGCTGTATTTGTGGCTATCGGAATATTTGCTTCTTCCATCACAAGCAACCAAGTTATAGCATTTATGATTGCCTTGCTTTTATGCTTTACTATTTATATTGGTTTTCAATTTTTAGCCGCAATTTTTTCAACCCCTTTCGATTTAATCTTTATGAATTTAGGCATACACGAACATTATATAAGTGTGCAAAGAGGTGTTATTGATAGTAGAGATATCATTTATTACGTAAGTGCTATTTCATTGTTTTTATTATTAACCAAATTAGCATTGCAAACTAGAAAGTGGTAATATTATGAAGAGAAAATCTCCGAAATTCAGACACATTCTAGAAGTAATAATTGCTCTTGCTCTTATTATAGTAATTAATATTATTGGAAATGTAAAGTTTGCTCGATTAGATCTTACGGAAGATAAGCTACATACCCTTTCCGACAACACTATTGATTTCTTAGAAAACGAAATTGACCAGGTAATTAATATTGAAATATACTTGGATGGAGAGTTTCCTGCATTTATCCAAAAATTAAAGAATTCTATAAAAGAGAAAATTGAAGAATTTCAAGCTTATTCTGGAAAAAAAGTAAAGTTTAGATTCGTCAACCCGAATGAAGACAAAGAATTAGCAAAGGAGCTAAAACAACAATTAGCACAACTAGGATTGTACCCAAGCTTTATACGGTCTAAGGATGAGGATAAGATAGGAGAAGGGGACATGCCAGGAATTGATCAGATATGGGCCGGTGCAAAAATTCTTTATGGAGAAAAACAACAAGCTATTCAATTTTTACCAGGCGGTAACTTTCTTGTTTCACCTGCCCATGTCAATACTGCAGTTAACCAATTAGAATACAATTTTGTTAAAGCCTTCTGGCAATTAACCAACCAAAATAGAGATAACATTGCTTTTTTAAGAGGGCATGGTGAACTTACGAACAAAGAAGCATGGTCCATACAATATGAATTAAAACAGTTTTACAATGTAGACACTGTTCAGATTATTGATTCAACAGGGAATGAAAACATAAAATCATTGGACAAATTTCAAGCTTTAGTTATTGCCAAACCGACTAAACCATTTAATGAAAGAGAGAAATACGTAATTGATCAATATGTTATGAAAGGAGGTAAAGTATTTTGGCTAATTGATAACCTTGATGTACCCGAAGATAGTTTAGCGATTTCAGAAGTGGTGCATACTTTTCAATACGACTTAAACATTGACGATATGCTTTTTAAATATGGAGCTAGAGTTAACAAAAACTTAGTTGCAGATATTAACTGCGGACCTATAATGAGAAAAAATAATTACAAAGTTTTAGATCATTGGTTTCTTTATCCCAAACTCACCAATCAAAACACTTCTGAATTAACACACAATGTTGCTCCAATAAAAATAAGATACGGAAGCACAGTTGAAGCAGTTGGGAGTCAAGACATTAAAAAAACGGTAATCCTTGAAACCTCTAAAAACTATAAGGTATTGCCAGCAAGATTCAGAATTTCGTACGGATACAATCAACATGGCTATAGACCGATTGATTCATTGCGTACAGACCCAGACGCAACAAAACCTCTAGCCCTGCTGCTAGAAGGAGAATTTACATCACATTATAAAGGAAGGATTATAGACAAGTATGTTAACGATTCTGCAGCTAATTATAAAGAAAAAAGTAAAGCTAATAAAATGGTTGTTATAGGCGATGGTGACTTAATTAGAAATGAACTAGGAATGAGCGAGAAGGGACAACTACTTCCATATGGTCTTCAATTTGAACCACTCGTAAGAGACCAGAATAACCAAGTAGCAACCATGTATGGAAATGGAATTTTCTTTACCAATTTAATGGACAGAATGATGGGGAATGAACATTTAATATCTCTCCGTTCCCGTATGAAAATAGTACGTTTACTTAATAGAGAGGAGACTTCCCTAAATAGAAGGTCATGGCAGACGTTTAATTTAACAATTCCCGTTATACTTGTAGTATTATTAGGACTCGTTCAATGGTATATCCGCAGAAGAAAATTCGCGCTTAAATAGTCTCTTACTTAACATTAGAATTAATATTTTATGAAAAAATACGGTATTGTTATTGCTCTTTTGGCTTTATTGGCGACTCTTGCGTGGTATGCTTTTTTCCTTGGGGATCAAGAAAGTGATGCGTCTTCTGAAACTTTTAGTGAATTTGCTATTTCCGACACTTCGTTGGTTGAAACATTTATTATTTCAGACACAGAAAATAATTCAATTACGATTACGCGGAAAAAGGATGGAAAAACATGGATGATTGGTGATTCTGAATACAAAGCACTACCAAGTAGTGTAGATTTAATCACCAACACATTTCAACGAATTAGAGTTAAACAGGATGTACCTGAAATAGCTATTGAGAATATACTAACCTTGCTTGCTGTTCGACATAAAAAGGTAGAAATTTTTCTGAAAGGAGAGAAAAAACCGCATAAAACATGGTTCATTGGCAGTGCCACAAATGATCATACCGGAACATATATGTTACTTAAAATTGGCGACACAAAATCTGACATCCCTTATATTACCCATAAACAAGATATGGTAGGAACACTGGATGTTCGTTTCCATACCACCTTTCAAGATTGGAGGTTTACAGGTGTATTTAATTATCCCAACCCTCTCAATTCTATTAAAAAAATTGCTATTAAATTCAACCAACAAATTGAAGACTCCTACACAATTGACGTTTTAGGAGAAAGTACAGTTGCTCTTTATAATCATCAAATGCAACCTGTAGCTGTATTTGACTCAAGCCAAGTGAAACATTATTTATCGCACTATAAAAAAATTCATTACAACGATGTAAACAGGGAACTAACACAAGATCAAGTTGATTCTGTTTTCGCTCTGGTTCCACATTATGAAATTTCAGTAACTGATAAAAACGGCAAGTTGAATGAAGTCCAAGTATGGAAAATGAAAAAGAAAGATGCTAGCCCTGAAACAAATAATCAGATTGTTTGGAACCCAGAGAAAGCATGGTGCAGAATCAATGAGACCAATGAAATATTTAAAGTTCAATATTTCTCTTGGGATGTCTTGCTTAAACCCCTCAGTTATTACAAAAAAAAATAAACTGAGTTGAGTCATTCTTAATTTGACCGTTTATATTTATCTTCGCAGCAAACCCGACAGATATGGTTAAAATTGGCATTATAAAAGAAGGTAAAAACCCACCAGACAAACGAGTTGTATTGTCTCCTTCTCAATGCGAGTATATTTTAAACAATTATCCGGATGTTGAAGTATTTGTCCAAGCTAGTAACATCAGAAAATTTAGAGACGAAGAGTATCAGAAACTAGGTGTTGCTGTGGTAGAATCAGTCGAGGACTGCGATATTTTGATTGGAGTGAAAGAAGTTCCGATAGAACAATTAATCCCTCATAAAAAATACTTGTTCTTTTCGCACACATTTAAAGAGCAACCTTACAACAGAGACTTACTTAAAGCTATACTGGATAAGAATATTCAATTAATAGACTGGGAAGTTATTAAAGATACGAAAGGAAGAAGGTTGATTGCTTTCGGAAGATATGCAGGAATAGTAGGTTGTTACAATGGGTTCTTAGCTTACGGAAAAAAATCTGGCGCATATAATTTAAAACCTGCTCACCAATGTGATGATAGAGCGGATATGGAAGCTCAATTAGTAAATGTAAGACTACCTAAAAACTTTAAAATAGTAATTACCGGGCATGGACGGGTTGGTGGTGGTGCTATGGAAATAATTGAAAAACTGAATTTAAAGGAAGTAGATTCTCCCGAGTTTATAGCGCAAGATTTTAACGAACCCGTATTTACCCAACTTGCTGTTGATGAATACAACGCAAAAGCCGATGGCTCAAGCTTCTCCAAAGCGGATTTTTATAACGACCCTTCAAATTTTGTTTCTACATTCAATCAGTACGCATCTATTGCAGATATGTATATAGCCTGCCATTACTGGGATAGTGAAGCTCCTTTTATTTTTACTAGAGAAGACGCCAAAGCGAAAGATTGGAAGATTCAAATTGTCGCTGACATTAGCTGTGACATTGACTGTGCAATTGCCAGTACGTTGCGTCCATCTACAATCGCAGAACCCCATTATGGATACAATCCTATCACTGAAAGTGAAGATGACTTTATGAAAGAAGGAGTAATTGGTGTGATGGCGGTAGACAACCTTCCTTGTGAATTACCATTAGACGCATCTGTTGATTTTGGTGAAATGTTTTTAGAACACGTACTAGAACCTTTAACCGGAAATGACCCTGATGATATTATTGGAAGAGCATCTGAAACATTAAATGGTGAGCTTACAGAGCACTTTGCTTATCTAGGTAACTATGTAAATGGAACTGTGGTTTAATAATCCTGCCGGTAAAAGGAATCAGTTTTTGGCGGCTTTCCTATTCTTGTAGAAATTGTAAAGTGATTGGATGTTCCAGCAATATGGTATTTGCCCATACCGTAACTAACATGTAGCTTCTTCACGTTAAATCCAAAGCCCCATGAAATGCCTGATGCTCCAGGCCGAATACTTGAACTTAAGTCTTTTCTATTTTTATGATTGTATCCAAATTGAATGTTGAAGTTTTTTGACAATAACAGCTCTCCACCAATTGCCAAATGATACAAAGCCTTAGACACGAAGCCTGGTTCTTTAACCGCAGTAGCTTCTCCCGTTAGTGGATCTGACGCTGCCTGTTCATTTACATCAAAATACATAATATTCCATTGCTGCAAGTTATGCGCTGTAAATGAAAACCGAAATGGGGCATGTTTCAATTTCTTCGAAAAAGCCAATAAAATATTTAATGGCAATGACTCTCTATTATTAGAAGTATACGTGTTTAATTGTATTCCTAAATTTTTAATCATAAAAGCTGCTGCAAAACCATTCGCTTTCTTTGTATATGTTGCAGCAATATCTGAACTGATTCCATATGCATTATATGCTTCTAAGAAACTACCTACAAACTTAATGTCTGCACCTATAGAAAAATTTGAATCCAACTCCCTCCCGTAGGCAACAGCCAGTGCCACATCGTTTGCAGAAAAAGTGCTTCCATTTCTTTCACCGCTTACATCAGCATATTCAAACTTGCCATAATTAGCAAACAATAAAGAAGCATTAAATGTTCCAATCCCTGTATAGTGCTTTGTATATGATGAATAACCATAATTAGAATTAGCAAAATAATTAACATAATTCAAGGCTAAAAATCCGTGCATAGAAGAATTTAATAAGGAAGGGTTCTCTACGCCTAAAGATGCGTCGTTGTCCTTGATTGTCAGAAGGTAACCTCCAGCCGCCTCAACTCTAGCAGAATTAGAATAATTTAAAAATTGAAAGGTACTATTACCCCCATTCTGCGCCTGAAAAGTAACACAAATAAATAATGAAATTTGTAAGGCAAATAGTTTCATTCAATCCATAACGATTAAGAACTCGGTTTAGTATTTACACATTAAACCTAAAATGCATTACATCACCATCTTCAGGTATATATTCCTTTCCTTCGATATTCAATTTTCCAACTTCCTTACATTTCGCTTCAGAACCAAACTCAACAAAGTCATTGTAATGAATAACCTCCGCTCGAATAAATCCTTTTTCGAAATCTGTATGAATAACACCTGCAGCTTGCGGAGCAGTCATACCCAAATTAATTGTCCATGCTCTTACTTCTTTTACCCCTGCCGTAAAATACGTTTGAAGCTTTAATAACTTATAAGCTGAACTAATCAATTTACTAACTCCCGGCTCCACTAAACCAAGGTCTTCCAGAAACATTTGTCTTTCTTCGTAAGTATCTAATTCATTAATGTCAGCTTCAATAGCTGCCCCAAGAATTAACACTTCTGCATCTTCATCCTTCACTGCTTCTCTTACAGCCTCTACATAGCTATTTCCATCTTTCACAGATGCTTCATCTACATTACATAAATACAATACTGGCTTTGCTGTTAACAGGTGCAATTCATCCAACAAAGCCATTTTCTCCTTATCCACTCCTAGAGAACGAATGGAATTGCCTGCCTCCAAATGATTCTTCGCAGCCTCAAATACCTCGTGCTGTCTAATTGCATCTTTATCGCCTGACTTAGCTTTTCTAGCTAAAGCTCCAATATTTTTTTCAATAGACTCTAAATCTTTTAATTGTAATTCGAAATCAATTATCTCTTTGTCTCTAACTGGATCAATGCTTCCATCTACATGAACAATATTCCCATCGTCAAAACACCTTACAACATGAATAATTGCATCTACCTCTCGAATATTTGCTAAAAACTGATTCCCAAGACCTTCGCCTTTAGAAGCTCCTTTAACTAGTCCTGCAATATCAACAATCTCAATAGTAGTTGGCATTACACGTTCTGGGCTAACCAATTCTTCTAGTTTATTTAACCGAGAATCGGGAACAGTTATAGTTCCAACATTAGGTTCGATTGTACAAAAAGGAAAGTTTGCGGACTGCGCTTTCGCATTTGACAAACAATTAAATAAGGTAGATTTCCCAACATTCGGTAATCCAACTATACCACATTTTAAAGCCATAATTCATTATTTTTCGAAATGCAAAGAAAGAAAAAATCCTCGTTTCGATAACTATCGGAACGAGGATTTTAATCAATACAATAATGTATTCGTTTTAGTTTTAATCAAAAACAGTAATTGTTCCACTTGCATCTTTTTCTCCACCATCCCATCGCATGGTATAGAAATATGTTCCAGCGGCAACACTCTTACCATTCATATTTACACCATTCCAAGTGTTATCATAACTATCTGTTTTGTAAACCACCCTGCCCCATCTATTATAAATTGTTAAATTCACATCATTATGATGAGTGGCATAATTCGTGAAAAACACATCATTTTCACCTGGAGTAGAATTTGGAGTTATCACATTTGGAATTTCACAATCTTCAACAAAGACAGTAATACCGTCTGAATCTCCTGGTAAACAGATACCTGTAGCATTAATTTCATAATATACACCATCCGGTAACGGAACGTTTGAAGACACAACAATGGAATCCGCATTTCCTCCTGGAACATTCCAAGTATATGTGTCGGCATCTTGCCCTTGAACCGTCAAAGTTATTTGGTCATCCGTACAAATTGTTACTTCATTTACTGTATCTCCTTCATACCAAAGGTTAACTTTTGGCTTACCAGAAACGAATAATTCCATGGAATTTGTGTCGCCACATTGAACATCTGCAAAGTAAAAAGTATATAATCCTCCTTGCATAGATACAGTAACAGTAGGATTTATAGCAGTTTGACTAGAAAAATAAGTAACGGAATCAATACCACTATTACCAGGCACATCATGCCACCATTCGCCACCCTGCGGAGCATATGTACTCGTAAAAGCAAACGGTTCATCCAAACAAGCTGTTGCATTTGGCATTATTGAAGCTGGCTCAATAACATTAACAAAAATAGTGGTATCATAACTACAACCATAACTATCAAGCACCTCAAAAGTATAACCAAAGGGTCCTACCGTATCGGGGCGAATAACAATCGTTGTGTCATTATTTCCATCTACAATAATTGTTGGATCACTGTGCCAAAATTCATCAAATATTTCGGGAACATAAGTTTCACTATTTGGATTTAAAGAATCGATAAAATAAATTCCCCATTCACAAATGTAACCATCATCAACACCTAAGTTATCTCTAACTGTAATTGTCCATGTTCCATTAATATCACAGCCTGCTAAATTTCCAAAAGTTTCTTCTGGATTATAAGTTCCCGGTTCTACCATTGCTCCAGGAGCAGATGGACCTGTAGAAGCTGTAGTATTGTATCCACTTACCCAAGCAGGAAGTGCTCCTGTTCCATTTGAGAAACAATATTCTTCACAAACACCAATGTTACCTGTATTATTATCGTAAGCACCACCTAGATAGGTTGAACCACCACCAAATCCACCAGCATACAACCCTGTACCAGTATAACTGTTAAAAACATTAACACTAGTTCCATTTGGACAAGTAAGCATCATTTCCAAATCTCCTAAATAAGAATGCTCCATCGATATACATATTTTATCAATATCAGTAGCGTTTGTAATTGTGCCACCTGGAGTAAACCCTGCAATATCAATTGTAGTAGTATAATTCTGACCAGATCCATCAGGTAAATATGTTTGTGCAGCAAACACCCCTCCAATTGGAAAGGTAGATGGGACTCCATCAACACCTACCGTATCTGCTGGTGTTACACCTCCAAATAATAACGTTTCTTGCTCAGAGCAAAGTAACGTATCCTCAGCAGTACAAGTCACAAAACTCGGGATAGTAGAAACCCTCACCTTACAATATAAATATTGAAAAAGGCCATAAGAATCTTCAACTTTTAATGTAACAAAATATCCAACTCTAGCAGGCGGTTTAAACCAAACATCATTACTAGTAGAAGTAGTACCATCACTAAAAGTCCATTCTAAAGTGTGATTACCCGTTTGATCATACCCTGCTCCATTTGTAGCAGCTGTATCTCCTCCTGGTTCGTAAGGAAAATTCGGCGTAGCAGTAAACATAACCGAATCACCTAAACAAATATCAACGTAACCGGTATCTAAAGGATTCAAATCATTAAGCGCATCATTTGCCCCATTTGCAACTCCATTAATATACCCTTCCATGTGAATATAAAAGGGCTGTGCCAAATTACCACAGGCAACATTTGCATCCCAGCCAGTGCCTTCAACAGCACCATCACTTTTAAATACAACCGTTATACAACCACTTTGATTAGTCCAAGATGCTGCTGTAGCTGGAATTCCATTGGGTGTAATAACATTGTTTAAAGTATCAAGCGGTGGATAAGTTGCATCGGGGCCATCAAATAAAAATATTGTATCTGAAACATCCACATCCAAAGTATATCCAGTATTAATACCAAACGCAATAAAAACCTTAGACCCAGTTCCATCAGGACAAAATGTTATTGTATCGTTTTCATTAGCTCCATAACCCCCTGCTAATCCTCCTGAATCATGAAAGTTCTGAACTGAACCATTATTAAAATCTGTAGAACATGCACAATCTCCTTGACCACTAGATGTATAGTCAGTATCCGTAATAAGTACATCAGGCTGAGCAAAAGAAACTAGACCAATACATGCAAAAAGAAATGTCGTTAATAATTGTTTCATTAGATAATTTTTAAAAAAATGCTTACTTCAAGGTTTTAAGTATATGATCTTTCGATTTAATAACTAATAGCATATTGCTATCTTTTATTGTATAGTATTGGTAATTATCTTGAATCAATTCCACATTCAATTCAAAAAAGTTAATGTTATTAATATCTCTTACTTCCATTTCTCCAATAATTTCAACTGCATCTTCCTTTCCTTCAGGGAATGGTGTAATGTAATGTGCACTTTCAATGCAGTGTAGTAAAAACCTAATCTCAGACGGATTCTCTTTTTCAATGTTATTTAATTCCTCAACCGAATATTTTACCAATAATCTTGAATCAAACTCAGTATTTTGTCCAAATAACGTTGACCCTGAAAACATTATGCTTATTAAAATAACTAGGACTTTTTTCATTCTTAACACTTTTTTCAAATTAATAATCAAAATTAAACATTTCATTCTGAACACGAGGTGCTAAATGCGCTTAAAAATTGGAATCCCATAAAGATTATTCACTATTATTAATAGTTATTAACAGATTACATATCGTACTATGAAAACACTACTTTTACTGACGAAAATTAACTGATAATAGATGCACGACACAAATTTGATTGAATTAAATAATTTTTGTTCACAGGTTAGAAGGGATATTGTAAGAATGGTTCACGCCGTTGCTTCTGGCCATCCAGGTGGATCTTTAGGGTGTACAGAATACATTACCGCACTCTATCAATCAGAAATGAATCACAACGCTGACAACTTTGATATGGATGGAAAAGGAGAAGATCTCTTCTTTTTATCCAACGGTCACATTTCCCCTGTATTCTACAGCGTTTTAGCACGTTCTGGCTATTTCGAAGTAAATGAATTAAGCACATTCAGAAAGCTCAATACTCGGCTACAAGGTCATCCCACAACGCACGAGGGACTGCCTGGTGTGAGAATAGCAAGCGGTTCTTTAGGTCAAGGGCTCTCAGCCGCAATAGGTGCAGCTTTAGCAAAAAAACTAAACAATGACAGCGGCATTATCTACACTTTGCATGGTGATGGAGAAATTCAAGAAGGGCAAATTTGGGAAGCAGCTTTATATGCAGCAGGCAACAAAGTAGATAACATCATCTCTTGTATTGATTATAACCACAAACAAATTGATGGTGATATTGACGATGTACTTCCTCTTGGAGACATAAAAGCTAAATGGGAAGCATTTGGATGGCAAGTAATGGAAATGGATGGTAATAATATGGAACAAGTTATTACTACTCTGAGACAAGCAAAAGCGGCTACTGGAAATGGTGTTCCAATTATGCTTATAATGAAAACAGAAATGGGGAATGGTGTAGATTTCATGATGGGAACACATAAATGGCATGGTTCACCACCTAACGATGAGCAATTAAAATCTGCTTTAAGTCAATTGGAAGAAACACTAGGAGATTATTAATATTTGTTACTAATTAACCTTTTTGGAATTATAATTGAGAAGAAGATTCCAAAAAGGCAGATTTATGAAAGCAATTTATAACATATTAATTTTATTTATAGCGATTGGTATTAATCCAAATATATCATTCGGACAAGATACAGATTCAGAAAAAATTAGAATCCTTTTTATTTTTGATGCTTCAAACAGCATGAATGCACAATGGCAAAATGGCAGTAAAATGACCATTGCCAAAAAACTACTCACAAACACTGTTGATGAGCTTAGAGGAGTTGAAAATACGGAGCTTGGGCTTAGGGTTTATGGACATCAATTCAAAATTCTTCCTGGCCAACAAAACTGTGACGACACAAAATTGGAAGTTGAATTTTCACCAGGAGATGGAAATATTGATAAAATTAAAAATAAAATTAGGTCAATTGAAGCAAAAGGAACCACTCCCATTGCTCGTTCCCTTGAATACTCTGCTGAGGATTTCCCAGAATGTAGTAACTGTAGAAATGTAATTATTCTTATAACTGACGGAATTGAAGCCTGTGATGAAGATCCATGTGCGGTATCAAGAGCATTAAGAGCGAAGGGAATAAAATTAAAACCTTTTGTTATAGGAGTTGGATTGGACACTAGCTACCTAGGACAGTTTAATTGTATCGGGGAGTTTTTAAGCGCTGAAACAGAAGATTCATTTAAAAGTGTTTTGGATTTTGTTGTGAGCCAAGCATTAAATAATACTACAGTACAAGTTAACTTACTAAACATCAAGAAAAAACCTTCAGAAACAGATGTTACAATGTCCTTTTACGATCAAAAATCCAATGAATTAGTTTACACTTACATGCACACATTAGATAGAGACCGAAGTCCTGATACACTATCAATTGACCCTTTGCATACATACAGACTCGTTGTACATACAACCCCTGAAGTCACTAAAGAAAATATTAAAGTTATAGCTGGAAAACACAACATTATATTATTAGATGCACCTAGAGGTCATTTAGACCTTAAAATTCAAGGATATAATAACCTATTCACTGGAATCAATTGCATTGTTCGAAAAAGTGGAGAGATGAAAACGGTAAATATTCAAAAAATGAATTTTAATCACAAATACATTGTCGGAAAATACGATTTAGAATTACTTACTCTTCCAAGACTATATATTAAAGATGTTGAAATAAAACAAAACAGGCACACAGATATTACGATTCCAAAAAACGGAAGAGCTGTTATCAGCAAAAGTGCTGGCCCTGCACAATTATTTGTTCTCAGGGAAGGGAAAAACGAGTGGGTTTGTAATTTAAAAGATGGCCCTGCACTTCAAAACATTGAATTATTACCTGGGAAATATAAAATTGTTTTCAGGCATGAAAGATCATTCAGCACAGCGCACTCAATTGAAAAAACGTTTAAAATAGTTTCTGGCTACTCAGAAAACATAACATTATAAGCATGAAAGAATATCCAGTATTAGGAAACAAAGACACACGATCAGGTTTTGGTGACGGATTAACAGCGTTAGGTAAATCAAACCCTAAGGTAGTAGCATTATGTGCAGATTTAACCGGTTCGTTAAAAATGAATCAATTTCAAGATGATAATCCAGATCGATTTTTTCAAGTTGGAATTGCAGAAGCAAATATGATTGGAATAGCAGCTGGCCTTACGATTGGTGGGAAAATACCATATACTGGTACTTTTGCTAACTTTTCTACAAGTAGAGTTTATGATCAAATAAGACAATCTGTTGCATATTCTAATAAAAATGTCAAAATATGTGCTTCGCATGCTGGCTTGACATTAGGTGAAGATGGTGCAACACACCAAGTATTGGAAGATATAGGCATGATGAAAATGCTTCCCCACATGACAGTTATTAACCCATGTGACTACAATCAGACTAAAGCTGCAACCATTGCTATCGCTGATCATGTTGGACCTGTTTACTTACGATTTGGAAGGCCAAAAATGCCAATTTTCATTTCAGAGGACACACCTTTTGTGATTGGAAAAGCTTTACTATTAAATGAAGGAACTGATGTTACAATTGTAGCGACCGGACATTTAGTGTGGCCAGCAATTGAAGCTGGAAAGGCTTTGGCTGAAAAAGGAATTAGCGCAGAAATAATTAATATTCATACTATTAAGCCTTTAGACGAAGAAGCTATTTTAAAATCAGTTGCTAAAACGGGTTGTGTTGTTACCGCTGAAGAACATCAAATAGCAGGAGGTTTAGGCGAAAGTATTGCTCAAGTTCTTTCTAGAAACAATCCTGTACCGCAAGAATTTATAGCAGTAAATGATAGCTTTGGAGAAAGCGGACCTCCTGCTCAGCTAATGGAAAAGTATGGTTTGGACACACCTCATTTAATTGCTGCAGTAGAGAAAGTTTTAAAGAGAAAATAAGAAAGATATCGCTTCGCTTTTGTCTTAACGATTTTAACAAAGGGGTCTTTTGTAGTAAAAAAAATAATTTTTTACGGTTAAACCTTTTTCCAGTACCTTGGTCTTAGAAAGTGATGCAATTATCAGATGACGAAATAGTAGCGCAGATAAAAACTGGGCAAGATACCAATAATGCTTTTCGGGCATTAATTGAAAAATATCAAGAAAGACTGTATTGGCACATTCGTAGAATGATTATTGATCATGATGACACAGATGATGTGCTTCAAAATGTATTTGTTAAAACCTGGAAAGGTTTTGCAAATTTCCGAGAAGATTCAAATCTATACACTTGGCTATATCGAATTGCGACCAACGAATCAATCACTTTCATTAACAAAAAGAAAAAGGAAAACAATATTTCAATTGATGATGAATCGTATCACTTACATGCAGGACAAGCAGATTATTTAATGGATTGTGAAGAAATTCAAGAGAAATTAGAAAAAGCACTATTGACACTTCCAGAAAAACAACGTGCAGTGTTTCATATGAAGTATTATGAAGATATGAAATATACGCAAATGTCTGAGGTTGTTGGAACCTCGGTAGGAGCTTTAAAAGCAAGTTATCATATAGCTGTCAAAAAAATTGAAACTTATTTGATCGAAAATTAAACCATTTGTAATTTTAAATGTCTTAGATACTGAATGAACAAAAAGAATGAAAATATCGAAAAAGAAGAGTTAATGAAAATCGCTCCTACTCTATTTGGAATGAAAAAGGTAAATAACCTAAAAGCTCCGAAGGGATATTTTTCAAACTTAGCTGATACAGTAAAAGTTAGAATTGACAATGAAGTTCCTAATGGATACTTTGAAAACCTCGCAGATAAAGTTTTAGCTAAAATTCAAAAAGAAGAAATTAAAGTTATTCCAATTCAAAAAAGAAATATTACTCGTATTATCTCTGTTGCAGCTTCTATTGCAGCAATATTTACCATAGGTTTTCTTTTAAACCAAAATAATATAGAAGAGGTTATAGCTTCTAGTGGTAATTATTTAGAAAATTTAACGTCTAGCGAATTAAGCGAAGCAATGGACTACCATGAAATGGATGAACTCATTTGTTATGTAGATTTTGAAGAAGAGTTTAATGAAGAGTTACCAATAGAAAATAGTATAAACGACATAGATCTTGATTTTACATCTGACGAGATTGACGAATATCTGAGCTCAGACTATTACCTAGATATTGAATTTTAATTTTTAACTAAAACTAAAACTATGAAAAAAATAACATTAGCACTTCTTATCCTCGGAACGAGTCTTGGAAGCATTGCCCAAGAAAAGGGGGAAGAAATACAAAGAGAAAATAAAAAAGCTCAAAAAATAGCTTTCATTTCAACTAAGTTAGAATTATCCACTACAGAAGCAGAAAAATTCTGGCCAGTATATAATGCACAAGGAGCCGAATTTAAATTGCTTAAGAAGGAACACAAAGCTGCAATGGGAGAAAGAAAGAAAATCAGCGAAATGTCAGATACTGAAGTCGAAAAACTATTGGACACAGGTCTTGAAATTCAGTATAAAGAACTTGAGATCAGAAAAAAATACTTAGTAAAATTTAAAGAAGTTTTACCGATTAAAAAAGTTGCAAAACTTACACGTATAGAACATGAATTCAGGAAACGAAATGCACCAAAGAAAGGAGATAAAAGAGAACGACCAATGCCTCCGCCTCCGATCGATAGGTAAATAAAAGTACTTAACAAAAAAAGGGAATGTGTTTACATTCCCTTTTTTTGTGGATTGAACACTTAATGAAAATTATTATCTTAGCCATTCGCTATATGAAAAAAATAATTATAGGCATTTGGACATTAACCACAAGTATCATTTCGCTTGGACAATCAGACGAATGTGGCACTATAATGACTGAAGAAGATAATGCTTTTATTCGGCAGTTTATAGCAAGTGTAAAAACCAACAATATCAATAAAGCATTCGGAGACACAATCGTTCCAGTAAAATTTCACGTTATTGGCTATTCCAATGGGGCTTCTGCAATTGACTCAGCAAGTGTTTTTAGTGAACTAGATTTGGTTAATTCTTACTATACTAATGCTGGAATTGAATTTCAGCATTGTGGGAACATTGAATATATTTATGATGATGAATATGCCTACTTTGAGAAGTTTACAGATGAAGTTCTCTGCCAAGATAACGATGTCGAGAATGTATTAAACATCTATTTTGCACCTTATTTATATAAAGTTTCAAATGGAGACACGACAGGACTTTGTGGTTATGCATATTCTGTTGGCGTTGCTTTTAATCGAATTTTAATGCAAAACTCATGTGCCACAAACGGAAGTACATTGGCGCATGAAATTGGACATTACTTTTCATTAGCTCATACACATAGCACTTCCGCTGGTGATGAATTAGTAAACGGAAGTAACTGCTCCACAGCTGGTGACGAACTTTGTGATACTCCTGCAGACCCTCAGTTATCGACAAGTATTGTAAATTCAAACTGTATCTATACTGGAACAGCTCAGGATGCAAATGGTGATGTTTACAATCCTGAAGTACGAAACATTATGTCCTATTCCCGAAAATATTGTAGGGATTTATTTTCTCCTAATCAATACACTCGAATGCATGCATACCTTATTAATTATAGAAACTATTTAATTTGTCCATCTGCAGTTTCGATTGAGGAAAATAGCACCAACATCCAATTTTCTATTACTCCAAACCCCGCATCAGGAGATTCTTTCATTTTAATAAAAAATAGCTTAATAGATGCTAATTATTCTATCTTAGATATTACTGGTAAGTTGCTATTTGCTGGTAAACTGCCTAAGCAAAATAAAATCAATATTACCAAATATATTAATCAAACAGGGGTCTATTTTATATCAATCAATACTCCATCGGGCTCGGTTACGAAAAAACTAATTAAGTATTAGAGAGAATGACAATTACCGAAATCCATAGTAAATTCTTAGAAACAACTGGTCCTTGCACAGATACTAGAAACATTTTGCTTGACGGTATGTTTTTTGCGCTAAAAGGAGGCAATTTTAATGGAAATGAATTCGCTTTAAAAGCTATTGAAGATGGTTGTAAATATGCAATTGTAGATGAAAATAAATACGCAATTGACAATCGATTTATTCTGGTAAATGATGTCTTAAAAGCATTACAGGATTTAGCCAATTATCATCGGAAACAGTTTGATATCCCCGTAATTGGAATAACGGGTAGCAATGGAAAAACAACAACTAAAGAATTGATTGGAGCGGTTTTGGAAACAACTTACACAACCCTTTACACCAAGGGTAATTTAAATAATCATATAGGGGTTCCATTAACCCTGCTAGAGCTCAATAAAAGCCATGAGGTTGCTATTATTGAAATGGGCGCAAATAAACCTGGAGACATTAAAGAATTAGCTGAAATATCTGAACCTAATTATGGTATTATCACGAACATTGGTACAGCCCATATTGAAGGGTTTGGCTCTCTAGAAGGTGTAATTAGTACTAAAAAAGAATTGTATGACTTTATCCAAAAAGTTGAAGGAAAAATCTTCATTAATCATGAAGAAAAATTATTAAACGATATTGTACCAAAGTCTGTTTCACACATTACTTATGGAGAACAGGAACTAAGTTATATCTATGGTGAATTGACAAAACTCACTCCTTTTGTACATCTTGAATGGAGAACTAGTAAATATGTTTCTCCAATTATTGAAACAAAATTGGTAGGTAAATACAATTTCACTAATTTTTTAGCTGCCATTGCTGTTGGCCTTTATTTGGATGTTGATAAAAATCAAATAAATAAAGCTTTAACGAAATACAAACCCTCTAATAACCGTTCTCAGGTTACAGTTACAAAAAACAATACTATAATAGTGGATTGTTATAATGCTAATCCGAGTAGTATGTTTTCTGCTTTGGAAAGCTTTAATGAAATTGAAAACGGAAACAAAGTAGTTATCCTTGGAGATATGCTAGAATTGGGTAATATTTCACAACTAGAGCACCAAAAAACGGTTGATTATTTAAAAGAACATGCTTTAACAGCTTTTTTAGTAGGGCCTGAATTTGAAAAAACAAATACAAATAACGCCATCTTTTCCACTACCGAAGAGCTAATTTCTTACCTAAATTCGAATTCCATTTCAGATTCGTTGATATTACTGAAAGGTTCAAGAGGAATTCAACTCGAGAAGGTTTTGGAGATGAAAAATATATAGTCTGATAAAAACCAGTCTACATTGTTCTAAACATCATACAAATATCCTAAATTTGTAGTATGACAATAGGAGAAATAATCGCATTAACATTTATTATTATCGTCTTTTCGGCAATGATTTTTATAGGCATACGCTTATTTAGATGGAACAAAAGAGATATGGATGCTAAAATAGCTAAAAACGAAGCAAATAAAACCAAGGTCTAATAGTAAGGATTATGTTAGGAAATTTAAACATGAAGGATATGATGGCAAAAATGCAGGAAATGCAAGGAGCCGTTGAAGAATCAAAAAAAAGGTTGACAAATATTTATGTCAAAGGAGAGTCTCATGATGGAAAAATACGATTTGTTTTAGACGGGAACCGAAAAGTAAAAGATGTTACGATAGATGAGAGTTTATTAGCAAAAGAAAATAAAGAGGATATTGAAGATATGCTAGTTGTTGCATTCAACAAAGCCATTGAAGATGCTGACCACGTTAATGAAAATGAAATGAAAAGTACAGCTTCTGGATTATTACCGGAAATGGGAGGGTAAATTATCAAGTCATTAAAATCCAAAGAAGCTTTACTAAATCAATAACCGATGGAAATAAAAATTTCCACTCAAATAATAATCCTGCAAGCTTTGCTAATAAGACTTACTATCACAAAAGAAACTATAATTTCCAATGGAAAAATATTTTTCTAAATAATTTTATTATGAAACTGATTACTATCCTATTTCTTTTATCCACAACAATCGGATTTAGTCAAATTAGCATTAAAGATGCTAAAATAATGGCTAAAAATTACAACATGATTTCCTATAGCTACCACCAACCATTTGAAGGTCATAAAGGATACGCCGCACCAATTATCATAACTAATAATAACGGGATTTTATTTTTCGGAAATACAAAAGAAAATGGCATTCCAAGTCTAATGCATTTAAATTCAACAGGAGAACTTGTATGGACAACACCCATCCTCAAAAAACACGATGAAATGGAGGTTCAAAGTGTAGTACAAGATCTGGACGGAAACTTTTATGCATTTCTACTATCCTACAAATACAGTGCTTATAGAGGAGGTTCAGAACGTGTTATAAAACTTGACAGTACAGGGAAAATAAAATGGGACATAATTTTAGGAGAATATGGTCTAGTAAATAGCCCCCATTGCTCGTACATTAAATTACACGAAGAGGGTAGAATTTCTCTTCGAGGACATATTGTCACTGATAAAGCTGAAGAGGGAAAAGGTCCTGAATACAAATCTTGGCAAGGTTGGTTAAACACTAAAGGAGAATTAATTCAAAAAATTGGTACTGTTATAGATTGGTCAAATTCTGATTGGAAGAAATTTTTGGAGGTAGATGTAATTGTTATAACTGAAACCAACATCAAAGATTTGGATAGTTATGTTGGCAAAACAATCACTATTAAAGGTATTGTCGAAAACTCTAAAGCACCAACATTACTTGGAATTGACATAGAAAACGACAATGATAATTTAGACGGGAAAATGGTAAAAGCTACTGGCATATTGAAAAAAAATATTGTCACTAAAGCAGACCCATACTCAGCAAATAGAGGAGTTGGAACTTTTTATAGGTTAGTAGACCCCGTTACCAATAACACAGTACAAGTAAACAAATAAAATGAAAAGTACTGCTTCTGGATTATTACCGGGAATGGGAGGGTAAATTAATTAGTTAATTTACCATATGGTGCTTCACCAACCCACTTATAGGCGATTTAATTACTTTTCCGAGCTTTACATTATTCTTCTCCGCCACTTGGTGTAATATGTGCATAAAATGATAACCGATAGAACCCACTACGTTTAAAGGCAGTTCGGAATGGTTTTCATACTTACAAATGTGTTTTTTGAAAAAAGCATCTAATGCTTTCCTTACAATTTCTTGTAAATATTTTTCGCTTTCAACTTCTTCTCCAACCCATTTTGCAAAAGAAGCGAAATAGCGACTTGGAAGAGCCTCTTTATAAACCCTATCTAAAATAACTTCTAAAGAAGGTTGAAACTTCAATTCAAATTTCTGTAATACAGTATCATCCATTTCTTTGTTTAGATACCCTTTTAAAACTTCTTTTCCAATGTAAGCTCCGCTTCCTTCATCGCCTAAAACATATCCTAATGCAGGTATATTTAAAACTACTTTTTCACCATCAAAATAACAAGAATTACTCCCTGTCCCCAATATTGCAGCAATACCGGCTTGGGCTCCACACACACCTATTGCTGCTCCCAATAAATCATGCTCTACAACAATATTTGCATTTGTAAATACCGACTTTAATGCTGTTTCAATAATTTCTTTTTTATCGTCCGAAGAACATCCAGCTCCATAGAAATATACAGCATCAATTTCCATTGGATTTTTGGTAATAAACTGCAGTAAGAGTACATCATTAATTGTCTGCTGTACCTCTTCAGTTGTTTTAAAATAGGGATTTAACCCTTCCGTATAAGCTTCTTGAACATTGTCGTTATCAACAATTAAACGCCAATCCGTTTTGGTTGAACCACTATCTGCAATTAAAATCATAAGGCTAATATAGTTAAATTTCATTCCTTTCGCAACGAAGTGAAGACAAGGAGCTTTACTCTAGATACGACAGGAGATTCCAGACTTCCACTAAGACAGCAATCAGAATGATAAATATATTAATTACATACCACGGTATCTAGCCTAACTCCGTAACCTGCCCAAAGCCCAATCCCTCCAACAATAGAGCTTGGTAAATTACCTGGAGAGGCAAAAGGACTTCCATTGGTAGCAGCTTGATCCTCTAAAGCACGCAGATGCAGATAAGTCAAATGGTCTATCGTAGTAAATTTAATTACCACAGTATCGCCTCTCTTGAAATAACCTTCTTCCGGCCCTTCATCATCTGGCCCTTCTAAATTTCCAACTTCACCTCTATTATATTCTATTTCTAACGATAATCCGTTAAGAAATTTATCATCAAAAACAGAACCAAAGGGCGCTATTGGAAATGCATCTTTCTGCATTCCAATAACATTATCGTACGGTGCGGGATAATTATATTTATACGTATTAATTCTTTGCGCAAACCATCTATACCCATTTCCTTCTTCTGGTGGATCGACCAATGTCCCAAATAAAAACCCTAATGAATCAAGTGATTCGAATGCCTCAAATCGAGTATTAACCAATGGAACACCCATTGGAAGAATTGTAGAGGCTGTCAGCGTATCTGTATCCGTTTCAATATATAAACTATATGTTCTTCCTTCTACTCCTAAGGCTAATGGGTCTAATGATGTATAAATACAATAGTTGAAAAATTGTAAGTTTTGTTCTGGTATTCCTGTTACCTGACTCACTAAAGGCAATAATGAATCTGGTACATCAGAAGAACAAAGTTCCGGTAAAATAATATCATTGATGCCGTCATTCATGGTTACATAAGCATTATGAATGTTCGTTCCAAAAATAGATTCAGCAGAAGTTGGCTCAAAATAACCTTGGGTTTTTGATAAAAAAACGATCGGGTAATTGCCACTCTCGATTTTCCCTACAATCACAACATCTTGCTCTACATCAGGTAAATCAAATTCAATTGCCTTTGAACATGACCCAAAAACAATTCCTATAGATAATATTGCTACTAATAATCTCATACGCTAAAATTTAAAATTCCATGTAATAGACGGTAAAATTGGAAACAAAGAGACTTGATTTGCCCCCACATCTAAATTACCACTATTCACATCTCCACTGTAATCAAAGAATAAAAAGTAAGGGTTCTTTCGGTTGTATAAATTAAAAACAGAAAAGTTCCAAGTAGATACAACTTTCTTTTTCTTTTGTTCAGCTTGTCCCGTTTCTACGTTTTTTATTGTTTTAAACTCTTTCCCTTTAAATGTAACCGAAATATCTGCTCTATGGTAGGCAGGTAAACGGTATGCATTTCTATCACTCCAAACCGTTATTAATCGGTTTTCAATAGGGTCATAATACCTTTTTTCTGGTAAAGTAATTGCACTACCTGTAGCATATACAAATGCAAAACCAACATTCCATCTATTGGCAATATCATATTGCATAATTACAGATAGGTCATTTCGTCTATCGTATTTTGCAGGAAATTCTCTTCCTTCGTTTATTTCTTCAAAAGTTCGCATTGTTTTAGACCAAGTGTATCCAATCCAACCGTTAAAGTCTCCTAAGCTCTTTTTTAAGAAAAATTCAGCTCCATAAGAATACCCTTTCCCAAAAGTCAATTGATTATCTATATTATCATTGATATTATCATCCGGCTGAGAGTTTTCTTTGTACTCAACCAAATTCTGCAAATCTTTATAATACACCTCAACCGATGCTTCGTATTTATTCTTTTTAAAATTTCTAAAATATCCAGCACTATATTGAATACCGATTTGAGGCTTTACCAGTTCAGAGCTAGGAAACCACAAATCTGTAGGTAAAGAAACTCCAGACATTGAAGCGAGATGGATGTATTGGTTATTCTTTGATACACCAATTTTTACGGAGGAATTATCTTTAAATAAATAACGCATTGATAATCGAGGTTCTAAACCAGTATAACTGGCAATATGTTCTCCTGAACTCCATTCTTTAGTAGAATCTGTCACACCTGTAATAGGGCTTTTATAATAACGTTTAAATGGGCCTACATGACTAAATGCAGAAAAACGAAGACCTATATTCATCTTTAAGTTTTCATTAATTTCAATTTCATCCAACAAATAAACAGAAGGCTCAAAGGCAATAATCTTTGTGGTGTCAAAATTGAATAACGTTTCCCCTGATGAACCTGACACCGTACTTGGGGTAAATTTATGGCGAATTACATTCCATCCAAATTTAATTTGGTGACGAGAGTTAGCGAAATATGTATAATCTTGTTTTAATGAAAAGTCTTGTATTCCTGATTCCATTCGGAATGTAAAATCACTTTGAGTTGCTTCAAAAGCAAAGTCATAATCTGTAAAAACACCCGTAGTATTGACAAATAATTTATCATTAAAAAGATGATTCCAACGAATTGAAGCGGTAGAATTTCCCCATGGAACTTTAAAATTAAGATCTAAATTATCATCATTAAAATTAAATACATCTCTTCCAAAATACCCAGAAAGAAACAATTGATTTTTATCATTGAATCGGTAATTCGCTTTAGCTGTCAAATCATAAAAATAATAGCCAGAACCTTTAAAAGCGGCTGTATCATTTATAAATGGTTCTGTTAAAACGTCGATATATGTTCTTCTCCCGGAAACAATAAAGGATGATGTATCTTTCTTTAAAGGCCCTTCAATCGTTAATCTAGATGCAATTAAACCAATACCACCAGAAGCATGATACTCTTTATAATTCCCATCCTTCATGTTAATGTCTAATACAGATGAAATTCTGCCACCATAATTAGCAGGCATTCCACCTTTTATCATCTTTACGTTCTTAATTGCATCTGCGTTAAAAACCGAGAAAAAACCAAACAAGTGAGAAGCATTGTAAACGGTTGCTTCATCCAATAATATAAGGTTTTGATCGGGACCACCTCCACGAACATAAAACCCTGTATTTCCTTCTCCACCGGAAGACACTCCGGGTAAAAACTGAACCGTTTTAAGAATATCAACCTCTCCCATAAACGCTGGCAAAGTTTTTACGCGGTCCATGTTTAAATTTATTTCACCCATTTGAGTCCCAGTAGTATTATTATCTACAGCTTCAGCTTCAACAACAACCTCATTCATTATATCAGATGAAACGGTCATTTCAATATTCAATTTGACATCTGTATCTAACGTAACAGATTGGCTCATGTCGTCATAACCAACATATCTTGCAATTACATTGTAAACACCACTTTCAACCGTTAAAGAGTAATATCCATAAATATTTGTTACTACACCTTTCTCCAATTCCTCAATATAAATACTAGAGCCTATAAGCACCTCTCCTGTTCCAGCATCTTTAATATAACCACTAATTGTATGTTTCTCCTGTGCATTATTGTTGATCGAAAATGATAACAACAAACAAAGCGTACTAACTATTTTAATTATGTAATTCATTTGCAATTATTGCCGTTTTCATATTTTCTGCAACTATCTTTTTTCCTTGATAATTGTAATGTTCTGTCGGCCAATTTCTGTCTACAAAACAAGAGTCGGGTATTTGGTAAAAATTGTCCACAATAATAACTCCTTGTTTTGTGAAATAGTTTACCAGCAAAGAACGGTTTTTTTCCATTAGATAGAATAATTCATTACCTACAAGCTTTTTAGCCTCTATTGTGTTTTCTCCCAAAAGATTGAAAATTACTTTATAACCCTTATTGTTTGCAATGGAAACAATGGTATTTAAATCTTCAATTCTTTCATTGTTAACCGTATCGATATTAAATGCAAAATTCTTAATATAATGACTAGCCAAAGGAAGGTTTTCTTCAGTTAAATTAGGATTAACATCTAACCACGTATGCCATGCCATAGCTGAGTCCCATTCAATAACATTGTCGTAATCAAAGTTTGGTATTGTAAACTTTTCATTCTTCCAAGCTAATTTCATTTGTGCATTTCTCTCCTCGTCAGATTTGTAATCGTATTGTCTTAAAGAAATCATATACTTATTTAATATTGGCAACGTAGGCTCAAGCATTAACGCAGATTTAGCTAAGTAATTTTCGAAGGGTGCATAACGCCAATTAGCTGCAAACGACCTATAATTCAAAGTAATAACAATGAACTTCAAATTCATTTCCTTTGGAATATTTTTTACCAAAGACAAATAAGTACCTGCATGAAGCCCAGCGTTATCCACGGTAGCTATTGAAATACTAGGCAATAAACTATCTAAAGCATAACTAATTCTATGCTTAATAGAGTCAACTTCCTGAGTATGGAAATTAGATGATTCTCCAAAATAAATTGCATCGGAATGAATATCAACTCCCCACAAATTTTCTAATACATCTCCATGCTGTTTTACATCTTCTTTCCAAAAAGTATATAAATAGAGTAGATTCATAGCAAACAAGAATACTACTGCTAAAATCATTCGAATCGCTATGTATTTTACAATTTTCATTAGAATTGGAAATATATAAACGGATTCATATCAGTTGCCGAACGAGAAAGTAACAAGAAAATTAAAACAAAGTAAATAGCACCTCTACCGACAGAAGGAATCATATTTAGCGATAAAGCAAAGTTCTTTTTACGAGTAAGGATATCTGAAATTACAAACAAGCCTAATAATATAAACGGTTCGATACCCAGATCTATTCCTTCAATGTCCCAATTTGCCCCTATTGATTTAAAATATAAAATGGCTGCATCCATATCTGGACTTCTAAAGAACACCCACAATGCCGTTACCAACGTAAATGTAACCCCCCATTTTATTCCTTTCAAGAAAACATTTGTTGATTGTTTATCCCATCTAACAATCTTTTCAAACAATACAAATAATGCATGGAACAACCCCCAGAATATAAACGTCCATTTTGCACCATGCCATACTCCACTAACGATAAAGACAGTCAATATTGCTAGCCCCCATTTTAGTACAGTTCCTCTATTACCTCCTAATGGATAATAAATATAATCTCTAAACCAAGTGGTTAATGTAATGTGCCAATTTCGCCAAAAATCAGTAACAGAAGTAGATAAATAAGGTGTTCTAAAATTTTCAGAGAGGTTAACATTAAACAATTTTGCGGAACCTATTGCAATCGTTGTATATCCATGAAAATCACAGTAAATCTGAAAGGAATAAAAAACTGACCCGATTAGTAAATTTAGGCTACTGGTTCCAGCAATATCTCCATAAACTGAATCCACAAATACACCTAAATTATCTGCGATTACCATTTTCATAAACAAGCCATACAATATTAACCTACCTCCATGAGAAATATTTTGAATTAAAAGCTGCGCTTTTTCTTTAAATTGTGGCATCAAATTATTATATCGTTCAATTGGCCCTGCTACTAATTGCGGAAAGAAACAAACGTACAATGCGAAATAAGGCAGGTTCTTTTCTGCCTTTGTTTTTCCATTGTAAACATCAATTGTGTAACTCATGGTTTGAAAAGTGTAAAAGGAAATTCCTATTGGCAGAATAATATCCCAGGCTTCAATGGGCTGATATGACCCTTTGACTGCCAACATTATTTCATTAACATTCTCCAATGCAAAATTGAAATACTTAAAAAAGAATAGAAACCCAAGGTTTGCGCAAATACTAATTCCAAGTATTAATCGCCTAGTGAACTTAGAACTCGTTCTTTCTAATGATAACCCAGCTCCATAATCAATCAAGGTTGAAAGGAGTATCAAGATGATAAATACAGGGTTCCAGCTTATGTAAAAATAATAACTAGCTGCAAGAAGAATAAACACCCTAAATTTATGTCTAAACAAATAGAACAGAACAAACACCAAAGGCAGAAATAATATATATTCTAATGAATTAAAAATCATTTAATGCTATTGCAAAAGGGTTTTGGTTGGCAAATGTAATCATTAATCAAAAAACTATATGAAATAACAATTTTTCAGATTCACGTGAATTTTCTATTCTTCATTTGGGGATACAAACATTAAGCTATATCATTGTAAGCAATTAAATTTTATATAAAATGAGCGATACAACTTTAGACATTAAATCAACTGCCCTTACACACATTCACGAACAATTAGGAGCGAAAATGGTTCCTTTTGCAGGTTACTTAATGCCTGTTCAATACGAAGGTGTTAATGCTGAACACGAAATCGTAAGAAAAGATGTTGGAGTATTTGATGTTTCGCATATGGGTGAATTTTTATTAAAAGGTCCAAATGCTTTGGATTTAATTCAGCGTGTTACTTCTAACGATGCTTCCAAATTATTTGATGGTAGAGCTCAATACACTTGCTTACCTAACGAAACAGGAGGAATAGTTGATGATTTATTAGTTTATAGAATTTCTGAAGAAGAGTATTTACTCGTTGTCAATGCTTCAAATATTGAGAAAGATTGGAATTGGATTAGCAAATACAACACAGAAGGTGTTGTAATGGAAAACATTTCTGATGGAATGGCATTACTTGCAGTTCAAGGACCAAAAGCAACCGCAGCTTTGCAAAAATTGACAGATGTAAATTTAAGTGAAGTAAAATATTACCATTTTTCAAAAGGAACTTTTGCTGGTGTTGATAATGTAATATTATCTGCGACAGGTTATACTGGTTCTGGAGGTTTCGAATTATACATTCCAAATGCTGTTGCAGAAGAAGTTTGGAAAAAAGTTTTTGAGGCTGGTGAAGAATTTGGCATCAAACCAATCGGGCTAGCTGCAAGAGACACTTTACGATTAGAAATGGGATATTGCCTTTATGGAAACGACATAAGCGACACTACCTCTCCCCTAGAAGCTGGTTTAGGATGGGTAACAAAATTCACAAAAGAATTTACCAACTCTTCGGCCCTCCAAGCACAAAAAGAAGCAGGTGTAACGCGTAAGTTGGTCGGATTTGAATTAGTAGACAGAGGTATTCCCAGACATGATTATCCGATAGTAGATGCAAATGGAAATGAAATAGGAATTGTAACTTCTGGAACAATGGCGCCTTCTTTAAAGAAAGCTATTGGCTTAGGGTATGTTACTACCGAATTTGCTTCTGAAGGAAGTGAAATATTTATTCAGGTTAGAAACAAACAATTAAAAGCCATGGTAGTGAAACCTCCATTTAAGTAGCGAACTTTCCTCATACAACCCACCTATGAATAACAGAAAAAAAGTTGAAGTTTGTTTTACTCCTAACTTATACGATTTGCATGCTGAAGATGCTGAAATTGTAGTTGTAATAGACGTTTTAAGAGCAACAACTGCCATGTGTACGGCATTTGATAATGGCGTAGCCAAAATGATTCCTGTAGCGACTTTAGAAGAAGCATTCGAATACAAGAAGAAAGGTTTTATCGTTGCAGCAGAAAGAGGTGGAGAAATAGTCGAAGGTTTTGATATCGGAAATTCTCCTGCTAGCTACATGGGTAATAAGTTTGAAGGAGAAACAATTGTTATAACGACCACAAATGGAACAAGAGCTATTCACACTGCACGAAATGCTGCAACCGTAGTAATTGGATCCTTCACTAATCTAGATGCGTTGAGCGAATGGCTTGTTGAACAAAACAAAAACGTATTACTACTAGGTTCTGGTTGGAGAAGTAAATTTTGCTTGGAAGATACAATGTGTGCCGGAGCGTTTGTAGAAAACCTTCAAAAAAGTGGGAAATTTAGATGTGAAGATGATTCTTCTGTGGCAGCTAAATTTATGTACATCCAAGCCAAGGATAATTACCTAAGCTATTTAAAAGCTTCGTCTCATCGAGTAAGACTAGCAGCATTAGATTTAAACGCGGACATTAAATACTGTCTTACTCCGAACACTTCAAGTGTGATTCCAATTTTAAAAGGAAATTATTTAGTTAAGTTGGAAAAATAATTACATCGCTGTGTAAAGAATACCTATTAAGTCTGCATCATCCGCTAATGTTCTACTATTTACGGGTAAATCAACAGAATTATTCCCAGTATCTAATGCACCAGCAGCAACACTAACATCATCTGAAAAGTAACCTTCATCATCCTCAATACTGAATTCTTCAACAACCTCAATAGTAGCTGGCGTTACTGCTGAAATCACCAATTTATCATCTGCTATAGCACCCTTTTCTTCATCCTTTGAAATACCGTTATTAAAAGATTCTTCAGACTCATTTATATTATTATCATTTCTACGATAATCTGCATCCGGAACTGAAGACAAATCAGCAGCTACACTTTCAATAGGCTGCTCATCATACATAAAAGCTGTTGTTGTAAGGTTATTTTCAACAGTCTCAGGTTTTTCTTCAATTTCAACTTCATATAAAGGAGCAACTTCAATTTCCTTTTCTAGGACCTCCACAATCGGTTCAAGATCATTCTCCAGCAAGTTCTTTTCTTCATCAACTTCCTCTCTTTCTAATTTACTAACCTCTTCAACTGCTTCTTCCTCTGTCTTAACGCCTTCATTTTGAGCCAATGTCGAATTATTAATATCAGTATTGCCATTAAAAGCTATAGTTACAATTAGCAATACAGAAGCTGCCAATCCAATCAATTGCATACCTGGTTTTTGAAATAGCTTTTTTTCCTTTGGAAAAAGAGATACAAATATTCCATTCAACCAATAAGCTCCAGCTGGTTGTTGTTTATCAAACTCTTTTAACAGTGCTACTTTAATTGCTGGGTTAGGTTCTAATTCTTTCTCTTCTTTAAAGATATTACCTACCCCCATTACAACAGCTTTCATTTCATTGAATTCTTGTTCAGACTCCACATGCTCTTTAACAATAGCAAGCTCATCTGAACTCAACTCATTGTACTCTCGGTTCAACAAGTAAAATTCAACATCCATTTTAGATCTATTTCTATCTTCCATCATCAGTCGTTTATATAATATACTGTACTAATTCTATTAAACACATTCCAACCATTATTGTCTTTGCAACCGGTGAAAACTCTTTCAAGTTTTTACCTAATTTTTTTAGTGTATAAAATATTCTAGACTTTACAGTTCCTTCGCTCGTTTCAAGAATTTCTGCAATGTCTTTTATACTTAAATCATGTTTAAAACGAAGAATGAAAGTCTTTTTATGATTTTCACTCAACAACTCTAACTCTTCTTTTAATCGGTCATTAAAAATATTTTTATCATGCTCTTTATCCGGCGCAGAACTATCATGAACAATTATGTTATCATGCAAGCTGTTTGATGTTCCCTTTCTAACCTCTGCTCTTCTATACTCGTTCTTACACATATTATTTGCTACACTATAAATCCAAGTTTTAAAGGCCCTGCTTGGGTTATATAATTGTGGTTTATGAATAATCTTCGTGAAGATCTCTTGCATAAAATCCTCTGCTTTTTCTCTGTCCTGCCACAACATTTTATAAAAATAATTGAGCATAGGTTTACTCCATCTATCGTAAATTTCCGAAAACGCAAGATTATCCCCCTTAATGACTTCTCTCATCAGGTTTTCGTCCGTTTCGGCAGTATATGATTTCTTTACAAGTTGCATGTAAGCTTATTTCTTCGCTTCAATGTATTTTTTAACTTCCATTTCTTTCCCTCCTTCACTAGCTAGTTTTAATGCCAAAGTTTCAGAACTCTTAGCTTCGCTTATTTTTCCGTTATCGGAATAATATCCACTTAAAACTAATAGCGGTAAAATATAGTTGTTGTTTATTTTTTTGGTTGTAGTATTTGTTACCGTCTTGTTTAACGATTCTCTATTAAACGAAAACTCCCAATTGTTTTGGAGCATAGTAACATTATCAATCGCTTTTTCACTGTACTTTAAAACTAACCCTGTTAAATACAATTTTGACTTCAAATCAATCAACGCTTTTGGGTTTATTGTAAGTGCAATATTGATTGGTCTATTGGGATTATTCTTAACCACTTCTTTTACAATTCCAACTGGTTCCTTGCTTTTTATTGGATAAATATTTAACGATTTTAATTTTACTTTTTGATATTCTAAATTTTGAATTAAATCGAGGTTTAACACAGTTACATCCGTTCTCTTGTTGTGGATTTCTTGCCAAATCCAAAGAGGGTAGGTATCATCAGAACCATTGGTAAATAAAATAGCATTTGGCTCTAGTGACATCAAAACATTGTAATTGTAATCCATAACACCTTGTGCTATAATGTTACTTTCAGCAAGTTTTTTACAGAACTGATTTTTCCCTTGCCTGTTATTTGTCAACTCATAATGAGCGATAAAATCATCATACAACTCAACATTATTTGGATAAATTTCATACGCTTTTTCAAGGTGATGAAACGCTTGCGGATCTTGATTAGAATTTAGATAAGCTACATAATGGTATTCATAACTTTCAGAATGCATAGACTCCAAATCAGTTAATATAGAATTAAGGTTCTTTTGTTCTTCACCAGAAATTTCTTTAGAATATTTATTTACAGAGTTCCTTTTTAAATCGATATAACTCTTTTTATAGTTATCTGCACTTTGAATAGAAAATTGTTTTTTATCCAATAAATCGGACGATTCAGTTTTTGTAGCTGCTGCATCTATTTCTTTCTTTGACTTTGACACATCAACTGTCTGACCAACAATAATAGCTGGCACAAAGAAAATTAGAATTATTAGTAAACGGTTCATTGCCTTGTTTTTCAATGGTTACCCGTAAAGATAAATAAAGTTCATTTAGAAGTGAAAAAATATTAACAAATTGACTTTCACTTGCTTAAATTCCATCAAGTATTATCAGCTTCACATAGATTTTATATTCAATTTTTTTTTATATTTACTGTTATATTTAACTCACTTTCAATTTATATTAAATATGAAAATACTTTCTACGCTTATTTTTTCTTTTGTTACAGTAGCTTTATATGCTCAAAATGTTAACTACCAAGTTGAAATAGTTGAATTCCGTATTAGTGGATGCGATGATGGTTTTGGCTTCGATGAAGAACCAACTTGGAAAACATGGGGAAGAGATGATATAAATACCGCGTTCGTAGGTGGCACCTGCTACGAACAAGATGCAAATGAACCATTTACACATAGTGTAGGTAATACATTATTAATAGCCCAAAGTGGAACAAACGCGACAGCCATTGACATTAGGCTAGAAGCTTGGGAAGACGACAGTCCTTTTTCTGCAGATAGATGTAGCTTTGATTCTGGAGATGATTGCTACATTGACAACACATTTCCAAGTATAAACTTTCAAAACGACCCACACTGTACATGGAACGAATACGTACTAACAAGTGGGAATTTTTCTGTAGTTGTTAGAATCAAATGGGAATACACAATCTTTGATGGAGGGACAAACATTATTGACTGTAGCACAACCGTTCCATTATCTTCACAAGGTAGTGGAAGTTGGTCTGTATTCTCTGGAAACAATGGAAGTTTTGCAGACATTAATGATCCTTCTACAAATTTTTCTGGTAGTCTTGGGTCTTACGTGCTGCTATGGAGTAGTTTTCCAAATTGCTTAAATGTTTATACCCCTGACACTGTAACTGTTGATTTTATATCCACCCCTACGCCTAACATGACTGTTTCTTCAAATACTATTTGTGAAGGAACTGACGTTACATTCAATGCTCAAAATGGAACAATTTACGATTGGTCATTAAATACAAATGGAAATGTGGTACTAAGTGATGGTTCAGGTGCATACATTCTTACTCCTTCCCTATCTGATGATATGGTATATGTTACTGCAACTAATGGAACTTGTGCTGGAACTGATAGTATCGCTTTTACAGTAAATCCATCACCAACACCAACCGTAACAGAAAATTCGGGAATTTTATCCACACAGACATATCCTGTTTATCTGTGGTATTTTAATGGCTCTCCTATTTCAGGGGCTACAAGTATTGACTACACTCCAACACAAGGCGGTTCTTATTATGTAGAAGTTGTAAACTCAAGTGGTTGTGTAGGACAATCGACTCCAATAACTTTCAGTGGTGTTGGGATTGACGAATTGACTACAAACTTATCTATATACCCAAATCCAACCTCTGGAGTTTTACATATTCAAGCAGATTCGCCAATAGCGTTTGCAACAGTTTATAACTCAATTGGCAAAAAGGTCCAAGTTAGTTTAATTGACAACGAATTGGATTTATCACAATTATCAAATGGCTTATATATTGTTAATCTTTCAATAAATAGCCAAATCATTACAAAAAGAGTTATCCTTTCTAAATAAATTTATAAATGAAAAGAATATTACTATTAGTTACAGCATTAGTATCCTTTGGTACGCTGTATTCTCAAAACATAAATTATACAGTAGAAATCGTAGAATATTACGCAGCTGATTCTCCATGCACAGAAGATGGGTTGGGTTTTGGTTTTGATGAAGAAATTACCTGGAAATGTTGGATTTCGGACGACGGAAGTGTTACAAATGCTGGTGGATTCTGTGAAACTGAGCAAAACAATTGTCCCATATCATTCAATGCGCATTCCAACGTCGTTATTATCAATGAAACGAATACCCCTGCTTCTAATCTCACCGTTCAATTGGAAGCATGGGAAGATGATAGTGGAGATATATGTACGTATAATCCGGGGGGAGCTCCAACTTTTGAAGACGATTGTTATGTAAACCAAACCTTTACTCCGTTTAATTTTAGATTGGACCCGCATTGCCAATGGAATGCATATTCTTTTAATGCTGGAGATTATCGCGTAACAATAAAAGT
>ENA-OSET01000756-OSET01000756.1-sediment-metagenome-genome-assembly--contig:-NODE-756-length-35329-cov-22.205237_pt1 | contig 35329 bp, 29 predicted proteins | sample MGYA00237882_ERZ534229 | MGnify/ENA primary metagenome ERZ534229 (study PRJEB26408, sample SAMN06266212) | sediment metagenome | isolation source: Hudson Canyon methane seep mesocosm | place... | reverse complement strand
AGAACCTTAGCTGCAGCACCAGATTTAATATATTGATCAGCAATACTTAGCGCAAAAATAGAACCAGAACATGCCGCCTGCACATCAAATGAGACACAGCTTTGAATATCCAACCTGTGCTGTAGCATACACGCTGTACTTGGATAAACCCTATCAGGCGTTCCTGTAGCAACAATTATTAAATCTATTTCGCCCGCTTCAATACCTGCCATCTCAATAGCTTGTCGAGCGGCAATTTCAGCCATACTGGCAGCAGTCTCATCAGGACCCGCAATACGTCGTGTTTTTATACCTGTACGATCATAAATCCACTCATCAGTTGTCTCAACCAATTTAGAAATATCATCATTAGTGCGTACTGTTTCTGGTAAATACCCACCCGTACCGATTACTTTTGAACAACGTTTCATAGTTACTCTCTATTTCCTAGAGTGACAGCGACTTTGTCACTAATTTTACGTGTTACATCCTGAGCTATTTCAACTTCTGCAAGTTTGATTGCAGTTTGAAAAGCCAACTCATCTGCGCCACCATGACTTTTAATCACTAGACCACGTAAGCCAATAAAACTAGCCCCATTATACATTCTTGGATCAATACTCTCTTTAAAGAGTTTTAAAACGGGATAGGCAGCAAGCCCCGCTAATTTAGTAAAAATATTTTTAGAAAATGATTCTTTTAATTTGGTGCCAATCATTTTAGCAGCACCTTCAATCGATTTAAGCGCCACATTACCAACAAAGCCATCCGTAACGATTAAATCAACTTTTACAGAGCCCGCATTAATTGAGTTACCTTCAACATAGCCGATATAGTTTAAAGACGATGATTCAAACAATTTTGCAGCGGCTTTCACCTGCTCATTGCCTTTCATATCCTCCTCACCAATATTCAATAAACCAATTTTCGGGGATTCAATACCTTCAACAGCCTTAACAACTTCCTCACCCATAATAGCAAACTGATATAAGTGCTCTGAAGTACAGTCAACATTAGCGCCTAAATCCAGTATATGGGTATGTCCAAAGGTAGATGGCAAAGTTGATATGATTGCAGGTCGATCCAAACCGGGAATCATTTTTAACACAAATCGTGCAATGGCCATTAAGGCGCCCGTATTTCCTGCACTAACACAAGCATCGGCCTGACCGTCACGCACAAGATTAATAGCAACGCGCATTGAAGAGTCTTTTTTTGACCGTAATGCAGATTGAGGCTTCTCATCCATTTCAACTTGTTGAGACGCATGCTGAATAGAAAGTCTACCTTTATATTGGCTAAGAGTATTCGTTAGCTGTTTATTTAAAACAAGCTCATCCCCAACCAAAATAATATTTAAATTAGGGTTCGCATTTAAGCATTTCAAGGACGCTGGAATGGTAACTTTAGGACCAAAATCCCCGCCCATCGCATCAATTGCAATTATTAAGCTCACGCTAGGATCAACTCCGGAAAATTTTTTATAGAAACCGATATAGAATTAGATCGGTAAATATTAACTTAGAATAGGAAATATTATCATTCATATTTCCTATTCTAAATTAAATACTGAGGGCATTAGACATATAAGGCTAATACCCCCAAAAGCATTATTCTTCGTCGTTTAAGACTACTTGACGACCTTTAAAAACACCATCTGGCGTCATATGATGACGTAAATGAGTTTCACCTGTCATAGGATCTTGAGAAAGTGTTTTACTTGTTAATGTGTCGTGTGAACGACGTTGTCCACGTCTTGAACGTGTTACTTTGCTTTTTTGTACAGCCATGATTAATCTCCAGTATTTTTAAGTTTAGCTAAAACAGAAAACGGGTTGTTAGATTCGACAGATTCACTCTCAACTTCTTCAACGAATTCCTCAACCTCATTTTGCTCAATACAAACATATGAATGCTTAGGAAAATCAGGTAAAGCCAGTAACACTTCATCCTCAACAAGCTCATTAAGTGAAATTTTATTCTCTTGCAACATCAAAGGCTCGCAATCACTTGCTAACCGATCAGCTTGCTCTAATGTGAGAACCACACCTAATTTAATCTGCTTATCAACAGGCAAAACAAACTGTTTTGCACAAGACTGACACTCCAGACTTAAATTTGCTTTGATTTCACCCACAATAGTAGGTACTCTTCCTTCTTTATCAAAAGAAAAGTTAATTTCTATCTCCCCTGAGTTATCAAACAAAATTTCAGACAAACGAGACAACTCACTTGTTTTAATTTTGCCCGAAAGGTGCGTACCTCTTTCGGCAAAACTCACTGGATCTATATGAACTGGTAAACGATCTAACATAACTTATCAATTCTAAAGGGTTACTAGAGCCTCGTCAACACCTACCTTTATAAACTAGCTATAAAACCTCTATTTTTCGCACAAACTCCATGAAACCAATCATTCTTGCTTCATCATCCACTTACAGAAAACAGTTATTACAAAAACTTCATCTAGAATTTACTGCTATAGCTCCAAATATTGATGAATCTGCTTTAAATGACGAACACCCCAAACAACTTGCCTTACGTCTCGCCATAGAAAAAGCACACGCATTGCAAGCCAGCAACCCAAACCACTTAATCATCGCTTCTGACCAAACGGCTAGCTGTGACAATATAATACTAGGAAAACCAGGAAATTATTTAAATGCTATTCAACAACTAAAACAACAATCTGGTCGCCGCGTTCAATTTTATACTAGCGTTTGCGTACTAGACTCTGCAACCAACAAGATCTTCTCGGATATCGACCTTTGCACAGTCTATTTTAAAGAATTATCCGAACAACAAATTTTAAAGTACATCAACATTGAAAAACCTTACGATTGCGCTGGCAGCTTTAAATCAGAAGGCTTTGGTATTTCACTATTTACCAAAATTGAAGGCGATGACCCCAATGCATTAATTGGCCTACCACTAATAAAGCTTATTGCATTATTAAATAATTTTGGAGTCACTACCCTATAACCTTTTACATGAGAAGCATCAATGGAACCTTTTATTGGGCATCATCAATTCAAAAGTTTGTGAAAATTCATCCTCAGCCTGATCTATAACTTTAGCTATTAACCCAGCATCAAGACGCATAATTGATAATGCCTCTTCGGTAAAACCAGACAAAACATACTCAGCAGCCTCACTACCCTGAAGTGGTATATCAGTTAATTGAGCAGCCAGATTTAACAAATAAGCATCCAGCTTATGAACAAGCGCCATTTCTGGCTCAAGATAACACCCCACCGCTTCATACAATGATTCAGGCAAGCCCCAAGACTTTATTAATTCCTCACCTACATTTGCATGAGTAAAGCCTAGAATCTGCTTTTCAATCACACCAATAAGTGGCCGACTATAACCTGCAGCTAACAGCACTTCTTTAGACTTTTCAGGAACCTTACAGTACATAATTAAAGACCCAATATCATGTAATAGTCCTGTCAAAAACAATCTTTCACAGTGTAACACCGAACTTTCTTTGGCTAATAACTTAGCTATCACTCCACATCGTACACTGCGCATCCAGAAATCAGTCATATCTACTAATTCAACTGAAATTTCATTAAACTCATCAATAACAGAAGTTGCTAAAACCAAGTTTTTTAGATCATCTACACCGATAATTGTTATCGCCCTAGAAATTGTATCGACTTTAGCTTGAAATCCATAAAAAGAACTATTGACTATTTTCAACAAACGGATACTTAAGCCAGGGTCTTTTGCAATAACCTCCCCCATATCAACAGCAGTGTATCTAGGATCCCCCATCATTTCAGATATTTGAAAATAAATATCCGGAAGTGAAAAAATATCTACTGATTCTTCTACTAATGATTGGGGACTTAAATCATGCATAACATTTAATTGAAAATAAAAAATTATAACTTTTTATATAAACTCAATACTTTTCGCACATACCCTTGAGTTTCAGGATAAGGCGGAATTGTATTCTTATACTTTTTAACAGCCCCTTCACCCGCGTTATAACTTGCAAGTACTAAATCAAGGTTTGAGTCAAACATCTTAAATAGGTCTTTTATGTAGTGCGTACCACCGTCTATATTTTCAGCTGCATTTTTACGATTAGAGACGCCATACCGTTTTGCTGTTGCTGGCATAAGCTGCATTAAGCCTACAGCTCCTGCAGATGAAATTGCTTTTACATCATAAGCTGACTCTGTTTGAATAACAGCATGCAATAACTTAGCATCCACCTGATATTTTTTGGCTGCTTTAGCAATAATGGGAGCATACTTCTTTTTATTTTTTGCCAGATTTTTATAAGCTATTGCATAGCTTTTAGGCTTTGTCCTAATAATACGCTTATATTTAAGTCCTTTTATCGGGGTATCCGTATAATACACACGGCCATCTTCCGCTATACGCTTATAAACATCAGCACTCCCGTAACTTGAAAACACAAGGAGTAACAAAAAACCCAACAACCTTTTCATTTTTAAAAACCCACAACTAAGTAACTTGTATAATACTAGCTGCCTTAACTGCTTTGTCTATAGCATCAGTTACATTTTCAGAGGTTGCCAGAGCTACTCCCATGCGTCTTGCAACAAAAGCCTCTGGCTTGGAAAACAATCTGATATCCACATCACAATCAGCCAATGCTTTATCAAGCCCCGTATATTCGACCCCTTTTGCATCTATACCACCCAAGATAACAGCACTTGCCCCAGTTTTATCTAATGCAGTTGAGACAGGTAAACCCAAAATAGCTCTAACATGCAGATCAAACTCTGTTTGTCTTTGAGTCACCATAGTGACCATTCCTGTATCATGCGGACGAGGACTCACTTCACTAAACCAGACCTCATCACCTTTAATAAATAATTCAACACCAAACAAACCTAATCCACCGATATTCGTTGTCACTTTTTCTGCTATATCTTGTGCATTTTTTAATGCTGTAGGTGACATAGCCTGTGGCTGCCAACTTTCTCTATAATCACCACCTTCTTGTCTATGCCCTATCGGCTCACAAAAATGGGTTTCAATTAAGCCTTGTGCATTTACAGCTCTGACAGTTAAGAGTGTTATCTCATAATCAAAATCAACAGCACCTTCTACAATGACTTTTCCTGTATCCGTTCGACCACCTGATTTAGCATAATTCCATGCTTGCTCAAGCTGATCTTCAGCCTTAACCATTGACTGACCTTTACCTGATGAAGACATGGTTGGCTTAATAAAGCATGGGTAGCCGATTCCAGCATCTACCGATGATTTTAACTCAGCATAAGTTTCAGCAAAGGCATAACTAGAAGTAGGCACACCCAATTCCTCTGCCGCCATACTCCGAATCCCCTCACGATTCATCGTTAACTGCACCGCTCTTGCATTTGGCACAACCTGAGAAACACCCTCAGCTTCAATTTCAGCCAAGGCTTCCGTTGCAATAGCTTCAATTTCAGGAATAATAAAATCAGGTTTTTCAGTTGCAATAAGCTGCTTAACTGCCGTTACATCCGTCATATCAATAACATAACTACGATGTGCAACTTGCTGGGCAGGCGCATTTTGATAACGATCAACAGCAATGACTTCAACACCATACCTCTGCAGAGCAATAGCAATTTCTTTACCTAACTCACCACTACCCAACAACAAAGCTTTTGTTGCATTTTCTGTCAGTGCCGTTCCAATTTTCATCATGTAATCTTTACTCTTTTAATCTGCTAAATAACTATCTATATCTTCTTTAGAAAACCCTATTTTCTTAGCCACACGATCGGCATGACTGACTCGGGAAATTCCCTCAACTAATTTATAAGTCGGAAAATCATCACTAAACTCAACCTGCCTTGCAATCCCCACATCTTTATCAACAAACACATCAACCAACTGATGATTATGAGTAATTAACAGAGTGTTATTACCTTTACGATAAAACCCATCAAGGACATTAGATGATGACTCCATTTTTTCTTCAAAAGTTGTGCCTTCAGAAAGCTCATCAAGTACAACTAAGCTTTTTTCCGTCGCCGCTAGAAAAATGGCTTTTGTTCTTTTGAGCTCAGTACCAAAACGCCCTTCACCATCATCTAGGTGACTAATTTCTGGCGCTTGATAAAATATTTTATCCGCCACACTTAATGTTGCAGCGTGTGCTGGCACATAACAACCAATTTGGGCTAAAACTTGAAGTTGAGTGACTGTTTTACAAAATGCAGTTTTACCACCACTATTTGGACCTGTCACAAAAACTAACTTTTCTTCTTCTAAAGTAAAATCATTTCCTACATAAGTTTCATTTTGCATTCCAAGCACTGGATTCTTAGCATCTGCAAGATTAATAGAATGATATTCACTTTCTATCATAGTTGGCTGGATTAAGTTACCACCATACTTTTCAGAAAACTTGATAAATGCTAATAATTCATCCAATTGCCCCAATGCATCCAATGCACCCCCTAACTCTTGTGATTTTTTAAATTCATCACGCAGTGGAATAATACAATTATCCCTGTCATATGTGCCAATTAGTGGAAAATAAAGCAATAATGCTGGCGCAAAAAGCGCTCCCGTCATTGTCCCGCTTCCAAAAGAAAGCCCAGGGATACTGTAGCTAATAAATTGTGCAAAAATCCAGATACTAGCAACAACTAATGTGATTAATAAAGGTTTAAAAACATGGGGTTTAAAAATGGTTGCAGGAACAAAAGACCCTTTACGCTCTTCTTTTGTCTGAAAGCCTTTTTCTGAATTATAAATAGGTCCAGCCATCAATGAATGAAAACGACTTTCAGTAAAAGTATTAATTTTACCAAATATGGCATTAAGATAAGGACTTTCAGGCTTTCCTGACGAATAAATTGATTCACTAAGTTCTAGCATAAACCGCACACCCTGGCGGTATTGCTTATATCCATATCCTTCAATTTGTTGGGCTTCGCGCGCAGTTCCCATAGAACCTAAAAACTCACCAAATAATAACAAGTATAAGGCCTGTTCTCTTGCTGCTGCTCGCACCACTATATTTTCTAAATTATCTCTTATAGTTTGATGGTTTTTAATTTCATCAACAGCTTCTTGCTTAGCTTTAATTTCTTCCAATGAATCCGATGGCTGTGCCAAAGAACGATAAAGTACAGATTGACCTGCAATAGTACTGGCTTGATTAACAACCTGAAAAAGCTCATCAACCTCAATCGTATCAAAGCCAGCTTGATCAATAACCCCTTCTCCCGTAGATAACGGTTTAGTGGACTTAATGACGGGCCACATATTATTCCAACTTTGTAAAATATTCAGCATTCTCAGCCCCCTCATTTCTTGTTATATTTATCTCTATCTAACATGCCAAAAACAATAATCGCAGAAACAACAATACCAGACATATAGATATTCTCCTGACTTGCTCCCAGCAAATAAGCGGAACCACTACCAATAGCCATCCCCACACCTGTAAAAGCAAGACTACGCATTAATCGACAAAATGCACAATTGTTTCTGTCATACTCTCTCATTCAGGCCTCCAATTAATTTATTAAGGTATGTTAATTTCGGTGGGAATTATTATGCTGCAAAAAATAGAACTCAGTACATTTAGGAATAAATATTGCAACAGCCGAATGACTCAATAACAACAATTATGTGTAATTCTAAAATAAAATAAAACAACTAAAAACATGAGCCATTTCAATATAAATCACGTGATGCAAATAAACTAAAAACATCACATGACTTATCTTCCAAAAGTTCTTGCACTCTATTTCTCCCTCACCCCAACCTTCTCCCTCGAGGGAGAAGGAGCTAAATACAAAAAATTTTGGAAAGGTTTATATAAATTATTTAGAAGATCTATTTATAAGATTAAGAAATTCCAACCGAGTACTACGGTCTTCTCTAAAAATACCCGTCATAACAGAAGTTGTCATCACTGAGTTTTGTTTTTCAACACCTCGCATCATCATACATAAATGCTTAGCTTCAACAACAACAGCCACACCTTTTGCACCAATAGATACTTCAACCGCATCGGCAATTTGTTTAGTCAACTTTTCCTGAATTTGCATTCTTCTAGCATACATATCTACGATACGAGCCAACTTAGACAAGCCAACTACTTTTCCATCAGGAATATAGGCAATATGACATTTACCAATAAAAGGAAGTAAATGATGTTCACACAAAGAATACAGTTCAATATCTTTTACAATAACCATATCCTGAGTATCTGCTTCAAATATTGCACCGTTTAAAACTTCTTCCAGTGTTTTATCATAGCCATTATTTAAAAACTTAAAGGCTTTTGCTGCACGTTTAGGTGTATCAACCAACCCTTCTCGAGTTACGTCTTCACCAATTTCTGTAATAATTTTGGAAAAAAGATCTTCCACCGTTTTGTCTCCGTCTATGTATCTATAAGCAGTAATAGAGCAAAATTATATCACAGTCGAATATTGTTTAACGCTTCTAATACAACAGCCTCATTCGCACCTTTCTTTGGTGCTTTTTCACTTAAACATCTACGCCAAGCTCTTGCACCGGCAACACCATGAAAAAGCCCTAAAATATGTCGCGTAACATTATGCAATCGTCCGTCATCAATTAAATGCTGTTGAATATAAGGAATTAACTCCATCACCACCTGATGGCGAGTTTTAATCTCCCCAGATACACCATAGATTTGACGATCAACCTCTGCCAATAAATAAGGATTATGATAAGCCTCTCGCCCCACCATTACCCCATCAACATTACTCAAAACATCATTAGCAACATCCAACGAAGTAACCCCACCATTTAAACTAATATTTAAAGTCGGGAAGTCCTGTTTTATCTGATAAACAGTGTCGTAACATAAAGGAGGTACATCCCTATTTTGTTTTGGAGACAAACCTTTAAGCCAGGCTTTTCTTGCATGAATAATAAAATCCTGACAACCTGCATCTGCAATAGTAGAAATAAAGTTCACTAATTCTGCATAAGAATCTTGCTCATCAATACCAATCCTAGACTTTACAGTAACCGGAATTGAAACTACTTCTTGCATTGCTGCTATGCATTCAGCCACTAATTGAGGCTCAGCCATCAAACAAGCACCAAACCGACCATTTTGAACACGATCACTTGGGCAACCCACATTCAGATTAACCTCACTATATCCATATTGCTCGACTAATTGAGCACATTTAGCCAAATCAACTGGATCACTTCCCCCCAATTGAAATGCAACAGGCGACTCATCTGTATTAAAAGATAGAAAACGCTGTTGGTTTCCATACAAAATTGCACCTGTAGTCACCATTTCTGTATATAAAAGCGTATTTTTAGTTAATAAACGATGAAAATACCTACAGTGTTTATCAGTCCAGTCGAGCATTGGTGCAACACTAAAGGTATAACTTGGTAACATACTGTTTTTACTATTTTTATCTTGTAACATTATTGTTTATTTCTGTACTTTTTGAATACCCTAGTCCGTCGCTATTATATTGGCGGACTAACCAGCAAATTTATGCTATCCAATTTAGACGAAAAAAAGAAAGATGGAAGTATATCTTATTATGCAGAGATAGCTATAAAGGGCAAAGCTAAAATACCTGAGTTTAGTTCATAGCGATTAAAAGCCAGTACACTTACCAGTCCCTCCCCCTAATATCCTCATAAGATAATATTATACTTCTGTATTTTTACATCATTACCGTATAATGATCAGGTAAATAAAGGGAATAGAAACACGCTGAATAAAAATCACTCAACAATCAATTTAACGACTCACTTGAACTTTTCAATAGTGCCACCATTCTTATATGTTAGCCATATTGTTACTATTTGTTATTGAGTAATAACCATTTATTTAGCGGAAAATCTACGCACCAGAACCAACGGATAAGGATAGCAAGGTAATTTATTATGAAAAACCAAGGAAGTAGTTCAATTTTAACTCGAGATATTTTTTGTATCTTAGGCCTACCTTTTGATACTGTTAATTTATCGGAAACAAGTACCCTTATTAATTCTGATATTGAGCAAAAACAACGATGCTTTTTAACCACCCCTAATCTTAACTTTCTGATAACAGCCCAATCTGATTCATTATTCTTTCAATCAGTTGTTGATAGTGATTTAATTATCGCCGATGGAATGCCCATTATTTGGATAGCTAAGCTATTAGGTATCCCATTAACAGAAAGGGTCGCAGGATCAGATCTATTTGATACCTTATCTAAACAAAAAGTACGGAATAAAAAGACCTCTGTATTCTTTTTTGGAGGACAAGAAGGTATTGCTGAAAAAGCAAGTCAGGAATTGAATAAAACCAGTCAAGCTATGTCATGCTGTGGTTTTTATGATCCAGGTTTTGTATCAGTTGATGAGATGAGTACACCTGCAATCATTGAATATATTAACAAAACAAATCCGGACTTTTTACTTGTAGCTCTAGGAGCTGGAAAAGGACAAGCCTGGATTCAAAGAAATAAAGAACAATTAAATGCACCTATTATTAGTCATTTAGGTGCAGTGGTTAATTTTGTTGCTGGCAATGTCATCCGCGCCCCTGTTTTTTGGCAACAATGTGGTTTGGAATGGTTATGGCGAATTAAACAAGAACCAGGACTGTGGAAACGATATTTCTTTGATGGAATGGCTTTTTTAAAACTACTTAGCTTTAAAGTTTGCCCTTTAGCTTTTTATGATAGAAAACTTAAAAAATCAGATTCTTTTAAAACTCCAGCGACTATTAACTATCAATATACAAAAAATAATAACTGTATAGTTAATATTACGGGCTCAATAAAACATGAGAATCTAAACAATATTAAGCAAGCATTTGTTGATATTTTAAAAGATAAGCCTATAGATGTAGCACTTGATTGCGTAGGAATCACTTATATTGATTCTGCTTTTATAGGCACATTATTACTTTTTCAACGTCAGTTAAATCAACAGAATTGTGAACTTTTGTTACAAAACGTACCTAATCATATTTATAAACTATTTAATCTAAATAATGTTTTAAACCGTTTTCAGTTTTAGTTTGTTTGCATGTATTGATATGGGCAAAACTTTCAGCAAGTAAGCTGACAAAGAACGGTTTTCTGTAAAGTAACTAAGGTCGAAGGGATAAAAATATGAATAATCACATCATTAAAGCCACCTTATTACTTTTTCAAAGTTCTTTGTGTCTGGCCGTAGACACAATAAAAGTTAATGAAAAAGATGCTCTATTTTCTGCTGTTGATCAAACCTTACCCATTATTAATACTAGTTATATTGGTTGGGGAAATAGCTGGAAATGGGCAGGAGCAACTGTACAGCCAATTCATAATATAGAAAATAAGCAATACACAGAAACTTCATTTACCGGCCAAGTAAAAAACTTAGATATTAAATTTACAGGCTCTATTACTCCAGCAACTAACAAGCTCACTTGGAATTATAATTGGCAAAAATCTTCAACTATTCCTGATGCGATAGGTTTTGGTATTGAATTTAAGTTGAATTTATCCAATTACTCAAATCACCCCGAATTATTAGCTGATAATACTGGTTGGCAGTGGAAAACCGGCCAAAATAAATATATTAAAATTGTTTTTAACCCAGCACCTAAAAAAATATATTTTGAGCGAGGACAAAAAAACAAAATAAGAGTCCTTTTCTTTTCTGGTATTACCACTGGCTCTCAATCATCAAGTATGACAGTAACCGGTAGTGGTAATATTAAACTCTCAGGGCCCGATAGTTTGGCATACGACAAATCTGAGTCGTCTTGGCATAAGGATATTCTATCCCTCATATCATCACCCATTGACTTATCTTATTTAAATAAAAATCATATTCCCGCTGGAAAAAAAGGCTTTATTAAACGAAAAAATGATCAATTATTTTTCGAAGATGGATCTCCTGCTAAATTTTGGGGAGCAAATATACAAGCCTATGCACTATTTCAATCATCAAGCACAGATATAAAACGACACGCAAAACGTATCTCTCAATTAGGGTTTAATTTAATTAGAATTCATCACCACGATAGTAGCTGGGTAACTCCTAATATTTTTAAGGATCAAAATAACAATACCCAAGAACTTTCAGATTCAGCACTTAAGAAAATTGATTGGTGGATTAAGTGCTTAAAAGATGAAGGTGTGTATATATGGCTTGATTTACATGTAGGACGAAGGTTTACAGAAAATGATGGAATCACTAATTTCTCAGATTTTTCCAAAGGAAAAAGTGTCGCTGAAGCAAAAGGTTTTAATTATTACAATAAAGATGTGCAAGCTTTAATGCAGGCTTTTAATACCGCCTATTTAACTCATGTTAACCCACATACACAACTAGCTTATAAAGATGACCCGGCAGTTATTGCCTTACTTATTACAAATGAAAATGACCTCAGCCAACATTTTGGTAATGCCTTATTAGCTGATAAAAATGTGCCGATTCATCACTCAGTTTTTTCTGATGATATCCAAAAGTTTTCTAATACTTTTGGACTTTCTAAACGTAAAGTAGGTTCAACATGGTTAATGGGAGAGTCTAAAATTTATTTAAGCAATGTAGAACACCGGTTTAATCAGGAAATGGTTGAGCATTTAGAGGGGCTTGGTGTTAAATCGTTAATTTCTACGACAAATAGCTGGGGACATATGGGGCTGTTTGGTTTGCCATCTTTAACTGATGGTAGCATTATTGATGCTCACACTTATGGCAAAGCCGATGAATTAAAACTTAATCCACGATACGTACCAGGTTTTTTAACCTGGCCAGGGGGCGCACAAGTAACAGGCTATCCACTATCCATAACCGAGTGGAACATCGAGCCATTTCCAGCTATAGATAGATTTAATATCCCCCTCTTTGTTGCTAGTATTGCAAATCTACAAGGCTGGGATGCACTTATGTTATATGGATATAGTCAGAACCCGCTTAGTACTACTGGAAAAGGAAGTAATTATTCCTCATATAATGACCCTGCTATTATTGGCCTAATGCCAGCAGCAGCTCTTTTATACAGACAAAACCATGTCTCACCAGCGAATAAATCCTATGCATTAAAATTAAATAGAGAAGATTTCTTTTTTAACAAACAGGACCCTACAACCTCTAAAACAATAAGAACAATTTTAGAAACAAGTCGCTTAACTATTGATATTCCAGAAACGCCTGAGTTACCGTGGCTTAAAAACAATACCCCCTCTGAACCAAATGTAATTAGCCTTTATGATACCAATAAAGACTTTATTCCTGCTGGGCAGAACTTTGTAGAATCAGACACACATGAGTTAAAAAGGAACTGGGAAAAAGGGATTCACACTATTGATACCGAAAAGTCACAAATTGCTTCTGGCTGGATTGGCGGTGAAACTATTGATTTAAGTGATGTTACCTTTAAAATTGAAACTAAAAATGCTGTCGTTGCAGTGCAAAGTTTAGATGATAAAGCCATTAGTGAATCAAATAAAATTTTCATTACAATCATGGCTAGGTCAAAGCCCAAGACTAAAAACCAACTTCCTTTTATCTCTGAGCCTATTACTGGCCTTCTTGAAATTCACGCACCTAAAGGGTTAACACTTTATCCAATTAATCAAATTGGAAAACTGAAAGATAAGCTCTTTGCCCAACAAGATAATGAAGGGAAGTACAATATTAACTTATCTTCTGATATGAAATATCACTGGTTTGTATTACAAAAGAAAACACCTGATTTTGAAATAACCTCCCCTGTTAATGATACCGAATATACAGAAGGTGACCTTATTAAACTGAAATCAAACCATTCATTACAAGAAAAAAATATTATCAAAGTAGAGTTTTGGAGCAATGATATAAAACTCAATAAAGAAAACAATATTTCTAATGAGTTATTTTATAGAGATCTTTCTCCAGGAAGACATTCAATTCATTCACGCGTCTTATTTAAAGATGGATCATCCTCAGATACAAAAGCTATTTCTATAACTGTTAATGAATCACCCTTTAGAATCACATATCCCTATGACGGAGATCAAGTTATTGAAGGAGAGCCCATTCTAATTAAAACGAATGCTTTAAAGTGGGCTAAAACTATTAAGAAAATAGATTTTTGGAAGGACAATTGGCAATGGTTAGCAGTTGTTACAAAGGCACCTTATGCATATACTATTCCCAACTTATCAGCAGGAGAACATATTATTCGCTCTCGTGTATTGTTTAACGATAGAACAACGTCTACTTCAAAAACCATTACCTTAACTGTTGAAAAGCCACAATTTACAATTTCATCACCACCGAAACAAATTCCTTAGATTTTCTTGTCCTTGCCTTCAAACCCAATCTCCATCTTGGCAATATTTGAATATATTGAGATTTTTATAACCGAGAGAGAATTCATTTTGCTAATGACTGCTTGTCACCCATAGATTATAAAATGAAGCAAAAAACTGTATAAACTTGTGTCCTGAAAAGTGTGGACACATCAATAGAGAGATACCTATGTTTGACTTAAATTACTATAAGCGATTATTTTCTTATTTAATGCGAATGGTTCGTAAAGTTTTAAGGTTTGATCTGCCTTCAATTGAACGTTCTGCATCTGAATATATCATTTTATGTGCTGCTGAAGAAGGAGTACAGCAACCGGCAGTTACTGTTAAGGGGCAACTAACTAAGGCGACAGGAAATTACTTTGGTGATTTATCAACATATATCGAGTATGCAACCTCCTTGACAGCAAAGCATGCAGCAACTGAAGTATATCGTATAGAAAATGTTACTTATGATAATGGGTATCTCTATAAAGGTTTTATTGCCGAACATGTTAGCAGTTTAGGACTGCCCAGCCATGGTGTAGCGCATCAAGTAGAGAGTATGCTTCTTTGTAGCACACCAAGCGGCTCTAGGTACTTTGGAGATTGGCTTGTTGCAGATAATTGTAGAGAACTACTGGCACGTGAAATGAATATTGAACCACTTAAAATAAGGCCTCATACACAATATATTCATTTACCTGAACTCAATAAAATCCTTGGTTTACGAGAAACATATAATGAAGGGACTATCTTTATAAAAAATTTGTATGTGACTAATGATCAAGGATATAACGCAAATAAAAGAGCTAGGTGTAATGAGTTGCGCTCTAATTTAAGAAAAAATATTGTGAATGATGGCAAACACAATCAGATGATTTATATTGGTCGGGGAAGTAGCTATAGCTCAGGACGAGGGTTAATTAATGAAGCAGAAGTAATTGAATACCTTTCTTCTATAGGCTTTTTAATAATTGATCCTACTCAAACATCCGCAATTGAAATTTTAGAAAAAACAATAAATTGTTCGGTTGTTGTAGGGATTGAAGGAAGTCAGCTTGCGTATGGTTTTTTAGCTTTAAAAGAAGGTGGCTTAATGCTTACATTGCAACCCCCGTACCATTTTCAAAGTGCATTTAGACCAAGGTGTGATGCGGTGGGTGTAAGGTGGGGATTTGTAGTTGGTGTTGAGCAGACAGGTGGATTTGATATTGATGTTAAAGACGTTGCTGATGTATTGCAATCTTGGAAATAGCGGGTTGGTTATTTTTATAACAAACTCAGCCTCAAAACTAGGGGGGTATACATTGTCAATTAATGGACCTTTTACTGGGTCGCATGAAGTGGCCCAAATCAAGTATAGAGGATGAGTCCTATATAAAAACTCGGCCGCAAGCGAATCGAGTTTAACTGCATTAGTCTGACTCGGGGGCAAGCTATAAGCCGCCCAAGATTTCTTTAAAACACCTCTTATATTTCAGTTATTTTTAACAGTTTATATTTTATAAGTAGCGAATCAGGCAGCTCCGCCCCCAACAATCAGAAAATAACAATGTGGCACATAAAGATAGATTGGTTCACAATGAAGTCTAGCATGCAGGAGCAAAGGCCGTAACGACACTGGTGCTTAAATGCCCGTTAAGTAGCGTGGTCTGGAGTTAGGCGAATCAATCATTAGTGACGCATAGCGATCCTGATCAAGAGAGTGCATATTTATCGATAATTCCATGCCTGTATGCTTTAATTGATGACATGATGCGGGAGAATAGGATGAAAAACAACAAGCAAAGCAAACAAATAAAAAGCAATCGAATCAGAAAACATCTTGAGCAAGTTAATCTATTTGCCGCAGGAATTGATATAGGCTCGCAAAGTCATTATGTTTCAGTTCCTGAGGAACTGGGGACCGAATCAGTAAGAGAATTCCCCTGTTTTACAGGTGACCTTAATCGTATGGCCGACTGGTTGGTAGAAATAGGTATTCAAACGGTGGCTATGGAGTCTACTGGTATTTATTGGATTCCTGCCTATGAAACCCTTGAAGAGAGAGGGCTCGTTGTTTTGTTGGTTAATTCAAGACATATAAAGAATGTACCTGGGCGTAAAACCGATGTATTGGATTGTCAGTGGATACAGCAATTACATACTTATGGATTACTTGAAGGTGCTTTTCGCCCAGAAGAAGAAACTGTCGCTTTACGAAGCTATATGCGACAACGTGAAACACTGACACAGCAGTCATCAGATCAGGTTCGGCGCATGCAAAAAGCCTTACGTCAAATGAATTTACTGCTTGATAATGTGGTGAGTGATATTGATGGTAAGACAGGCATGAAAATTATTCGAGCCATACTAGAAGGAGAACGAGATCCTATCTTTTTGGCAAAGTATCGTGATGGCCGTTGTAAAAAAGATGAAAAAATGATTGCGGCTTCACTTGAAGGACATTACCGTGAAGAACACTTGTTTTCCTTAAAGCAATCTGTCGAACTTTACGACATTTATCAAGCTAAAATTATGGACTGTGACAAAATGATTCAAAGGCAACTTGATAAAATGGATACTCAAGGCGATAAAAAAGACCTACCACCCTCAAAAAAGCCAAAAAGCAAAAACACCCCGAAATTTGATGTCAGAGGCGATCTATATCAGATGACGGGAGTCGATCTCACACGAATAGATGGGTTAAGCGAAAATAGCGTATTAAAAATACTCTCTGAAACAGGGGCAGATATCAGTTCATGGCCGACAGAAAAACACTTTTGTTCCTGGTTGGGGTTAAGCCCTGGTAATAAAGTGACGGGTGGGAAAAACCTCAGTGGGAAAACCAAACCCTCAGCTAACCGAGCTGCTGCCGCTTTTCGGCTAGCTGCTTTTGGGGTACTTAATTCAAAAAGTGCATTAGGTGCCTATTGTCGGCGACAACGAACCCGATTAGGTGCACCAAAGGCAATTACAGCAACGGCACATAAATTAGCACGGACATTTTATAGCATGCTAAAGAACGGAACAGAATATGTTGATAAAGGTCAGGATTATTATGAGAAACAATACCAAGAGCGTATTATTAAAAACTTGAAGAAAAGAGCCACTGATATGGGATTTGAACTGATTGCTAAAGATACTTCAATCCTTGAAATATCAAAGGCTTAAAAATTTGTTATTCAAGAGACTCTAATTAAGATAAAGCTACCCCCCCTAACCTGAAATACGCTTACTGGCTTAGACCTTATCCTCTTCAGCTAAAATAAGATGATAAAGCCTTAAAGAGTTCTTAACCAGACTAAAATCCATTTCAACCTTTACAACTCCTTTTGTCACTCTCACTTTAGTTAGTTCACCATCATTAATACTTTGTTCAATGCAATCAGTCAGTTCTGATTCACTTCCAATTGAGGCTAGTAAACCCGTCTCGCCTTGAATAATTAACTCTGGAATTCCTGTTATTGGGGTTGAAATAACGGGAACCCCAGATAACATGGCTTCCATTAATACAACAGGTATTCCATCCATATCTCCCGCACTATCCTTTTGACATGGCAATACAAATACATCCAGAGACTTAATAAATGCAGCTATTTCCTGATGGTCTATAGCGCCTAAAAAAGTGATTTCTTTTGAACTCAAGCCTAAAGAACTTGCTAATGCCTGATGCTCATCCAATAAAGGCCCATCTCCCACAATCACTAACTGATAAGGTTTAGCTGTTTTCTTTAAGTGGGCCACCGCATTAATCAAGTGATCAATGCCTTTTTTTTCTACTAACCGTGCAACAACTCCAATTTTGGGAATATTGGAAGGTATAAAATCCTCTCGCAAACTGAATTGAGCAGAATCAACACCACAGTGTAAAACCGTTATTTTATTTCCATCAGCGCCTTGTGCAATAAGAAACTGGCGGTTATATTCAGAAATGGTTATAAAAAATTTAGCCCTTTCTACTTTTTCTTTTAACAGCCATCCTCGTTGAAACAAATCATTTGCATGTGCAGTGACACTATATTCAATCCCAGCCAATATAGCTGCATACATTGCTAAATCAGTAGGAACATGGGCAAAGTGAACATGAATATGCTCACAGTTTTGCTTAATTAATTGATTTGCTAATGAAGCAGAATAAACGAAACGGTATAGCATACCCATTGAAAGACGAGTAAAAATACCTGTCTTTATCATATCCTTAATCAAGAAAACTAAACCTTTGATATATGAAGCAGGTCGCTTTAAGAGTATTTTAATTTGATCAGTGATAACTGAGGAAATGGGAGTTTGATATAGAAAGTGGGTTCTACTTTTTAAATCTTGCAAGCTAGGATCAGAAAAAACGGCTTGGTTATCATGGACAGAAAAAGGCTGAATCTCCATACCTAATTTTTCTAATTGAAAAATTTCGTTATAAACAAAAGTCGCTGATAATGCTGGGATTTCAGGTGCTAGGTAAGCAATTTTCATATTTCACTTCCTTTATGTTTTTCTTGCCAGACAACAGCTTGTCGTTTATTTAAATCTTCGGTTGCTTTAGCTTTACCTTTGAACAAGCACGCCCATTGATATTGATTAATAAATTGACGTAACACTTTATCTTCAAAACGCGGGGGTTGTGACAATAAGCTTTTTGTATATCCCCAAAACATCGCCATTCCTCCAACAAAATAGGGAGGATGAAGCATTCTAAATATTGACGAGGCCAACATATAAATAAGCCCCGTTCCCATAAAGTATTGACCAAAACCATGGCGCATACGCCCTGTAAAAATACTTTGTTGACTAGACCCCATCGGCCGTAAATGAATAAACTGTAAATCAGGCTCATCCCAACTGATAGCAATCCAGCCTAATTGTCTACATCGGTGACAATCAATACCATCCCACATCACTTGCCGAACAAAGCCTCCAATTTCTTTAAAACAACCGCGACGATAGAATTTTGTCATTCCAACAGACATTTCATTTCCGCATTTTTCACTGATTAATTCATCTGTTTTTTTATCTTTAAAATAGGCCTTACCACTACAAGTGCCAATACGAGGGTTATCATTCATCCTTTGAATTAATGTTTCAAAATATTTAGTGGGTAAATCTAAGTCAAGATCAAACTTACAGATAAAATCAAATTGGTCTACATCTATAGAATCATACCCATAATAAAATGCTTCAATAACGCCTGGGCCAACACTTCGATGGCCTCTGTTTTCTCGCATTAAAACAGTAATAAAATGATACTTTTCAGCATATTCTTTCAGAATAACGGGCGTATCATCTGTAGAGCCATCATCAACAATTACCCATAATTTAGGCTCTATACTTTGGTTAACAACACTATCTAAAGTTTTTCTCATAAAGTCAGCTTCATTGCGACAAGGAGAAATTAAAACGTAAGAGTTATCAGTCATAATTATTTATTATATTAAAAAGAATTCAGCCTAATTTAATGAAACACTTACTTCATAATAAAAGGTAGAAAGTTCGGCTAACAGAGAACCTTGGAACCATTAATTGGTTTTAATACTCATTGAAAACAGCGGTAATCACTAAATAAGTTGTAATTAGAAATATTGTCACAAATATCGCTATATTCAACGAAGGATTTAAAATAATCCCAAAGGAAAAATAATACACTGAATAGCATTAGTAGTCTTGGACTAAGCCCCCTTACAGAGTAAGTATTTTCTATTTTGTTCTTTTCTTTATCTCTTTAGCTGTTATACCTGCGACAACTGTATTTTCTAAAACACTTTTTGTCACTACACTATTTGCACCAACAATGCACCCTTTATGCAGAGTAACGCCTTTAAGAACAACGGCTCCTCTGCCTATCCAGCTATCAGCGCCTACTGAAATCGGCGCATAAGAATGAGGCTGTGTCCTTATAGCTTCCCCCAATACAAAATCATGATTTGCATCCCGAATACTACAATATTCACCTATTAGGCAATCATTTCCAATCGCTACTTTATTATGAGCAACCAATATAGACCCTTGATTAATACGAACGTTATCACCTAACTCAATAACTCCATCGTTTTGTGTTTCTAGAACGACATCTTTACCAAAACGACAATGCTCTCCCCAGGTAACCTTTCCTGTCCCTATCATATGCAACTCGCCATCAAATTGACTGCTTATTGGAATAGAAAAATCAACATGACTCTGTGCTTTTGATAAATAGATCAAACGCTTAGTTATATTAAAAACAGGCCTGCTGAGTCGAAAGAAAAAGCTTAAAGCTAAACTCAGAACCTTAAATATCTGTATAGAGACTACTTTCATCATGAGCGAGAAAACCTTTGAATACTTGCATCTAAATCATCCATAAATAATCGAGCAAACAGCTCAATGCTTATAGCCGCGCCTAAAAAGCTAGAGGCATCAATTTCACCTGTCTGATGTTTACTCCAAGCCATTTCAAGTGCATTCATGGGCAAAATATTTCTATCGTAAGTCCTTTCGGAAAATAACACCTCTGTGACATAAGCTTTTAATTCCATTTGAAACCATTCTCCAAACTGACTGGGTGAATCATTTCCTATTAGGTCGGGTAATGGTAGATATTTTCTTGCTTCCTTATAAGCTCGTTGAGCCGCTAGTGAACTCCAACTTAAAACATAAGGTGTCGCGGGGGGTAAACACGTTCTTTGCCATGCAACCGAAGCTACATCAGGTGCAAATTTATTAAGTATATCAACATATAAACGGTGCCTTTTTCTCCATTGGTGAGGGACTTGGTTTATTGCCGTCATTAAATCTACATCCATAAAAGGTTGTTTAACCGCAAATTGAGTTCTAAATATTTCGCTACCCCCTGTTGTTGTTCGTCTAATACGATTATCCATTAAAAATGCCATCACTGAATCCATACTGGTTTCACCTTGATATTCAGTATAAATATTACTAAATATTTCCTTAGCATTAGCAACCACAGTTAATAATTCATTGGATTCGAGTGCTTTAACCGTACTATTTAAGCGCCAAGACCAAAGTTCATTAGCTACTTCTTGACCATTGGGGTTATTTAGCCAGTTTGATTTAATAAAGTTCCCACCCAATACAACATCACCAGCAAAACCATCTAACAGAGTAAAATTACCATCCGCAGCGAGTCTATTCACATAAGGTAATACATGAAAATTTATAACGGGAATTTGCCCTTCAGTAATCCAAACACCTTGGTCTGCATATTTCTCAAGATAATTTGGGGTGAATTCAAAACAATCATGCTGGCAATTGATTTTTTTTGCTGTTTTTTTAGCATAAATCAAATCACGGCAATCTGGTATCCCCCATGTATAGGCATGAACGTCTTTAGTCTTATTTGCTAGACCTAATAAGAACCGAGAGTCTAACCCCCCACTTAAAGGAACTGTTACTATTTCACTACGGCTAATGGCTCTTTCTACTGATTGTGTGAGCATTTCTCCTATTGACTGAATAGCATCTTTTTTATTAATAGAAAAGTCTTGCTGATAAGAGTATTGCCAATATGGGTTATATTGAGATCCCTCTTTATCAATCGTTAATATCTGAGCCGCTGCTATAGTTTCTACCCCTTCTATTAAAGTTTGATTACCAACAACTTCTCCAATAGTTAGCATCATTGCGACAGCGTTTTTATCTAGCGTTTGTTCATTAGGTAATGCTGAAAGTAAAGCTTTAATTTGAGTAGAAAATAAAACTGCCTCTTTATATTTAGCAATATATAGGGGGTGTCTGGCAAAATGATCATTAACAATAATAAATTGCTTTTTTTGTACATCCATTTGCACCCATATATACCCTCCTCTTAACAAAGAAATTTGCTCAAAATCCATCTGATCCAGACGTGGAATACCTTCCTTTTCAGGGCTTGATTCAAATGCACCGATGAGCCCTATTTTTGACAAATCTTCACACTCAAAAAAAGAAGATTGCTTAGAAGGTTGTTGTATAACAACACCTAAGCCTCCCCATTGCTCATGATACGATCTTTCGCTACCTGAAACCGTGTAAACAGCTTTCAACATGGTATCTAATGTATCTCTTGGCAATTGGTTCTTTAAATCAAAATAACCGACAATTGCTGTCATACCTATCTCCCTATAAATTTATTGAATTGAACAACAATTTTTCATCTCTTTATTCTAATTATTTGTGCTCAATTAACGTGCTTTGTTGACCTAATAAATTATTCAGCAAATACTTCCCTTGTCCAATGGCTTGTGGGAATTTAACTAATACACAAAAATAGGCATATAACCAATCTTCTTTTAAGGCAATACGTCCTATTTGCACAGGATAAATTAAAAAAAAAGCAACAAAATACACATTAAAGGATGATAAAAAAGCCAGAAAAAGAGGAAGCAACAAGCCCCAACTACAAATTCGTACATTGTGCAAAAACCAATACTTTTCAGAAAATTTTCTATGCATCCATGCGACTTCTGCAAATGCATGTCCTGTTCTAATAGATCGCTTCCACCACTGATAAAAACTATGTAAATTAACATCATGCCAGACCATATCATAAGATATGCTCAAAACCTTCCATCCTTCACGTCTTATACGTAAACAGAGTTCCGGCTCTTCACCTGCAATAAGGCTTTCGTTAAACCCCTGCAAAGAAGAGAATGTCTCAGCTAATATAAAAAAATTACCACCACAGGTCTCTGTATACCCAGGCTGAATTTTCCACCCCCTATTAGCCTCATAATTATACAAAGAAACCTCAGGAAATCGTTCCATACATCGGCCAAAAACAATAGCTAATTGCTCCTTATCTTCAATTCCAGAAAATGTAGATAAAGCATGTTCAAACCAGCCATCTATAAATTCACAATCACCATCAACAAATTGAACATACTTAATCTCAGGGGAAATAGTTAATATTTTCTTAAATCCCTCATTTCTTGCTCTTGCCGCTGTAAAAGGTTTATTCATATCCAAATCAATAACATGAACGCCTAAGCTTTTAGCAAACTCCACGCTGTTATCAGAAGACCCAGAATCCACATAAACAATAGAGGAAGACTCTTTAATAACTGAATACAAACATTTTTTTAATCTCTCACCTTCATTCCGACCAATCACAACTACACCGATACTTTCACTTTTCATTTTGTCCCTCATGAATAGAAGTAAAAAAACCAGTCCAAATATCCATGTACATAGTTTTATGACAAAGGGGTGGCTTGCTTTCTATTTTTTCCCTAAATAATGAGATGACTCTACCAATACTCCAGTTTAAATTTGCTAGCACTAAACCTAAATACCCATGAAATTTTAAAAAATAACGACGACGAGAGTTAAAATAAAACCGAGGTAAACGCTTAATGGTTACTTGATTGGATGCACCTTGATTAAGGTGTACAACTCTCGCGTCATGTTCATAGCTTAATGTCCACCCTGCCATATTAGCCCTATGACAATAATCCATATCTTCATAATACATAAAGTAGCCTTCATCCATTAAGCCAATATCCTGAATTAAATTACCTCTAAGTAAAATACAAGCAAAGCTTAACCATTCAGGTTTTGTCGATTTATGCTGATCAAAAGGAATAGCCACTTCATTTATATTTAATAAATGAAATAAACGACTAATAAAACCTGTATTGGCAGTGTTTAAAAAAGTATTAGAGGGGGTTAAATAATTAAAACAACTGGTTTGCTGCTTTCCATCCTCCCAAATTAACTGAGGAGCAACAACACCTATTGAAGTTGACTCTTTTATTTTATTTATTAATTGTTCAATAGCATTTTCTTTTAAATAAGCATCACTATTCAATAATAAATAATAGGCTGCTTCTGCAGATTTAATTCCAATATTATTTCCAGCTGAAAATCCACCATTAATAGGAGAAGCTATTAAATTAACTTTATTTTTGAATTTATTATTCTTTATAAATTTAGTTAAAAAATCAATTGAGTTATCTTCTGATAAATTATCAATTAAACATATTTTATCCTTTTCATTCAATTGTGGGATTACTGATAAAACAGCTTGACTAGTAAGCTCTGGTGTTTTGTAGTTAATAATAACAACTAATAAATTTAACATATCTTTAAATACTAAAAAATATATCTATATAAATATATTTTTAGCTTATAGCTTCCTTATCATTTAAATAAAATTACTAATTTTGGCATTTGTTCTCCAACTAACACACCAACACCAAAAAGTGGAGTAAACATTATTTCTCTGTATATTGATAAAAAATAATATTTTTTCATAATTATAAAAGAAACAATTACTCTAATAACGGGGATTAATGCAATTGCCCAAATAGCCTGCTCTATCCCAAATAATATAAACATTAATGGAACAAATACATATAAACTAATCACTTGAAAAACAATCAGAATACTCAAAAGTTTAGATTTACCATAAGATAAAAATAACTGATCAGACAACATGAAGCCAACAAAAACTAAAGATAAAGATAATATTTCCATCATCCACCCAGCATCGAGATATCGCTGATCATATAAAACACTAATAATTAAGCTTCCAGATGAAAACAAAAAACCTGCCGCAAACATGGAAACAATATCTATTTTTGCTCGCACCTTATAATATGTTTGTTGTACTTGACTTGGCTGCTCTCTAACAACCTGACTCAATACAGGGAAAAAAACCGAAGAAACAAGCTTAGTAATGACATCTCGTAATGCATTTGCCAAGAAGAAAGCCACTGTGTATATACCTAAATCAGATGCAGATAACAATCCACCTAATAACAATCTATCACCCTGATTTAATAAAAAACCAAGAATCGATGATAAAAAAATCCATTTTCCAAAATGGAAAATTTCATGCACAGCCAATTTATCCCAACAAAAACGACACTTCTTACCGATATTAGTACAATGAGACAATAGCATTTTAGTAAACGTACTTAAAATATTACCGTAAACTAGAGCCCATATTTCCCTATGAAACCACGCCCAATACAGCATAAAAATAAGCCCTACTAACTGGCTTAGTAACTCTATAGTCACTAACTTTCCCATTACAAGCTTTCTATTTAATACCAATATATGAATGGAGTTAAACCCAGAAATTGCCGAAGTTATGGACATTACTGCAAGTAAATACGGCAGTTCAACATTACCGTAAACCTTATCTTCACCGACTAAATAACCTGTCTGACCTAAAAAGTACAATCCATAACTAAAAGCAAGAGCAATAAAAAAAATCAGAAAACCTCGAATAATTTGAATTGTCCATGCTGTATTTAAATAGCCTGGTTCTTCTCCTCGCTTACTTTGAACAATATTTTGTAATAACCCTACATCTGAAAACATGACTAAACCGACCATAATAATGGTTACAATTGCCATCACACCAAACATTTCTGGCGCAAGCAAACGCGTCAAAATAAGGTTCCCCCCTAACCGCATACCTTGGGAAAAAATGTGTCCAACTATAACCCAACTACCAGAGCGTACAATTTTTTGTTTTAATGTTTTTGTCATTGTCTGTCTGTGTAATTACAAATAATATTATTTTATGTTTGAACGATATTAAGGAGCCTCTGATTAAGTCTAATTATCAAATTAAAATCGTTATTATATTAGTTACTCATTAAATAATTATTCGTATAATCATCAATAACAACTAACTTTGTACATTTACTTAAAAAATACTTTCTAAGAAAATAATTAATTTACATATCTATACTTAAACTAAACTTATTTTCTTTGGTTTTTATAGACCGTCTCTTAAAATCAGCCTTTATTTGCTCACTCCTTCCAATTAATGCCCCTGCCAGAAGCCATGTCCAAGGGGTTACAGATGAATTAGGGAGTAAATCAACTAAACTAATAGCCATTAACAATGTTAAAGCAGCCAAAACAACTCTGTCTCGACTATTTTTAATATATTGAATAGCTTTTGAGCTTCTTATAACGGATAAAGCAAGTAAACTAAACTCGGCTATATAACCAATTAAACCATACTCACCTATCACAATAATCCAGCGCCCATCAGTCGTACTTAGGTCTTTCCCTGTCTTCTTATCATAAATACGATTACGTCCCCATGACCCCCACCCAAAAAAAACTCGTTCGCGAGCATGGGTTAATAACATATCTTCATTATCTAGTCTAAACTGCAATGATTCTGCTCTTTGTTCATTATATTCAGCCACCACACTAGCTATCTCAGTACCTGGAAAATAGTCTACCAATCGTAATAATGGAAACATTATGACAAAGATAACAATAAACTTGGCGATTTTAGCCTGCCTCTTTGGCCTCATAAAATGGATTACAAAAATAATAAAAGAGGCATAAATAATTGAAGCCATACTTTTACAAAGGAATAAAACCACACAAAGATAGATTAATACCCCCCCTGCTTTAAAACCGAAAATAGTTCCTCTAATTTTCCAAAAAATAGCGGCCGCAGCGACTGATGTCATTGTAAAAAATGCAACCCAAAGGCCGTGCCCGAGAAAAACTACAGGTCTAAATCCTCCATTCCTTATTTGTTGTAAAAAACTATGAGGGAAGAAGCCATAAATTAACCTGTGCAGTTGAGGGCTCAGTCTTATTTCCAGTAACATTGGAAATGAATATAAAACGCCAGCAACAGCGAGAACACGTATTAATACTTCATGGTCACCGGCTTTATGCAGTAAATTCATTCCCAATAAAAAGGGAATAATAAAAATTATCTGTCTAATAACAGCTGACAGTGCATCGTAATACTCTATGCCTTTAATAAATAATGGCCCAGCAATAATAGGATCAAAATTTAATAAAGCAGTAAAAAATGGACTTATAATATAGACAAGCAACATCCATTTTATGAGACCAAGGTTAGGTAATAATTTAATTCTTTTTCTTACAATAAACTGACAAGCAAATAATGCTGCAAGATTAGGTACAGAAGTCTTATCTAGTGGAGGAATAAGTGGCAAATCCAAAGCAGTCGCAACAGGAAGCACTAATGCCCCTCCTAATATACTCCAGAGCGTTGCATTTGCTATTGGAAGACGCTGATAGAGCAAGATAATAACAATAGGCCAACTAAATAATACGAAATATGCAAACCAGTTTGGGTTAATAGCTCCACTCCATTAAAAAATCTTCTGTATTTTTAAATTATTCAATATTTATTATAATTCTCAGTCTATAGGGTACTGATATGATTTATTCACCTTCCCCCGACTTTTATTTAGCACCATCCCAGCAAAATTAGTTTCTTCAAGGATAGAAAGCGATTGACGTACTTCATCGGGAGTTGTCTTACCATCTTCAATCACCAATAATGCAGCATCAAACTGATTCATAAACAATACTGCGTCGTCTGAAGATAACAAGGGAGGTAAATCAAACAAAATAATCCGAGATTCATATCTACTTTTCAGTTCATCTACCAAAGTGTTCATTTTTGGCAGAGAAAGAAGCTCAGATGATGCATTTGTAGTATGCCTACCAGGTAATACGACTAAACGATCAAATCCTGGATTAACTAACATATCTTCTACAGGAACTTCAGAATGTAGATAATCAAGTAATCCTTTTTCAACATCTAACCCAAACTGCCAGCCTACTCTTGGATTCCGTAAATCAGCATCTACAATAAGAACGGTTTGGTTAACTTCCATTGCAATAGCTATAGCCAAATTTGCAGTTACAAAGGTTTTTCCACAGGCTGCCGTTGGTGCAACAACGGCAATACTAGTCCACTCTTTTTCACGCATCTGTTTTAATACATCGGTGCGTAATTGACGAAAAACATTAGCATGTGGGTCATTTCTTAACCCCATAACCAAGCGTCGTTCTCGCATAAGTTCTGGTGTAGCCTTAACCTTACGTGTTCGTGTGTACTGTATCGACGGATAGGCTTGTTGTTCGTTGTAATTAGTCAAAACTTAACCCTAAAGTGAGTGATTTTTATTATTGTATTCATATCCGCCCCAACTTCATCATCACAGTTGCCCAAATCAAATCAAGAGACATAACAAAAAAATGTGTCACTGCAATAATGACTATTACCGTAACTACAGCCAAAATTAGTATCAATTTCTTCTTTCGATTACGCATTGCTATATCTAAGGGTGTTTCTATATAAGGTATAACAACAATAGCGGGTATCCCTGCAATTCTTTCTAGAGATTTTGGCCCTCTGACAACTTCGTTCATCAGTTCTAATAATATAATGAGTCCCAAACCAAACCCTAAACCTAAAGCCATTCCCATTACTGCAATTTTCTTCCTATTTGGCTTTTCAGGTTTTTCTGGTGCTATCGGGGGTTCAATAAGGGTAAACTTTTCACCTTTTTGTTCTTCCTCCAACGTCTGAGCTAATTTTGCAGCTCTATATTTAGACTCCATTTCTGCATACTTATTAAGGCTTGTGCTACGTCTTCTGGCCAAATCATAGTAGTCCTTTTCTACCAAAGGTGTTTTATCTATACTTTCCTGTAGCTCCTGAATTTTCTGCTGCAACTCCTGTTTAAACTCATATAAATATTCTATTTTGTGCTCTGTACTACGAATTTGGCTACTTAGGGTAATATAAAGCGCACTTCCTTGCTCCCTCTCCTTTTTAGAACTAGCGTCTTGGCCTTCTTTTGTATTCAACTCTTTTGTTAATATGCTAACTCTTTGTTGCTGCTTAACAACGTCTGGGTGGCTCTCTGAATATTTGTCTTTCAACAAAGCGAGTGCCTGTTCAGCCTGTTTCAGTTCCTTACTGGCATCTAGCCCAGAAAGTTCTCCCGTAAAACTAGGATCCATATTCTGAATTTGGCGTTTCACACGTAGTGTATCTGGGTGTTTAGGGGTGTAAAGCGAACTAAAATGAATATATTGTGCTTTTAACGAGCGAAGTTGAGCTGCTTTACTCAGTGGTTTATCTCCTTGCTCAGACTGATCGGATAGGCCTTCTTCTTCAGCTCTTATTAGAGAATCAGTCAAATAAACCATACGATCTTTAGCAATTCTAATATCACTGTCTGCTTGCCTAAACGATTCTTGTGCCCGATCAAGAGATAGAAGATTACTTTGCAACATTTCTGGCAAGCTATTCCCACTCTTAGCTTTAAAATCCATTATTTGAGTTTCTATTTTTTCAATCTCTACTTTAAGCTTGTCTGCTTCTGATTTAATAAAATCAGTTGTTTTTGCTGCACGTTGAGAACGTACACGTGTATTTTCATTTAAAAATAGACTGACTAATTCATTAGCAACACCTTGTGCCAAAACAGGGCTTCTATCATTAAACGCTATTGAAAACGCAATAGTCGCCGCACCGACCCCTCCTCCTCTTGGGTCTCTAACATTTGCAGAGATCATATTTATCTCGGCATCTTCTTGAAAATTTGCAACAAGCTCACTTGGAACTAATTTGTTGCGTTTATCAAGGTAAATTTTATGCTTTTGAATAATAGATAAAATGCGATCACGCGTCATCACCCGTTGCTTAATGAGCTGTATCCGTTTGTCTGCAAAGTCAGTAATCGTCGTTGCAACCATACTTTGAGGAATCTGTTGATCCTCAATCAATATAGTCGCTGATGAGCGATAAACAGGAGGCAACTTCATGGCCAATACAAAGCCTAAAAAACTAATGATTAAAAACGAAATAATCAATACACTTTTGCGTCTATTGATTACTTCAAAATATTCAGCAAGTGTTTTGCCTTGTTGTTCTTCTTGTTCCATAAATAATTAATCAGTAGGCCTAGCGATAAATACGCATGCCATCCCAGTTGTAATTGAGGTGAACCATAATTGCATTTGAGCTAAATACGTCATCTTGTTCATTAACAACCGTAGTACTCCCTAAACTAGTATATTCTTGCCTTCTATGGCGATAACTGGCTGATAATTGCCACTCTTTATCAAAATCCCATCTAACTCCAATTGTTCCTGTGTAAAAACTTCTATCAGAATTAATTTGAAAATCACCTTCTCCAATCGTTTTATTCTTTGCTAAAGAACTAGCAATATTTAAAGATAGCTTTCTAGAGAACTTATATGAATAATCTAGACTAAAATCATTATTTTCAATTAATTGTCCTATTGCACTTGGAACTACAGTACGTGAATAACTCAATGAAAAATCTGTCAACTGCCCAGTATAATTCAATGATAAATTAATTATATCTGTACGGTTAATAGAATCATTACCATCTGAACCTGATGGTTGTTCTAGCCACTGTAGCCCTCCACCTAAGTTTATTGACCACATCCTAGTAATACTATATGTATTACTAGCTTGAAAACCAAACGTTTGTTGCTTAGAAGTTTCTCCAGAATCACCAAAGATAGTACTCGAAAAAAAAGAACTGATTGATGAGGAAAAGCGCCGAGTCCACATATGGTTTTCTGAGAGATTTATACTGTAACTTTCATTTCCTTGAAAATTCACATTATTTAAATCACTACCATCGCCTGATCCAGCGTTTGTATATGACATTTTTGAATAACTAGAGCTAAGACTCAATTGGTCAAGTGATGACCATTGCCAACTCCATGTAGGGCCCAAGCTATAAGTCTGTGACTCGTTATCTGTCTGTAATATACCTGTATCAGAAACCTGGTCTGAATATGAGCAACTTCTCGCATAATTACTAGCAAAAGAAAAAACATGAGTGTGATGTGTATATTGTTGGTTCGATGATAAAGAAAAGGTTTCGCAGTCCCATTCCTTAACATCATAACGACGGATATCACCCCGTGCGCTAAGGCTCACTTGAGTTGATGAAGTATTCCAATATGCATTAACGCTAGGCTTCATCAAATAGCCAGATACCGCAACTTTATCTTCTTGCAAGCTAATATTATTATCATATTCAAGAGTTTGATTTAAAGCTCCAGAAACTTTAAATTCACCAGCAACTACCATTGGAGCTAACACAAGCCATACCATGCTTGTAAAGAAAATATATCCCTTACTGTACATAACTTTATATAAAACATTAAGGAACAATTACGGTGTCATCACTTTGTAATAAGATATTAGCATCTAGGTTTTCTCCATCTTCTATATCGCCATACTCAAAAGGGATTGAGATAGATTTACCTTCCACTGTTTCTCGCAAAATACGAATATTATTTCTTGAAGCAAAAGGAGTTAGCCCACCTGCTAAACTAAGTGCCTGCATAACTTTTAAATTCTTTGTCATTGTGATGGGGCCAGGCCGTGCCACTTCGCCAATGATATAAATTACATTTCCCTCTACAGTTATAAGAGAAACAAGAACTTCTGGTCCTTGAATATATTCTTCAAGTTGCTGCTGTAAAAACTCTTGCAGTTCATCTATATTTTTCCCTGCTGCTAAAACTGTACCTACTATTGGGAAACTAATCGTTCCATCTGGCAAGACCATAACTTCAGCGTCTAAATCATTTTCTTTCCAAACTGTAATCTTTAATTTATCCCCTTTATTTATCTGGTAACTCTTATCAGTAGCAAATGCTTGATTGATAATCAATTGAATCAACAGTATGAATACAATAGCTCCATACTTAATGATAGAAGAAAGGGAAAATGGAATTATCACAGCTAACCTAAAATTATAAAAACAATTTAAAAATCATGTAAACAACCTTTCTAAATCTTGGTTGCCTAGATATCGTTCTAGTAACTACATTCCTCATCACCAGAGCCACACAGTAAAAGCACATTTCATGCCACTCATTCTAATTGCTTGTTTTATATTATCCACCCCCTATTAAAATACACCTTAATTGACTCAGCAGTATGTGATATGACCTACTTTGCGGCATATCACACAACACAACCTATTTACTCTAGCGGGTTAAATACGTTGATAAAGGTATTTTAAAAAACACACATTTTATTAGGTGTGGGCTTTAGAGTTAGTGAAAGTATTGGCTTTTAGCCCCCCCTTCATTCCAACCTCACACGAGGATCAACAAAAGAATATGAAATATCTGTCAGTATCAAACCGATGATATACAACACAGAACCTAAAAATACCATTGATCTCACAATTGCAAAATCCTGTCTATTAATTGCATCAATGGTATAACTTCCTAAACCAGGGATACTAAAAAAGGATTCCATAATTAAACTCCCCATAAACAATAATGGTAAGACAACAACGACTCCCGTTAATATAGGTATCATGGCATTTTTTAGCACATGCTTAAATAGTACTTGTGTTTCCGTCAATCCTTTTGCTCTAGCTGTGCGCACATAGTCTTTTTCAACTTCTTCCAAAAATAAAGTTCTGTACCATCGCGCGCCTGAACCTACTCCTGAAACCACGCTAATTAATACAGGCAGAATTAAAAACTTAATCGCTGAAAACCCTGTGTCATAGCCTGAAATGGGTACTAATTTAAGTAACTTACCAATAAAAAACTGTCCACCAATAATATAAAATAAAGATGAAATAGACATTAAGACAACACATAAAACGATACTACTAAACTCTATATAAGTATTTCTAAATAGCACCATCATCAGCGCCACAGAAATATTTACCAGTAGCCCTACCATTAAAGAGGGTAACGCAATACTAAGACTTGGCCACATGCGTTGCTTTATATCCGCCCCAATATTTCTACCACTTTCTGATAACCCAAAATCGAACAAAAACAAGCCCATCGATTTTTGATAAAAGATAGTTTCTGTCAATTTTTCACTTGAGTCTGCTTGCTGATTCCATAGTAACGGCAAATCATATCCATGCTGCTGCTTCCAGTTTTGTATAGCTTGTTCGGTTACATGCTTTTGTCCTAATTGCATACGCGCCATATCGTCGGGATTATTGACCACAAAAAACAAAACAAAAGTGAGTATATTTACTCCCATTAATAATGGTAAGGCATATAGGCATCGACGAAGTATATATTGGATCATTTTACTGTCTCCTTTGCTCGATGTTTAAAGGCTTTTATTGCGGGGAAAAGTATCAGTAAAAAGAAAATAACCGCGAAAAGCAATGGCCAAAAATTAGCTTGATTCCACTGTTCCCTTTTTAGCTCTCTAGCTTTAGAGTCAATACGCGTATATTTTAATCTGTTATTAGCCATAAGATTAGGCTTTAAATTCTTATACCAGCCATGAAATAAGGAAAAGCTTTTTGGATGAAAACCAAACACCCATGGCGCATCTTTTCTGACTATATCCTGCATTTTTTGGATAATTAGCAACCGCTGCGCGCTATCTTCCATATTACGCATTTGTTCAAATAAGGAATCAAATTCAGCATTTTGATAATTAACTGCATTTTCACCACCCTGCTTTACTTTTCCATTTTTACTATAAAGTAGAAAAAAGAAATTTTCAGGATCAGGATAATCTGCATTCCAACCCCACAGAAATAATTGCCCACTACCATTACGCATTTTTTCCTGAAACCGATTGTAATCTGTTGCTCGAATAACCAGTTTTATACCCAGTTTTTCAAACTGTTTACGATACCAATTCATTCTAGGACGATCATCAACACTAACGGAAGTTGTGTCAAAATATAACACTAATGACTCACCCGTTTTAGGATCCACCCCTTGTTGATAACCTGCTTCATGCATTAGTTTTTCAGCATCCTTAATTGATTTACGTTTATAGCCTTCATTAACCCAATCATAAACAATTGGATTCATCCCTGCTTTGTGCTCTTCATGTCCATATATTCCATGAGGAATTAAGCCTTGCGCTGATAAACCTCGACCATTTTGAAATATGGAAATATACTCTTCATAATCTATAGCAATTGATATGGCCTGACGTAATTTCCTCGCACTTTCTGTATCACCCCCAACGGTGGAATCCAACATATTGAATCCCATATAAAAGATTGATGTCATTGTTGAAGTTTGCAGCTGTATATCTTTCGCTTTCATTGATTCAGTAAGTTTTGCATCACCGTCACCAATAAATTGCACGGCCTGATCAAAACTATCCGATGAAATACCAGAGGCATCGTAATACCCCTGTAAAAACTTATTCCAATAAGGAATGGTTTCCTTCTCTAAGGTATATACCACTTTATCAATAAAAGGCATTAATTTGCCCGCATCATCCAGCAAGCCCTTTTGTTTATCCCCTTCTTCACCTTCAAAAGGATATTTATCTTCACGATAATTAGGATTTTTTGTAAGTACCATCCGCTGGTTTGGATTATTTTCCGACAAAAAATAAGGTCCTGTTCCAACGGGAAACCAATCTAAAGTAATATTTTTATCACTTAAACCTTGTTGCTGATAAAACGCTTCAACCTCCCAAGCCATTGGTGCAAAAAAAGGCATGGCTAACCAGAATTTAAATTGTGGATATTTACCTTTAATTCTAATCTTATAGCGATAACGATCCACGACTTGAACACCTGAAATCTCTATCTGCTTTATGCCCGCTTTATTTACCTGTTTAGAAAACTCATCAAAACCTAAAATATAGTTTCTCATTACCCCAAAAATAGGTGACTGAACTTTAGGATCTGCCAACCGTTTTATTTGATAAACATAATCAGCCGCTATTAATTCTCTTGTCCCTTGCTGATCAAAATCACTAAGCAGATTAATAGCTTCAATTTGTTCTGCTGTTAACTTTCTATTAGCTTCTATAAAAGCAGGATGAAACTGATATTTGATGCCTGATTTAATATCAATTGTGTAATCTGTATAAGCTATATCCGCTATCTTTACACCATCAACCTTATTCCCTTGTTGATTAAAATATTCAATAACTGGCATATTAACAGCTGTTAATGGCTCTAATTGATAAGGCCGCTTAAGATAATGGTACTGATAAGGAGGCTCATAAATTTGACCAATAAATGTATTTTCGTTCGCACTATAAGAAACAGCTGGATCTAAATGTTTAGGTCGCTCTGAAAATGAGGAATAAAGTATCGATAAATCAGTTTCATCTTGTTGATAAGGATTATTTAACTGTGAAACATCACAAGCGCTTAAAAATAGGATAAAAATAGTCAGAAAAAGCTTATACATTATTATTTTGTTCCATTCCTTTGTTATACTTTCACTTATTCTAACAAAAAACAGGTCCGGAGATAAAAATGGGGTTCTTGCAAGGCAAAAAAATTCTTATTGTAGGTTTAGCCAGTAATAAATCAATTGCATGGGGAATTGCTCAGGCAATGCGTCGTGAAGGTGCAGAA
>ENA-OSET01000755-OSET01000755.1-sediment-metagenome-genome-assembly--contig:-NODE-755-length-35337-cov-7.754282_pt1 | contig 35337 bp, 30 predicted proteins | sample MGYA00237882_ERZ534229 | MGnify/ENA primary metagenome ERZ534229 (study PRJEB26408, sample SAMN06266212) | sediment metagenome | isolation source: Hudson Canyon methane seep mesocosm | place: USA:Hudson... | reverse complement strand
CTTTTCAGGATGAAACTGAATATCATCATTCAATACATATTCTAATGCAGGTTTTGAAAATTCTTCCATTTTGCAGAACCACTGCATGGAAAGTTTAGGCTCAATTATAGTATTTGTTCTTTCTGAAAAACCAACTTTATTTTGATAGCCTTCCGTTTTTACTAAATAACCTTTGCTTTTTAGTTCAATAGCTATTTCCTTTCTTACTTCAAACCTATCTTTTCCAATATACAGCAAAGCAGCCTTACTTAAAGTTCCGTTATCATTCAAGATATCAATGATTTCCAATCCGTGTTTATCGCCAATTTGATAATCATTAATATCGTGTGCAGGAGTGATTTTTAAGGCTCCTGTACCAAATTCCATATCCACATACTTATCAAATATGATAGGAATAACTCTATCTACTAAAGGTACAATTGCTTTCTGACCTTTTAAGTGTGTATATCTTTTATCATTCGGATTTACACAAATAGCAGAATCGCCTAAAATAGTTTCTGGCCTAGTGGTAGCAATAGTTAGTTTCTCATCACTTCCTTCAATACTGTAGGCAATATGGTATAATTTGGAATTTACTTCTTTGTGGATTACCTCTTCATCTGAAAGAGCTGTTTGAGCAGATGGATCCCAATTTACCATACGAACTCCCCTGTAAATCAATCCTTTTTTATGTAAGTTCACAAATACCTTAATTACGGATTCACTCAAGTCATCATCCATAGTAAACTTAGTGCGCTCCCAATCGCATGAGGCTCCTAGTTTTTTTAATTGATCTAAAATAATTCCTCCATGTTTTTCTTTCCACTCCCAAGCATGAGCTAAGAATTCTTCTCTAGTTAAATCATTTTTTTCTATTCCTGCTGATGCTAGTTTTTGTACTACTTTAGCTTCTGTAGCAATTGAAGCATGATCGGTTCCAGGAACCCAACAAGCATTATATCCTTGCATTCTAGCTCTTCTAATCATGACATCTTGTAGCGTATTGTTTAGCATGTGTCCCATGTGTAGGACTCCAGTTACATTCGGTGGAGGTATTACAATAGTATATGCTTCTCTTTCGTCAGGAGTAGAATTGAAATACCCTTTTTCCATCCAGTGTGCGTACCATTTATCTTCAGTAGTTAATGGGTTGTATGTTTTTGGAATGCTCATTATATCTTATTCTTTAGAAGTTCGCAAATTTACAAATTCTATTGTTCTAATGAATTCTTAAATAATCTTATTTGCATAAAGGAAATATTTTGTTAGATTTGCCGTTCATTATTTGAAAATAACCTTAAAAAAGAAAAACTATAAATGAAAAAAGTAATTATATTATTAGCATTAGTTGTAGGATTCACAACTGCTAATGCTCAAACAAAAGAAGCAACAAAAACTCAAACTGAAGAAACTGCTGCTAAATCTACAATTGATTTCGTATCAAAAGTTGTTGATTATGGCACAATTGAGCACAATTCTGATGGAGTGAGAACGTTTGTATTTACAAATAATGGTACGGAGGATTTAAAGATTAAAAATGCTAAAGGAAGTTGCGGTTGTACTGTACCAACAGTGCCAAAGGAACCTATTGCCCCAGGTGAATCAGGTGAAATCGGTGTAAAATATGCAACTAATAGAGTTGGGCCTTTTACTAAAACGATTACTGTAACTACTAATGCTAGTAAAAAGCCAGTTATTCTAACTATTAAGGGTAAGGTTAACCCTGGTGAGAAACCAACTGATGCGCCTGAGAAAAAGAAAGGAGGAGCTCCATTGGAGAAAAAATAATATAATTCAAAAAATATTACGACATTTGCACCCCCAATTTAGGGGGTGTTTTTTTTATAAAATTTACAACTATGCCAAAAATCTCGAATAAGGGAATTTCAATGCCAGAATCACCAATTAGAAAATTGGTTCCCTTTGCTGAAAAAGCAAAAAAAGCAGGAAAAAAAGTTTATCATCTTAATATTGGACAACCAGATATTAAAACTCCAGAAGTTGCTTTAAAAGCGATTCATGATTTTTCTGATAAAGTTGTAGAATACTCTCATTCAGCAGGTTTTGAAACCTACCGTAAAGGCTTAGCATCTTACTATAATAATTTAGGGATAGCTGTTGATCAAAATGATATTATTGTAACAACTGGAGGTTCGGAAGCTCTTTTATTTACATTAAATACTTGCCTGGATTCTGGTGATGAGATCATCATCCCTGAACCATTTTATGCAAATTACAATGGATTTTCCACTTCAGCAGGTGTAACTGTAAAACCAATTGCTACTACAATTGAAAATGGTTTTGCACTTCCTAAAATTGAAGAATTTGAGAAGTTAATTACTGCTAAGACAAAAGCAATCCTTATCTGTAACCCTGGCAACCCTACAGGATATTTATATTCAAAAGAAGAGTTAGAAACTCTTAAAAATATCGTTTTAAAACATGATTTATTCCTTATTGCAGATGAAGTGTACAGAGAATTTGCTTATGATGGAAATGTACATCATTCAGTATTAAATATTGCAGGGTTAGAAAATAACTCTATAGTAATTGATTCTACATCAAAAAGATATAGCATGTGTGGAATTAGAGTTGGTTGTGTTGTATCTAAGAACAAAGAATTTATGGCTACTGCTATGAAATTTGCTCAAGCAAGGTTATCTCCTCCAACATTCGGACAAATAGCAGGAGAAGCAGCATTACAAACAGATACTTCCTATTTTAATGAAGTAAGTGCAGAATATGTTAATAGAAGAAATGTACTGATTGAAGGGTTAAATAATATTGAAGGGGTAATTTGCCCAAAACCAAAGGGAGCATTCTATGCAATTGCACAGCTTCCTATTGATGATGCTGATAAGTTTGCTCAGTGGTTATTGGAAGATTTTGATTTAAATGGAGAAACAATTATGGTTGCCCCAGCTGCAGGTTTTTATTCTACTCCAAATACGGGAATTAATCAAGTAAGGATTGCTTATGTACTAAATGTTGGTGCGTTACAATCTGCAATTAATATTTTGGAAGCTGCTCTTAAGATTTATCCTGGAAGAATGTAAAGTTTACCCACCAACTCTTTTATAATTATAGCCTTCTTTTTCTAGTATTTCCATTACTTTATCTCTTACATTTCCTTGAATGATTATTTCACCATTCTTGGCACTTCCTCCTACACCACATTTTGCTTTAAGTGTTTTGCCAAGGGATTTTAAATCATCAGTAGTTCCAATAAAATCTTTAATAATAACTACAACTTTCCCTGCTCTATGCTTATCAATACAGACTTTTAGATTTTGTTGATTATTAGGAATAGTTTCCATCTCATTATCCTCATATTCATATTCAAAATTTGGATTAGTTGAGTACATTACTCCTTTTTTATTTTTCTTATCTCTCCCCATATGGCATAAATATTTTTAAAGTTTTAGGCTTTACTTTGATTGTTATTAGATTCTTGCATTCAAGTGGCTCTCCATCTAAATGAATAATATTATTTTTACTATTGATGAGCATTTCGTTAGTTTGAATGATTTCAACATATTTAGAAAGATGAACTTTTCCTTTTGATACTTGATACAAAATAAAAGGAATTTTCCATTTTGGCATCTCCTTGATAATTACAAAATCAATTAATCCATCAGAAGCATTTGCTTTTGGAGCAATGCAAAAATCATTTCCATATTGACTTGCATTTGCAAAGGCTATCAAATAAGCCTTTACGTCCTTACTCTTCCCAATATAATTTAATTGATAGTCTTTCGCTTTATATGTAAAAATCTCATTCTTAATGAGCTTTAAATAGTTTAAAAAACCCCTTTCTTTTAAATCAGAAAACAAATGGGCAATATGAGCATCAAAACCAATTCCTGAAACATTTACAAAAGGAATATTATTAGCCGTACACGAATCAATTACTGATATTGTACAAGAATTTAATTGCAAAATAGCTTTTGTAATATCTTTTTTCATTCCAAAATGAAATGCAAATCCATTGCCAGATCCACATGGAATAACTCCTAATGCAGTTTTGCTCCCAATAATTGCTTTTGCACATTCATTTACTGTTCCATCTCCACCAACCGCAATTACTACATCAATTTTTTCATCAATAGCTATTTGACTCAGTCTTGTCGCATCCCCACTTTTATTTGTAAATACTGTATCATATTCAAAATCAGTATATTCTTCAATGACCGCTTCTATTCCCCTCTGCTTTCCTGTGCCAGATATTGGGTTGACAATAAATCTAATCTTCATAATTCAATTTATTGTTTATCATTCTTTCACTATAGGTTTGTTTGATAGATTTTAAGAGTAAAATATTATTCTTGTTATTTTCAATTTCTTTACTGAAATTTTTATCGGAGTAACTTTTATATTTTTCTTCCTTATTTGCAATTATTGCAGATGGAGTAATTAATCTGTATTGATTGTAAAGTTTACTGATCGCCCAATTATGGTTACTAAACATTGATTTTCCAAAGCAAAAATACTTGTTATTATAATTGATTAATTCTAATAATGTTGGCATGATATCAATTTGCTGAACAATATTATTATTTAGCCCACTAATAGAACTATCTCCTGAGAAGATAATTAGTGGAATTTCTATTCTTGCAGTTTTGTGTTTATATTTTTCTGAAAACCGAACACTTGATGTGTGATCAGCAGTGATAATAAAAATTGTATTTTTAAACCAATCTTCTTCTTTTGAATTTTTAAAAAACTGTGATAAAGAAAAGTCAGTATATTTTACAGTTTCTCTAATTCCAATTTTCTCAAAATCATGTTTATAATCAGACGGAAGTGTGTAAGGAGGATGAGAACTTAAAGTAAATAGTGTACTGAAAAATGGTTCTTTTTTTTGATTTAAACCCTCATAGAAATACTGCATAAAAGGCTCATCATAGATACCCCAACTCCCATCAAAATCAAAATTATTATCATACTCTTCCATTCCAAAATAATCTGTAAATCCAGCTTTTTTGCTAAAACTGTAAAAACCCATTGTTCCTCTATTTCCACCATGGTAGAATGAAGTATTGTAGCCTTCTTTATTTAAAAGTGAGGCTAAGCTTCCAAACTTATTTTGAGCATATTGTGAGGTAATAAAAGGGTTGTTCATCAGAGTAGGAATAGATGCAGTAATTGCAGGAAGTGCTTCAATGGACTTCAATCCATTAGCATAAGCATTATTGAAAACCAATCCATATTGCATTAAACTATCTAAAAATGGGGTGTATCCATTTCCATTATTATAAAACCCAACAAATTCTTTAGAATAACTTTCCAAGATCAGAATCACTATATTCTTTTTGTTTAATGCTTCTACATTTCCACTATGTATAGGAGAATAGATTTTATTTAGTTTTTCGTTATTAAAATAATTATACGGTTTTAATCCTTTGTTTTTAAATGAGTGCAGAATACTAAAAGGAGTATTTAAGATAAGAGATGTGTTCTGTGAGCCACTTAATTCTCCTGCATTTATTGATTTTATTGGTTTTAATTGCAACCCACCTCTTGCTCCAATAATAAAAATAGCAGCACCAATTAAAATAGAAGAAACTACATTCAGTGTTGATTTAATATCAAATCTAATTTTACTTTTTGGGATAGATTTTATTTTAAATAACAACCATACTTGAATAAAAGAAAAAAGAGTGATTAACCAATAGTCTTTTAAGTATTGAGGAATAATATTCTTTGCATCACTTCCTAGTTGTATTAGCTGAAAGAAATCAGTTGTTGTTCTTTTTTGAGTAAATTTAAAATACTCAATATCCATATTATTAAGTATAATAAAAGGAATATTAACTGCATAGAAAATCCAATTTGTTACTTTTTGATAATATTTATTTCCTTTATAATTATGTGGTAAAAGGAAAAGTAAGAAAATTGGGATGTTAATATAAACTAATGCTGAAATATCAAAGCGTAACCCCTCAATAAACTCTAAAATAGTAGCACTAGTAAAATTGTCAATATTATTAAAGTAAAAGAAAACTCTACTAGCAGTATACATTCCTAAAAGAATAGATATTCTTTTCAAATATGTTTGCAAATATTTCATCTAACTACAATCGCAATTATTATCGTTACAATTATCTTTCTTTGTGAATTTAGTTACTAAATAATACAATGCATAACCTACAATAATTAAGACAATTATTTCTTGCCAATTCATCTATTAAATTTTTAACAAAGTAAAGAAAATATTGAGTAGTTTTGGCACCAAATTAAAATGAAAGATGCAGTTTAATAGAAAATCCATTTCAGACAAAGAATTAGTTGATTTATATAAGTCAATAATAAAACCAAGATTAGTAGAGGAGAAGATGATGATTCTCTTAAGGCAAGGTAAAATTTCTAAATGGTTTTCAGGTATTGGGCAAGAGGCAATATCTGTTGGAGTAACATCTGCACTGGATTTGGATGAATACATCTTGCCAATGCACAGAAATCTAGGTGTTTTTACAGGGAAAAATATTCCTTTACAAAGATTATTTTCGCAATTCCAAGGAAAAGCCAATGGATTTACTAAGGGTAGAGATCGGTCTTTTCATTTTGGAACAAAAGAGCATCATATAGTAGGGATGATTTCTCATTTAGGACCCCAGTTAGGTGTTGCTGATGGAATTGCATTAGCTAATAAATTAAAAGATAATAAAAAAACAACAGCTGTTTTTACTGGTGATGGAGGAGCAAGTGAAGGTGATTTTCATGAGGCTTTAAATGTTGCAGCAGTATGGGATTTGCCAGTAATTTTTGTGATTGAAAATAATGGCTATGGGCTTTCAACACCTAGTTCTGAGCAGTTTAGGTGCAAGCAATTTGCTGACAAGGGAATTGGATACGGGATTGATGCTTATACTATTGATGGAAATAATATTCTAGAAGTTTACTCAGCAGTAAAAGATTTAAAAAATCAGATTACTAAAAATCCAAAACCTATTATTTTGGAATGTATGACATTCAGAATGAGGGGTCATGAAGAGGCATCTGGAACTAAATATATTCCTAAAGAATTAATGGAGCAATGGGGGAAATTAGATCCTGTTGAAAATTATGAAGCTTTTTTATTGAAAGAAAAAGTAATTTCAGAATCAGATATTAAGAAATTTAAGGAAGATATTAAATCAGAAATAAATAATGCTTGGAAATTAGCTGAAGAAGAGCCAAAAATAGCATCAACAGCTGAAAAAGAACTTGCAGATATTTACCGAAATTTCACTCCAGAGGTCATCAATCCTTCTAATAATAAAACTGAAAAAAGATTAATTGATGCAGTTTCTGATGGCTTAAGGCAATCAATGCAAAAACATGATAATCTTATAATTATGGGTCAAGACATTGCTGATTATGGGGGTGTTTTTAAAATTACTGATGGCTTTATGAATGAGTTTGGAAAAGACAGAGTCCGTAATACTCCAATTTGTGAATCTGCAATTGTTAGTGCTGCTTTAGGATTGTCAATTAATGGCTACAAAGCTGTAATGGAAATGCAGTTTGCTGATTTTGTTACCTCTGGTTTTAATCCGATTATAAATAACCTTGCAAAAACCCATTACAGATGGGGGGAAAATGTTGATGTTGTAGTTCGTATGCCTACAGGTGCTGGTGTTGGTGCGGGACCATTTCATTCTCAATCTAATGAGGCTTGGTTTACTCATACGCCAGGGTTAAAAGTGGTTTATCCTGCTTTTCCTGAAGATGCAACAGGCCTACTAAATGCATCAATAAACGATCCTAATCCAGTAATGTTTTTTGAACATAAAGCACTTTACAGAAGCTTAAGTGGAAATGTTTCTAAAGATTATTTTACTACTGAAATTGGTAAGGCAAACCTTTTAAGAGAAGGAAATAATGTAAGTATTATTACTTACGGAATGGGGGTTCATTGGGCTTTAGATGTCCTTAAAAATAATCCAGATATTTCTGCCGATTTAGTAGATTTAAGAACGCTTGTTCCTTTGGATAAAGGAATGGTGTTAAATTCTGTAAAAAAGACAGGAAAAGCAATTGTTTTACATGAAGATTGTATGATTGGTGGATTTGGTGCTGATTTAGCTTCTATAATTTCTGATGAATGTTTTGAGTTTTTAGATGCTCCTGTAAAGCGTTCAGCATCAATGGATACACCGGTTCCTTTTGCAATTGATTTAGAAGATACTTTCTTAGCTAAGAAACGTTTTGAAACACAATTAAAAGAGCTTTTGGCTTACTAGAATTTTAGCATTTTTGCTAATCGAGTTCTTATCTGAAAAAAAAAAACGATATTTGTAGCTTTAAAAATCAGAAACGAAAGCTATTTAAATGAAAAATTATTCAATTGTAAATACAAAGTATGCAATTTATATTTTGCTATTTCTTTTTACTTTTTCTTCTTGTATCACTAATCGTGATTTGGAGTATATTAGATCATCAAAAGAAATAAAAAATGCAAAAGCAAATAAGCATGATTACAGGCTGCAAATAGGAGATTTGATATCAATTCAAATTAGCACCCCTACAGAGCTACAGCATGATTTCTTTAATAAGGAGAATACAGCAAATTCTCAATTAATTATGCAAAATCCTTATCTCTATGGTTATCTTATTAAAGAGGATGGAAATCTTGATTTACCTTCATTTGGAAAGGTAAAGGCAGAAGGATTTACTTTACAAGAATTAGAAAGTGTAATAGGAAAAATTGCAGAATCTTACTTTGAAAGTCCAGTTGTAAAATTAAATATTATCAACTTTGAAATCAGCATACTTGGTGAGGTAAATAAACCAGGAACATATAAGATTGTTGATTCAAAGGTTAATATTTTATATGCTTTAAGTTTATCTGGTGATATGAGTCAATTTGGGAATAGAAAAAAAGTAAAAATAATCAGGAAAGATAATAATGTAAATAGAGTTTTTTATGTCGATTTAACTAAAAAGGGTGTATTGAATAATGCTGATTTTATGCTACAACCACATGACATTATTTATGTTGCACCTCTTAGAAAAAAATTCTATGCCTTTAATAATATTACTAATATTGTATCAATGTCATTATCAGCAGTTACATTGTTTCTATTAATCAATAATAATTAAGAAAATGGCAAATCAATTAGATGAAATAATAGATTTTAGACAGTTGTTTTTTAAAGTAATTAAGAATTGGCCGCTTTTTGTGGTGGCTTTATTGCTTACTTTTTCTCTAGCTTTTGCTTACAATAGATATACACATGAGCTTTATAGTGTGGAAACTTCTATCCTTATTAAAGAAGACAGTGCTATGCCAACTGCATCTGATTTGTTGTACGATAATATGTCGTCAAATAATGAAAGTTTAGAAAACAAAGAGTTGATGATAAAATCATACCCTTTAGTTCATAAAACTTTAAAAGATTTAAGATTTGATATTGGATATTTTATTGTTGGAAATATTAAAGTTTCAGAAACATTTCATGCTCCAATACTTTTAAATTGTAATTCTACTGAGAAACTTGCTGGAGAATCAATTGAGATAATAATCCTTAATGAAAATAGTTTTCTGATGATAGATGAAGAAACTAGTGAAGAAAGGACATATAATTTTGATGAAGAATTTATTTTTCATGATTCTAAAATGAGTGTAAGTATTAATACTAATTTTCAATTTGATACTGAAATGGAACTTCCTAAGTCAGTTATTAAATTTTATAACTTAAAATATCTTACTCAATCTTATCAAAAGAAGATAAATATATCACAAAAGGATAGAGAATCTACAGTTTTAAATATTTCTATTTTATCCGAACATCAGTTAAAAGGTGTTGCGTTCTTAAATCAACTTACATATAACTACATACAAAAGGAAATTGAAGAAAAGAATATAGCGTCAAATAATACTGTAAAATTTATAAATGATCAGCTTATTGAAATGAGCGATTCGTTAGCTCTTATTGAGCAGCAAATTCAGGAATTTAAGAATGATAATCTAGTAATTGATTTAAGTTTAAAGGCTCAAAGTATATATGCAAATATTGTAACACTAGAAACTGAATTAGCAAAGAGTAAAACTATAAACAACTATTATGACTACTTATCAGGGTACTTACTAAAAGGATCTAACCTGGAAGGAATTAGTGTTCCCACCTCTTTTGGTGTTAATGATGTTTCTTTAAACTCTCTAATAAAACAATTAGTTGAAATTCAGATTAAAAAGAACATATTAATTGATGGTGGGCAAGTAAATAATCCTGCAATTCCACAATACAAAAGGCAAACAAAACAGCTAGTTTTAAATTTAAAAGAAGCTATAAAAACTTCAAAAACTGCAAATAATTTATTGATCACTGATTATAAAGATAGAATAAGCAAGATGGAAAGTTCTTTAGGAAATATTCCTCAAGTTGAAAGGGAACTTTTAAGTATAGAGAGATTACAGTCAATCAGTGAGAATATTTATATTTTCTTATTAAAGAAAAGGGCAGAAGCTAAAATTACTTCTTCTTCTAATGTGCCTGATAGTCAGGTGCTTGAACCTGCAATGTATTTTAAGAAAAACCCAGTTAGCCCAGATAAAAATAAGAGTTACTTGATGGCATTATTATGTGGTATTCTATTGCCAATTGCGTTAATGTTAATTTCTGAGTTAATAAATGACACTATTATTACTAGAACTGATTTAGAAAGATTAACTAAAATACCTATTTTAGGGTTGATTGGAAAAAATTATAGCGGTTTTGCTCTTTTATCTAAACAGGGTCCTAAATCATCAGTTCATGAAGGATTTAGAGCATTAAGGTCAAATCTTAATTTCATTAATCCTGATAAAAAAAATAAAGTTTATTTAGTTACCTCATCAGTAAGTGGTGAGGGAAAAACTTATATTGCAGAGAATTTGGCAATTGTTTTTGCAAAATCTGGTAAGAAAACTTTGGTAATTGGTGCAGATTTAAGAAGACCAAGGATTTATGCTGACTTTGGATTTGAAAATGTGAAAGGGATATCAAACCATGTCTTATCTGATTTACCATTATCAGAAACAATTTTAAAATCTGATATTGAAAACTTAGATGTATTAATTGCAGGGCCTTTACCATCAAATCCTTCTGATGCATTATTGACTGATACATTTGCAAATATGATGGAAGAGTTAAAGAAAACCTATGATATAATAGTTTTAGATACACCACCTGTAGGTTTGGTAGCTGATGCGCTTACATTAATGAAATTTTCTGATATTAACCTTTATGTTGTAAGGCAGAATTACACTAAAAAAGGGCTTTTAACTTATGTAAATGAAATGAATAAAAAAGATAGATTAGGTGATTTGCACTTAGTTTTTAATGATATTAAAGAAGGGAGTGGTGCTTATGGGTATGGATACGGTTATGGTTATGGGTACGGGTTTGGTTATGGTGGTGACTATGGAAATTATAACTACTCACAGGGAAGTGAGTATTTTGATGATAATGAAAAGTAAAGACAAGTAAAAAAACAAGAAATGATTTATAAAAAACCAAAAGTGATTGCTGAAATAGGATGCAATCATAAAGGAGAAATGGAACTTGCAAAAGAGCTTCTAAGAGTTGCTTCTGAATCAAAAGTAGAAGTTGCTAAATTCCAGAAAAGGAACAACAAAGAATTGTTAACTGAGGAGCAATACAATGCAGTTCATCCTAATCCAATAAATTCTTATGGAGATACTTATGGATCTCATAGAGAATTTTTAGAGTTTGATGTGAATCAACATAGAGAGTTAAAAGAATATGCTGAAAGATTAGGACTTATGTACTCAACTTCTGTTTGGGATACTACTTCTGCAAAGGAAATATCTAGTCTAAACCCTGAATTAATAAAGGTTCCTTCAGCATGTAACAATCATTTTGATATGTTAAAGGTTTTAAGAGATGATTATAAAGGAGAAGTCCATATTTCATTTGGAATGACAACTAAAGATGAGGAAGAACAAATCGTATCGTTTTTTGAAGATACAAATCAAGGAAATAGATTAGTTCTTTATTCTTGTACTTCTGGGTATCCTGTTCCTTTTGAGGATGTTTGTATGTTAGAAATCGTCAGAATTAAAGAGAAGTTTGAAGATAGAGTTAAAGCCATTGGTTTTTCTGGACATCATTTAGGAATTGCAGTTGATGTTGCAGCATATGCACTTGGAGCTGAATGGGTTGAAAGACATTTTACTTTAGATAGAACTTGGAAAGGAACGGATCATTCAGCATCCTTAGAGCCTACAGGACTTAAAAAGTTAGCTAGAGATTTAAAAGCTACACATAAAGCGCTAACTTACAAACAATCAGACATTTTAGGGATTGAACAAGTTCAAAGAGATAAATTGAAATATAGAAAAAAATAATGAGTGTAATTGCATTTATTCCTGCAAGAGGAGGTAGTAAATCTATTCCAGAAAAAAACATAAAGTATTTCTGTGGTAAGCCTCTCATATTCTGGAATTTACAAGAATTACAAAACTCAAATGCAGACAATATTGTTGTTGCAACAGATTCTGAAAAAATTAAGAATATTGTAAACTCATTTAACTTTTCAAAAGTAAGTGTTTATGATAGGAGCAATGAGAACTCTCAAGATATTTCTTCTACTGAATCTGTAATGTTAGAATATATAAATAGTATAAGTCTATCAGAAACTGACACTTTTATGTTGGTGCAAGCTACTTCTCCATTTACTCAGAAGAATCATTTTAATGAAGGTTTAGAATTATTTGAAAAACATGATGCTGTTCTGAGTTGTTGTGAATCAAAAAGATTTTCTTGGAGAGATGGGAAATCCCTGAATTATGATATTTACAACAGACCAAGAAGACAAGATTTTGAAGGTACTTTAATTGAAAATGGAGCTTTTTATATTTCTTCAGTTGCAGATATTAAAAAGACAAAAAACAGAATTTCAGGAGATATTGCTACTTATAAAATGCCAGAATTTACTTATACTGAAATTGATGAGCCAGAAGATTGGATTGTTGCCGAATCATTAATGAAAAAGTTTATTTTGAAAGATAAAACCCCAGACTTTTCAAAGATTAAAATCTTCTTATCTGATGTAGATGGAGTATTGACAGATGCGGGAATGTACTATACTGAGAATGGAGACGAGTTTAAAAAGTTCTGTACATATGATGGAATGGGGTTTCAGCTATTACAAAAAACAGGTATTAAAGTAGGAATACTTACAACAGAAGACAGAGAGTTAAATAGAAGGAGAGCTAAGAAACTTGGTTTGGATTTTGATTTTCATGGTGCAAAGGATAAATTACAAATTGTTAAGGATTTGTGTGAAAAGGAAAATGTTTCCTTAGATGAAATTGCATATATTGGTGATGATGTGAATTGTTTTGAACTCCTTTCAAATGCAGGGGTTTCTGCTTGCCCTATGAATGCAGTCTCTAAAATTAAATCTATCCCAAATATTATTCAACTACAAAGGAATGGAGGTGATGGTGTTGTTAGAGAGTTTGTGGAATTAATACTTTCATAAAATGAAATTTTGGAGGGATATAAAGGATTTTATACTTTCGTATTATTATCCCAAAAACCAGTATTTTTTAGTTTCTTTTCCTAAAACTGGTCGTACTTGGCTTAATTACATGATAAAACAAATGGTTAAGCAAAGTAATCATCCACTAAAGAACAATGAAAATTTTATATTTAACGAACATGATGATTCTGAAATAATTATTGAAAATGGAACAAGAAACAACCCTCTTGATGTTTTTAAGTTTACATCTAGGAAAAGATACAGAAGAGGAAAGGTTTTATTTTTGGTAAGAGATCCTAGAGATGTTGTTGTTTCACATTTTCATCAGGTAACAAAAAGATCGAGAAATCCTTTTGTATTTAACTCAATTTCGGACTTTGTTAAAGATGATATCTTAGGTTTTAATCGAATTATACATTATTATAATCTTTGGTTTTCTCAAAAAGAAATTCCTAAAGATTTTTTATTGATTAAGTATGAGGATTTACTAAATGAGGGAGTAGATACTTTATCAGAAATTAATAAGTTTTTTAATATTGATATTACAAAAGATAAAATTGAGAAAATTTATTCTGAATCTTCTGCAGATAAGATGAGAGAGAAAGAAAAAGAAAACAAGCTAGAAGGTTTTAAGGATTTTGGAAAAGAAAGAGACAAGTTAAAGGTAAGAAATGCACAAATTGGAGGTTTTATTAACGAACTTTCAGAAGATGATATTTTGTTTTGTAATAAGGAAATGAAGTTGTTAAATAGTTATTATAATTACAAGATATGATAAATTTATTTATTTCATTATTCTACTTTATAAAACTCTTTTTCAAGAAGCAAGAAATAGATGTTGTTTTCTATTATCCAAAACACTTTAATAGAGGAGAAGACAATCAGAATTTATTTTTAAAATCACTATTTGAAAGTTGCAAAAAACATAATATTTCCTATTTAGTTTTTGAAGAACCAGACAGAAAATCTGATAAGAAAAAACATAGAAATAGTATTCCTTTCGACTTTCCTTTTTATTTAATTATCTTATTAAGGAAATTTGGTTTTAGAGATAAGTCTTCTGCAAATATCTTATCATTTATTTTCCTCAGGAATCTAAAATTTAAGAATGTAATTGTTCTTTCTCAATCTCTTATTGAATTTTTCAGAGGGTTAGATGAAGAAGCAAAAATATTTGATTTACAGCACGGAATTATCTTTTCGGATAAGGAAAGTTATATCTCAGATGGTAAGGTAAATTCGAATATCTCGGATAATAATGTTCTGTTATTACTCTTTGGTAATGGATTTAAAGAAATTCTAGATTTATCAGATAATACAAATTATTATAAGAAAAGTTCTCATGTAATTGGAGTTGAAATATCAAAATATTTTCGACATTTTAACCCAAATAGAATGGTTTTAATTACGTTACAAATCACAGAAGATCATACTGAGAAGCAAAACCAAAAAATGTTAGATGAAATTATTAAAATAGTTGATTCTAATAAAGATTTACGTTTCTATATTAGGAATCATCCTAGGTTTAATAACTGCATTGATGTTAGTGAATTAGAAAAAAAAACAAACTTAGCTCCAGAAAGTTTAATGGAGTGTTTTGCACTTTGTTCTATTCATATTACCGAATATTCTACAACTACTTTTGAGTGTGCAGAGTATGGTATTCCAACGATTTTTCTTAAATCATTAAAGGAAGATTTTAATATGTTTAAAACAGATTTTAAGTATCCTTTTGATGTTGATTTGATAGATGTTGTTAAGGGTTATACTAAATACTCTGATGAAGTTATTTCATGGAGAAAAGAATACTATTCTGATTATGATGAAGATAAATTTATATCGTTATTAAGATGAGAAAAAGAATATTTTTAGGAGCTTATATAAATGTAATTAATGCACAAAATATTAATTGTAAATCTATTGCATTTCATCTGGATAAAAATAAGTACTCGGTAAAAACACTTGTTTTAGGAGATAATAATATTGAAAATTTAGATGACGTGAGTTTTATTAAAGTCTCAACTTTTGGATATAAGACTTCAAATTTATTTTCATTTATTAAAGGTGTATTGTGGGCGGATCTTTGTTATTTTCCAAAACATCAATCAACACCAAAATTTGCTTTAAAACTTGCTAAGTTACTAGATAAAAAAACTTTTACTACTATTGAAGGTAATATGTGCGATACAAGTAGAAGAAACATGATTGATAGTTTTGGCTCTTTAGGAAACATGCAAAATTATTTTTCTTTAATTTCACATTCTTTTGGAATTACTTCAGAGATTATAAAGAAAGCAGATTGCGGAATTAAGCTAGAAAAACATCCATTGTATCTTGGAGTTGAATCTAATTTATTTTCTTTTAGAAGAATAAAGAAGAAACTAAATAATATTGTATTTATTGGAAGTCTTCTAAAAACAAAAAACTTGGATGATTTTATAAGTATTGCTAGTTTATATCCTGACTTAAATTTCCATATTATTGGGGATGGTCCAATAAAAGAATATTTAATAAAAAAATCCTCTAAAAATGTTATTTTCCATGGAAAATTAAACCATTCTGAGTTATCAAAAAAACTTGCAAATATGGATTTACACTTCTTACCATCCAGATCTGAAGGTTTTCCAAAAGTAGTTTTAGAAACCGCTTCTTCATCTATTCCATCAATATTATATGATGATTATGGTGCAGATAGTTGGATATACCATACAGAAAATGGTTTTGTTGTTTCAAATTTTGAGGAAGTAAAAAGTGCAATTGATAATCTTATTGAAAATCCTGACTTATTGAGACACAATTCAGAAAATGTTATAGAACTTGCTGAAAAATTTGATTGGAAAATAATTATAAAATCCTGGGAAAAAGTAATTGATAATTTAAAATGATAAAATATTTAAAAGATAAATATTATTGGTTTAAAACGTATAATAAACTAAATCTTTTCCTAAAAGATAAGGAAGATTCTATTCTTTTATTTGGTTATCCGAAAAGTGGAAACACATGGTTTAGGTTATTAATTTACAATTACTTAAACCTTCAGGGTGCTCAAAATTTAGGGTCGACTATTTCTTTTGATGAGTTAAATAGACAGCAAAATAATGTAATGGACAGAGGTTCTGTTTTTTTACCCGAAAATGGTTTTCCACTTTTTTACAGGACTCATAAGATTTACAATAGACCTTATACATTATTTAATAAAAAAATTTTTATTCACAGAAATCCTTTAGACACATTAATTTCAGCTTATTATTTCTATAAAAACAGAGATATTCCTTTCTCTGATGATCCGAAAAATTTAAGAGTTAAGCTGATGGATATTGATTTTTATGTTTCTTATAAAATTAATTTCTGGATAAGGTATTTCAGAATTTCAGTGAAGAAGGCGGATATTGTTATGAATTATTCTGATATGAAAAATGATACAAGAAAAGAATTAACAAAATTAGTTCAGTTTTTAAATTGGGATTTGGATGAAGGTCTTATTAAAAAATCTGTTGAATTTTCGTCATTTGATAAAGTAAAAAAGATGGGAAAAGAAAAAAATCAGAAATACGGAAATGGACCCAAAAATGGCAAATTTAAAGGTGAATTCACTAGAAGTGGAGTAGAAGGTCAGTTTAATAGTGAATTAAAAAAAGAAACAATATTATTTGTATTAAATAAGTTCCCTGAATTTGAAAATTTATACCCAAGTTTAATTGAAGAATAAGCATACATATTTAGTGATTACACCATTCTTTCCTTCAATTGATTCATTTGTTGGAAGTTATATTTTTGATAAATCAAATGAGATTAGAAAGCAAACTGAATTTGATGTCAGAATTGTTAAAACTGTGTCTTTATTTTCTTCAGAAAAAGATTATGAATTTAATGGTTTTAAAGTAAGTATTTTTAAAACAATTGATTTTCCATTCTTTATTTTCCCTGGGATGTTTAATAAAATTAATAGAAAGAGGTTCTTAGATTTTTTAATTAAAAAGGGAATTAAGAATGTACAATATTCTCATTCTCATGTAACTTATCCAGCTTCTTATCTTGTGGATGATTTGATTTGCAAAAAGATTGTTCAACATCACGGATTAGATGTACTGCAACTTCAGAATGGGAGAAGTGGTTTTGCTAAAAAAATACAAAAGAATTTCCTTATTAAAAATAGTCTTAATCATTTAAATAAAGCAGATTTGAATATTGGTGTATCACAATTAGTTTTAGATAAATTGAATGAGTTTCAGGGTTATTACCCAAAAAATGAACTAGTTCTGTATAATGGGGTAGATACTTCTAAATTTTTCCCTATAAAAAAAAATTGTAATAAAATATTCACAATTGGATGTGTCGCGAACTTTTGGGAGATAAAAGATCATATAACTTTAATAAAGTCAGTTAAAAAAATAGTTGAAGAAGGAAAAGAAATTAAACTCAGATTAATTGGGTCAGGCCCTACTTTAAATACTTGTTTGGAGTTTGTGAAAAACAATAATCTTTCTAAAAACATTATCTTTGAAAAAGAGATAGAACACGAAAAGCTAAATCAGTTTTTTAACGAAATTGATTTATTTGTATTGCCTTCCTATTATGAAGCACTTGGGTGTGTTTATTTAGAAAGTTGGGCTACAAACACTCCTTTTATTGGCGTTAAAAATCAAGGCATAGCTGAACTTGCCCCTGATGCTGAAAGGATGTTAGTTTCAGAAAAAAACCCTAATGAGTTAGTAGAGAAAATAAAGTTTTTCATTAATAATGATTTTAAATTAACTAATGTAGAAGAATTTGCACTGGAAAATACAATTTCCAACTTCCTTCTTCATAAAATATTCAAAGCTGATGTTTAGATATATATTGAGAAATTACCGTAATTTAAAATATGCTAATTCGCAAAAACATAAAGTAGGAAAGGAGGGTAGTTTGCTACATGCATTTCACCAAACTAAAACTGTTTTTATACATATTCCTAAAACAGCTGGAATTTCGCTTTTAAAAGCTATTTATGGTGAAGTTTCTTTAGAAAGTCATAGAACCTATGAATTTAATAATTTGATATTAGGTATTACAAAAAATCAATATTTTAGCTTTTCCTTTGTTAGAAATCCTTTTGACAGGTTGTATTCTACTTATAAGTTCCTTCAAAAAGGAGGAATAAATAAACTTGATGAAACTTCATTTCAAAACCATCTTGCTAAATATACTGATTTTGAAGATTTTGTATTAAACGGATTAAATAAAAAAACTATTTTTCAAGTTACTCATCTATTGCCTCAATCGTATTTTATTTGCAATAAGAAAGGTAAGGTGTTGGTTAGCTTTTTAGGTAGATTTGAGAATTTAATAAATGATGTGAATCATTTATCAGAAAAACTTGGAAAGGAAATTAACTTAGAACATCTAAATAAAAATAAAAAAAGAAGTTATAAGGAAGTCTATTCCCAAGAAATGATTGAAGTTGTCAATAGGGTTTATGAAGATGATTTAGTAATATTTAATTATGAATTCTAAATGTTAAAACTGATTATTAGACAAGCTAATTGGGGAATATTGGGTTCAATATTTGCTTTTGCTATTGGTTTTTTTGTTAAGATTTATGTAATTGACATTGTTGGTATTTCTAATTGGGGAAAATATGTTTCAGCACATACCTTTTCAACATTTATGGATGTCTTTCTGACTTTTGGAATTCCTGTAGTAATTGTAAAATTCTTTCCTGATTTATGGAAAGTTAATAAGGAATATGCACTTCAATTTTTATCAAAAATCCTTAAACTTTCAGTTGTATTAAGTTTCGTTCTAATTATAGCTCTATATTTTGTTTCTCCTCTTTTGGATAGATTTGTATATACTAATATTGATGGGTTTTCATTAATACTTTTTCTAGTTGCTTTACATACTCCAATTTCAATATTTACTGGAATAATTACTGCATTATATAGATCAGTTTTAAAAATAAAGGAAATAATAATATATAGTACAGTGATAACTGTTCCAATTCGTGCAATATTAGCTTTTATAATTTTTCAATACACAAACAATATTTTGTATTTTATTGGAATTGAACTTTTTACAACTTCTTTGTCATTATTACTTTTGTTCAGAAGATTCAATAAGGACGAATTTAAACTATTTAATAATTCAGTAAGTCCTGACTTTTTTTGGGACAATAAGATGGTTTCATATGGTAAAAAAATGTATGCCAATGCAATAGTCCACTTCTTTTCTGCACAGTCTTTACGAATTGTTTTAAGTATTGCTCTTCCTCCTTTAAAATTAGGTGTTTATAGTATATTATTAACAATTACTGGTGTTGCCATGTTTTTAATAAAAAATCTTAATCAGGTATTCGCCCCAGCAATTGCAAAATTGTATAAAGAAAAGAAAATAGATGAGCTAGATGAATTATTTAAAAAAACAACTTTTATTGTAAATTTAATAACTCTTCCTTTTATGATTATTATTATAATTTTTGCAGATGAGATATTAGGGCTTTATGATAAATCAGGAGATTTATTAGCATATAAACCATATTTATTTGGTTTAATGATAGCAAGAATGATATCTTTATTTGCAGGAAGTTCAGGAGCATTTATGATAATGGCAGGATTGGAACAGAAGGAACTTAAATTACAAACAATTAAGGCAGTATTAATAACTATTTTAGCAATAATTTTAGTTAATAAATTTGAATTGATTGCAATTGTCTCATTGTTTATAGGATTTATGTTATTCATTAATATTTCACAACTAATTTACATAAAACGTAATATTAAGATATCTCCATTTAGCTCAGATTTATTAAAATTAATCCTTTTAACAATTCCATTGCTTTATTTTTCTATCATAACTAATTATAATTTTAGTGTTTTAGAAATTATACTAACACCTCTTCTGATATATTTGTTATTCTTTGTATTATTTATTAAACAAATAAAGGATATAGTAAAGATTGTAAGATGATAAAGTGGCTATTTAAATATGGGGCGGTAATATTTCTGTTTAATACAGTACTTTTATCAATAAAGAGCACATTCGATTTGGGCAACCAAATTTTCCTAGCTATAATGGGAATATTTACTATTTTTTTAGTGCTAAATCCAAATCAGGTAAAAAGAGTAATTTTTCATAAAGCTTTTTTATTTCTATTGATTATTAATAGTTTAAACTTACTGTATTTTATATTGTTTCATTCAGTTTCTGATATTGAAGCATTAAAATATTTACTTGCTAGGGGAATGCAGTTCTCAATTATCTCTATTTCAATATTTTTTCATTTTGATTATTATAAAACACAATTTCTAAATCATATTGTTAGTTTAGTCTTATTTATTGTGATTTTAAGTTTATTATTTGATCCTAATATTTTCTCTGGGAGATACAGTGGTATTATCTGGAATTCAAATATGTTAGCATCATTTATTGTTATTGCTTTTTCAATATTACTGCTAAATAATAATAATAATAAAAGTTTAAGAGATAAGATACTCTTATTTCTTTTTTTAGTTATCGCATTAGCTACAGGTTCAAGAGGTGCTTTAGTTGGTATTGCAATTAGCTTTGGATTAAAGTACGGCTTTAGCTCAAGAAATATTGTTTATTCAATAATAGCTATTTTAAGCTACTTTTTAGTTACAAATCTTAATCTTGACACTAGTTTAAATAGGTTTGCAGAACAAAGTATGTTTAACGATAGGATTGAACAAGCTTTGTTTGCAATTAAGAATATTAATAACAATTTATTTTCAGGGTATGGATTAAATGAATACTCTGGCCTACCAAAAGATATAATTTTACCAAACAGATTTAAAGGGCAAATAATGGCATCACATAATGGGTATCTTGCTATTTTTTTACAATATGGAGTTTTGTTTGGGGGATTGATACTAGGGTTAATATTTGTTAAAGCATTTCAGCTAATTGCATTCTTTAGGGATAGTAATAATACAGAAAAAGTATTTATATTTATTATAATCTATACGTTCATATCTTCAATTTATGAAGCATTAATGACGGGTATTAATGAATTTCATACTATCCTTTTTTGGTTCTCTTTAGCGTTTCTTTCTTATTCAAAGTATACAAAACAGTATGAAGATTAAAGTATTTAATAATAAAGAAGATGTCCTACTTTTAAAAGAGGATTGGGAAGTACTTTTTGATAAAGGAAACTATTCTATTTTTCAATCTTTTACATATTGCTATAATTCGATTTTTAAGCAATCAAAACCATTTATTATTTGCTACTATGAAGATGGAAAATTAGTTGAAATATGGCCTTTAGAGTTGAAAAAAAATAAACTTATATTTATTAATGATACTCATGCAGATTTCTGTGATATTATATCTGAAACAAATTCATTAACAGTTGTAGATTTTCTTAAAGAAAATCAGTTAGTAAGCCTATTAAGATTAAAAAACCTAGAAAAAGAAAGTATTGTTTTTAAGAAGACAGAAAGAATAAAAGTAAAAGATGTTTCATTTAGTCTAAATTATTCATTACTTAAACTTGGAAAATCTGATAATTTTCCTTCTAATTTTAATCACTTTGTCTATCGACAAAAAAGGAGGTTAAAACGAATTCTTAAGAAGTACAATTATAATACTGTACTTTATGAAATTGAAAGTTCAAAGTTTCCTATTGAAAAGATAAAAAAGCTTAGAATACAAATGATTGAAATAGGAATTAGAGATCATAATTTTCTAGATGATGATTTAATTTCACTTACTGAAAATCTTTATAACTCAGGAAGTTTAGTTGTTAATGAAGTTGTAGTGGAGAATAATACAACAGCAATTTCATTAATCTTTAAAAAAGACTATTCTTATTCTTTTTGGATAGATCTATTTAATGAACAACAGATGATGAATTTAGTAAGTAATACTGCTTTTATTAAAGAAATTACTCAGAAAAATTCTGCTACATTCAATTTTGGAAGAGGGGATTATAGTTATAAAATTCAGAATTTTGGACCTGAAGTTATTCCGTTATTTGAATTAAATACCTACAGTACAGAAGTTGAAAAATACTTATCTTTATTTTTAAAATCAGTTAATTTAGTTTTAAAGAAACTTTATAAAAAATTTAGATGAAAATATTCTGTTATTTTGTTGAGCCAGCATCTTATACGCTAGATTTAGCAAAGAATGTTTATGATAAAAATAAAATTGATTATTGTTTTATAAAATCTAATACTTTAGTTAAATCTAATTCAAAATCTAATAAAGAAATGCTAAGTGAGATGTCTATTTTTGATAAGATTAGGTTTATTATAAAGATATTTAAAGAAAATAATATGATTATTGTAAATGGCTATAATAACTATCCGTTTATACTAACCTTTATTTTAAATATTTTTTCTTTAAATAAAAGGTTTGTTGCAACAGAATCAGATACTCAATTGCAAATCCCTGCTAATCCAATAAAAAGGTTTGTTAAGTGGATTTATTTGTCAATAATCTTTAGAAACAAATATGTTTTAGGTTTTTCTGGAGGGAACGATTCGCATAAAGACCTTTTTAGGCACTATGGTATGGAAGAGAAAAGAATATTTTTAATGCCAATGATGGTCGATAATTCTAAATTTTATCAAAAAAATAAAGTTCTTCCAGAAGTTTTCTCTTTTCTTTATGTTGGAAGACTTGTTAAACATAAAAATATTGAAGAACTTATTAAAGTATTTAAATCAAGATTTAGTACTTTAAATGCTGAGCTAAGGATAGTTGGAGGCGGAGAGGAAGAAGAATATTTGAGAGATAAGTATCAAACAAAAAAAGTAAAGTTTTTAGGAAAGAAGTTTACAGAAGAACTTGTAGAAGAATTTCAGAAAGCATCATGTTTTGTTTGTCCTTCAATATTTGAGCCATGGGGATTGGTTGTAAATGAAGCATTATCAGCAGGAGTACCTGTAATTGCAACTAAAGAGGTTGGAGCTTCATTTGACTTAATAAATGGAAAAGAAACAGGCTGTGTAGCAACTAATATGACTGAGTTTGGAGAATATATGGTAGAGCTTTTTAATAATCCTAAAAAGCTACTAGTGTTCTCTAAAAATGGATCTGATTTGATGCAAAATAAATGGAATTATAATTTTTATACTAATTGCTTAAATAAATCAATAGATAAAGTTAAAAAATGGCAATAAGTACAAGAATAAGAATTGCAATAGTCAGTTTTGCTTCTCTTTTTTATTTTAAGAAAAGGAGTAAGGTTATTTTTTATCATGATATTCATTCTGATAAAAAGTATACTGAAATGTCAACTCCAATTGAGGTCTTTAAAAATCATATACAAATTATCTTAGAAAATGGCTATGAGATTGTTGCTGAAATCACTAAACCTATTGGACAAATAGAAATTTGTTTTGATGATGCATTCCTAGGTTTATTTGAAAATATTGATTTGATAAAAAAACTAAAAATTCCAATACAATTATTTGTGATTTCTTCATACTTAAATAAAAAGAATCATATTAACAAAGAACAGTTGATTGAATTGAATTATAATTCTCTTTTCATTATATCTTCCCATACTAAGTCACATAAAATATTAAATGATATTTCTGAAGATGAGATTAGAGCAGAGTTGAAAGATTCTAAATCTGAATTAGAAGGGCTTTTAGGTTGTGAAGTATCTGCAATTTGTTTTCCTGAGGGTAAATTTAATCATAGAGTTGTTCAAATAGCTAATTCCTTAGATTATAAAAAGCAGTACTCATCATTACCTGGATTTTATTACAATGAAGTTTTCCCTTCAGTAAAAAGAAGGAGTTTAGTACAGTTTGCAAATAAAACTGAGTTTGAATCAATTTTAAAAGGTGGGGATCATTTATTATCATTTTGGTATAAATTTAAACATTATAAAAAATGAGAATATGTTTAGTTTCCTCTTCATTTTACCCTGCAACTTTTTATGGTGGCCCCGTATCAGCTACATGGGATTTATCTAAGAAATTAGCTGAAAATGATGTAGAAATTTATGTTTCAACAACTAACGCAAATGGATTAAATAGATTAGAAGTTGAAACCAATAGATACTTGAGAAAAAAAGATAATTTATTTGTAAAATATTATCATGAAGAGTTGATCAATAATTTTTCACTTTCTTTTTTATTTGGAATTTGGTCAGATGTAAAAAAATCAGATGTAGTTTATATTCAATACCTTTTTCATTATACCGTGCTTTTTTCATTACTTTTTAGTGTATTTCAAAACAAAAAGATAATCATATGCCCAAGAGGGAGTTTCTCGGTATATACACTTTCTAATCGATTCACTCTTATTAAATCAATATGGCTTAACTTATTTATAAAACCATTTTACAAAAAAGTTATTTGGCAAGCTTCTTCTTATTTGGAAAAAGATGATATTCTAAGAAAGTTCCCAAAATCAAAAGTTGAAATTATAAATGATGGGGTAGATTTTGATTCCTTTCAAAATACTGAAAAACTATCTCGTAATGAAATAGTAAAGAAGCATACTAAGATAGATTTTGAAGAGGTTTCCAATATCTTTTTTTCAATGGGTAGGCTACACAAAATTAAAGGGTTTGATGTTTTAATAAATGCATTTGAAATCTATTTACAAAAAGATAAAAATGCTAAACTTATTATAGCAGGAGGGGATGATGGAATGGGAGATCAACTAGAACAACAGATTTTAGAATTAAAACTTAATAAATCAGTTTTTTTGATAGGAGAAGTAGACTTTGAAGAGAAAAAAATACTTCTATCAAATTGTGATTATTTTGTTTTAGCATCTGAATTTGAAAGTTTTGGAATTGTAATTGCTGAGGCTCTAGCTTGTGGAAAGCCCTGTGTGGTTTCAAACAAAACTCCTTGGAAGCATTTAGAAATGAATAATTGTGGTATTTTAGCCAATAACGAAAAGAAAAGTTTTGCTATTGGTTTCTCAGATATAATAATTAAAGATTTTGATAGCAATAAGATAAAAAACTATCTAAAATCTAATTATGATTGGGAAGTAATTGTAAGTAGGTTTTTAAAAACAATTAAAACCAAGTAGATGTATATTTTAGGAATTAATGCATACCATGGTGATTCTTCAGCTTGCCTGTTAAAAGATGGTGTAATTTTATGTGCTACTGAAGAAGAAAGATTCAGAAGAATTAAGCATTGGGCAGGCTTTCCGACAGAAGCTATTAAATTTTGTTTGGAAGATGAAGGGATTTCTATTCAAGATATAGATCATGTCACAATTTCAAGAGATCCTAAGGCTAATTTTTCAAAAAAAATTATTCATACACTTAAAAATTCAATTAGCATTTCTACTATTTGGGATAGATTAATGAACTCAAAAAAGGTTAGCTCTATTAAAGGTGAATTAGCAAAATTATTTGAGCTTCCAGAATCTGATATTAAAGCAACTATTCATAATATTGAACATCATAGAAGTCATATCGCTTCTTCTTTCTTTGCTTCTAGATTTGAGAAGTCAGCTATACTTTCTATTGATGGGTTTGGAGATTTTACATCTACTATGTCTGCAATTGGTAATGGTAACAAGTTTGAAGTTCTGGATGAAGTAAATTACCCACATTCACTTGGTGTTTTTTATACAACTGTTACTCAGTTTTTAGGCTTTCCAAATTATGGTGATGAGTATAAAGTAATGGGATTAGCCCCTTATGGACAGCCAAAATATTTGAAAGAACTTGAGCAAATTCTTGAAATGACAGATGATGGATTTTTCAAGCTAAATAATACCTATTTTAAGCATTTTAAAGAAGGTGTTGCTATGGACTGGGAAGGAGGAAGTCCAACAATTGAATCGTTATTTACTGATGAATGGTGTAAACTCTTAGGAAAATCTAGGGTTAAGGGTGATGAATTAGAGCAATGGCATATTGATTTAGCAACTTCAGTTCAGAGATTTACTGAAAAGGTGATTTTCCATATGCTTAATCACTTACATAAGAAAACAGGTGCTGAAAATATTTGCATTACTGGTGGAGTGGCTCAGAATTCAGTTGCAAATGGCAAGATCTTAGAAAACACTTCTTTTAAGAATATTTATATCCCATCAGCAGGTCATGATGCAGGAACATGTATCGGTTCTGCATTGTACCTATATAACCAAATCTTAGGTAAAGAAAGACTTCCGGAAATTACTACAGCATATTTTGGGAGAAAATCAAATCAAGATGAAATTACAGCTGTATTGGAAAGATCAGAAGTAAAATTTACAGTTTATTCTGATGAGGAATTGTTTGAGAAAGTATCAAATAAATTAGTTGAAGGAGGAGTTATAGGGTGGTTTCAAGGCAGAGCAGAGTTTGGGCCCAGAGCCCTTGGACATAGATCAATAATTGTTGATCCAAGAAGATCAGATGCTAAAGATTTACTTAATGATAAAATTAAAAGAAGAGAAAGTTTTAGGCCATTTGCTCCTTCAATACTCAAGGAAGCTGTTGAAGATTATTTCATTCAAAAAGATACAGTTCCATTTATGGAAAAAGTATTTGATATAAAAGAAGAAAAGCATAAAGAAATACCTGCAGTTACTCATGTTGATGGGACTGGAAGGTTACAATCTGTTGATAAGAATATTTCTCCTAGGTACCATAAGCTAATAAGTAAATTTGCAGAAAAATCTGGTGTTCCAATTTTATTAAATACATCATTTAACGAAAATGAGCCGATTGTAAATAAACCTGAGGAGGCTTTAGATTGTTTTTTAAGAACTAAAATGGATATGTTAGTAATGGGAAATGTAATAGTTGAACGATAATGAGTGAACAAACATTTTATGATAATACTCCTTTCGAGTATGGTTATTCTTCAAAAGAGGAAATAATACTGAATATGAATCCATTATTAAAAGAATTAATGGAAAGTAACAAAGGCAAAATATTTTGTGATATTGGATGTGGCTGTGGTAGAAATTTAGTTTACGCATCTAAATATGCATCTAAGGCATTTGGAGTTGATTTAAGTAAAGAATCACTTGATTTTGCTAGGAGTTTTGTTCAGAGTGAAAACTTAGAGTTATTTCAGGGAAATAATTTAGATATTCCAATTGATTCTAATTTTGCTGATATTGTAGTTAGTGATGGTGTTTGTCATCATACAGGAAATACCGAATTAGCTTTTTCTGAATGTGTTAGAATTTTAAAACCAAATGGAAAAATTTATCTTGCTGTTTATAAAAAATTTAGATATTACCCATTTGTATATCATATAATTGGTGGTTTATTCAGATTTCTTAATAAGAATAAACTTGGAAGTTTTATAGTTGAAAAGATATTTGTTAACTTTCATTATATAATGTATAAGTTATTCAAGAAACAAAAACTTAATAAAGCGGAAACTAGAAATATATTTTATGATTATTTTATAACTCCAGTTGCTACCTTTCAATCAAAGTCTGATGTAAGTAGATGGTGTGTTAGCAACAGATGTACGATAAAAAAATACGAAAGAACTTCTGGAAATTGTCATGTCTTTGTGATTGAAAAATATGCTTAAAAATCCAAAAATTTCTATCGTAACCGTTTCTTTCAATAGTCAGAGTACAATAAAACATACTATTGATAGTGTTAGTTCACAAACTTATAAAAATAAAGAATACATTTTGATTGATGGAGCTTCTCAGGATTGGACTTTAGATATTTTAGATTTTAAAAAAGATGAAATTGATAACTTTGTTTCGGAAACAGATGATGGTATTTATGATGCTATGAATAAGGGTATAAAAGCTGCTACTGGGGATATTGTTGGTATTCTAAATTCTGATGATTTTTATTACAATCAAGATGTGCTCTCAAAAGTTGCAAAAGTTTTTGAAGAGACAAATTGTGATTGTTTATATGGTGATTTAATTTTTGTAAATAAAGGAGATGCTAGAAAAATCGTCAGATACTGGAAGTCAGGAAAATTTGAAAAGAACCTTATGACAAAAGGATGGATGCTGCCTCACCCAACTTTTTTTGTAAAAAAAGAAATTTACCAAAAATATGGATTATATAATACAAGCCTAAAAAGTGCTGCTGACTATGAAATGATTTTGCGATTATTACATAAGGAAAAAATTATTGTAGAATATATTCCAGAAATTTTAATAAAAATGAGAGTGGGAGGGGAGAGTAATGCATCAATATGGAATAGGTTAAAAGGTAATAATGAAGATAATATTGCTTGGGACTTAAATGGACTTAAAAAGCCCCCTTTTATTCGTTTCATAAAACCTTTCAGAAAGATTTCTCAATTTTTTCGTAAACCAAAGGTGTAACTTGAAAGTTTTAATTATTGATAATCAAGACTCTTTTACATATAACCTAAAACATTATGTACAGCAATTCTATGCAGATGTTGATGTCTTAAGGGCTTCAGATATTAATATTGAATCTATTTCAGAATATAATAAAATCATACTTTCTCCAGGTCCTGGGTTGCCAGAAGAGCACCCAATTCTAAATCAGGTTTTAGTTAAATACTATCAGAATAAATCTATTTTAGGGATTTGTCTTGGTCAACAATCAATTGCTGAGTTTTTTGGAGCAACACTTTATAATTTATCAGAAGTAAAGCATGGTGTTTCCTCTGAAATTATTCATTATAATAATTCTAAAGTGTTTAATGACCTTCCCTCAAACTTTAAAGTTGGTCATTATCATTCATGGGCAGTTTCTAAAGAAAATTTTCCTAATGTATTGATTGTTACTTCCAAGAATATTGAAGGAAAAATAATGTCAATAAAACATAAAGAATTTGATATTACTGGTCTGCAATTTCATCCTGAGTCAATATTGACTGAGAATGGTTTGAAAATGATTGAAAATTGGCTAACTAATTAATCGTACTCCGGAGTAAACCAATCTCTTTTCTTTTCATATTTTAAGTCTCTTAATGCAGCTGCTTTTACTCGAATAGTAAGAGTGTAGCTTTGATGAAACCCAATTGGAATCCAATTAAAAAGCAATTCCCAACAATGCAAATCTCTATAAATATCTACAGATGAGTAAGTCAGTTCTTTTTCATCAAAATCATAACCAGATCTAAAACCAATTTTCCATTTTTTTGTGATCTTTATATTTCCTGAAAAAGTTAAAGACTGAGTGGTATCAGCAAAGGCAGATGACTGATGACCCTTGTTATAATTTAAAGAGTAATTTGCATTTAAATTCCATGGAATTGAGTAGAAGTCTCTATTTTCTTCATCATCTTCTTTCTCACTTTCGTTATTGTCTTTTTTATCGGATTGGAAACTTTTATCATTTACATTTATACCAATAGAAGTTGTAAAGGATTTTAACCTTGCAAGTCTGTTGTTAGTTGCAATTTCAAATTGATTTATTCTATTGTTTTTGCTTTCATTTGTAAGGTATGGATCGTAATCACTAGAGAATGTGATGTCAAAAATATTAAATAATTCTGTTCTTGCATTTAGTCTGATATTACTCATATTTAAAGAGTCAGCAAAGATATTATATGAGGAGTTCAAACTTAAACTCTCTAATAATTTAATCTTTTTAAAAGTTTCAACTGAATCTTTTTTATTCCTAACTTTCATTTCTAGAATATTTCCGATTCCAAAACTTATATTCCCACTTTTTCTGCTTCCAGGAGTTCCGTACACTCCATCTTTCATGATAGAATAAGTTTCCGTATTGCCTTCAGTATCTTTCTGTACAGTTTTATAATATCCATATTTTTCCTCAGAAAAATCTGGAGTATATCTAAAAGATAAATTTGGACTGATTACGTGTCTTATTCCAGCTATCTTACTTTTTTTAAACTGAACTAAACCGTAAATTTTAGTATTTAATCCAGCTGATAAATTATAATCATGGGCTCTAGTAAATTTATTAATTGTATCAATTCTTATATTATCTATATTTGAATCCCAACTTTTATTGATTTGTGATAAATACCACCTTTCTGATAAATTAAAACTAGGGGTAAGTGTAAAGTGTTTTAACACTTTTATTGAGGTAGAAACAGGAATAGTATGCTTCATTCCATTTTTGAATTTAGAATACGAATCACTAGTAAATAGAAGAGAATCTGAAGTTGAAATAGTATTTTTAGTACTCATATTATATTTAATCGTAATCTTGTCGTACCACTGAGTTTTTGCTTTATTCCCAATTCCTTTAAAAGGATAAATTCTTTTTGAGCTTAGTCCAATATCAGGAATAGTTAAATTTACTTGATTTGTAGAAGTGTTTTGACTGTGCCTTAAGTTAAAATTTAGATTATTAATAATTGCTCCTTCCCATCTTTTTGATAAATTGATACTAGATGACATGGTGTTTTTAAGGTAATCATTAGCATTGTAGGAGTTGTTTCTGTAGTAAGTGCTACTTCCAGCCTCTACATTTGCTGAGAAACTTAAAGAAGGATTAGCTTTTTGGTCTTGCTTGTGTTTCCATTTAATGTTGAAATCTTTCTTTTCGCTATAATCAGGAAAACCTAATTCGCTATTTATCATTTTCCCAAAACTTAAATTCAGATTTCCATTGTATTTATATCTATTCTTATACCTCAAACTAGATTTGAAATTCCAACTTCCTTTGGTATATACATCACTCTTTAAGGTAAGATCTAGTTTATCACTAAGAGTAAAATAATAACCACCATCTTTTAAGAAAAAACCTTGATTTTGTGATTCTCCATATGATGGAATAATTAAACCAGAACTTTTTTTATCATTATTTGGAAAATAACCAAATGGAAAAATTAGGGGAGTAGGGATGCCAAAAAAAGTTAGGTAAGCAGGTCCAGTAATAATTTTTTTACCAGGTATGATTTTAATCCTATTTGATCTAATTGAAAAATGTGGTTTTTCAGCATCACAAGTAGTGTAATCTCCTTTGTTTAAGAAGAAAATATCATCATCCACTTTCTTTACAGTTTTACCTAAAATATACCCTTCACCTTCTTTAGATGATATCTTTTTAACGCTACATTTTTTAGTTTTAAAATTGTAAGTCATCTCATGAGCTTTAAAACTTTCGTTACCTTCTTTAAATACCGGGTGTCCTATTTTGTTGCCTAAAGAATCAGCAGTAGCGCAAGCATAGATTGTATTTTTATTCCAATCAATCTCAATATATGATGCTGTAATTATTGTTTTTTGATATTCAATTTTTGCATTTCCATATAAAAATGCTTTTTTCCCATCAATACTTAGTTTTAAAGAATCCTCAGCATATTGTTTTATTTCATCATCAAAAAAAGTAGTTTTCTCTTCAATCGTATCAGAAAGTACAGGAATAATATTCGCTAATAAATTATTACAAAAAGCTGTTAATAAGAATAGGAATAGAAATATTTTAATGGCTTTAAGCTTCAATCTAAGTAGTATATTTGTATAATAGTAACAGTATAAAATCGTGTCAAAAATAATTAATTTATATCATATATTTTCTAGAAACGCACTTGGCTTACTTTTATTGGCTACTTTATTTGTAAATCCCTTATTTGCTGATGATAAAAAGAAAAAAAATAATAAAATAAGAACTATAGTAATTGATCCAGGACATGGTGGAAAGGATTCAGGTACTATGGGTACAAAGCGGTATACACAATATGAAAAGCATATTGCTTTGGATATTTCACTAAAATTAGGAAACTATATCAAAGAAGCTTTTCCTGATATTGAAATTATCTATACAAGAAAAACTGATGTTTTTTTAGAATTACGGGAGAGAACAGAATTGGCAAATGAAAAAAATGCTGATTTGTTTATTTCTGTACACTGTGATGGTTTTACTAATCCTAATCCATCAGGGGCAAGTGTTTTTGTTATGGGGATGAGTAAATTAAAAGCTAATATGGATGTAGCCATGAGAGAGAATTCTGTAATGTATTTGGAAGACAATTTTAAAGAGAAATACGATGGTTTTGATCCAAAGTCTCCTGAAAGTTATATTGTTTTTTCATTGATGCAAAATACTTTTCTTGACCAAAGCATTTCTATTGCAGAAAAAATTGAAGATGAGTTTGCTAATAGAGCGAAACGAAAAAGTAGAGGAGTGAAACAAGCTCCTTTTTATGTAATTAGCAGGGTTAATATGCCTTCTATCCTTATTGAAGCAGGATTTTTAACAAATCCAAAAGAGGAAGATTTTTTGAATACTGAATTAGGAAAAGACCATATTGCATCAGCTATTTTTAGAGGTTTTAGAAGCTATAAAGAAAGTGTAGATGGAGCAAATATTATTGAACTTGATAAGTCAGCAGTTAAAGAAAAAGAAATCATAAAAATACCGACACCTAAAAAAGAAATTACTACAGACAGAGTAGTGTTTAAGGTGCAGATAGGCACATACTTAAAGTCTATGTTATCTGATAAATCTTTTATGAATTTGAATGCTTATGAGGAAATAATAAACGGGACCTATAAATATTATGTTGGCAATGCATATAATAAAGTAAGTGCAGATAATTTAAAGGTTAAAATGCGTGAAAAAGGTTTTAAAGGTGCATTTGTTGTAGCTTTTTATCAAGATAAAAGGATTTCTATGCAAGAAGCCTTAGATTTGCAAACGAAAAATAAATAATCATGAATAAAGAATTAAAGATTGGCTTAGTTGCAATAATTACAATTGGAGCTCTGTTTATTGGGGTTAATTATCTTAAAGGATTAAATGTTTTAAGTTCAAGCAGAACCTATTATGCACAATATGAAAATATCGGAGGCTTACAAGTTGGAAGTTCTGTTTTAGTTAATGGTTATAAAGTTGGGACGGTAAGTAATATTGACTTGTTAATTGAAAATAATCAGCAACTTTTGGTTACTATTAGTATTGAAAAAGAATTTGCTATGCCGTCCAATACTATATGTAAGATTGTAAACCAGGATCTGATGGGTACAAAAGGAATTTCTTTAGTGCTAGGTGATGCAACTGATTTTCTTGCAGTAGGAGATACCTTAAATGGGGGCATTGAAGGTACTTTACAAGATGAAGTAAATGCTCAAATTTTACCACTAAAAAATAAAGCAGAACAATTAATAGGGTCAATGGATTCTGTTATGATGATTGTTACGGCTGTATTGAATAAAGATACAAGAGAGAGCTTAAGGAATAGTTTGCAAAGTTTAGATAAAACTTTTTTATTGATGTCTGAAACAATGATAAAAGTAGATAGTATGGTAGCTGTAAATGATGATAGGATAACTAAAGTAGTTCGAAATTTAGAGTCCATAACTAGTAATTTAGAAAGTAGCAATGGAGATATTAAAAATATCTTGACTAATTTTTCTACTCTTTCTGATTCATTAGCTAAAGCTGATATCGCATCAGTTTTGAAGAATATAAGCTCTATTACTACTAAAATAAATAATGGTGAAGGAAGTATAGGTTTATTGCTTAAAGATGATAAAATATATGATAATTTTGAAAAATCTACTCGTGAGCTAGCTGAGCTATTGGAAGATATTAAAAGGCACCCAAGTAGGTATGTTAATTTTTCAATTATAGGTGGTGGAAAACCTTATGTTGAACCAAAATAAAAAAAATAAAATATGGGTATTTCAAATATAATATTCTTAATTGTATTTGCTGTTGCAATCTCTTTTTTTATCCGAAACTTAAACAGAATTATAACGAATATAAAACTAGGTAGAGATATAAATAGATCAGATAGAGCTACTGATAGATGGAAAAATATGTTCCGAGTAGCAATGGGACAATCCAAAATGACTAGAAGACCAGTTGCAGGGATTTTACACATCATAGTTTACTTAGGCTTCCTTATCATCAATATTGAGGTGATTGAAATAGTAGTTGACGGTATTTTTGGTACTCATAGATTCTTAGCTTCTATATTTCCTTTAGACTTATATAACTTTCTTATTGGTTCATTTGAAATCTTAGCCATTTTAGTTTTAGTGGCTTGTGCTATTTTCCTTGTAAGAAGGAATATCATTAGAATTAAACGTTTTTGGAGTAAGGAAATGTCTGCATGGCCAAGAACAGATGCTAACCTTATTTTGGTTTTTGAGATATTGTTGATGACTGCCTTTTTATTGATGAATACAACTGACTCTATTTTAGAGTCAAGAGGAGATAGTCACTATACAGTTTCATTTTCTACTCCTATTAGTCAATACTTTCAGTTTTTGTTTAGTGGTTTAGAAACTTCAACTTTAGTTTTTATTGAGCGATTTAATTGGTGGTTTCATATTATTGGAATTTTAGGATTTATGAATTATGTTCTTATTTCTAAACATTTGCATATTTTCTTTGCTTTCCCTAGCACTTACTTTGCAAACTTAAATCCTTTAGGGCAGTTTACTAATTTGGAGTCAGTTACTAATGAGGTGAAATTAATGATGGACCCTAATGCTGATCCTTATGCTACACCACCAACTGATGCTCCTGCACCAGAATCTTTTGGAGCAAAAGATGCTACGGATTTGAATTGGGTACAATTACTAAACGCTTATAGTTGTACAGAGTGTGGAAGGTGTACAGATAATTGTCCCGCCAATCATACAGGGAAATTACTTTCTCCAAGAAAGGTTATGATGGATACCAGAGATAGAATTACTGAGATATCAGATAATAAAAGAAAAGGAGAGGAGGACGCTAAAGCTTTATTGGGCGACTATATCACTGCAGAGGAATTATGGGCGTGTACAAGTTGTAATGCCTGTACAGATGCTTGTCCTATTGAGTTAGATCCTTTATCCATTATTATGGATATGAGAAGATATTTAGTAATGGAGCAGTCGGCAGCACCAACTGAATTGAATATGATGTTTACAAATGTAGAAAACAATGGAGCTCCTTGGCAATTCTCGGCAGCAGATAGATTAAATTGGAAAGATGAATAAATTAGTAGAAAAAAAAGTTGATGGAGAGTTAATATCTCCTATATTACCAGATGATATTAAAAATTATCTGATTGATATTGATGGTACAATTTGTGATGA
>ENA-OSET01000754-OSET01000754.1-sediment-metagenome-genome-assembly--contig:-NODE-754-length-35375-cov-209.826137_pt1 | contig 35375 bp, 31 predicted proteins | sample MGYA00237882_ERZ534229 | MGnify/ENA primary metagenome ERZ534229 (study PRJEB26408, sample SAMN06266212) | sediment metagenome | isolation source: Hudson Canyon methane seep mesocosm | place... | reverse complement strand
TTTAAGGTTTGTTCCCGTTCATCGTTGCCACCGCCTAAGCCGGCACCCCGTTGACGACCGACCGCATCAATCTCATCAATAAAAATAATACACGGCGCATTCTTCTTCGCTTGCTCAAACATATCTCGGACTCGAGAGGCCCCGACACCCACAAACATTTCTACAAAATCAGAACCGGAAATTAAAAAGAAAGGCACCTTCGCTTCACCCGCAATCGCACGGGCTAACAAGGTCTTACCGGTTCCCGGTGGACCCACCATTAAAGCGCCGCGAGGAATCTTACCGCCTAATTTCTGATATTTCGGAGGATCGCGCAGAAAATCAACCATTTCGGCCACTTCTGCTTTTGCTTCCTCAACGCCGGCGACATCATCAAAAGTAACTTTGATCTGATCGGGCTCTAGGATTTTGGCTTTGCTTTTGCCAAATGACATGGCGCCACCGCGACCACCACCGCCGCCACCGCCACCTTGCATTTGACGCATAAAAAAGATCCAAACCGCAATCAACAGTAGCATTGGAAACCAAGAAATAAAGATTTGCATTAACATTGATTGCTCTTCTGGAGCTTGCGCCTCAATCTCAACGCCGTGCTCTAACAAGTCATCAATCATATGCGCATCATCGGGTGAAAAAGTACGAAACTTTTCCCCAGAGAGCATTTTGCCGACGATCTTATTTTCATCGATCGTCACCGATTCAACCTGCCCATAAGACACCGCCTCAATAAAACGTGAATAAGACATTGTTGAATCATTACGGTCTTTGGGGGCAAAACCATTAAATACCGACATTAATGCAACACCGATAACAACCCACAGTAAAATATTTTTTAACATAATTTATAACCTAACCGTCTTTAACCGTATTATTATTCATAAAAGAAAGACCTATTGTAACAAGTCACTGCAAATTTAGTATTAATTCGTTACTCAATCAACTGTGAAATACACTTTCACAGCGATATCAATTCAATACTCACTTTTTATTAACTAACCTTACCAACATATGGGCTAATTATTATTTTTAAAGCCTTTACCTACAATATAAACCTCTTTGCTTCTAGGTCTTGAAGCCTTAGGCTTACGAATCAATACTTTAGAGAATTGTGCACTGACCGATTTTTTATACGCATCAAAACCCTCTCCTTGAAAAACTTTAACCACAAAACAGCCATTAGAACTCAAAACGGTCTCGGCCATCTCCAAGGCTAATTCTGCCAAATAAATTGATTGCGGCTGATCTATCGCTTTATTACCTGTCAAATTAGGCGCCATATCTGACAAAACCACATGAACAGGAATGTTTTCAAGAACCCGAGACAATTCAGTCATTACCGCTTCTTCTCGAAAATCACCCTGAACACAATGCACGCCTTCAATCGCTTCAATGGGCAAAATATCTAGCCCAACAATACGTCCCTGCCCCTTCAATAATCGTTTAACATATTGCAACCACGCGCCAGGCGCTGCGCCAAGGTCAACAACATTCATACCCGGGCGGATCAAATCATCTTTTTTCTGAATTTCCTGTAGCTTAAACACTGCACGCGAACGAAAGCCTTGCACTTGAGCTTGCTTTACAAATTCATCGTTAAAGTGCTCTTGTAACCATTGGTTACTGCTCTTACTTCGTCCCATACCCTTTCGCTTTTAGTGTAAAATTACCTTTGGAAATTTAAAGGATACCCTCGTGAATACTATCGAAAAAAAGAAATTACGTGCTGATGCGCATCGACTAAAACCAGTTGTCACCGTAGGCCAAGCAGGATTAACTGAAGCTGTCATTGCAGAAACAGAAATCACTTTAAACGATCATGAATTGGTGAAAATCAAAATACGAACCAATGATCGTGAATTACGTAAACAACTCACTCAAACACTTTGCCAAAGAACGCGCTCAGAACTGATCCAGCAAATCGGTCAAATCTCGGTCATTTACCGAAAAAACCCAAATAATTAAATATATTTAATACTTAATATTTCGTATTCCTTATCCCCAACAGGCGCTTTAACCGTCGCCACATCCTCTACTTCTTTTCCAATTAATGCGCGGGCAATCGGTGATCCCACTGAAATACGCCCCGCTTTAATGTCCGCCTCATCTTCACCCACAATTTGATAGGTGACGGTTGCACCACTAGCAATATCTTCGATCTCTACTGTTGCCCCAAAAATAACTTTCCCGCCTGCATTCATTTGCGTCACATCAATAACTTGCGCATTAGATAACTTACCTTCAACCTCAGCAATGCGCCCTTCCGCAAAACTCTGCTGTTCTCGTGCCGCATGATATTCAGCATTTTCCTTTAAATCACCGTGCTCCCGCGCTTCAGCAATAGCGTTAATTATTCTGGGACGCACAACTGTTTTTAACTCAAACAACTCTGCGCGTAATTTTTCAGCACCAGAAACGGTTAACGGAACTTTATTCATAATTCAACTCTCATCATCTAAAAAAAACAGCCGCAACAAGACTTACCCTAACTGCTTATGTAACTCTTGCAAACTATTCACCGTAATACTCTCTAACTCACTCAACCCTAAACACATCGCACTCGCACCTGCCATGGTTGTAAAATAAGCCACGCCATGTTGTAAAGCAGCCCTTCGCATAGTAAATGAATCGGCGATTGCTTTAGCCCCTTCCGTGGTATTAATAATAAGTTGAATCTGGTCATTCTTGATCATATCTACGGTGTTCGGGCGCCCCTGATTAACCTTATGTACAACGGCACACTCGTAACCCCCTTCGGTAATAACAACAGCACTCCCCGCTGTTGCAATCAACTTATAGCCTTTAGATGTTAACATCCTAGCAATCTCAACGACATTTGCCTTATCCTGGTCTTTAACACTAATCAAAACCGTTCCAGATTGATTCAAGTGAACACCGGCAGCGCGTTGCGATTTTGCAAAAGCCTCCCCAAAGCTTTTTCCGACTCCCATGACTTCACCGGTGGACTTCATTTCTGGACCCAACAACGGATCGACACCGGGAAACTTAATAAAAGGAAAAACGGCCTCTTTAACTGAGAAATACTCAGGAACCACTTCTTGCGTAATCCCTTGATCTTTTAAAGAGCGCCCGGCCATACAGCGTGCTGCGATTTTAGCCAATGGATACGCTGTCGCTTTTGAAACGAAAGGAACCGTCCGAGACGCTCTCGGATTCACCTCAATAATAAAAACCTCTTCTCCCTGAACAGCAAACTGAATGTTCATTAAGCCGACCACATTTAATGCTCGAGCTAACTTTTCTGCTTGCTCACGCAATTCCGCCTGAATAGGTAAACTAATGCTATAAGGTGGTAACGAACAAGCAGAATCACCTGAATGCACTCCAGCTTGCTCAATATGCTCCATTAAGCCACCAATAAGCACCGTCTCGCCATCAAAAATAGCATCGACATCCATCTCCACCGCATTGCTCAAGAACCGATCCAATAATACCGGCGATTCATTAGAAACACTTACAGCCTCTTTCATATAGCGCTGTAAACCGTCTTCATTAAAAACAATCTCCATAGCTCGACCGCCTAAAACATAAGAAGGTCTAACAACTAAGGGGTACCCTAAATCACGCGCAGCGCCAATTGCTTCTTCGACTGATCGCGCCGTCTCATTGGGGGGCTGTTTAAGCCCTAACTGCTCTAATAAACGCTTAAATCGTTCTCTATCTTCAGCCAAATCAATTGACTCAGGCGAAGTTCCAATAATAGGCACGCCAGCAGCTTCTAATGCTCTCGCTAATTTTAAGGGGGTTTGCCCACCGTACTGCACAATAACGCCTTTAGGCTTCTCAACAGCAACGATCTCTAACACATCCTCAAGGACTAAAGACTCAAAATATAACCGATCAGAGGTGTCAAAATCAGTAGAAACAGTTTCTGGATTACAATTAATCATAATGGTTTCAAAACCATCTTCTTTTAACGCAAGGGCCGCATGCACACAGCAATAATCAAACTCAATCCCCTGCCCGATCCGGTTAGGACCACCCCCCAAGATAATAATTTTTTCTTTCTCGGTGGGTCGCGCCTCACACTCTTCCTCATACGTTGAATACAAATAGGCTGTATCAGAAGAGAACTCAGCCGCACATGAGTCAATCCTTTTAAATACCGGTCGAACTCCTAACTGATGACGCCGGTGAAACAACGCTGATTCTGAACATGCTAACAATTCAGCCAATCGTAAATCAGAAAAACCCTTTCGCTTCAAACGCCAAAGGTCATCATAATCCAAGGCAGATACGTCCTGGCCCTGCACCTGATTCTCAGTGGCAATGAGATCACTAATTTGCATTAAAAACCACGGATCGATCCGACTCACCGCATGAATCTTGTCTAATGACCAGCCAGCACGAAATGCATCGGCCACATACCAAAGCCGTTCAGGCCCAGGCTGGCTAATTTCATGCTGCAAGACCTCTTCTGTCTCAGGCAAACTCAAATCAACAATTTCATTCAACCCGGTCATTCCGGTTTCCAGTCCGCGTAAGGCTTTTTGCAAAGACTCCTGAAATGTTCGGCCAATAGCCATCACTTCGCCCACTGACTTCATTTGTGTCGTCAGCCGATCATTTGCCTGCGGGAATTTTTCAAATGTAAACCGAGGGACTTTAGTGACGACATAATCTATCGTCGGCTCAAATGAAGCCGGCGTTGCGCCACCGGTGATTTCATTTTTTAATTCATCTAAGGTATAGCCTATCGCTAATTTAGCCGCAACTTTAGCAATAGGAAAACCGGTCGCTTTTGAGGCTAATGCCGAAGAACGCGAGACCCGTGGATTCATCTCAATAACAACCAGACGCCCATCATCAGGGTTTATAGCCACCTGCACATTCGAACCACCGGTATCAACACCAATTTCACGCAAAACCGCTAACGAAACATTACGAAGAATCTGATACTCTTTATCCGTAAGCGTCTGAGCAGGCGCCACTGTGATCGAGTCACCCGTATGCACGCCCATTGGATCAAGGTTTTCTATTGAACAAACAATGATGCAGTTATCTAGACGATCTCGCACCACCTCCATTTCATATTCTTTCCAGCCTAAAACAGATTCCTCGATAAGCAACTCGTTTGTTGGAGATAAATCCAAACCACGCACACAAATATCAACAAACTCTTCTTTATTATAAGCAATCCCGCCACCGCTTCCACCCAGGGTAAAAGAAGGCCTTACCACAGCGGGATAACCTACTTCTGCTAGAATTTCTTGCGCCTGCTCTAACGTGGATGCGACTGCTGATTTAGGCACGTCAAAACCTATTTTGATCATCGCCTGCTTAAATAACTCTCGATCTTCCGCCTTCTCGATAGCCTCTTTATTGGCACCAATCATCTCAACATTAAATTCAGCCAAAACACCATTGCGCTCAAGATCTAACACACAATTTAGTGCTGTTTGCCCACCCATTGTTGGCAAAACAACATCAGGCCGTTCTTTTTCAATAATCTTAGCAACTGTTTGCCAATCAATAGGCTCAATATAAATCACATCCGCTGTCTGCGGATCGGTCATAATCGTTGCCGGATTTGAGTTAACCAAAATAACTCGATAACCTTCTTCGCGCAAAGCCTTACAGGCTTGCGTACCAGAATAATCAAACTCACACGCTTGGCCAATAACAATGGGGCCTGCGCCTAACAACAAAACGGATTTTATGTCGGTTCTTTTTGGCATGTTAAATAGTTTTAAATTACAAGCTGAAAAAAATTAATATCAAAAAAATAATGCGTTGGCTAATTCATATTAGCCATGAAACGATCGAAGAAACCTACAACATCATGAGGACCCGGGCTCGCCTCAGGGTGGCCCTGAAAACCAAAGGCAGGACAATCGGTACGCTCAATACCTTGCAGACTACCGTCAAACAATGAGTGATGCGTTGCCACTAAACAATCTGGCAATGTTGCTTCGTCCACGGCAAAACCATGATTCTGACTACTAATCATAACGCGCCCCGTCGCCTTTTCCTTAACAGGATGATTAGCACCGTGGTGGCCAAACTTCATCTTTTCAGTTTTTGCACCACTGGCCAACGCCAACAACTGATAGCCAAGACAGATCCCAAATACAGGTAGCTTCCGATCAAGAATCTCACGAATAGCGTTAATAGCATAATCACACGGCTCTGGATCGCCGGGTCCATTTGAAAGGAACACTCCATCCGGCCTCAAGGCCAATACCTCAGCAGCTGGTGTGGTCGCAGGAACGACTGTTAATCGACACCCTCGATCGACTAACAATCTGAGAATGTTGCGTTTAACACCAAAATCATAAGCAACCACATGCTTTTGACCCAAATTATTCTGTTTACGCCCTTGACCTAACTGCCAAACGCCTTCTGTCCATGCATACTTAGCATGAACCGACACTTCTTTCGCTAAATCCATGCCTTTTAACCCCGGGAATTGGGTAATGTGCTGTTCCGCAATTGAAGCGTCCACCGCTTCGCCGGCGATAATACAGCCTCGCTGCGCCCCTTTATCACGCAAAATACGCGTTAACTTACGGGTATCAATCTCGGCGATAGCAACGACTTTATGTTGCTCTAAATACTGCTCAAGACTCATTTCCGATCGCCAATTACTGGCTAATAGCGGCAAATCTCTTATCACCAAACCACTAGCAAAAACTTGCCCCGACTCATTATCTTCATCATTGGCACCCACGTTACCTATATGAGGGTAGGTTAGGGTAACCAATTGACGAGCATAAGAAGGGTCACTCAAAATCTCTTGATAGCCTGTTAATGAAGTATTAAACACTACTTCCCCAACAGTCGTACCCTCAACCCCGACAGAAACCCCTTCAAAACGAGTTCCATCCTCAAGAACTAATATTGCGTTTTTCTTCAAATCTGACCACCTCAAATGTACAAAACGGGAGGGGGTTACTTAAACCGACTCCCGTCATACACAACAATATTACTGAAAACCACTTAGTAGTGGCAATTTTACGAGATATTCATCGCTGGGTCTATCAGTTTAAAATAACACTTATAAACACTGCCAACAAACAACTGCCCAAACCCAGTCCTCGACGCGTTTAGAGCCCTAGCCTTTTAAGCCCAAAACATCTTGCATATCATATAATGTAGCCGGCTTATCCGCTAACCAAACTGCCGCACGCACAGCCCCCTTCGCAAATGTCATTCGACTGGTTGCCTTATGGGTAATTTCAATTCGCTCACCCTCATCGGCAAACATAACGGTATGTTCACCAACAATATCACCCGCTCTAATCGTTGAAAAACCAATGGTCTTCCGATCTCGCTCCTCGGTACGCCCTTCTCGTCCATAAATCGCATGCTGATGCAAATCTCTGTTCAACACTTCTGCTACCACCTCACCCATTCTGAGTGCTGTCCCCGATGGGGCATCGAGCTTATACCTGTGATGTGCCTCAATAATTTCAACGTCAACATCATCGCCTAGAACTTGTGCCGCCATCGCTAATAACTTCAATGACAAATTAACGCCAACGCTCATATTAGGGGCAAAAACAACTGGAATGTGCTCAGCAGCTTGGGCGATAACCGCCTTTTGAGCCTCATTAAAGCCCGTTGTTCCAATGACAATAGCTTTACCGGCCTGCTGACACATCGCCAAATATTCCATCGTCACTTCAGGCAACGTGAAATCAATCACCACGTCAACATCCGCTAAAACAGCGGACAAATTGTCGGTCACGATGACATCGTTTTTTGCCAATCCAGCCATAACCCCAGAATCTTGCCCTTGACTGATACTTGAGGCTCTAGAGATAGCACCCGTTAGCGCAGTACCTTCATGCAATTGCGTTGCAGCAATCAAGCACTGCCCCATTCGTCCCGATGCGCCGACAACCGCTATTCGCCTCATAAACTTATCCTGTCAATTTATCAAAAAACTGCTTTACGCCATCTGTCCAACCATGTTCTTGAGGGCTGTGTTTTTGGCCTCCAGTAGCTAAGGCCTCATCTAATTCCTTAACAATAGCTTTTTGCTCCCGCGTCAATCGAACCGGTGTTTCAATAACTATCTGACACAACAAGTCTCCTGTAGAGCCACCACGAACAGGCTTCACACCTTTACCTCGCAACCGAAATGATTTTCCGGTCTGAGATTCCGCAGGAATTTTTAATTTAACTTTACCTTTCAATGTCGGCACCGCAATTTGTCCGCCTAAACACGCGGTAGCAAAACTAACCGGCACCTCACAAAACAAATCAGCTCCGTCACGCTTAAAAATCGTATGCGGCTTCACATTCATTTCCACATACAAATCGCCCGCTGGGGCACCTTGTGCGCCCGCCTCACCTTCACCGGATAACCGAATACGATCCCCCGTGTCAACACCCGCAGGCACTTTAACAGAAAGTACTTTTGTCTCTTTAACTCGCCCTTGACCATGACACGTTCCACAAGCATCCTTAATCTGTTGCCCTGAACCTCGACAACTTGGACATGTTTGCTGCACAGAAAAGAACCCTTGCTGCATACGAACCTGACCCTGACCATGACACGTACCACAAGACACTGGTCTTGTTCCTTTACGCGCGCCAGACCCTTTACATTCACCACAAGCCGCTTTAACTGGAATCTTAATCTTCACTTCAGTTCCAGCGACGGCCTCTTCCAACGTTAATGACATATTGTAAGACAAGTCCGATCCGCGACTAGAGCCCCCTCGATGCCCACCACCGCCGAAAATATCACCAAAAACATCGCCAAAAACATCACTGAACCCTGCCTCACCACCAAAGCCGCCTGGGCCTCCACCCATTGAACCATCAACACCCGCATGACCAAACTGGTCATAAGCGGAACGTTTACTGGGGTCTGACAACACCTCATAAGCCTCTTTAACTTCTTTGAACTTTACCTCAGCGCTTGGATCACTGGTATTCCTGTCCGGATGATATTTCATTGCCTTCCGGCGATAACTTTTTTTAAGCTCACTATCACTAGCATTCTTAGCAACATTTAATAATTTGTAATAATCTTCTTTTGCCATAACGTAAAGAACCGCTGGCAAAACCAGCGGTTTTTCTATAAATAGTTAATAAATATGAACAACCTTAATGCACGACCAATAAGTGCCACTAACTACAACACACTTATTCTCAACACAGTAAAATTAGCCGTCTTTTTTCTCATCTTTAACTTCTTCAAACTCAGCATCAACAACATCTTCGGCTGATTCCGCGCCGGCTTCTGCACCCGACGGTCCTTCACCATCATCAGCGCCTTCTGCCTTCTGCGCATAGGCTCGTTCTGCTAATTTACCAGAAAGCTCTGTCAATGCTGCTGTTTTAGTTTCAATGGCTTCTTTATCATCGCCTTTAAGTGTTTCTTGCAAATCACTCACTGCCGCTTCTATCGCTGTTTTCTCATCGTCTTGAACTTGATCGGCTAATTCTTCAATCGATTTCTCAACCGCATTAATCATTGACTCAGCCTGATTTCTGGCTCCAACCAATTCCGTTATTTTACGATCTTCATCGGCATGAATCTCAGCATCTTTAAGCATACGATCAACATCTTCATCCGACAAACCACTGGATGCTTTAATAACAACTGACTGCTCTTTACCCGTTGCTTTATCTTTTGCCGAAACATTTAAAATGCCATTCGCATCAATATCAAAAACAACATCAATTTGCGGTGTTCCTCGAGGTGCTGGCGGAATATCAGCCAAGTCAAATCGCCCTAATGATTTATTGCCTGATGCGACTTCACGCTCACCTTGCAGAACATGGACTGTCACCGCTGTTTGATTGTTTTCCGCTGTTGAAAAGACTTGCGACGCATTCGTTGGAATGGTGGTGTTCTTATCAATCAGCTTAGTCATAACACCGCCCATGGTTTCAATACCCAACGACAATGGCGTTACATCTAACAACAAGACATCCTTAACGTCCCCACCTAAAACACCGGCTTGAACTGCAGCACCTAGTGCAACTGCTTCGTCAGGGTTAATATCCTTACGCGGCTCTTTACCAAAAAAGTTCTCAACCAATTCCTGAACTTTAGGCATTCTAGTTTGACCACCGACCAAAATAACATCACTGATATCTTTAGCAGATAACCCAGCATCTTTTAAGGCAATCTCACAAGGCTTTCTAGTCCGCTCAATCAAGTCTTCAACTAAAGATTCTAATTTTGCACGTGTTAATTTAACATTCAAATGCTTAGGACCCGTCGAATCTGCCGTAATATACGGTAAATTAATATCTGTTTGCTGACTGGATGATAGTTCTATTTTCGCTTTCTCCGCCGCTTCTTTAAGTCGCTGCAAAGCCATAGGATCATTGTGTAAATCCATTCCATTTTCTTTTTGGAATTCGTCTGACAAATAATCAATGATACGTAAATCAAAATCTTCACCACCTAAGAAGGTATCACCGTTAGTCGACAATACTTCAAACTGGTATTCACCTTCAACCTCAGCAATTTCAATCAACGAAACATCGAATGTTCCTCCACCCAGATCATAAACAGCAACCGTCATATCACCTTTAGGCTGGTCCAAACCGAAGGCCAAAGCAGCCGCTGTCGGCTCATTGATAATACGCTTAACATCCAACCCTGCAATTCGACCCGCATCTTTTGTTGCCTGACGCTGAGAATCATTAAAATACGCTGGAACCGTAACTACCGCCTCAGTCACTTCTTCACCTAAAAAAGCCTCAGCATCTTTCTTTAACTTCATTAAAACGCGTGCTGAAACCTCAGGAGCAGCAATTTTTTTACCGTTCCCTTCGACCCAAGCATCACCATTTTCAGCCTCAACAATCTTATAAGGCACCATAGCGATATCTTTTTGAACGACATCATCTTTAAATCGACGACCAATTAACCGCTTAATTGCAAATAAAGTATTGGTCGGATTAGTCACCGCCTGACGTTTTGCAGACTGTCCTACCAACACTTCATCATCACTAGAAAATGCCACCACAGACGGCGTCGTACGAGCCCCTTCACTGTTTTCTATAACACGAGGCTTGCCATTTTCCAAAACCGCCACACAAGAATTTGTGGTCCCAAGGTCAATACCTATAATCTTTGCCATTTATTTCTCCAAACTTAAATTAACTATTTCTGAACGACTTACCCTTGATATGAGGTCAATTTCCTCATTTACAATCAAGAATCGTCATTCTCTTCATTTTTTTCGACTTCAGCACTCGGGGCTTTGGCTACAATCACCATAGCAGGTCGTAAAATACGACCATTCAACAAATACCCTTTCTGAAACACCGTCACCACGGTATTCGGCTCAACATCAGTACTTTCCTGCATTGAAATCGCCTGATGCTGCTCTGGGTTAAACTTCTCCCCCACAGGATCAATGGTTTCAATATTAAACTTACTGAAAACTGACAAAAACTGCTTTAAAGTCAGTTCATTACCCTCGCTGATTTTAGCCATTTCCGGACTATCAGTCACCGCTTGCAACCCCAGCTCTAAACTGTCCACAACCGTCAACAATTCCTTAGCAAAACCCACTAATGCGAACTTATGCGCACTTTCTATATCTTTTTGACTGCGACGCTTAACATTTTCCATCTCAGCCTGAATCCGCAAGGCTTTATCCCAGTTACCCGCGGCTTCTTCTTTAGCTACAACCAACTGCTGCGTTAATTCTTCAACTGAAATCTGAGGCTCTTGCTCTACCTCATTCGCTTCTTTTTCTGCACCAGATTCTTCAACATTGGCTTCTAATTCAATATTTTCATCCTGCGAAACAATAGGCTCTTCACCTTCAGAAACATCCTGATCTCTATTCATTCTCTTACTAACTCCACTTTCTACGACCTATTCATTAAAAAAAAACCTATTCCGATCACTCGGGGAATAGGGTCATACCTACTATTAATGGTTTAAACTACTGGACTACGCTACTGGTCCTGACTTTAAGATGGGGACGAAGATTTCTGATTCAAGACCGAACCTAATAATTTTGCAGTAACATCTACAAAGGGGATCACTTTTTCATACGCCATGCGCGTTGGCCCAATAACACCCAGCACGCCAACAACCTCATCATTCACAGAATAAGACGACGTGACCAGGCTACACCTGTCAAAAACTTTATAACCAGACTCCTCGCCAATAAAAATCTGAACACCATCACTACTGAGACATTGGTCTAACAAATGGATGACGCTCCTTTTTTGACTAAAAGCATCAAACAACCCCTTTAAATTATTCATATCTGATAATTCAGAAAACCCCATTAAATTCGTTTCCCCAGAAATAATGCAATCTTCTTTAGCATGTTCTTTATGAATAGCCTCTTTTGCCATAGCAACGACATCCTGAAGCGCCAAATTAATTTGCTCATGGTCATTATCAAGCCCTTTAATCAAGGCTTCACGCACAACCGATAATGGCCGACCTTCAAAAACCGAATTCAAATAATTAGCTACTTGCTGCAATTCTGTACTTTCAAATTCACGCGAGGTATGAATAATCTGATTATGAACTTCTTGTTGATTAGTCACATAAATAACCAACACCCGGCGATCAGACAACGCCAAAAACTCTATATGTGAAAAAATGACACTATCCTGCCGAGGCAGCATCACCACACCCGCCATTTTGGTAAAGTTAGATAACAATTTAGACGCATCACCTACAATGTCAGTAACATTTTCAGGATTTAATCCAAAACCACTCCTAAACGCATTAACATCTTGATTTTTAATCGGTTTAACCGTCAACAACGAATCAACAAACAGGCGGTAACCCGTCACTGTGGGTACACGTCCCGCTGAAGTATGCGGCGAATGAATAAGACCTAAGTCTTCTAAATCAGCCATAACATTGCGTATAGTCGCAGGACTCAAGTCCAATGCTGTATCTTTCGACAGCACCCTCGACCCGACAGGTTGCCCATCACTAATGTACTTTTCCACTAGTGACTTCAATAATTGCAATGATCGATCATTTAAATCCGACAACCCGACGCTACCTCACCCCAAAAAAAATAGCACTCTACGGAAGAGAGTGCTAACTACTGTAAGAAGAATAAGCAGTAAGCCCTTCGATGTCAATCTTGTTTGCAGAAAAATAACGAATAAATACTCTATCAAACCCACAAGAGCCCCTTTGCAAATAAGCGGTTAATCTTAAATTTTCATTGGGTTGCTCAAATAATTTGTATAAACTAGGTACAAATTTTCTTTCGCTTATCGCCCACATGCTTTCTCAGTTTAAAAAAATAGGTGTTCTTGGTAAACCCAGCGACCCAAGCATCGCGGTCACATTAAACATTCTGTGCCAATTCCTTTGCGACAATGGCCACCAAATATTTATTGATAGTAATAGCGCTAAATTTGTTGATAGCTCTTTGGCCAACCCTTGTGAACTCAACAATTTAGCCAAGAATGTTGACTTATTAATTGCTGTGGGGGGAGACGGTACCTTTCTCACTGGTGCCAGAGCTATAGCACTACATAACATCCCACTCATCGGGGTGAATTTAGGTCGTCTCGGTTTCTTAGTGGACATATCGCCCGAAGAGTTAACGTCTAACCTTATCCCGATACTGAATGGTAACTTTATTAAGGAAGAACGCTACCTTTTACGCACTAAAATCATTCGCAATGGTGAAACCATCCATGAAGATACTGCTGTTAACGAAGTTGTCGTCCACCGCTGGGTAACCCCCAGTATGATTGAAATAATCACCAAAATTAATGGTGTTTATCTAAATTCCCAACGCTCAGACGGACTAGTAATCTCTACGCCAACAGGCTCAACGGCTTATGCACTGTCTGCAGGCGGGCCTATTCTCCACCCAGCACTAAACGCACTGGTCTTAGTCCCGCTCAATCCCCATACCTTAAGCAATCGCCCAATCGTTATCAATGATGACGCTGAAATTGAACTCAGCTTTTGCCAAACCAAGCAAATCAATGCGTTGGTCACCTGTGATAGCGTTGAGATTCCCGAAGTGCTTATCAGCGACACTATTCTTATCAAAAAAGAACCTAACCCTATAACCATTTTGCACCCTGAACAACATGAGTTTTTTCACATTCTCCGTGAAAAACTAGACTGGAGTGCAGGCTATCACAACTAGCTAAAACATCATGCTGCAAAACATCAAGATAATGGATCTAGCTGTTGTTGAGTCCCTGGATTTAAACCTTGACCACGGCATGTCTGTTCTTACCGGGGAAACCGGTGCCGGAAAATCAATCCTTCTCACCGCGCTCGGGTTAGCGCTCGGTGACCGAGCCGACTCTGATTACATTCGACCTGGTTGCAAACGTGCAGAAATTAATCTTGAATTTGATCTTACCGACGCGCTTATCGCCCAAAAGTGGCTTAAAGAAAATGATCTTGATGACGACCAGCACTGTTTGATAAGACGTATCATTAGCCATGAGGGTCCTTCAAAATCTTACATTAATAATCGCCCTGTAACTTTACAGTTATTACAACAACTCAGTAAAAACCTGGTTGAAATTCACGGCCAACACGCCCACCTAAAACTACTACAACCTGAAGAACAACGTAGTTTATTAGACGCTTTCGCCAATACCAGCACGCTGGTCAATGACATTGCCTCACTCCACCAACAATGGCAGACCACAAACGATAAAATAAACAACCAACTTAAAGATCAACAGCACTTCTTGGAACGCACCGAACTTTTGCAATTTCAGCTCCATGAATTACAACAACTTGATCTAGAGCACTTTGATTACGAAAAAATCAACACTGAACACGGTCGACTCGCTAATATTGAGCACATTTTATCGACTGGCCAAGAACAGCTGCATCACTTATTTGAAAACGAGCAGCAATCCGCCATCGCCATTATCAACCAGTCATTGAGCAAACTCTCTCCGCTTCTAGATATAACTCCTGAACTGGAAGGCATAACAACATTATTAACCGATGCCCAATTACAAGTTTCAGAAGCCTCGCAAAGCCTCAACCGTTTTCTTGAAGCCCAAGAAATTGACCCACAAAAACTACTCGACTTAGAAGAACAATTAGGCCTCATTCATACTCTCTGTCGAAAACACGCCATTAACCCTGAAGAAATACCACTCAAAGCTGAACAACTCAGCACAGAGCTCAATCTTTTAATTGAAAATGACAACCAAATTGAGCACCTAAAAACCGCCCTGAACGATCTTGAGTCACACTACCACCTACTGGCTGACAACCTGACCGAACAACGGCAAAAAGGCGCTATTGAACTACAGACCGTCATTACCTCAATCATCAAAAACCTAGGCATGGATCACGGTGAATTTATGATTGAATGCACACCATTACCCACCCATAGCCTCTCCGCGCACGGTAAAGAAAACATCACTTTTCTCGTTAGTGCAAACCCTGGACTCCCCGCCAAATCGATCACAAAAATAGCCTCGGGCGGTGAGTTATCACGCATCAGCCTGGCTATTCAAGTCGCCACCAGTCACGACAAAACAATTCCTACCATGATTTTTGATGAAGTCGACTCAGGAATTGGCGGCGGTGTTGCTGAAATTGTGGGTCAACGACTACGCCAACTGGGCGAAAAACGTCAAGTTATTTGCGTCACCCATCTACCTCAAGTCGCCTCACAATCACACCACCATTTGTTTGTGTCCAAAGAGCATAGCATTGATGTAACTGCCTCCAACATCACCGCACTCACAACAGCACAACGGATCGAGGAAATTGCTCGAATGCTAGGCGGCGTCACCATCACCGAACAAACCCTAGCGCATGCTGAAGAAATGCTACAAAGCAATTCCAAGTAAGTTTTTATAAGTACCATAAAGAACCAAACCCATTGATTATATTGACTTGATTTATATTGAGCGTATCATAGAGTACTAAAGAAGCCCTATAATTCCCAAGTAAAAGGTACATCAATAGGTACATCAAATGACCAACCTTACCGATTCCAAAATTAGATTACTCAAGCCAAAACCTAAGCAATACAGAGAACGCGTATCTAAAGGTCTATACATTTTTGTAAATCCAAAACCAAGCGGTACAAATGGCTGTTTAAAGTCTTGGTATGCTCGCTATACTTTTAGAGGAAAAAGAGAATGGCATAAAATATCGGACTACGACCTAATGCCACTCGAAAAAGCAAAAATACGTGTTGAACAAATAAACCTAGACATTAAGCGCGGCGACGACCCCCAAAAACCCAAGCGCATTGAAACAGTTGAATCTTATTCCAATGACTACTTACCAACACGCGAACGCAATACTGTTCCGCGCTCATTCATAAACATTAAAGGTGTGGTTAGCAACCACATCACCCCCGCTATCGGTCACATTAAACTTGCAGCATTGACCAAAAAAGACATCACTGATTTATTAAATAATATAGAGAGCAATGCTAGTAGAAAAATAGCCATAAGTTACCTAAAGAATATGCTCGACAAAGCTGAGGATGAAACGTCAATTCCATACAATGTTGCTCGAACCATTAAAACCATAGACTACTTCAAAAAGCCTATCCGCGATTATATGCTGACCTTGAAACAGCTGGGTGCATACATGAACGAAGTCAAAAAAATACCCAACCCACTTGCCAGATACGCTATTGAATTAATCGCCCTGAATGGCGCAAGAAAAAACGAGATTGTAGCCCTCAAGTGGGAGTACATTGATTTAGACAATCGAACTTACATTTTACCCAAAACCAAAAATGGCAACCGTCACACCGTTTACTTAGCTGACAGGTCGATAGAAATACTACGCGAGCTAAAGCAGCTCCACTCTAATTCAGAATATGTTTTTCCAAGCGACACAAGCACAACTGGACACATCAGCAAAAACACTCCGAACTATTACCATGATGCTATTAGAGAGAAGCTAAATATAGCTGAATTTCGCATACATGATTCACGCAGAAACTTTAGCACCCACACACAAGAAGAATTAGGAGCCGATTACCGCACGATGGAGATTAGTTTAGGTCATGCTCTTCGCGGTGTTGAAGCTCATTACAATAAATCAACACAAAGAGACGAGCGCATTCAAGTTTCAACAGGTTGGGCAAAGCTTTTGGGCAGTCTGAAATGAAAAAAATAAACCAGATAATCTTTTTCATAGCTACCGGCGATGATCTTGGTAGTATATGGTCCAGTATCAAATTTATAGATACAAAATGAGAGGTGAGTACTCCAATACTCACCTCTCTGGTATCGAGATACCGTCCTTGAAAGCGGACAGATTTATTATAGACACCTTATCGGTAAGGATACAACATGTATCAATTAATATATTACTAACTGGTAGGTACAATTTAGTAAATCAAGGTAACCCGATGCCATTTGATTAATCCTTAATATAAAGGAAATACAACATGGCAAGATCAGAACAACAAGCAGTAACAATTCGCGAGAAAGACCTACTTTCACGCTACTCTATTTCAAAATCAACCCTGTATCGCTTACGAGAATCTGATTATAACTTCCCCCACCCCAAGAAGCTGGGTAGCTGTACATTTTACAACGTAACCAAATGCGATAAATATTTCGGACTCACCGAAAAATAAAAAAGCCACCTAACCGCTAAAATTAGGTGACTTATTTTTTCTTACAAGATAATTATACCATTTCTTTAGCGGTTCTTTTATACAGGGAGAACCCAGTGAACAAAACAAAACAGTTTACAACAGTTTATGATGCGCTCGTACGTGTATCAGGAAAACCTAAATTAGGAAGATTCAAATGCCCAGCACATCAAGGAAAAGGATATAACTTAGCGATTAGAGACTCAACTAACAAAGTAGAACTTACTTGCTTCAGTCAAGGCTGCGAAACAAAATCAATTCTTAAAAGTATATCTTTAACGTTACGAGATATTTACTACAGGAACCATAGCCCTAGTAATGATTCACCCTACCAGAAAGGTTTGATGTCAGCGAGTAAAGTAGAAATCGCTATAAACATAATCTACGCTATTGCAATAATGCTGAAAAAAGACCCATGGAATGTTTCCGATGATGACCTGGAAAAGACTAAGAAAATCCATGAGCAACTACTCACTCATCTGAAACTGGGTGGTGAACTATGAATGATCTGGATGAGCTAAAAAATATGCTCTCACCTTGGGACTCACCTGTTGACGGCATTGAATTAGCTGACTCTATTTATAAGACTATCAGCAAGCACTTAGTGACTGAGCCGTATACAGTCGAAGCAATGACTCTGTGGACTATTTTGACCTATTGCTTTAATGCTTACAGATGTTTGCCAAAACTAGCGATAATCTCACCTGAGAAACGCTGCGGAAAGACAACCGCACTTGAAATAATCAAGGGTTTAGCACATAAAGAATTAACGGCATGCAATATGACCAGTGCAGTTTGTTACCGCTCAATAGAGCATTGGAAGCCAACATTGATCATTGATGAAGTTGATACATTCCTAAACGCTAACGAAGAATTAAGAGGTGTAATTAACTCAGGCCATACAAAGGGAACTGCTTTTGTATTGCGTTGTACAGGACAGACTCATGAGCCTAAAAAATTCTCAACATTCACCCCTATGTGTATGGCTGGAATCGGGGCAAAAAGCATACCTGAAACAATTCAAGACCGATCCATTATGGTTGAACTACGAAGAAAAACAGTAGATGAAATAGTCACTCGTTTACCAGTAGATTTCAAAGATGAGTGCCTTGACATTAGGCGCAAGGCTCTACGCTGGTGCAATGACAATTTTGAACATTTTAAGATTCATAATCCAAAAGACATACCCTCTATAGCAAATGACCGAATGGAAGATAATTGGATGCCGCTTTTAACGATAGCAGACTGTATCTCTGACGATTGGAGCTACAAGTCAAGACAATCCATGTTATCCCTCAACAAGCACCGTGACGATGATGACAGCGTATCGGTCGAGCTACTTAAAGATATCCGTACGATATGGCAATCAACAGATAAAGACAGAATATTTTCGGCAGAATTAGTAAATAAATTAATTAGCCTTGAAGATAGACCATGGTGCGAATGGAGGCATGGCAGTCCCATGACGGCTAATTCGTTAGCGCGACTGCTTAAAGACTACAAAATTAAATCCAAACATACTCGTATAGGCGATCTTTCTCCAAGAAAAGGCTACATTAGAAAAGATTTTGATGATGCTTTTCTTCGATACTTGAAACCTGAAACCTGAAACCTCTTAATTACAATCAAAACGATACACCGATACAATCCACGCACACCAAGTGATTATGATGGTTTTTTACGATACATTGTCAATGGATGTACCGTTTCATAAATCGCCACAGACCACATATACCAAGGGTTGTATCGTTGTATCGGATGACATATATGAATAGAGTTATTAATAAGCTAAATAGTAATGTAATTTACTTTCTAATACAAAATCGTTACCAACAAACTTAGAGATTAAATGACCACACCCATCAATAGACCAAGAACTGGTGGCCGAAAGAAAGGTACACCGAACAAGAAAACGCTCGAAGTCCAAGAGAAAATTAGCGCACTGGACTATGACCCGATAACTACAATGGTTAAGATTTCACAGCAAGCGATGGCTGATGAGAATTATGCCTTAGCCGGGCAGATGGCTAAAGAATTAGCGCAGTACGTTTATCCTAAGCGTAAGGCCATTGAGCATACCAACAAAGAAGATAGTGAGTTTCCCACTCAACTAATCATTAATTTCACAGATAACCCCAAGCCGATGCCCGGAAGTTCAGCCAGTCTTAGTAAGGACTAAAGTAGGAGAAAGTAGCGTCTTTCTTAAACCCAAAAGTCAGGCTGATAGCCAGAGTGTATCCCACCTAATATGGCAAGAAATAGAAAAGTAACCATCGCAATGCCTATCCAATTCGTTAAATCATCCCCATGATTCTCTGAACTCAAAGAGAAGAAACTAACGCTCTCAGAAAACACCTCCTTTCGCCAAGTAATAAAACATAACAATAATATAAAGACTGCAATACTCACTACATCAATAAACATTTGTTCAATACCTATCCGCTGATATATCGAATAAAGCCACCATCCAGTACTGGGGAAGTAAAAGGTTTTAATTAATTTAACTTTGAACTTACAACTCTCTTGATGATCTTGTTTTATTAGATGCATTAATTGTTTTGCTGCTTGCTCATCCCCCTTCAAAGCAGCTTTCCGTAACCACTTGATTGCTTCTTTATTTCCTTTGCCAGCTTTCATTTTCAAGTCATCAATATCATTCATAACCTACCGCCCCTGACACCTAATGATTAACCTTTGAAAATAGTATCATCCTGAAACGACATTGCAAGTCACTATGCCGCGCTCCAAAAAATACGCCTGCGTTTATTCCATAACTCAATTTTATGTGTATATAATCAAATTGTGGGATTTTCCACATATTGAAATGTGCATATGGAATTATGACAATGTCTATTACTTCAAACCACTCTTTGCCCCGTCCTAACTTCACTGACAACGAAGGAAGAAATCGCTATATCGGTGATAACTTAATACATGAGAATATTCACTCAATTTTGAATGTTGGAAGTGGTGGCAAGCGACACCTCTACAATTATCTTTCAGAAATCAAACCCCACACCGAAGTTTTTGATATAGATATGCAAGGCGAGTGCGATTTAAAGATTAATCTTGACCAAATTGACCGACTACCTTTCGGTGATGACAAGTTTGATACCGCTATATCACTTGACAATCTTGAGCATTTAGAAAGTTTTTATCTAATATTTGATGAACTGATTAGAGTAGCAGCCAAGGAAGTAATCATAAGTCTTCCCATTGGCCCCTCTGAAATACCCTCAACAGTGCTTCTTGGTAGGCGTTACATAAATCGCCCCCGAAATTTAACGGGCGCTTATTCAAAATTTTATGGACTCCCATTAGAAGCCCCTATTGACCGACATAGATGGTTTCTCTATTACGAGGATATCACTGAATTTATGGAGCATCATCTATCAAAAAATCCTGAACATTCCGTAGAAATAATTCACCCTAAAGTAGTTGGCATTAGAAAGCTTTTGAAGGCTTTTATGCCGCGTAGAATTTTTAACAATTTTTTTACTCCTTATCTCATGATTATCATCAAGAAAAAGTTAAATTAATTCATATTATCTTAATGTGAACAATAAAACCTCGCGCGAAGAAAAAACTATTGCGCCAAACAAATTATCAGCAGGTGATAAAAATGAATTACGCTAGAACCAGACAACATCGGGTAAGGCACGCACCATAACTGATCTAAATTCAGAATATTTCGGTCATCGTGCTATCGCACTTATCCAGAAATTGACGCAGAACCTTTCGCATTTGAACCGCTTCTTTACTGTAAAAACCATGTTGGATTTTTCAGGCCAATAGACTTTCCGCCGTGATACCGACACCTACCGTTCTTCATAGCGAAATGACCGCAAGGATGTCCCTGGCGCGTTTTTGCACCGCATCTTGGAATTTCCCCATGGGAAAGACCTCGCCAAATGCCCATTACCCGCCCCTACTGACGTTACCGACCACCGCCTGTCCGCCGTTTTCAACATTAACGTGCTGAACACTGATGGTCTGCTGACCACCGTTACGATGCCGCTGCAATGCTTCCATCTGCTTCGTGAAGACGCTCATGAGTTTGCTGACGCGGTTAACACCGTAATTAACACCATCCGCCGATTGGTCAGGTAACGCCGCTCTACGCGCCATTTCCATCGCCAGATGGTGGACCACAACCATCTGACTCGCCAACATCCCTCCAAGACCATCTTCTGGGGCAATTTCTTCCATTAGCCTGAGGAGTGATTCAGCCTTTTTCCGACAGTTTCTTTTAACCCGTTTAGAAATAGTTATTCAGTAAAAAAGAGATATTTATTAAGGCAACTGGTACATTATTTGGTACATCAACACACGACCAATAACATAACTAATTGATTTAATTAAATAATTACTTATATTATAGAATTCTGAAGAAATGCTCAAAGGTAATTCTGGATAAGCTTTTATCAGCCAGACCCCTCATTCATGAACTGCAATTAGCTTGGGATTACACTACTTGAATGGGTTCTTATTTTGGGTGAATCACAAGACAACTCTAACAAGCTGAGATATTTTATAAAATCCGTGAACCTTTTGAGAAAGTTGCGACGTCTATTATGTAGTAACACTAGATCCTGACTCATACACAAATGTCACGGTGTTATTTTAGTTATCTATAAAAAGGGAGGTTGAAATGACCCGCTATACGGTAAATAAGATGCAGATAAAACACAAAGACCCCCATATGATTGAGAAGTTTGTTGATGCTTTTAATAACCAAAAGATACGAGCATTTGCGAATCGCTCTTATTCGGGTGTCAACGACTTTGGTAATGACGGAGCAAGATTAGAAATAGATTTCAACACCACTCAAGTAGAAATAACCTTTATGACCTCCGGATACCCGCCGTTAAAAGTCTACGAGAACCTCCACGGGAATTTTAATTTTGAAATCTATGCAGAATTCATAGAACCCAGCATGTCGTGTTTTGGCAAGTGGTCTTCCGCCAATGAACTACCTAACGAACAACATGACTGGTTACCTCAAACAGCTAAAGAAGCCGATGAACTCAGCGATACTTACCCACTGATTCATCACTTCCTTCGTGAGTGTGCTATTGAGTGCTAGTATTTCCTTAATCACTCACTCCCTGTGTCCATGCTAAACCGGGTATGGTGATTTCATCGCACAGCGCTTGCCACAGCCGATTCCAACTGCAAAGCGCTCATGTTCCCATGATTTGTCACTCTTCGATATCGCAAGACAGATACCGTACTAGGTTATTGATTGGCGCTCTCTGTTTAGTAGAGAGCGCCTTGACTGCGACAAATAACTATTACTGTTCTTTTTTCGAACGTCATCATTTACCCGGTAACGTTAAATACACTAAATGTGCCTCTTAAATAAGGTAATCAATAGGCCAAAAAGCTTTGACAACGTACACTATAGAACCAACAAGAAGATAAAATAGAGGAACCAAACAAATGTATAAAATAATATTGTTATTGCATACTCTATTCATGCTCTCGGGCTGCTCGTCTTCGGAAGAGCACGCAAAAGAAGCCGTTCTAAATAATCTTAAAGACCCGAGTAGTATTGTATTCGGAGAAATATGGGCTAAAACAACGAAAGGAAGCCGGTGTGTCATCGGAGAGATTAACGCGAAGAACTCTCGTGATGAATTTACAGGAACTAAATTATTCTTCTACAACACCCTATCAGAATTGGTCGTATTTCCAGAAGATGACAGCAAATTCATGGACAGCATGGTTAGCGAGGATATATATAAGAACTGCGAGGAATATGGCATCGAGTTAGAAACCTGTATATGCCAATATATGACTGAGAAAAGGTGGTGCAGTCAATGTTCAGAACAAAACAGAACGGCGTTAAGAAGCTTACAGAACAAAAAAAGGAAAATATCGCCATCCGACCTAGATGCTTATGTAAATGGTAGCGATAATTAGCCCAAAGCCTATATAATCTATGACAGGGAAGTAGTCAGCCCCTACCCCGACAGTTCCTTTTAACCTGTTAAAAATACTCATTCAGTAAAAAAGAGCTATTTATTCAGGAAAGGGGTACACCCACACACGCCTGGCCACATAACCAATTGATTTAATTAAATAACTATTGATTCTGTCGAATTATGAATAAATTCTACAGAACACTTACGAGTACGCTTTTTAAAGGAAACAGTTAAGACATGACAAAGATAATTGACTATAAAACATTATTAATGGCCGGAAGAACACAACCTGAAGCACAACGTTTTTTGTTTGTTTTTCTAGAAGCAACTTTACCTGAAAATCATAACGATGAAGATAAACAACATTTTGAATCCGGACATGGCGGTGAACTAACACCCCTTATGTGTGTCGACAAAGACCTAGAGGAATTGACTAATTTTACTGATTTAGTTACCGAGTCAGAACAAATAAATCAAGATTGGAGCATTGTTTTAGTTGCCTGCTTATCTGGGAAAAACGGCCTACCTACATCAACTGAATCGGTGGAGAAGGCGCTCAAAATGATGGTTCAAGCAACTCAAGACGGTAGCGCCTTTTCAAAGTTTTTAGCTTTTAATAGGCAAGGTGTTTTATTAAGCTTTTCATGATCGCACACTGATTAAAGACGGGCGAATCATTATGATGATTACACCCGTTTTCTAGCCCCCTGAATAGACATGAGTCAGCTTTAAACTATTAAACAGATCAACTAGGCTAATAAGAAGGGAGTGCTTCTATTCGAGGATTCATTTACCACACCTGAGCACTGAAACAATCCACTATAGCACCCCCTTTTTCAAAGAAAACTAGAGCGGCTCATTAGCCGTGTAGGTACAAAGATCTCTTAAAATACCGTCATTGAGCCCATAAATAAAGCCATGAACAGAAACGTTTACATTTCTGTTCCAAGCACCTTGAACTACTGTGGTATTACATACATTTCTTACTTGCTCTTGTACATTCAATTCACACAATTTATCAAAACGCTCATCAGCATTAAGCTGACTCAAGTGTTCTGAATTCAACCGCTGTACATCTTTAATATGACCCAACCAATTATCAATCATGCCATGATCACCCCCATCTAGGACAGCCTTAACACCCCCACAGCCATAATGACCGCAAACAATGATATGTTCTACTTGAAGAACCTCAACCGCATACTGTATGACCGAAAGACAGCTCATATCAGAATGCACCACAAGATTTGCGATATTACGGTGCACAAACACCTCACCCGGGGGTAAGTCGAGAACCTGAGTCGCTGGCACCCGGCTATCAGAACAACCAATCCAAAGGTACTTAGGTGTTTGCTGCTTCGCTAATTGACTAAAAAACGATGCGTTTTCTTCTACTTTATGCTTCGCCCATAATGCATTCCTATCTAAAAGACTTTCTAAACCCGACATGCCTTAACTCCTTAATCAAAAACCCAACTAACCGATAATATTACTGAAGCACCGCATCAAATTCAACACGATGTAGTAAAACCCCTGTTTCATTGACCAACTCAACGGACCAAGGCCCTACCGAATACGCTGTTAGCAGTTTACTGGTATAAGTTCGCCACCGATTGCCTCGAATAATTTTCTTCTTTTCAAAAATAACCTTACCTTTATGCTTCCAGACATGCGAGACACTTTGTCCTTTCATTCCGCTTAACTCCGTAAAAAAGAACACACCCACTGCGAATTCTTTATTGACCTGCACTGGCATTTCAACCTGCCCAAAAGGCTCTCTATCTGCCACACCTTGAGCTAATCGCGCCCGAATGACCCCCTGCGCCATAGCTTTATTGACCACCGTTTTCTTTTTGGGTTTAACCCCGTGAGCGGTTACATTGTAGCGAGGCGATTTAACTTTATTAGTTAATACCGGTTGCTCTACTTTTCGCGCAACCTCCTTAGAGCCAATCGATTGATGCGTTATAATTGGCTCTGCCTTTGGACCCTCAGTAGTCATCTCCAAAGCCGTATCAGAAGCCGAGAAAAACCCATAAAAAACAACAACCACAACAACTAGCAAACACGCGGCGAAAGCAATACGCCGATAATTCCACTCGGTTATCATTCGAGGTGAAGAACTTGCCTCAGTAATGGTGTTATTTTTGGCTACATTAACTCTAATCACTACCGGTTTTTTAGTGTCTGCCATACTTCCCTCAATGATGTGCAAATTTTATATTTGTACTACGCCAAAAAACGTGTACTCTTAATTAAAATGAATATTTATTAATGTATCATTTTAAAGTAAGAAATGGGTGGCTATATTAACTTTCATACCTAAAGGTTAGCATGACCAATTGGCTAAAAAAATTTCACTCCACTTCAGCGCTAAATGGGGGCAACGCCACCTATATTGAAACCCTTTACGAGCAATATCTAGATAACCCAGAAACTATCGCACAACCCTGGCAACAAGTCTTTGAAACTATCAAAGGTCGTCATCATACCGACACGGCCCACCGCCCCATTTTAGACTATTTCAACACCCTCAGCACACTGCCACCTAACCAAAGAACCCCGACACAGAAAACTAAACATAACACCGATAGCCACAAGCAAGCGAGCGTTGATAAATTAACACATTACTATAGAAAACACGGCCATAGAATTGCTGCTACGAACCCACTTCAGCCCCCACCTGATGCTGATGCTGGCTTTCATATCAACACTTATAATCTTGACCAACAGGATCTGTCCTGTTATTTCTCATCCGACCTTCTTGCCCATAAAAACCGGCTAACTTTAGCCACTATTCTAACGCAATTAAAAACGGTGTACTGTCAAAGTATTAGTACAGAATATTTGCATATTGTTGACCCTAAAATCTCATCTTGGGTCAAAACACACCTTGAACACAACACCCACCAACTTGACTCCGAAAGAAAGATAGCCCTGCTAAAAACATTAACGGCTGCTGAAGGTATTGAAAAATATTTACACCAAACTTACACCGGTCAAAAAAGATTTTCTCTCGAAGGCGGTGAAAGCTTAATTGCACTACTGGATGAACTCGTTCATCAATCAAGCAGCCAAAAAGTTAACCAAATTGTACTCGGCATGGCTCATCGTGGCCGCCTCAATGTACTCATCAATATTTTAGGAAAAAACCCAAGCCTCTTATTTGAAGAATTTGAGAATCTACCCAATCATTTAACGAGCAACAACGCCGGAGATGTTAAGTATCATCAAGGTTTTTCTTCAAATATTGCCACGCCGACTGGAGCCGTGCATTTAGCCTTAGCATTTAACCCGTCCCACTTAGAAATAATCAGCCCGGTTATCATGGGTTCTACCCGTGCCCGTCAAGACCGTTATAACAAAAATGAACGCACTCAGGTCTTACCGGTCGTGATTCACGGTGATGCCGCCTTTGCGGGACAAGGGATTGTTATGGAAACGTTGAATATGTCAGCCACACGGGCTTACACAACATGGGGCACCATTCACATTGTTATCAATAATCAAATCGGCTTTACCACCAGTCATCCACTGGATGCACGATCCACACTCTATTGCACCGATATTGCCAAAATCATCCAAGCACCTATTTTTCATGTGAATGCAGATGATCCCATTGCCGTCATTAAAGTCACTCAGCTGGCACTTGATTTTCGCATGCATTTTCAAAAAGATGTCATTATTGACCTCATCTGTTACCGCCGCCACGGCCATAATGAGGCGGACGAACCCGCCGTGACCCAACCCTTAATGTATCAAACTATTCGACAACACCCCACAACACTTAAACTATTTACCGAACAATTAATACAACAAAATATCATTAGCGCTAACCAAGCTACCCAAATAGCAAACGACTATGAAACAGCACTCAAAAACAACAAAGCCGTTTCAAAACCACGATTAAGTGATAGCACCTATAGATTCGCTAATCAATGGGATAAATATTTCGACAACCCTTGGGATACTGACTGCGAAACACAGGTTCCGCTAACCACACTTAAAAACTGTCACCAGCAACTATTAAAACTACCCCCTGCATTTAAAATTCATCCTGTTGTCAGCAGAATCATGACCCGCCAAAGTCAAATGATGACCGGAACTATTCCCATTGACTGGGGCTTTGCCGAGAATATGGCCTACGCAACCTTAGTACTGGAAAATGAAAACATTCGCTTGACTGGACAAGATGTTGGACGTGGCACCTTTGCACACCGTCACGCGATCCTACACGATCAAAATAATGGCAATAGCCATATTCCATTGCAACATATCAATAAGAATCAGGGTCGTTTTGAAATCTATGACTCTTTACTCTCAGAAGCCGGCGTTCTGGCATTTGAATATGGCTATAGCACAACCGCACCTAAGACACTGGTGATATGGGAAGCGCAATTTGGTGATTTTGCAAATGGCGCGCAAGTGGTTATTGATCAATTCATTACTTCTGGCGAAAGTAAATGGGGTCGTCTCAGCGGTCTTGTCATGTTAATGCCTCATGGCTTTGAAGGTCAGGGCGCTGAACATTCCTCCGCTCGATTGGAACGTTTTTTACAACTGTGCGCTGAAAAAAATATTCAAGTTTGCGTCCCCTCCACACCGGCACAAATCTTTCACTTGTTACGCCGCCAACAACGTCGCCTCGTTAGAAAGCCCTTGATCATTATGAGTCCTAAAAGCCTGCTCCGTCACAAACAAGCCACATCGACACTGAAAGAACTCACCGACGGTGCCTTCCTGCCGCTGATCGCTGACCCTTGCTCTAACCACTGCAGTCAAATTAAGACTCTTATCTTATGTGCTGGAAAAATTTATTATGATCTTTCCCGCGCTAAACAAGAAAATGAGTCACCTTCTCTACTTCTTATTCGTATTGAACAACTATACCCATTCCCCGCTGACGCTCTATCCGCACAACTCGAACAATACCCTAACTTAACTGAACTGATTTGGTGTCAAGAAGAGCCCCGCAACCAAGGCTCATGGAATCAAGTTAAACACCGCCTGAGAAAAATTGTTTCCGGAAGATTCCCGGTAAATTATGTCGGCCGCCCGCCCTCAGCCGCACCTGCCTCAGGAAATTACGCCAACCATAGCAAACAACAAGCTACCGTCATTAACAAAGCGCTTAACCGTGCTAAAACCCCTTAACACCGCTTATGACTATTGAAATAAAAGTTCCCAACTTACCCGAATCAATTGCTGATGCAACGCTGATTAATTGGCATAAAAAAATTGGCGAGCCTATTGCTAAAGGCGAGAATTTAATTGACCTAGAAACAGATAAAGTCGTTATGGAGGTTCCCGCACCCGAATCGGGTCACTTAACCCATCTACTCAAAGACAACGGAGCCACCGTCACCAGTGGCGAGGTACTGGCTACTTTCGAGGTCATAACGCCCCCAGCAGCTGTCACCCAAACCACAACCGAACGCCCAAAAGATTCTGATTTAAGTCCTGCAACTAGACGTATCATTCATGAAAAACAACTGGATGTTAGCCACATAAAAGGCTCGGGAAAGCACGGTCATATTACTAAGCAAGATATTCAAAACCACCTTTCACAAGACGACCATATTCCTAGCAAAAACACACCCGAGACAGAAGCATTACAAAACAGTAGCACCGTGCGCAGCGACGAAGAAACACGCCCTCAAAAACGCGTGGCTATGAGTAGGCTCCGCGCAAGAATATCAGAACGTTTATTACAAACACAGCAACAGTCAGCCTCGTTAACAACCTTTAACGAAATCAACATGGCTAGCGTCATCGCGATTCGCAACGAATACAAAACACCTTTTCATGCGCAATATGGGGTAAAACTAGGCTTTATGTCTTTTTTTATTAAAGCCGCTACAGAGGCATTAAAAGAATACCCCATCATTAATGCCAGTGTTGATAACAACGATATTATTTACCATGGATTTTATGATGTCGGCGTGGCTATCTCTTCGCCTAGAGGATTAATCGTTCCGGTATTACGTGATACTGATCAACTCAATTTCGCACAAATTGAAAAGGCAATCGCCACCTTCGCACAACAAGCTACCGACGGCTCTCTAGCTTATGACGATCTGATCGGTGGTACCTTTACCATTACCAATGGCGGAACCTTTGGCTCCCAGTTATCCACACCGCTACTTAACCCTCCTCAAAGTGCCATTTTAGGCATGCACGTGATCAAAGACAAAGCCGTTGTAGAACAAGGTGAAATTGTTATTCGTCCGATGATGAACCTCGCACTCACTTACAACCATTGTCTTGTTGATGGTCGTGATGCGGTATTGTTTTTAAAATCGATCATTAACAACTTAGAATCACCTGAAAAACTACTCCTTAATCTCTAGCCCACTAGGTGTCTGTACTTAACCCATCTACTCGTTTAAAACCTTGCGGTAAAAATAGCCCTCGCCGCGCCCGCGCACCGCTATAGTGTTCAATATCACTGCGCTTCAAACTCAAATGCCGCTTACCTGATAAAACCTTCACACTCTGCCCCTGTTCAACAGAGACAATACCCACACACAACAAGGCATCCGTCTTAGCTACTAGGTCCTGAGTTGGGATCTGTATTAACTTATTGCCTTTACCCCGGGCCAAGACAGGCACTTCAGCCACAGAAAAAATCAATAACCGGCCTTGCTGAGTCACCGCCACAACTTGATCAGTCTCATGATAGATACGAGTCGGTTTTAAGACACTAGCAGCCTCAGGCAATGTCAAGACCACCTTCCCTGCTTTATTCTTTGTTGCCAAATCTTTTAATTGCACTCTAAATCCATAGCCTGCACTGCTCGCTAATAAGTACCAGTCGTCAGGGTTGCCCGCTAACACCGTCGAAAATAATGAACCAACCGGTGGCTTTAACCGCCCTGTTAACGGTTCTCCCTGACTGCGCGCAGAGGGTAAATCATGTGTCGTAGTCATATAGCAACGACCCACTGAATCTAAAATATAAACCGGCTGTGTGGTTCGCCCTAAAGCGGTATGTAAACAACCATCTCCTGCTCGATAATTTAAGGTCTGTGGATCAATTTCATGCCCTTTAGCCGCTCGGATCCAGCCTTTCTGAGATAATACAATGGTCAACGGATCATTGGCTATCAACAAGGTTGTATCCAAAACTTGTGATGCTCCGCGCGTTATTACCGGAGAACGTCTGTCGTCGCCAAATTCTTCAGCATCCGCCTCAATTTCCTGTTTAATTAATTTCTTTAATAATCGGCTCGAGGCTAAGGTGCTTTCTAGACTGTCCCGCTCGGCTTGTAACGCTTCTTGCTCACCCTTAATCTTAATTTCTTCTAATTTGGCTAAATGACGCAATTTTAAATCTAAAATAGCCTCTGCCTGAATTTCAGATAAATTAAACCGAGCCATCAAAACCAGTTTAGGTTCATCTTCATAACGAATAATATTAATCACCTCATCAATATTAAGAAAGGCCACCAACAAACCATCGAGAACATGCAATCGAGCTAAAACCTTATCCAGACGTACTTGCAATCGTCGCCGTACTGTTGCCGTTCTAAAGACGAGCCATTCCGTTAAAATTTCTTTAATATCTTTAACTTGAGGACGGCCATTAAGCCCGATCATATTCAGGTTAACCCGATAAGTCTTTTCCAAATCAGTGGTTGCAAACAAATGCGACATCACCTCATCAACATCAACGCGTCTAGAACGCGGGACAATCAATAACCGCGTTGGCGTTTCATGATCAGATTCATCCCGGAGATCTTCAATCATGGGTAATTTCTTCGCTAACATCTGCGCCGCTATCTGTTCTAGTAGCTTTGCGCCTGATACCTGATGCGGCAAAGCCGTAACAATAATATGGCCGTCTTCAAGCTCATACTTAGCTCGCATTCTTATCGAACCATTACCGTGCACATAAAGCTTTCGAATATCTGCTTGCGGGGTAATAATTTCTGCTTCGGTCGGATAATCAGGACCTTTAATATAATCAAAAAGTGCTTCTAAGGGTGCTTCCGGATTATTTAACAAATAAATGCAAGCACTCGCTACTTCGCGCAGATTATGCGGTGGGATATCCGTAGTCATACCGACCGCAATCCCTGTTGTACCATTTAACAAAATATTAGGGAGTCGATTAGGTAACAACAAAGGTTCCTGTAATGTGCCATCAAAATTAGCAGTCCACTCAACAGTCCCTTGCCCCAATTCACTTAAGAGTGTTTTTGCATAGGCTGTTAGGCGCGACTCCGTGTAACGCATAGCCGCAAATGATTTAGGATCATCCGGTGAACCCCAATTACCCTGCCCATCAACCAAAGGATAACGGTATGAAAAAGACTGTGCCATCAAAACCATTGCTTCATAACAAGCCGTATCCCCATGCGGATGATATTTCCCTAAAACATCACCCACTGTGCGCGCTGACTTTTTGTGTTTAGCTAAGGCTGATAAACCCAATTCACTCATGGCGTAAATGATCCGACGCTGAACCGGTTTTAACCCATCTGCAATGTTGGGTAAGGCCCGGTCAAGAATGACATACATGGTGTAATCTAGATAAGCCTTCTCAGTAAATTCCTGAAGCGGTAAGCGCTCAAAGTTTTCTTGAATTTCCATTATTTCAAAACATCCAAAGTTAAAACAAAACCGCTATAAATCGGCCATATTACCTTTTTCCTCTAACCATTGCCGCCGGTCCTGAGAACGTTTTTTTGCTAATAACAAGTCCAGCATTTCTGTTGCCTCACCCTCTGCCTCAACCGTTAACTGAACCAACCGACGGGTATCAGGATTCATGGTTGTTTCCCGCAATTGCAATGGATTCATTTCACCCAGCCCTTTAAACCGCTGAACATTTATTTTGCCTTTTAATTTATCCATTTTTATACGATCCAAGACGCCCTGGCGCTCTGCATTATCTAGCGCATAAAAAACCACTTTACCCACATCAATTCGATATAAAGGCGGCATCGCTACAAAAATATGACCGGCGTTTATAACCGCCCTAAAATGTTGGTAAAATAAAGCACAGATCAAGGTAGCAATATGATTACCGTCAGAATCCGCATCGGCTAAAATACACACTTTTCCATACCGTAGATTAGACAAATCATCGGAGCCTGGGTCCACACCCAATGCCACAGCAATATCATGAACCTCCTGCGAAGCCATGACTTGCATTGAATCGACTTCCCACGTATTTAATATCTTTCCGCGTAACGGCATAATGGCTTGAAATTCACGGTCCCGTGCCTGCTTAGCTGACCCCCCCGCAGAATCCCCTTCCACCAAAAACAACTCCGTCCGCGTCAAATCCTGTGCTGAACAATCCGCTAATTTACCGGGCAATGCCGGGCCTGAGGTAATTTTCTTTCGTACTACTTTTTTACTGGATTTAAGTCGTTTTTGTGCACTGGCAATGATGATATCTGCAATCTGCTCACCAATACTGGGGTGTTGATTCAACCAAAGGCTAAAGGTATCCTTGGCAACACCGGAAATAAAAACCACACACTCTCTCGAGCTCAATCGTTCCTTGGTTTGACCTGAAAATTGAGGGTCTTCTAACTTCACCGACAAGATAAAATGACATCGGTCCCAAACATCTTCCGGTGCTATTTTTACGCCCCGAGGCAATAACGAACGAAAATCACAAAACTCCCGAATCGCTTCGGTTAGACCCGCACGAAGGCCATTCACATGGGTTCCGCCTAGAGGTGTCGGCACTAAATTAACATAACTCTCCGCCGTTCCTTCTGAACGACTCTCGTTTAACCACGTAACCGCCCATTCAACCGCTTCATGCTCGCCCACTTGTACTTGCATAAATGGCGGCTCAGGAATACATTCGGAATCGCCTATTTGCTCTAACAAATATTCTTTTAACCCATCCTGATAACACCACTGCCACTGTTCCTGAGACCCTTCAACTGTCAGTGTAATTTGTAAACCAGGACAAAGAACCGCTTTAGCCTGTAAGACATGCCTTAATTTAATAATGGAAATATTACAGCTATCAAAATAACGCCCATCCGGCCAAAACCGAACCACACTGCCGGTATTATTACGTCCTATGGTACCTATCTGAGCTAGCTCGGTTTGTTTCTCTCCATGAGCAAAACTCATTTTATAAACGCCACCGTCGCGCTTAGTTTCAACCTCTAACCGCAAAGACAAAGCATTAACCACCGATACACCAACACCGTGTAAGCCGCCGGAAAACTGATAATTTTTATTAGAGAACTTTCCACCGGCATGTAACCGTGTCAGAATTAATTCGACCCCTGAAATACCGTGCTCAGGGTGCATATCAACAGGCATACCACGACCATTATCCGTGACTTCTACGCCGCCATCAGTCCCTATATGAACAGTAATAACGCTAGCAAACCCAGCGAGCGCCTCATCAACACTGTTATCAACCACCTCTTGAACTAAATGATTTGGTCGCGTCGTATCGGTATACATTCCCGGCCGTTTACGAACCGGATCAAGGCCACTGAGCACCTCAATTGCAGCTGAATTATATGTATCACTCATCTGTATATTGTCTTTCTTCCTTAATTTTTAAGATATAATGACCGCTTTCGCTACGATTTGGCTATCGTAACATTAAAATAATTCAATAAATTAAATATGGCCCGAAAAAACATCACCCAATTTGAGGAAACATTGGGCGCATTGGAAGTACTGGTTGAACAACTGGAGAAAGGTGATTTATCGCTTGAAGAATCACTAAAATCTTTTGAACAAGGCGTTAAACTGACCCGCGCGTGCCAAACTGCATTACAAGACGCCGAGCAAAAAGTACAAATACTGCTGGATAAAAACGGCACTGAGCAATTAGAAAAATTTGACGATGAATAACAATCCTTTAAAAGACTATATCAAACTATGTCAGTCTCGTACTGAGAATGCCTTAGAACACCGATTACCTTCGGCAGATATTCTGCCTAAAAAACTGCATGAAGCGATGCGCTATACCGTTCTCAATGGCGGCAAACGTATGCGTCCGTTATTAACTTATTGTGCAGGGCAAGTGCTTAATATCCCTCCTGAGGCCCTAGACGGTCCTGCTTGTGCGGTTGAGTTTATTCACGTTTATTCCTTAATTCATGACGATTTACCGGCCATGGATGATGATGATCTACGTCGCGGCAAACCCACTTGCCATGTTGCCTACGATGAAGCCACAGCCATTTTAACCGGTGATGCTCTTCAGGCGCTTGCTTTCCAAATTCTGGCTCATGATCCCAGTATCACAACGCCAGCGGACCATCGTCTAAAAATGATTACCGCCCTAGCCAAAGCTAGTGGCTCACAAGGCATGGTTGGCGGTCAAGCTATTGACCTTGAATCGGTGGGCAAGACAATCTCACTCCCTGAATTAGAGAATATGCACATCCATAAAACAGGCGCCTTAATTCGAGCCAGTATACAATTGGCCACATTGGCTAAACCGAATATTGATCCTGATATCATCAAAAACCTAGACCACTATGCCAAATGCATCGGTCTGTCCTTTCAAGTCAAAGATGATATTCTTGATGAAGAAAGTGATACGGAGACGCTCGGTAAAACACAAGGCAAAGACCAATTCAATGATAAGCCCACCTATCCAGCCTTATTAGGTCTCAAGGGTGCCAAACAAAAAGCCCAAGAATTACACCAGCAAGCACTAGACAGTTTAACTATTTTTGGTTCTGAAGCAGACTTACTGCGGGCATTATCGCTCTATATCATTGAGCGCACCCACTAAGTCTTATGCTCAGAAAATTACCCGTTATTCAACGAACCTATAACCTGTAAAATAACCATGAATCCTCAAGGCAGCTACCCCTTACTGAGTCAGATAGAGAAACCGGAAGACTTGCGTGCTCTCTCAGAAGAGCAACTTAAACCCTTAGCTAAGGAATTACGT
>ENA-OSET01000753-OSET01000753.1-sediment-metagenome-genome-assembly--contig:-NODE-753-length-35381-cov-7.332908_pt1 | contig 35381 bp, 28 predicted proteins | sample MGYA00237882_ERZ534229 | MGnify/ENA primary metagenome ERZ534229 (study PRJEB26408, sample SAMN06266212) | sediment metagenome | isolation source: Hudson Canyon methane seep mesocosm | place: USA:Hudson... | reverse complement strand
ACCGGTATAGAAGATAAGCAGGAGAGCACAATGCCTCAAATCATCAATACCAATATTGCGTCTATAAACGCACAGCGGAACCTGAATAGTTCTCAGGGCGACTACAATACAGCGCTTGAACGTTTATCTTCTGGTTTACGTATCAATAGTGCAAAGGACGATGCGGCCGGCTTGGCAATATCTACCCGATTTACCTCCCAGACCAGAGGTTTGGAAGTCGCCATACGTAATGCAGGGGATGGTGTTTCATTATCCCAAACTGCGGAAGGCGCACTTGGCGCCATGACAGATAATTTGTTGCGTATTCGAGATCTATCGCTCCAATCTGCCAATGCAACAAATAGTGATATCGATCGGCAGGCACTCAACACAGAAGTCCAACAGCTAAAAGATGAAATTCAACGTATCGCTGAGCAAACAAACTTTAACGGCACAAAATTGCTGGACGGTACTTTCACAGACGTTACCTTCCAGATTGGGGCTAATGAAGGTGAAAGCCTTACCTTCGGGATCGCTCAAGCAACAACAGATGTTTTGGGGACCGCCCAAACTGACGGTATCAGCTCAAACTCTGAAGCCATACAAACACTTACCGGTACCGCTCACGCTCTTGCAGCGGGCGACCTGGTTATCAACGGCATAGCTGTACCTGCCTCAACAGGCGTAGATGACAGCTTCTCAAATGTTGACAATGAAAAAAGTGCAATTTCTAAGGCAGCCGCCATTAACAAGGTATCCGATCAAACAGGCATTGATGCCATTGTTAATGAAACCTCTGTTGGCGGCACACCCGGCTTTGCCAATGGTACCAATGCAGGCAACATTGAAGTCAATGGGATATCCATTAACCTGTCTACAAACGCCACACTATCAGAAACAGTTAACCTTGATAACGTTGCCTCAGCGATTAATGAAAAATCTGGTCAGACTGGTGTAGTAGCTACATTTAATGGTAACCCTGACACAGGCATTTCACTTACAGCAGCTGACGGAAGAAATATTTCCATTACAGGTGATGGCACCGTAAACTCAAGCGTTTATGGTCTACCGCCTAGTTTTGGCACCGGTAGTCCAACCACTGCCGCAAACTCGAACACTTATATAGGTTCCTATACTCTAGTTTCTTCTGCAGGAAAAGAGATGTCTCTGGATACTAACGCTAACATTGGTAATGCTGGACTCCAGATCGGCACATATAGTGGAAATAATAGTGGCACAATCAGCGAGAACCAGCCAGCGTCTCCGATTGCAACCGGCGACCTGGTAATAAATGGTGTTCCTATTGGACCAAGCTTAAGCTCTTTTGATACCGCATCAAGTGTTGGTAAAGACTATAGTGCGATATCAAAAGCTGTTGCTATTAATGAGGTTTCTGATCAAACAGGGGTTACCGCTGAAGTAAACACAACGTTTGTTAGTGGGGTTACTCAAACTAACCCATTAAACGCCGGCTCCTCGACATTTACACTTAATGGAACATCAGTAAGTGTGTCTTGGACTGCAACAGATACAGCAGCTGATCGCCAAAGACTTACAATTGATGCAATTAACAACAAAGCCGGTCAATCAGGTATCGAAGCAGAAGCCTTTGGAGACACTGTCAGGCTCAAATCTGAGGATGGAAGGAACATAGAAATCGATTCTACCGGTACCCCTGATCCTACAACCGATATAGGCCTACCAGCCGACGCGATATACACAAGTTCTGTGACTCTAATTTCCGCAGGAAAGATTGAGCTTTCTACTCTAACCGGTGATATTGCTACAAACTCTGGGTTTGAGGTAGGTTCTTTTGGCTCTGCCGAAGATGGGCAACTAATTCAAGATATCGACATATCAACCGTTGACGGAGCCATAGCCGCTCTCAACGCTGTTGACAATGCACTGGACCAAATCAACTTTACACGAGCTGATCTGGGTGCCATTCAAAACCGTTTTGAATCAACGATCGACAGCCAAGCCATCACCGCAGAAAATCTGGAAACAGCAAACTCACGAATAAGAGATGCCGATTTCGCTGCAGAAACCGCTCAGTTATCTCGCTCACAAGTACTTCAGTCTGCAGGTTTGTCCGTTCTGTCTCAGGCAAATGCACAGCCACAACAAGTTTTGCAACTGCTACAGGGTTAAAAACCGCCACTCTGGTCAAGCGCTATTATTTGATAGCGCTTTTTTTGTTATAGAGCTCTCCAGTTAGCCTTTAAAAGTAGTATTTTATTAAAGAAGTCATTTATCTTAATGAAATAACACAGTATCAATGCTAGCCTGAAAGCTCGTCATAATAAATAAACACTCTCTCCGGTAGCATAAAATGTCAAATGAAATTAAACCTTTACCTTTTAGCCTCTTTGATATTGAACGCACCATTGCTCAAAGAGACTACAGTAAATTTGAAGAAAATATAATTGAGCTATTGAGCTATATTGATAATAGATATGAAATAGATTCAACGATCAAAACTGATGAAGACGGCAAAACAGTCTGTTCACATCAAGGGTTAGTGCCGTTTACAAATCAGTTACCTTTTAACGAAAAAGTTGATTTATACAGCCGACTAGCTGCCGCTATTACGACCTATTTATCAGACAGTAAATATGTACCAAAAGATGAAGTTCTTGTTCGATTTGTTATTTACAAAACGCACATTGCGAACATTTTTTACCTAAGTTGTTACGGCAATACAGATCATATTTTGTTTAATAGAGGATTGTTAGATACCAACCTTTCATTAAACCTAAAAACTGATCAAGACATTAAATTTCTTTACGCATGCTTATCGTTAAATAGCCATATTAAATTCAATGTTGAGCTGTTGGTAAATGCAATCCCACTCTGGGGAATGTACTGGTATCTAGGGTTGTTGTATGGTCAACAACATTCATTCAACCATATAATCGAATCGAATTTAAATACAATTGTTGATTCTCACCCATTAATTCGAAACATGGTGTTTGACGCAACAGCGGTAGAATTATCTGTTGCACCCTGGATGTTATGCTCTTACCATGATCGAGATAATCGACATGAAATTAAAAAATCTATTAATGTAGCGATACAAAAATGGATTAATGGCAAACAACTACCACCTGGGGCGCTAAAAAAAGTTTCAAGGTATATAGATAAAACTACAAACATAAAAAAGATTGTGGTGTTATCAGAACAGTACACATCTATACACGCCATGTATCGATGCTATCACCCAGAACTAAAAATATTGAAGGAAAATTATCACGTCACTTTGATATCAGCACCTCAAAATTACGACGAGCTATCAAAAAAAGATTTTCATGAAGTCATTGATGTTGAAGATAATGTAGACAGCATAACGACTGTAGTAAGCAAAATCGCAAATTTAGAGCCAGACTTGATCTTCTTTCCATCCTTAGGAATGGCAAAATGGACTATACCCTGTGCAAATATGCGATTAGCTAAATACCAAATGATGTGCTACGGGCATCCAGCCTCTGCATTTTCACAATATATTGATTACAGTTACTGCTCTGAACCTCGTCCAGAGTGGAACTTCCAGCAGTTTTGCATGGAAAAAATTGTACCAGTGTATCAAGGTAGAGATTTTATTTGGGAACCTCACCCCGATTATAAAGAAGGAATAGACCAAAAGCCTCACGATGGCATTGTTCGTATAGCAGTCAATAGCTCACTACCGAAGATTAGTTTACGATTTATCAATCTATGTAAATTACTGCTTGCACATTCCTCCACCCCGCTAGAGTTCAATTTCTTCTTAACTAGCCACAACACACCATTCGAGAAATCTGTTTTTGCGCGCCTGGGCTCAGCTGTAAAAGTATACCCAGCAGCGGACTATTTAACCTATATGAAAAATTTATCTAGATGCGACCTAGCGATTGGCACATTCCCTTTCGGAGGATCGAACACAAATACCGATGTTGCGTTGTTGGGTATCCCTAAAATTTTCTATAGTGAAGAATGCGGTATCGCCTCATACTCAGATCAAACAGCACTTGAAAAGTTAGATCTACCAGAAATATTAACGCCTAAATCAGAAGCCGAATTACTGGCAAACTTGATATACCTAATTCACAATGAACCACTACGTAAAGAACTATCTACAAATATCAAAAACGCCAAGCCTTACGACTTATTCTACCCACAGAAGAGTAATGCTAGCGCTGAATCCAGCTGTAGACTAGTTAATGTCATTCAGTGGATTGAGCAGCATGAAGAGGAAAAGCCCGTAAGCGGCACAAACATAACTATCGAACAGAAGTTTGTTCAAATTGAAAAATAGAAAATACTTATCACTTGACTAAGTATATGGATATTTATTACTCAGACGGCACTTATTCAACAGCTATATTTGTCGTTTGATGTTTTATTTTTTTATTAATCAACTCTGATAACCCTCCTACCGTTCGAAAGGCTTCAGATACCATATCCTCATCGCGCATCTCTATCTCAAACTTGTCTTCCAGCTGTAAAATAAATTTCATGACACCTAATGAATCAATATGTCCCGACTCCATAAATCGGTAGTCATTAATATCAACGTTCTTTGGAATTGCTTGTTTTCTCTCTAAAAGAGAAACGATATAGCTTGTTATTGTATTGTTCATAAAGTTCCTTCGACATATATAAAACGCTGATACTCACTATCAGAGTGAAACCCAACGATGCTCATTTGCCGATTTAGCTATTGCCTCGAAAAGTTGTAAGCCTTCAATAGCGTGAGCCACACCAAATACCTCGCTAGAAGTATAGACCCCGCTTTTTTGATATTCAGCATAACAATCGGCAATATCACAATACAAATTTGCAAATGCTTCTATAAACCCTGCTGGGTGCCCTGCCTTAAATCGATTATAACGCTGCAAGCAAGCCTCTTCGACCGTTGATGCCCGGTCGACAATCTCCCGTCGTCCATTAACATTACTCAGCAGTAACTCTTCTGGCTGCACTTGAAGCCACTCAGCACTACCCTGATCACCATATACCCTTACTTTTAATCCATTCCGATGCCCTAATGCCACCTTGCTAAACCACATTTGGCAGCGAACGCCTCCTGTGTAACGCACCATGCACGTAACATTATCAACAAGCCCCTTAAACCAGCCAAAGCTAGACTGATCTGCCACCACATCTACAGGGAGCTCTTGTATTAAGTAATGAACAATATGGTGAAGATGAATACCCAAATCTAACGATATAGTTGGGACAGTACCATCTTCTAATCTCCACCTCTGAGGTTGGGGCTTTTTACCACTGGAATCTAAACGAATAAACCCTTCTTGAGGCATTTCTATTTGAATTTGCTGAATACCGCCTAATTTCCCAGACTTAATTAAATGTCTTAGCTCACGTAACATGGGGTAACCCGAATAATTTAAGGTTACAGCAAGGAAACCGTTATTTTTCTTAACTGTATCTGAAATTAATTCCGCGTCTTTACTAGAGGTAGATAGTGCCTTTTCACAAATAACTGCATAACCAGCGTTTAATGCTTCAATAACAATCGCTGTATGAGATGGTGTAGGTGTAAGCACAACAATAGCATCCAGCTTACCTTTTTCTTTTTCTATCAGGTCTTGGTATGTAGCATAAGTGCGGTCCTCAGTTAGACCCCACTCATCAGCTGTTTGATCGTTAACTAACGACGCCTGACTAAAACAACCGGCCTCTAATTTCCAACGCCCATCCATTTGACTGGCTATTTGATGGGTATGACCAACAGCAGAATCTATAGCGCCACCAATAAAACCTAATGAATAGCACTTTTTCGAGGCTAGGTTACTCATTACAATCCTGCATCTGTTTGGTCAGAAAGCTGCTGAATAAGCACTTTTTTCATTACTTTACCCATTGTATTTTTCGGTATCGAAGTGCTAAAAGTATAATGTCTAGGCTGCTGATAATCAGCCAACTCTTTAGCACAAAGCCTCTGTAGCTCTCTCACTGAAATATTCACTCCTGTTTTAGCTACCACTACTGCTGTTAATTTTTCACCAAGCGAATCATCCAAAAGAGGAATTACAGCACATTCGACAATATTTGGATGGGTGTTAAGAGCATCTTCTATATCCTTAGGGTATATATTAATACCTCCGGTAATGATGATATCCTTTTTCCTACCTAGAAAGGTTAGAAAGCCATTGTCATCTAGCCTTCCAACATCGCCAGTACAAAAATAGTCACCCCACATCGCCGCTTCGGTTTTTTCTGCTTTGTTGTAATACCCAGAGAACAGCATCGGCGTTTTACAGATTATTTCACCCGCCTCACCCACTTTTGCTAGCACTCGATCATCATTAAGTATTTGAACATCAACATTGGGTGCCGCAGTGCCTACTGAAGCTACCTGAGTAAACTGATGATCAAGGTTTGTCGCAATGGAAATTTCTGATGCGCCATAGCATTCATGAAACCCACAAGTAAGAAGTTGTTTCATTTCCTCCCTCACAGCGTCAGGAAGCCGCTCAGAAGAAGACACCAAGCAACGTAGTGAGTCAAGAGGAAGTCGGCTGACTTTAAGTTCTGAGAGAATTTGTTTCAATTGAGATGACACAACAATTGAGAAACTAACATCATGTTCAACAACTTCATCTATCCACTTTTTGGCTGTATAGCTCCCCATAACAACACACGAACCTCCACTTATTAGTGGAATTAAAACCAACCTCTCAGCCAGCGAGTGGTACATTGGTGTTGCAACCAATACAATGTCTTTACTTGTAACGCCGTATAATTGAATAGCGGCTTTTGCTCGTTTTTCTTTAGTAGACTGCGATAAAACAATGGGTTTTGGGTCGCCTGTAGAACCAGATGTCATCGTTAATATATAGGCTTGACCGGGGGGTATATTATGATTAGCCAAACAGGTCGTTTGAGTATCAGACAGAAGAACATTCAACGAAATACAACCGTCACTCGCCCCTCCCACCGATATCAATAATGCCTCTTGGTTTAACGCATTATCAAAAACCGATTTCAAACCAGGAATTAACGCACTCCAGGCAACTACATGCTTAATATCTGCAGCATGTAGTGCACGAGACAAGGCCTCGTCACTCAGTGTCATATTATGAGGAACCAAGACAACACCGATATTTGCAGCCACCAGCATCAAAATAACAAACTCAATACTGTTTGGGAGTAAAACAGCAATATGGTCGCCCTTTTTTACACCTCTGGCCAATAAGTTGTTTGATACGCTAGACACGTGGCAAGCGAGCTGTTGGTAACTAACGATTTCATCTCCAAAAATCACCGCGGCCTTGGCTGGAGTAAGCGCTACATTTTCTGCGAACTGTTGAATAATAGACATAGATAGTTAACTGTTATCCCTATTAGAAGGTTGTGATTGCATACCCGCTGAAAACCTCAAAAAAGCCTCACTGCCAAGACGGTGCTTCTCTCCACTCTCAGAAAGATAAACACTACCGAGCTCCGTGTCTCGATTAATCTGGGTACAAGCCCCCACAAATGTTTTATCTTTTACGGCTAATCCATGCCCAACCGCTGAGTTAACACCAAGAAATACATTGTTTTCAATTGATGTTTCTCCTGCGACCGACACACCTGCGTTAATCCAATTGTTATCACCTATAAAACAGCCATGGCCAATATTACTGTTGCTGCTGATAAAATTACCATTACCAATGGAGGTATACGGGTGAATGGATGCATGATCCAGTATGACGTTATTTTCTCCTATGGTCAGGCTGTCATGCCATACGACAGATGAGTGAACATAATTCACAAAATTAAACCCCTTACTTTTTGCTTCTAAATGCTTGCGTTCTCTTACTCCATTCATTTCAACAAAGCCTACAGCAATGAGCATATAGCAAAGTTCTGGAGAGAAATGCTTCTCAACCCCATCAAATGGAATTATTGGCAGACCACATAATTCTGTGGCCTCCATACAGGACTCGTCTACTGTAAACGCCAATACTTCAAAATCGTGCTTAACAAACTGATAAACCATTTTAGCCATGTGGCCATTACCATAGATAATCAGTTGCTTCTTTTTCGCAGGTTTCTGTGTCATTAAATGGCAATTCTCTATATGGTTCATATAATTGCTATACTCAGTTACTATAATGAATGGTCAGATTTGATAATCCGACGAATAAAATAATGTGACAAGTAAAAAATTATCACAATGAACATGGAAATCCATCACTTTCATTTATTTAAAGAGCCTTGCAATGTTAAGCATTTGTATCCCTACTTATAATCGAGCAGCGCTTCTGGAAAAGAATCTCAAGCATTTACTCACTTTTTCAAAACTGGATATTGAAGTCAATATTTCTAACAATAATTCAAATGATGAAACATTAAAAGTAATCGAAGAATATGAACAGAAGTTTGAAAAATTTAACTATATCAGCACTGATGACACGGTTGATATTGCGGACAATTTTGACTTAGCGCTACACTTGGCCACACAACAATATACATTAGTACTGTGCGATGATGACCTTGCAAATGAAAGTGACCTGATTTTGGGTATTACATTACTAGAAAAGGAAAAAGATTTAGTTGCTCTCTATGGTGGGTTCAAGAAATACAACTTACAAAATGAGTTACTGGAAACGTTAAAGCATTCAGAAACCATTGATATATACAACCTGGATAATGCACACACGCTATTAAACAAATTTATAGCGTTAGATCTAGGGATTTACAGAACAGAACTTAACAAGCTTTTAGTGAATACTCATGATAACTATTGCCCTATGGGATGGGAGGCTATCAGTACTTTTCTAACGCAAGGTAACATTGGGATTGTTCCCTACTTTTTTATTAACCATTACTCACATGATGAACAGCATTCAAACACCCAAAATAGCTGCCCTGAATTTCATTATTTATGGAATTCTCAGATTGAAATTTTCTTATCTAAACTTACCTGCTCTTCCAATGATAAATTTCAAGCATTGGTAAACTTCAAGGCAAAGTATTATCGTTACAAAATGTGGCGTAGCTATCAAATAAACGACCTTATTCATGCTCACGGGGCTATCAAAAAAGGGCAATTATATAACCCGGATGTATTTTCAGGTTTCGCTCAAGAGTGGGACCAAAAACACCTGATATCAGCGGCGATTGAAGACATAAACAATGCAATTTTAGCAAAACCGCATTTGAAAAAAGTACTGGTTTATTCTATAGAAGAAAAGACGTTGAATTATTTGTATAACCTGATTAAAGAGAACTTGATAATCGAGCCTGAGAAGGTAACCGATGAAAGTACAGTCAACGACTTTGACGACCAACACGATTTTATTATCTTTTTTAATGAACTCGACTTCGATAGAGCACAATCTGGAAAAGTCTATAATTCTGAAATTTTTATGAATGTAATAAATTCGCTAAAATTCACACCACAAAACATCACAATACAGCACTAATACTGTTACTTAGCTGTCATAGCTATTTTCGTGGTAAATAAAAATAAGCGTACTCACAATAAGTTAAAGCAAGGCCTTCTAACATGCTAAGTATTTGTATACCGACTTTTAACCGAGCCGTTTTTTTAGAAAGAAACCTTAAGCATCTACTGACGTTTTCCAAATTGGACATAGAAGTCAATATTTCAAATAACCACTCAAGCGATGAAACATCAAACGTCATTGAGAAGTATAAAAATAAATTCAAAAAATTTAACACTATAAGTACAACTGAAACGATAGATATCCAACATAACTTTGATTTGGCCCTAAAGTTAGCCACACAGAAATACACATTTTTATTGCCTGATGATGATATGGCAAATGAAAATGATTTAATATTGGGTATTGAATTACTTGAAAAAAATCAAAACTTAGCGGCTATCTATGGAGGATACAAGAAATATAATTCCAAAAATAAGTTAATTGAGACACTTCAACTCTCGAAAACGCATGAAGTTTTCAACAATGAAACTGCCCATAAGCTGTTAAGCCGATTTGTAACGCTAGATTTGCCAATTTTCAAAACTGATATTAAAAAATACCTGATAAACCCACACCCTAATTTCTGCCATCTGGGGTGGCAGCTTATGGGTATATTTCTATCGCATGGTGAAATATGTATAGCTCCCTACACATTTTTTAACTATTATTCCCATAGCAATCAATATTCGAACATTAAACATAATGACTCCCATTTTCACTCCCTAAACCTCTCTGACGCTGAAGCTTTATTATCTGATTTAAACTGTTCTACCAATGAAAAAATTCAAACACTCATAAACTATACAGCAATCTACTACAAGTGGATGATGCTGAACAGCTATCAGAATAATAATCTGATTCATGGTCAATGGGCTATCAAAAAAGGAATGCTCTATAACCCAAATCTCTTTTCAGGTTTTGCTCAAGAATGGGATCAAAAACACATTGTAAAAGCGGCCATGCAAGTTTTAAACAACCAACTTTTAGCAAAACCTCGTGTACAACGGGTACTGGTTTACTCTGTGAAGAAAAAAAACATCGATTATTTATTTAATCTGGCAAAAAATAACTTAAAAATAAAACCCGTAAAAGTGACCAAAAGTAATCCTGTCAATAATTTTGACAAAGAGAAAGATTTCATCATCTATTTTAATGAATTAGATTTAGAAAATAGTCAGTTTGGAAAAACGTATAATTCCGAGATTTTTATGAATGTGATAGATGCGCTAAAACTTACGTCAGTCCCAACTAAGCCTGGACCAAAATAAAATCTATACTCTTCAAAACACAGGAGAATTAAAACGTCTAATAATAATTTGGCACGACATCATAATAAGAGATGAAACATCTATTTAAATTAATAGCACAGAGTTTGCCAATTTACTCTTACCCATCACCAGTTAACACCACCGAAGAGCAATACGCACCCGTTGGCTCGGTACTTGCTTGAATGCATCTGACACATGTTAGAGCGTGGGTGGTGCTTGCTAAAATGCGTCCGGTACTAGCTAGGCCGTGTATGGCTGTAGCAACTGATTGCCGACTGGGAGCTTACAAAATATGGTGAGTCGCAATAACTGAGGGGAAAACCATTTGTTGCTATACGGGCTAATGATATTTCAGCTATAGTTTCCCAAAAAGGTTGGTTATTTTGACAGGCTTATGTCATTAAAAAGGGCCACCACAATCTAATCTGAACTTAGATCAACTAGTAAAATAAGAAAGCTAACAGCTGCAGGAGTGCCAAGGTATGAAAGAAAATTTGACAGTTTATTTATGTGATCTTGTTCATGACTACCAAAAATCAGATTGGAATCAAACATTTAGGGCCTTCACAGTTCCTCTCAATATCGGCTATGTAGGTGCCTATTTGAAAGAAAATATGCCTGATGTTGATTTAAAGCTTTTTAAGTATCCGTCACGTCTTGAAGAGGCGCTTGAATCCAAAATTCCTGATGTGATTGCATTTTCCAATTATTGTTGGAATGAAGAATTAACTCTGCACTTTACCAGAATAATCAAGGAGCTCAGTCCTCAAACATTGGTTGTTTCTGGCGGGCCCAATGTAGATTATACAACCTCTCATTTAGAAGAATACCTCAAGGAAAACCCTTCGATAGATTTTTATGTTACCGGCGAAGGGGAGGTGCCTTTTACCAATTTAGTCAAAGCATTTTGTGAGGTGGCTGATATTGGAGAGTTAAAAAAGCAGACGGTTTATAACGTGGCTTGCTATGACGGGATCTATTCCTGCCCTACGGATCCAAACCCGTCCAGTAAGGAACTTATTCTTCCCTCTCCCTACCTTTCTGGCTTGCTCGATGAATTTATACAAGATGAATACCTCTACCCTCTTTTTGAGACAAGCAGAGGGTGTCCGTTCTCGTGTACTTTTTGTGCTTGGGGTTTAGCAACTAGGCAAAGGGTAAAACATTTCCCCCTTGAGCAAATATTTGCCGAATTTGAGTATGTCATTGAGCATGGCCGCTTTCATAAAGTATGGAATTTCGCCGATGCCAATTTTGGGATATTGAAAAGAGATATTAAGATTGCTGAACGCATGCGCGATTTACAAAGTCGCTCAAAAGTTCAGTATTTTGCCATCAATGGCTCAAAAAATACGACTGAAAGAAATATGCAAATTGCTGATATTTTAGGTGATTCGGCAGGTACCTTGGTTGCATTTCAGTCACTTGATCCGCAAGTTTTGAAAAATATCAAAAGATCAAATATGAAAGAGCAGGGGTTTGCCGACCTGATTAACCATCTAAAAGGAAAAGGGCTGCCTGTGATGACACAGCTCATTAGAGGGCTGCCAGGGCAGACTTATCATGGCAATTTAGAAACACTTGGTAAGTGCTTTGATTATGATATTCGTTATCTGGAGATTTATCAGATTCAAGTATTAAATGGAACCGAACTCACATCAGAAGAAAGTCGAAAGGAATATGGACTTAAAACCAAGTTTAACCCGGCAAAATATAGCTATGGAAAGTATTTTGGACAATGGGTTTGTGAAACAGAGGAAACGGTCTCAAGCTCTAACTCAATGACTGAGGCAGAATTGCTAAAGTTGCGTCTTATTCATTTCTTTGTTTGGTTTGGTTGGTCTCTCGACGCGCTTCGGCCGGTTTTATTGGTTGGCAAAGCGTGCAATATCAACCCTATCGAACAGATTGTTGCTTTAGTAGATAACGCGACCGCTGTTTCCAGTTGTTTTAAGGTGCTTGTGGACAGCTATATGAAAGAAGCAAGTGAAGAATACTTCGATTCCAAACAAGATATGAAGGATTATTTTTTCGAACAGGAGGATCCAATCGACGCGTTGGATAACTATACTAAGTTGCAGTTAAAGACCGCTTGCAACATTTTGTCGAATAAGCTGATGTTGACGCAGATTGTTGATTTTCTCGTCAAAAATATCAAACAAAAAACACTTCTCTATGTCAACTATTGCGACTTGGAGGAAATGAAAGAATTTTCGCTGAATAGGTTATGTTTAGACTACGACGATATTGAAGAAGATATGGTCATGCCACTGTCGCCCAAAATGCATAAGTTTCTCACAAACGTGAAGCTGATAAAGGGCGACACAAATGAAACAAACTTACTATCAAATGAATATTCTCTTCGATTCTACCTGGAAGAGGAAAGTAAAGAAGTTCTTAGACCCTACCTCGAGAGTGGAGATGGTGGTTCATTTTCTAAAGTTGTTGCTACCTCACAAAATTTCGTGAAAAAGTTTTTCCGAACAACCGTTTTACTAGACGCTACTTCGCAGAGCGAACACTCAGTTTCTTATAGAGAATCGAATTATGTTTGATGTTAAAAGATATGACCTCTAAGACATGTTCCGATTGGTTGTTGACAGCGGCAATTATTCTGGCTTAATGGATCCGGACACTTTAATGAGAGACAATAACTGTCAAACATTAAGGTGTCTGCATGGTACAGAAACGTAACTACAAACAATACCCGAAAGAGTTTAAAGAAGAAGCCGTTGCTCAAGGGCTACGGTATACGTTCATCAATGGGGGATGTTGGTGCATGCAGGGATACTCAGTCTACTATGCTTAAGAGCATCATATTGATCTGACCCGTGCTGGGATTGGCAGGCTTATTTTCAAATGAAGTCTAAGTGTTTTAGTAATAAATTAACGTTTAAAAACAGGTCAAATAACTTGACCAAGAATATATTCGCAGACTGGCTCATTGTCCTTAGTCACTGCTCCCCACCCTATCAGGTAGACTTCCAACTTCTTAAGCTAAAACTAGCAATGAGCTAGATTTACGCAAACCTCCATTGACAGCAACGACGAGACTCGCCGCCTTTAATTTGATGAAAATATTCCCCCCTAGAGGGTCTACTGACGTAGTTAGTTACAACCGTATGACGCTACACTCCGGGTTATTTTTTATGGCCTCAGAATACATATAGGCCGAAGAAGGTCCAACACCAATCAGTATTACTTCATCCCCTGGCGTATTTTTCAACAAATCCGGATGGACAATATTCATCCCTTTAATCGTTTTTTCTTGCTTCCTGGTATCAATATCGTACAAACCAACAAGATTGCACTTAAATGCATCAAACAAGGATAGGCGGTCAAGGGTTTGATATGATATTCCCCATATGTGTATGGGCGTTTTTCTTTCTCTTATCTCTTCTATCAATGAAGCATTGGGTAATGGTTTTTTTAACCATGATTGGACCCGCTCTTTTGATCGACACAATAAGGTGTCTTTTACAGGGGACTTAAATAGCTCTTTTTTAAATACAGCTCTCAAAATGGGCATATTGTCTTTTTGATCCCGCTCATATTTTTCCAGAACAAAACCCGCTTGATTAAATAAAAGTTCCAAATGTTCAAGGTCAAAATGATTAATATGTTCAAATATAAACTGGTTTAAAGGATGAACCCCAGCCACTGAATCGTAGTATCCCACATCGGGCAGTTCAACATAGACAAGCCCTCCCTCTTTCAAGACTCTGTAGGCCTCAGAAGCCGATTTAGCGGGTTCAAGCAAGTGCTCAATTATATGACTGTAACACAATACATCTAGCTCACCAGGCTCATAAGGTAACTTTTCTGAAACCCCCTCTACCGCCTTAATACCACGAGATGCTAGCTCAGCAAAAAAATCCTTACAAACCTCGACACCCTGAACATAATTAAAGCCACTTTTTTTTATGGTCGTTAAAAGATGACCGGGCCCACAACCGATATCAGCAATCACATCTGTTGATTTTAACCCTGAAGATATAATGAAATTTGCACTTCGTTCTAATAACGTTTTTTGCACGTTATCACTTTCTCTTACTTTGTAAAACTGTATGAAGTAGTGATTAGCATAAAAGTCGTTCCATTGTTTTTCGGTAGTTGGTGAGTCGTAATAAATAAAACAACAATTATCACAAGCCACCAGCTTATACTTACCAGAAGCCGGTGTGTCATCAAAAAGTTGCGTACTGTAGTTTGCAAGCACAACCGATTCACTACACTTACAAACAGGACATTTTCTATTACTCATCACCCAGACCTTTCTCCACGATAGATTTTTCCACTAAAAACTGCCCCCAAATACCATCACTAAAATCGTCTTATTTCACCCTTAAAATCAACTGATGCGAGATACTCCTCCATTTCATAGGCATATTCTTTATCAGGTAATAACAGCACTACGTCTGAATTTAGCGAAGAAATGGCATCAAAGTGCTTAATTTTTTTGGAACGAATTGACCGTCCAATTTTAGTAGGTGAGCTATCAAACAATCCAACTGTCTGGTTCAAGAGAGAGGTTTTACTTCCCAGCAACAACTGCACGTACTGAGAAATCCCCCAGAAAGCAAATGTATTAGGCGTCCCCCTGATAATCTCTCGCTCAATATAATCGTCAAGGCCACTTAGCGTTTTGTTCTGTTTTATATCAGATCGAAAATCACTTGCCTTGCTCTCTATAAAACAAACGGCATATAAACAGTCAGGACTGTCTTTTATGTGACTTGAAAATCGCTTACTCTTAACCAGCTGGCAACGAATATTTTCAATACCGCACAGTTCGTGTAAGGTAAACTTCGTAAAATGATTTATATGTTCAAAATAAAGCTCTTTCCACAGCGGGGACGATTTTAAATAAAATTCTGAATCAGGCACCTCGATATAGACAACGGTTGATTCATTCATAACCCTCCTAAGCTCGCTTAACAACTCTCTGGGGTTAATTACATGTTCCAGTACATGGGAAAGAATAATCACATCAAACGTCTGTAACGTTAATTCATCGACAGATGAAAAAACACAAACATCTGAATTATTGGCTTTCAGATAATCACGACATGCTTTACCAGGTTCGACTCCCGCAAGGCTTGTGAGGCCTGTTTTCATTAACCAGTTAAGAAAGCCTCCTTTTCCACAACCAACATCCAGAACAGATGGATTTTGTTTTTTTATGAAGGGTTGAACAGTATCCCATATCAACTGATAACGTCTGCCATCTTCAGACGAAATTCCACCAGACCCACCCGTCACCGCATCTAAATAGTAATCATTTTGCCTATAATATTGTTCTAAATTATTCTCAGTAAAATAAAATTCATTATATGTAAAACCACAATAACCACAGTTTACCAAGTTTGAAACACCCTCAAACTCAAGATCATCAAATAGCGCATAATCCAACTTTAGTAAGAGCTCTGAGTTCATTTTGTTACAAAAAGGGCAGCATCGCTTTGACGTTATACTAGTTAGCTTTCTTGTTGTACGAAGTGCTTTACATATAATCGCCAAAGACCCATCATCAGGGAGCATGTTTGAATAATGATGAGCAGACCCTCGGGTTTCAGAGTAACAAGCTTCAGGTAACCTAGATAGATCTGAACAAGTTTCCCGAAAGGCATCACCAAACAATGCCGCATCACAGCTATCGCCATAACTACTCAAGAATAAATGAGCCACAGAACCTACAGGAACTCCATCTAAGGCAGGAAGCGTGCCTCCCCAGCGCCGCTTGGGCAAATTTAATACATCACAATAAAGGTCATGCCACTGTGAAACCGTTTGCTCTATTGAAAAGCGAGAACATGCAACCTTTTTAGCTATGCCCCCCATTTCTCTTCTTAATTCAGCATCCGCGCATAAGGTATCTACATACAAGATAAATTCATTTACATTTTGAGCAACAAATCCAGTCTCTTTATTACTTACGATAAATGCTTCACAACTATTCGCTAATACAACAGGGACAACACCTGCTGACATGGCCTCTACAAGAATTTGCTCTCCTGTTCCATAATGCGTCTCATTTAATGGATAAAACAGAACATCTAACTCAGCAAGAAGCTCTGGAACGTTTTCTACATGTCCTCGAATATCAAAACGATGAGCACATCCTCGCCTATTTACTTCTTCTCGCAGAATTTCTTCTGAAGGGCCACCGCACACTAATAGTGGCGATATATCTGTATTAACCTCCAACCAAATATCAATAAAATCAGAATGCATTTTGCTGTAATCAACAGTCCCTATATATCCAACCCTTGGAGGTGTAACAGGATTTTTCCGATAAATATTATCTAAAGGCCCGGCATTACTTTGAATAATTTTTAGAATGTTATCTTTGAACTCAGGGGCTTGACGCTTTACAGACTCCAGATCCAAACTAAAAGGTGTTGCCACAACAAATCGGTCAGGTATAGAGAAAAGAGATTCAGAAAAAACTTGTGGGACATAGGCTCCATTTACATGTGACCATAATATAGTTCGCGCATGAGGCAAGTGATTTCTATAAAGAAACTCCATTAACAGTGGATGATTCCACCAATGGATATGCACAATATCTGCTAAATCAATGTGTTCATAGAGCCTGTCACCAGAAGAAAAGGCATTTTCCAAATATTCAATACGATGTAACCTACACCATGATTTTACATCGTCATTTAACGACTCCAGTACAATAAAACGATGACTGAAGCCACATTGTTTAATGCTGTTTTCAACCAGTTTCTTAACCACCGTCCCCACCCCACCACCAACATGGGGTAGCAGGTGAACTACATCGTAACTCCCAGTATTACACATTACTGTTTATCAGCTCTTCAATATCTGTGGGTTCTGTTGAATAAACGCCACAATAACGATGAAGACCTTGCTTTATACAGCGTTTACAAAGGTCGCAACTAAGGCGTTTTTTCGTTATGTCTTCAATTGGCTGATCTAGGTAATCTGGCACAGCAACATTTTCCTGAGGAAAATAGTACATCATGCAATTGCTGACAGATGTGTCCCAGTTTATATGCACAGAACGGATCGCATCGCAGGCTAAACGCCTTTCCTCTTTTGCCTTTCTCAGCCCTTCTTCAAGGTCCATCAACATTGAATCTTTTGCTGATTGAGCGGCTGGAGGTAGCGGTATACCTTCTTGATAACGCAACACATCATCCAGAGATATCAGGTAAGCGAAAACAGGTTTAAATTCTATATTGTATTCTTTACACAAACGTCTGAACTGTTCAACGCCTTCACCTAAGCTATGTTTATATACGTGAAAATAAAGTTCTATTTTCATTTCTGGATAAAGCTCATTTCTAAGCTTTGCGAGCAATTCGACATTGCCTATAAACTGCTCCCACTTTCCACCAGTATGAGCAATTTCATATTTTTTCCCCCAGGCAGAAGCAGAAATACGGAAACGCTCTGGTTTTGCCTCTACGATTGCCCGATAATCCACCTTGACCAGATTCAAGTTACTCGATATCGCACTGTTGATACCTTGAGATCGAGCATAAGCAATCATCTTTGGAAGACTGGGATTTAATGTAGGCTCCCCCCATTGATATAATTGAATGTTTCCTACAAAAGGGTCTTCTCTTTTAATTTTCTCAATCACACTCTGAAATGTAGAAAAACTCATCAGGCCAGCCGAACGTTCAATGGATGAACGCTCAGCTCTGGGGCAAGATATGCATTTCAAATTACAAGCCCCAGAAATATCAATTGAGTAATCTCTTGGCTTTAGTCGCGAATAATGAACAAACGAAACGCCTTCTTCCAACCCCTCTGCCCTGCACTTCTCTGATATTTCAGCTTCATAGAAATACGACGCAATAATGACAAATATACATCCACTCTCTTTATTCCTGATTGAATCGCTAGAGAGCACATCTAACCCCATTACGTTTGACCCAATAAGTTCTGGTGAGCGCTCTATAAACCCAGTTATATCTATCCCTTCACGAGTCAAAACCTTCGCAATACCACGCCCCTGATTCCCTGCCCCCCAAATATAAATAGATCGGGCATTAGCTGCTTTTTTTAGTTCATCCAGAGGAAAAGGCTTAATCAGTCGGTGGATCATTCTATATTCTCGCTAGGAATAGTTTGTTGCGGCAAATAAACACCTGTAAATTGGTGCAAGCCTCTATCCATGCACTCGCTACAAAAATCACTCTCAAATCGCTTATTCATAATATCTTCGACTGAAACATTCAGAAAATTATCTGCGATATAGGGCTTAAAATATACACCACAAAAACGAACCTTAAGATCCCAATCTATTGGTAAACATCTATCTTCAGGGCAAGGTAAGTGTTTCTGCTCTCTGGCTTTTGCTAAACCTTGATCAAGGTCCATCAATAAAAGGTCTTTTGTTTGTGTTGCTTCGCAACCCAATGGGTTGCCATCAACATAATCACGCATTGTATCCATGGGATAAAGGTAAGCAGGACTTGGGCGAAAGATAAGTCCGTTATTCTGACAGAACTCTTCCATTTTTTTATAATCAACACCTACATTATGTTTATAAAGGTGATAATTCAGCGTTATAGACATTTCAGGGTGATACTTTTCACGCAGTTCAACAATTTGATTCAAATTCTTAAAGAAGCGCTTCCATTTGCCTCCGGTGTGAGTTAGTTCATACGTCTCAGGGCTAAACCCCGAACATGATATTTTCAGCCAATCTAGCTTTGCTTTAACGAGTGCTTCATAGCCCTTAGTGGCATTAAGGTTTGAAGAAAGAGCCGACAACACACCTGCGTCTTTAGTCATCTCAACTATTTGAGGTAACTCTTTATTTAAAAGAGGCTCACCCCAAGCATAAAATTGCATATTGCCTAGAAATGGGAGCTCTCTCAACAATTTGTCTAGCACTAATTTATAGGATTTAGCTGTAATAAAACCGACAGGAGGTTGTTCAGCAATATTGCCTCTTGGACACGAAATGCATTTAAGGTTACAAACGCCTGAGATATCAACACTAGGATCAACATCATTCAAATCAGAACACATAACATAATCAATATTCTTTTTTAAACCAGACTCAAGACATTCTTTTTCTATCTCTAAATTATAATGCCCTGACGATATTATAATGACATGAGCCCCATTTGCGCCCTTTTCTAATAATGCTGAAGAAGAACCGATATTAAGCCCTAGCGCCTTTGTATCTTGTAAGCTGGCATTTGAATCAACAAATGATGTGGGTATCATGTTATGCCTAAGTAATGCCCTGCATATACCCTGCCCGACAATCATTGCACCCCATATATATATTTCTTTACCCTTTACGATAGCGCGCAATTGTTCGACAGATAACTTCATACTGGTACAGACCCTTTCTCAGCAATCAGTTTCTCATCGCCATAAACATTGTATGTCCGGTGAATACCTTTTGATTTACACATAGCACAATGAGAGCTAGTCACTCTAGCCTCCCACAACTCTTCAGCGGTAACTGAAAGGAAGTCTTTTTCTACAAGGTTCAAACCAGGCTGGTACCACTCCATACAGTGTGCAACCTGAAGATCCCAATTTATCCACAGATGATCTTCGTAATAACAGGGGCGTGATTTTTCTACCTGACTCTGTGCAATAACCTGAACATCCTGCACTTTTAAAAACTGAACATCCTGCGTTTCTTTAGCTGCTGGGGAAACCGATAGCCCATCATAAACTTTTGCAATATTATCCAATGGGGCAAGTGCGGCATGTCGGTGACGCAGCGTAAAACCCAATTCATCACACAGATCTTTTATCTTGGTATAATCTCCGCGGTTATGATTATAAATGTGAAAAAAGAACTCGACGATCATGTCTGGGTGGTGTTTTTCTTTATAAGCTTTTAACTTAAAGAGGTTGTTGTAAAATAAATCCCAGTTTCCGCCTGTATGGGTTTTTTCATAATTATCTCCCCAACCAGAATTTGAAACTCTAAACCAGGTAGGCTTTGCTGCGATTACTTTTTCAAAATCAAAAGAGAAGCTAAGATTGCTTGAAATTGCACTCAGTAAGTTATTATCTCGGGTTATTTTTACGATTTCAGGTAATTGTTTATTGAGAAGTGGCTCTCCCCAGTTGTATAGAGTAATTATGCCGGTATAAGGATCTTCTCTTAATATTTTGTCTATTACTTGCTGATATACTTTAGCGGACATAACCCCTACAGGGCGATGCTCATCAAAGTTGCCTCTCGGGCAGGAGATACATTTTAAATTACAAGAACCACTGATATCCACTTGATAGTTAAATTTTCGCAACTCGCCATAAACTAGGTAATTAGCGCCTTTTTGATAGCTATTCTCTTCACATATTTTTGATATTTCATCAGCATAAAAACCTGACGAAATAAGAATAAAGCAGTCATCAGTACTATTATTAGCAAAGAAATCTTCTGGAGAAAAAACATTGTATCCAAAACAACTGGTGTTTTGAATTGAGGGGCTACTATCAATAAACCCCGTTATAGATACCCCTAAACGACTTAACATTAAAGAAGCTGCATAGCCGTCATGGCGAGCCCCCCAAATATATATTTTTTTTCCTTCAACCCGACTAATCAAAACCTCAGGCTCAATGTAACTATCTGTAATCATGGGACTTCCCGAAAATTTCGTTTATTTTTATAACATAAATTATGAACGGTTATTATTCGTATAAAACTATTTATGCGCTTAAGCACGACTTAAACCTTCTAGTTTAAGCGTCTCTTTATCACTAACGAAAATCATATTTCCATACCACAGTCTTCCACTTCTTGAATAACAAGAGGGGAGAAAATCCCAAAGGATATAACCATAACTTTCAGTAAGATTTAACATATCCTTCAATCGCCATTGATGAATGTAAGTTTCCGCAAAAATGGCTTCAAGAAATATAAAGCGAACCCTAGAGTTGTCTAATAGTTTTTTAGCGCCCTTTAATACACTTAACTCTGTACCTTGCACATCCAGTTTTAAAATATCAACATGATCAATTTTATGGAGCTGACAATAGTTATCTAACGTTTCACAAGCCACATCCATTAACTTGTAATTATATTTATCATCTTTACTTAATGAGGTTAACTTTGGGTCTGGAGGTAGAAGAGAGCTGGCCACACTGGTTTCTGTCGCATAAAATTTATGCACACCACCCTGTTCAGATAATGCAAACTGATTAAGAGTAATTCCTTTTTCACGCCCCCATCGTTCACTCAACTCAGAAAAGGCTTCAGGACTAGGTTCAAATGAATGAATCAGACAATTTGGAATGTTCTTTCGGAACAACTCAATGCTCTGACCTATATTCGCACCGACATCAAAGATCACCGGCGAGGGCTCTTCATTGGAAGACGAGATCATGCTAAACAATTTAGAATACAACTTAGCTTCGTTGTCTGGAATATACTCCGTCACTTTCACTCCTTTTAAGTCATATTGTTAGTTCGAAACCCTACGCAACCAAGCGCTAGGCCAATGAGTCACATTTTGGTCAAGTTCGCTTTCATTAAAAGGCCATACAGGCTGTTCGATAACAAATTTAGGCGTATTCTTAACAAAATCTTCAGCTGCACATTTCGGGTTATCCAACTTCCAGTTTGAATGCCCTCTGGGAACACCAACTAAATCAACCATAACGCCATCAGTCGCAACGATATATGAACCAGCTGTTACAAATTTTGAATAGCTTTCAAGTTCTTTATATACATGTTCATAAGTATGCTTTGAATCCAGTACGACTAATACTTTATCGGCAGGCTCAATTAAACCCTTAACTTGTGACACAACCTCATTTGAAACAGAGCACCCTTCTATTAACGTAATCCTATCAAAAAGTTCATGCTCTTCAATCGCATCCCTATTGTGCTGACGAATATCGACATCAACACCAATAACCCTACCCTTCCCAATAGCTTTACAAATACTTGAATAAAAAATCAAAGACCCGCCATGCGCAATACCTGTCTCAATTATGACATCAGGCTTAAGTTGATAAATCGCTTCCTGAATACGTATCATATCCTCAGGCAACTGAATAATTGGACGTCCCATCCAGCTGAATGTGTATGGATATTTTTGGTCCCATCCAATACGAATCCATTGCTGTGAAACAACTTCAAACGCTTCCTTTGAATAAAGATCCAAGAGCTGTGTCTTACCGTCATTTTCAACAGTCAATGTTTTAACGTCTGTATCTATTACCAACCTCATTTACACTCCTGGTACAATGTTCTTATTATCTGGATTTTTAATTGCCTGAAACAACGCTGAAACGGGATAAATAGGTATAACCACGCACACTATAATTCCTGATTTTTAGGTCTCACAAGTATAAATAGCCTCGTCTTGCAGTATTCGATTTAGTTTTTTTGTGCTCCCCCAAAAAGCCATAGACTCATAATCAGGGTAAGGGTAATAACCCAAATTTAATTTAATCTTCCACCCATTCTCTATAATGCGAGCCTCGACTAGGCTTCTGACCGATACCGGATTACCGGAACAGAGGTTAACCTTTCCAACATCAAGCATTTTTAATGCCAGACTAACTATGAGCCTAGCGACCGTATCAACTGAAAGATAGTCTCTTAACTGGTCACCCTGTGACATATTAAAAAATTCTTCACCGGCTATGGAGTTACACCTTAGCGAGGAAAACAAGGAAGGTCTGGTCTCGCTATCGCCCTCAATGTAAAAAATCCTTGCCCACGTTAACTTAAATTCATATTCTTTTTTTAGATAGCTTAATTGTTGTCGCAAACTATCTTTAGCAAGTCCATAAACAGTAGTCGGTTCACAAGGCATATCTTCATGTAATTCCCCGGAAAGCAAGCCGTATTCAAGACAAGTACCTGTAACAAAAATGCTTTTAGTGCCCGAGACCACCATATTTTTAAGGAAGGAATACTGTTTTGGCAGCTCTTTTTCAAAATGAGCTGTCGACTTAAAATCTGACAATCCCTCCCAGGCTAGGTGTATTAGCAGGTCAGGTTCACCCAAACAAGAGTATGCATCACTAGTGTCTTCATTTAGATCTAACCTGACAACAGAGATATTAGATTTAAGTTGCAATGTGCATGGTAAAGTACGTGCGGCAATAACTATTTGATGGGAACAAGAATCTTGTAATGCGGCTAAAACATGCCGCCCTATGAACCCAGTGCCACCGGTAATAGCAATTTTCATATTATTTCTAAAGTAGGTATCACAGTAACAAATTGAGCATAAATTTCATCTCGCTCTAACTGCCCCTTTAACTCTTCTTTGATATTCCACGGTAAGATTAAAACGCAGTCAGGAATATCATCCATCAAGTCTTGGGGCGGTTTAATTTCTATATGACTACCAGGCATATATTTCCCTTGCTTAGACGGCGCAGCATCATATATCACTGGCAGCAGGTCAGACTTAATTCCAGCATAATTAAGCAATGTATTACCCTTTGCAGCTGCGCCATAGCCAACAATTTTTTTATTCTCATTTTTGGAATCAATTAAAAACATCAATAAATCATTTTTTATGCGTTCAACTTTACCTTGAAACTCATAGTAATAGTCAAGAGAGCGTAACCCGTTTTTTTGCTCTTCCTGCAACAGAACTGTCACGCTTAGTTCTGTTTTTCTTTTATCATCAACATGACAACCATAAACTCGAAGACTCCCTCCGTGTGTAGGAAGCTCTTCTACATCATAGATACGTAACCCACACTTTTTAAATATCAGCCCCGCAGAGTGAAGAGACAAATATGAAAAATGCTCATGATAAATCGTATCAAACTGGCTGAATTCAAGGAGTTTCATTATATGTGGAAATTCAAGAGTAATAGTTCCTTTGGGCTTTAATAGTTTTTTTAGCCCTCTGGTAAAGTCATTAATATCAGGAACATGTGCATAAACATTATTTCCGATAATAAGATCTGCCTGCTTGCCATCTTCCTCTAGTGCACAAGCCAAAGATTCCCCAAAAAATTTATGTATAACAGGAATGCCTATTCGCTCTGCAGCTCGCCCCGTACTTTCTGTCGGCTCTATGCCTAAGCAACTAATGCCTCCATCTACGAAACTCTTTAGCAAATATCCATCATTAGATGCAATCTCAACAACAAATTTCTCGTGATTAAGATTCAATTTTTCTACGATCATTCCATAATAGTTTTTTGCATGTTTCAGCCAACTTGAAGATGTTGACGAAAAATAGGCATAATCTTCAGTAAAAAGCTGTTCAGGATCGGCAAAGTCTTCCGTCTGTACAAGCCAGCAACCCTCACACACAAACAACCTTAACGGAAAATAGTATTCAGCCTTATTCAACTGATCTGCGGTAAGATACGCGTTAGAAGGTGGAGCAAACCCTAAATCAAGGAATTTATGTTCCAGCTTTTGATTACAATGACGACATTTCATAAAGTCACACCAAAAAACGCTTCATTAATAAATGATTGCTCTCTATCTTTATTGGATAATTCGGTTACCGGCAAAGGCCACTCTATAGCAATACAAGGATCATCATATCGTAAACCTCTCTCAAGCTCAGGCTGATAATGTGAGGTATGCAAGTAAAGCAGCTCTGTATCCGGCTCCAATGTTTGAAACCCATGAGCAAAGCCTTCAGGAATTACGAATGCTTTAGCATTATCTGCATCAAGTTTTTCTCCATGCCACTTTAAAAATGTCTTGGATCCGGCGCGCAAATCTACAGCCACATCAAACACACGTCCTTTTAAGCATCGAATAATTTTCATTTCTGCCGCTGGAGCATGTTGGAAATGCAAACCGCGAATGGTTCCTTTGATAGTCGTAATGGAATGATTAATCTGGACTATTTTTCTTTCACCCAACAAAGCTGAAAGCTCGTGATCACAAAATAGGCGTGCGAATGCTCCCCTATTATCTCCGTGATAATGAGAGTTAATAACATAAAGGTCTGGAAGTGTTGTAGAAGAAATATCCATGCTCAAGTCATACTGTCATATATTCTTTAATTTGACGAACACACAATTCAAAAGGATCTTCACCTGAATCAGCACGCTGATACCATTCCACTGTTTTTTCCAGAGCTATAGACAATGTCCATTTTGGTTCCCAGCCCAGCTTAGAATATGCTTTAGTACAATCGAGTTTTAAGTATTCAGCTTCATGTAAATAAGTTTCATTACTTTCATTTGTCCACGTTGCACCTTTTCCCCAACATTCAACCAGTTCCTTAACCACCCATTCAACAGGCTTTGCATTCATCGGAAGCGAACTAAAATTCCATGCTTCAGAAAAAACTTCAGGTTGTCTGTATAAGGCGTCAGCTAAAGCAATATACCCAGACAATGGCTCAAGTACATGTTGCCAGGGCCTTATTGCATGAGGATTTCGAATAGTTACAGCCTCTCCAGCTTGTATTGCGCGCACAAAGTCAGGTACTAACCTATTTTCAGCCCAATCGCCCCCACCAATCACATTACCCGCTCTCGCCGAGGCTAAAGCCGCATGGTTAGCTATGTTCTCTGAGGTAAAATAAGAGCGACGATAAGATGAAATCAATAACTCTGCACACCCCTTACTACTACTATAAGGGTCATGCCCTCCCATTGAATCATTCTCACGATAACCCCAAACCCACTCTTTATTTTCGTAACATTTATCAGATGTCACCATAACAGCAGAACGAACAGAATCAGCACTTCTTATAGCTTCTAGAACATTAAGGGTGCCGATAACATTTGTTTTATAGGTTTCTATAGGGTTTTGATATGAATAATGAACCAAAGATTGAGCCGCCAGATGAAAAACAATTTCTGGCTGAAACTGCTTAAAAATAGATTTTAATCGAGTTAAATCTAAAATGTCCCCAAAGACACTTTCAATGTGTTGTCCTACACTGGCTTTCTCAAATAAACATTCACTTGAACCTGGCGCTAAAGAATAACCCACAACATCAGCACCCAATTGACTAAGCCAGAGTGAAAGCCAGCCACCTTTAAAGCCTGTATGCCCAGTGACAAGTACTTTTTTTCCCAGCCAAAAATCCGGATTTACCAAAGGTGTTTTTACCATTTTTTCCATGGTGCTTTACCACTTCCCCACAGATTTTCCAGTACGACCTTATCTCTCAAGGTATCCATTGGTTGCCAAAATCCATCATGAATAAATGCTGAAAGCTGTCCTTCTTGTGACAACTTATCTAAAGACTCTTTTTCCCAAATGCTATTATCACCATCAATATAATTAAATATTTTTGAGGAAAGGACAAAGAAGCCACCATTAACCCATGAGTTATCACCACTGGGTTTTTCTTCAAATTTATTGACTTTATTTTCAATAACGTCAATAGCCCCAAATCGTCCTGGCGGCTTAACTGCAGTTAAAGTGGCCAAACGGCGTTGTTCTTTATGAAAGGATATAGATTCCGCAATATTCGAGTCTGTCAGGCCATCACCATAGGTAAAACAAAAATCTTCACCCCCCAAATACTCTTGTACCCTTTTTAGTCGACCTCCAGTTTGAGTGCTCTCCCCCGTATCAACCAATGTTACCTTCCATGGTTCAGCCATTTGCTGGTGAATTTCCATTTTGTTAGTAGTCATATCAAAGGTAACGTTAGACGTATGCAAGAAATAGTTCGCAAAATATTCTTTTATTAAATACCCTTTATAACCACAGCAAATAATGAACTCATTAATTCCGTAAAATGAGTATATTTTCATTATGTGCCAAATAATTGGATGATCACCTATATATACCATAGGCTTTGGCCGAAGATGAGACTCTTCACTGATTCTAGTTCCTAACCCACCAGCCAATATAACGGCTTTCATTAATCACCTAAGTCAAATTTAATTTTCTTAATATAATTACAATGGATATTATTCAAAATAAGCCCTGAGATACATTCAAACCTTACCTAAGGCTAACTCAGCACCAACTTTCAATGTCACCCCCTTATTGCTCAAAGTAAAGTTATCTAATACACAGATTCTTACCTAGCTTTTTTAAAGCCTAAAAAGTATGGCGCACATACACTGAAAACCTTGATAAACAAAGCAACATAGCCCAAGAAGCAGAAAACCGCTACCTATTTCCCGTAAATACATCTTTAAAATGTGTTTTCGGCTAAATAGTTGATAATTATTTAAATTACTAAGTTTGATACTAGCTGTATGTCAGAAATAAAACCATATCGAAATATAACTATTTTAATTACACTACCTATAGATTACAGAATAGAAATTCTGGTCGATAACCTAGACATAGAATGTTCTATAATAAAGGCATTTTTATTGCTTAATAAAATAAAGTGTCAATAATTAGGTAGTAGCCATATGATTCCATATTTCATTCCTGATATGCCAACCACGGAACAACTAATCCCGTATTTCAAGCAAATTGAGAGGAATCGCTGGTATTCAAACTTTGGCCCACTTTACAAACAGCTCAAACTTAGAATTGCAACAGAGTGCCTCCAAAGTATAGATCCAGGGCGTATATCCTTAGTCTCATCGGGCACATCAGCTATTGAACTCGCCCTAAAGAGCCTTAAGATCCCTGTTGGTTCAAAAGTTTTGACTACCTGTTTTACCTTTCCAGCAACTATAGAAGCAATCATCAACGCCGGATTTATTCCTGTAATCTCTGATATCGATGAACACAATTGGTTCCTAACACCCGAACTAGCAAAACGTAATTTATCAATACATAACATTAGCGCTGTTGTTCCTGTTGCCGCTTTTGGGATGCCTGTTTGCTCCGAAAGTTGGGCTAAGTTCCACAAGTCGACAGGATTGCCAGTTGTAGTTGATGCTGCTGCGGCATTACTTAATCAACCTATCAATGACAACCTTATCTATGCTTTTAGCTTACATGCAACAAAACCTTTAGGTGCTGGCGAGGGAGGTGTTGTAGTAAGTCAGAACAAAGCCTCGGCCACTGCCATTAATAAAGCATCCAATTTTGGGTTTGAACCTAATCGCTCCATAAATCAAACAGGAAATAACTCTAAAATCAGCGAATACCATTGTGCCGTTGGACTCGCACAACTAGATCGCTTAGAAAGCATCAAAAAACAGCGACAATCAATCTTAGATAAATATAGAAAACTCATTGAACACGAAAGCCTTCCTGTGACGGTACAAGAAAATATTGAGAGTGATGTCCCTGCATCACTGTATGTAGTATTTGATCAAACAAATACCGGCGAATTATTTGAAAACCTTCTTGCTAACAATATAGAAACAAGAAGGCTCTACTGGCCCCTTATACAAGGGTTCCCTGCATTCAAAAACAATTGTATTAAATCTAGTATTAACTTTACCCACGCCCAACATATTTCAAGTAACGGCTTAGCTCTTCCTTTCCATAATTTTCTCAGTAATGCAGATATCGAGCACACCGTCACAAAATTATCAGACCTGTTGTTCAAACAAGTGGTAAGCAGTTAGGCTTACAGCTATAGCAACAACTGAACTTTAAAAAGAGACCTTGATGAAAACCAAAACAACCGACGAATTACTATTAGATAAGTTTTATGAGCTAGATAAAAACCAAGATTTCCCTGTAAAAGACATTCAACAAAAAGTCGCGTTTATTTCTACTCCCAGATGTGGCTCTTCTATGTTTTGCGATATATTAAAGGGAACAGGAAAAGTTGGCTTACCTCAAGAATGGATAAATATGAGGTATATAAGTGCGTACGCAAAATATCGCGGAACAAGTAATATAAATATGGAAGAATACTTAAACTTCATATTTAGGAAAACAACATCTTCAAATGGAGTATTCTCTATTAATTTCCATATTGAGCAACATGCAGACATGCTCAAACACAATTTTGACGTATTTACTCTTAACTTTAATCATGCCTATTACCTTTTTAGAGAAGAAAAAATAGACCAAGCTTTTTCCTTAGCTAAAGCCTCACTCACCGACCAATGGTCATCAACAACAAAAGCGGTGAACGAAGTTAAGGGAGAGATAGGAAGAGAGCGAATTCTTCAATCACTAATGCATATCAGTCAGTCTGAGCAATACTATAATGACAATTTAAAAGGCCGTATCACCAAGGAATATGCTTATGAAGACTTTAGTTCTTTAACAACCACAAACGTATTCAACGAAATAATGACTGATTTAAAAATCACAGATGTTGAGCGCAGTTGGGCAACATCGATGGAAAAACAACAAAATAAAACTGATATAGTCGAGCTAACCAAGCTAAAAAACTATTTATCCCGCTCTGCAAATTGGTAAACACAGTGCGGGTAACTTATTTGAGCAGTTACTAGGCCAAGACATTGATTCACGACGTTTATACTGGCCTTTAATTCAAGGGTTCCCTGCGTTTTAAGACTGTACGAGTTCCGCAACCTTAAACTTCAAAAATGCTCAGGCTATCTCATCTCAAGGATTAACTTTACCGTTTCACAATCACCTCACAAAAAGAGAAATCGAGATAACAGTTAATACAGTTGCTCATGCTTTATCCTTAAATAAAGTCACGTTGGCACACTTCTAGCTAACTCTTCTTCAAACATAAAAAAGCGGAAGAGGTTTGCCCACAATGAATACAATGACATCTAATCTTCAGCCAGCAGTCAATGAATTAGCACAAAGCGAATTGGCCGACATTGCACGTTTATTAATCCACGCCAACGATCTCTATAAAGTGGCTAATAACGCATCTACTGATGGTACAGAAAGGCAAGCATCATTAGAGGGGGCATACGAGTTAGTCACACAAGTCATAAGTTATGACCCTACTAACACTCCCGCCATGAACCTATTAGGTCGTATTGAACTAGACAGAGGAAACCTGGATTCATCCAAGGCTTTGTTTAATCAGTGCTTGCTTAATTCACCTGAAAACACACAATATCTAACCAATGCAGGCTATCTACACCTCGTTTCCAACGAACCAGAGCTTGCTATTGAAAACTTCCAAGCCGCATTATTAGTTGATAAAAGCTATGTAAACGCTTTTCTGGGAATTGCTCGTGCGCAGCAAGCATTGAGAAATTTTGATGTCGCTTACCTACATTACCGCACATTAGTAAACTATGACCACAATAGCACCAGTATCCTTCAGGGTATGCTTAATTGTTGTGAGCATATTCAAATTGATGCTTACCAGGCAGACTTAGAAGCCGACCTTCTCAATTTATACGCTCATAAAGAACTAGCACATGAACGATTAGGTCGTTTCGCGGCATCGCTCATTTGTAAAAAATATGACTTAGAAAACCCAAACTGCCCTATAGATATTGTGGCCGTAGCCAATGACCCTTTAATTTATCACTCTCTGCTAACATGCTCGCTGCCAAACCCTTTTGTAGAAGAGTTCATTACCCTACTCCGTCAAAGCATCCTTTTTGAAGCCGTTGAAACGCGCCATCTTCGTGAAGAATTGCAAGCGCTTGCTATTGCTATTGGTGTTTATAGTGAAAGAAATAACTATTCACTCATTGCTAATGAAATTGAGCTTTCAAAAACTCAACACTTTGATCAAGTGTTAACACGAACACTTCAACAAGCATGGGGCATTGAAGATGTAGCGGGTGCTTTAATTATTATCGGTATGTATCAATCCTTTTTCTCACAGAGCTATGCCGTTAGGTTAACCGCTCTGAATCTCGAAAACTGGCCTGAAACACTTTTACCTCTAATGAAAGGCTCCCTTTACCGAAGAGCTGAACGGGAAGCCTTTAAACAGCAGTTCCCTGAAAAACAGGATGAGCTACTCATTGCTAAAGAAGATCTTCCTGCGCCTTTCCCTCGTTGGAATAACCTTGATTTTTTTAATGAGCAATCACTAAAGAAAGAACTTGTTAATAGCTTTAGCATTGATGAAAACAGCCTGCCGGAAAAACTACTTCTTTTGGTTGCCGGGGATGATGCGGCTCAAAAAGCATTTGAATATGCACGTTACTTTACTGATGTAGATGTACTTGCCGTTGAAAGCAGCCTGGAAAACCTTGCAGAAAGCCACCTAAAAGCTCAAGAAGAGCAGCTTAACAATATCGCTTTTTGGCCTTTATCGTTAGCTAAACGATTCTTACAAGATGGGAACCAAATTCATTTTGCGTCTATTAGTGGAGATGCAAAAGTAGTGGATAGTTCATTCATTAAGCTTATTCAGAATAGCTTAAGCAAGAATGGTGTAATGAACATAAAATTGGTGAAATCACCAGACAACGCAACCAAAGATGTTCAGGCACTAATTAATAAGCAAAAGTTACGTAACACAACAGCTAATATAAGAGCCCTAAGAGCGACCATATTGGCGGATAAGTACAGTGATTACTGGTCTGACTTAATTAATGATGATTATTTTTACTCAATAGACGGCTGTCGTGAGTCTTGGTTTAACGGCAGTTCGCAACAAACTATGCTGAACTCAATAGTCAAATTATTGGCAAACCCTGAGTGGAAACTATCTAAAGTACTTAACCACCACAGCAAGGCCGTTGCCACGGCACTGGCTAAGAAGCATTTAGTTAAGTTTTCTGAAGGTCAGAATGTAGATAATGAGTATTCGGTTTATTTGGTTAAGCAGTAAATAACCGAAGACAACTACTAATAGGGTACGCTATCACGACGCGCCCTATTAGTAGCCTGCCCTTTACCGAGAAGCCTCGCTCCAGCGTAGGTAATCCTCATATTCATCAACATCCCACGTTGTATCAAGCAATGCGCAAGACAAGCTTAAACTCTCAGCATTAGACACTGTAGACCGAAGAACTTCACCGCAACCCCACTCAATATTATCAAGCATTGCAGGCTTAACTTTACTGGCACCAAGCAGAACATAGCCGCCATCTTCAGCGGGCCCCAGTACTAAGTCATTTGAATCCAAGGCATTAATAGCGCCAACCAAATAGGCTTTATCAACTGTAGGGCAATCGCTACCTACAATAATGACCTTATCAAAAGACTCTAAACCACTGGATAAGGCATGATACATCCGTTCACCTAAATCGCTTCCGTGCTGAGTAGAAACAGTAACCGATTTATTCCTACAAGCATCAATCAAGTCCTGCGCTTCACTATTTTCTGATAGCTGATCAAACCATAATTCAACAATAGCCAAGCTGGCAGAAGTGAGGTTGTCTAGAACATTCATGGTAAGTTCGATATGAGTAGCTAAAGCAGCATTATCACCTAGAGTTTTAGCTAAGCGGGTTTTAACTTTTCCTAATTGCGGCCATTTTGCGAATTGGATTATTAAATTGTTTTTTAAAGCCTGCATTTATTTCCCTATTAGGTAATTTTTTTATACACTCTACATGGATCTCAATCACAAATATTAGGCTAGGTATCCCATGCAAAGAGATAGAACACTACATACATTATCTCAATTACTACCTATGCTCAAAAGTAGATTCCATGTCTCTCGGCTTGGTGTTTTTGGGTCAGTTGCACGAAATGAAGCCACCACCGATAGTGATATTGATATTATTGTTTCATTTGATCAACCGGCTACACTTAACAATTTTATGAACCTTCAAACTTTCCTGGAAGGAAAACTTAAAACCCACATTGACCTCGTTACAGAAAACGCAATACGAGAAGAAATAAAAAACTATATTGAGAAGGATGTCATCTATGCCAGCTAGTCGAGACCCGATGCTTTATGTGCAAGATGCAAAGCAATTTATTTCAAATATTAAAGAATATACAAAAGGCTTTTCAGAACACACGCTTCGTGACTCTGGCATTCATTTTGATGCAACAATCAGAAATCTTGAAATATTAGGGGAAGCAATTAAAAATATTCCTAATGACTTAAAAAGCAAAGAACCCAACATCCCTTGGAGCAATATTGCTGGTTTCCGTAATCGTCTGGCGCACGCTTATTTTGGAATTGATGATGAAATTATCTGGGACATCATTAACAACCACCTCACACCTTTAAGTTACGCACTTAAAAGAATGGAGAAGGATCATTCATCCTGATTTTTTGTATTTTAGTGCAATACTCTCGCTAGACTCCCCAAAAAAATATCTTAACCGCAAAGACCACATCAAAAAAATTGTCTTCCAAACCCCATGCTGTTCCCATCGGCGGCTATCAGTAGTTAATGGCTCACCAATACAAAATGGCTTAGCCAGTTTCTTTAATTTTATACTCAACTCAATATCTTCCATTAAAGGTTGCTCAGGGAACCCGCCCACTTTATGAAAGGTTTTTTCGGTTACAAAAATGGCCTGATCGCCCGTAGCAATACCCGTTAAACGAGAGCGCCAGTTCATCATAAATTCAATGACACGATACATTTTACGATCACCCGACAAGCGAACGTCAAATCGACCCCAAGCAGCATAAGATTCAACATATACTCGAAGTAAATGTATAAAATTATTAGGAAGCACCGTATCGGCATGAAGAAACAATAATACCTTCCTGCTGGCGACTTCAGCACCTGCATTCATTTGCTTTGCCCGACCTTTGTCAGCATCAACCCAATGATCAACCAACAAACTACACTCTTCACGCGTGTTATCTGTGCTTCCGCCATCTGCAACAATAACCTCCCCTCCATAAAGCCTAAAAAGTTGGAGCGTTTTCAGGGTCGCTTTAATCGACTGCCCTTCATTGAACGTTGGAATAATAATACTAACAGGCATCGGCATTAAGCAGACTCCAATGAGCCACCACAGCTACTACCTTGGCCAGCCGTACAGCCATAACAATGATTGGCGACGACAATATTTTCGCCCTTAAGGTTTTTATTGAGCAACTCTGAAATATGAACTTTGTCTGTAGATTTTAACTCAGAAGAACCAGCACCAGACAATGCTGCAAGAGGCATTTCTAGCATTTGATTAAAATCACAGTCGTAGACATAACCCTGCCAGTCAATACTAATTAAATTACGGCACATTACAGACTGCAAATTGTCTTCTGAATAAGCGCCTTTTAGCAGCCCCATATAATCATAAAATTCACCTTTAGATAGCAGTACACTACCGAACCGGCTAATAGGCATGTTTGTGATAGTAAATAGCTGATTAAATTCTATATCGAAGCGATCAAATAACTCACGCTTATAATCTTGCTCAAGCTGAACCTGAGGGGGAGGCAAAAATGGGCCTCCGGGATTATAAACAAGATTGAGCACTAAACCGCTATCCGCTTTCCCATACCCCTTAGCATTAAGCTTTTGTAAGGCATCAATACTGCCATCATATACACCCTTGCCTCGCTGCTTATCGACATTTTCTTCATTATAGCAAGGCATGGAAGCCACGACTTCGACCTTGTTTTCTGCCAGAAAATCTACCAGCGTTTCATAACCGGGTTCAAGTAAAATAGTTAGATTACAGCGGTCAATTACCTTAACATTTCGCTTTCTGGCTTCAGTAACAAGATAACGAAACTCAGGATTCATCTCAGGCGCACCGCCCGTTAAATCCAAAGTCTGTATATTTTGATCATCAATAAAAGCAAGCAGTGTATCAACAGTCTCTCGATCCATTAACTCAGTACGATTTGGCCCAGCGGCCACGTGACAGTGGGTACAACTTAAATTACATAAATAACCCAAGTTTACTTGAAGAGTGTGCAGTTCCGCTCGTCTGATTTCAGGAAAATCAGAAACTAACAGCAAAGGACGAGTATCACGCATAGCTAACCTTTTTACCTAAATATAGTTTTCATCTTAAATTTTAGTTAGCAGTGAGACTACCAGAAATCCAATTAGTTCAACACCAAGAAGCGACTTCACCGCC
>ENA-OSET01000752-OSET01000752.1-sediment-metagenome-genome-assembly--contig:-NODE-752-length-35403-cov-11.180434_pt1 | contig 35403 bp, 40 predicted proteins | sample MGYA00237882_ERZ534229 | MGnify/ENA primary metagenome ERZ534229 (study PRJEB26408, sample SAMN06266212) | sediment metagenome | isolation source: Hudson Canyon methane seep mesocosm | place... | reverse complement strand
TATCTTCTATACCATCTTCTAATTCACTGAAAAAATCTAATCCTGTCCGCTGTTCAATTTCATCAATCGTGCTTAAATACTGTGTTAAAGCTTCTGTCCCTTTAACGTTTTGTGGCATGATAAACGCAAGTGCATAAGGTGTTTCATTGTTATCTTCCCTGATATATATTTTATAAAATGCAGTCGGTATTTTTACATGAGCCGCTGATTTTAAATGTGCTGAATTATCGTCAAAAATAGTACCTGTCATTACCCATATTTTGTCACTGAGTTTCGTAAAATAATTAATTTCAACTTCTTCCAGTCGCTGCCATAATTTGCGGTTTAGCTTGGGACGTTGTGGCGTGATATTGCTCATAAAAAAGCTATCAAGTTGGGCTGATTTTCCATATAAACGGGAAATAGCGTAATTAGGTGCCATATGCCCACGGTCATAACCGCTGCCGGTATAATCTTTATGTTTTACACGATGCAAACTACGCCAATCAGATTTAAACGAACTCGGACGCTTTAAAGAACGGCTATTTTTAGCAACAGGCTGTATTTGATAGCTGACCCACAACGGATTACCGCGTAAATCAGAATAACCAATCATAAAATGTGGATTGCGTAAGACTCGAAACCATGCTGAAGAATTGTGCCACTGTTGAGCCTGTGGAACACCGTGATAGCTTTGTTTGGGGCGAGCAATACTGACTTCATAATAATAATTAATTCCCCCCAAAATAAAAAAAACCGATAATAGCCATGGGTAACGGTAAATCAATTTACAGGTATTTATCACTATCCACAGTAGGTGAGTGTGTTTTTTTGACATAGAATTTTAAAAGGCAGTGGTTAAAAATATTATTTATGGCACAATATTAGCTTAAGAAATTTTTTATTCAATGTAAATATAATTAAGATGGTCGATAAGCTAAACAGTGAGATTTTAGAGAAAGCAAAAAAAATAGAATTATTGGTGCTTGATGTCGATGGGGTGTTGACCGATGCCCGTTTATTTTTTGACAATAAAGGGCAAGAATATAAGGGCTTTAATACCCAAGATGGTTTAGGGATTCGTTTGATGCAGCGTGTCGGTATTAAGGTGGCAGTTATTTCAGGTCGGGCTTCAAAACCGGTTGCCTTAAGAATGAAAAATTTAGGTATTGAATTAGTGTATTTAGGGCAATCTGATAAGCGAATTGCGTTTAAAGAAATTTTAGCGACGGTGGGCTGTGGCGCGGAGCAAGTAGCGTATGTAGGCGATGATTTAATTGATTTACCGGTGCTGACGCAAGTAGGTTTGCCGATTGCAGTGCAAGATGCAAATGAATTTATTTTACCTTATGTTGCATGGCAAACTAAGGCATTAGGCGGGCAAGGAGCAGTGCGAGAAGTGTGCGATGTTATTTTGCAAGCTCAAAACCAATTAGACGCTATTGTCGCTAGTTATTGTGCTTAATTGATGAATTTATTAGCGTATAAAGGCAGTATTGTATTAGTACTGGTTTTTTTAAGCTCTATTTGGTTACTGAATCAAGCTAAAGCACCGTTGCTTAAAGTGGTTAAGGTCGCTGAATACAGTAAAATCGATTATTTTTCCAAAGGTTACACTAAAATTGAAATGAACGAACAAGGTATACCCGTACAGCGTTTAGATGCAAGTTCACTGCAACATGAAAGCCATAATGATGAGATGCAATTTAATGATCCGATTGTGACGGTGTACCAAGTAGAAAATACGATACCGCCTTGGGTAATTAATGCAGAATCAGGGCGCATGTCAGCAAATGGGCAAACTATTTTTTTAAACGATGCGGTACTGATTAGCCGTGCGGCAAGCAAGTCAGCACAGTTAGGAGCGATTAAAATTAAAACACGGGATTTAATGTTGGAGCCTGATAAAGCATATGCAGAAACCGCCGCATGGGCGGAATTAACCACAAATTCAGAAGTTATATCAGGCATTGGGCTAGAATTTTTTTATCAACAGCCTTTATATATTAAATTATTAAAAGCAGTGAAGGGCAGACGTCATGTTCATTAAAGTATTAATCGCTTATTTAGTGTTATTACTCGGCAGTCAGCCTTTAATAGCGGTAGCTGATGAGCTTGAGCAACCGCTTGATGATGCAATTACTTTGGAATCAGATGCAGGGTTTTATGATGAAAAACAAGGTTTAAGTATTTATACCGGTCAAGTAGTGATTAAACAGGGAAATATGACCTTAGAGGCAGATAAAGTGAGCGTTTTTAGTAAAGACCGCGATATTTATAAATTAATTGCTACCGGTAAGCCGGTTAAATTTACCCAAACCCCTGAAGAGGGCAAAGAAGATGTGCATGGTCACTCATTAGTGATGGAATATAAGACTAAAATTAGAGTCTTAATTATGACGCAACAAGCACAGGTTTGGCAGGGTGAGAATAGTACCGCAAGTGAACGTATTGTGTATGACCGTATTAGTGAAATTATTAAGGCGGGTGATGAAAGTCTGGTAAATCAAAGAGTGCATGTTATTTTGCGTTCGAGTAAAGACATACCCGACAAAAATAATGAGCTAGGGTTGTAAACGATGGCTATGTTAGCGGCTCAACATATTATGAAGCAATATGGTAAGCGTCAGGTGGTGAATGACGTGTCATTACACGTACAGAGTAATGAAATCGTGGGCTTATTAGGCCCGAATGGAGCAGGAAAAACCACCAGCTTTTATATGTTAGTGGGTTTAGTGCGTACTGATGGCGGAGCTATTTTTTATAACGAGTTAGATATTACGCATTATCCGATGCACAAACGAGCTCAAATGGGAGTGGGTTATTTGCCGCAAGAAGCATCAGTGTTTAGAAAGTTGAGCGTAGAAGATAATTTACGGGCAGTATTAGAGTTACGCAAAGACCTGAAAAAGCCGCAAATAAACATGATTATTGATGATTTATTAAATGAATTTAGTATTAGCCATATTCGAGAAAGTAAGGGCATGGCGTTATCAGGTGGTGAGCGGCGACGAGTGGAAATAGCCCGTGCATTAGCAACTGATCCTGAATTTATTTTATTAGATGAACCCTTTGCAGGCGTTGACCCGCTATCGGTTTTAGAAATTCAAAGTATTATCGCCCATTTAAAAGAACGTAATATTGGGGTATTAATTACTGAACATAATGTTCGCGAAACATTGGGCATTTGTGATCGAGCTTATATTCTTAATGCGGGTAACGTGATTGCAGAAGGCACTACGGCAGAGGTTATTGCGAATGAAGAAGTACGCAAGGTTTATTTAGGCGATGATTTTAGCTTGTAAGGGCAATTTTTAATTTGGACTTAGTAACAGACAGGAAAATTTAATGAAACAATCATTACAACTGCGTATGGGGCAGCAATTATCGATGACCCCGCAATTACAGCAGGCGATTAAATTATTACAACTGTCTACTTTGGATTTACAGCAAGAAATACAACAGGCATTAGATTCTAATATTATGCTCGAAGTGATTGAGGATAATCTGGGTGCAAATGAACAGCCAATCACAGAAGATAAAGTTGATAATCAAACTGATGAGATAAATAGTGAAGGCTCAGAAGAGCTAATGCCCAATGAATTAGCGGTTGATAGTTCTTGGGATGATGTGTTTGAACCACAGCAAACGGGAATCAAAGTCACTAATGCAGTCACGGAAAATGCAGATTTTGCAGCACAACGTAGTGAGCCTGATAGTTTATATAAGCATTTAATATGGCAGGTGGAAATGGCACCGTTATCTGCAAGAGATCGTGAAATTGCGTTAGCGATTATTGATTCAGTTGGCACATCCGGTTATTTGATGGTGGCGATTAATGAGATTTTCGACAGTTTAGGCGATACATTAGAGGAATTAACCTTAGACGAAGTTAAGGCGGTCTTGCATCGTGTCCAGCGTTTTGACCCCATTGGCGTGGCGGCAGAAAATTTAAAAGACTGTTTAAGTATACAGTTAGCAGAATTAGATGACGATACGCCTTTTAAGGTGAGTGCATTACGGTTAGTGAATGAGTTTTTAGATGATTTAGCATCACAGAATAAAGCAAAATTATTAAGACGTTTAGCTTTGTCCGAGATAGAATTGGCGGAAGTAACCGCATTAGTGCGTTCTTTAGAGCCTAGACCGGGCGAAAGTATTGCTACCGTGGTATCAGATTGTGTGGTGCCGGATTTATTTGTACAGAAAACCGCATCGGGTGAATGGCGAGTGAGTTTGAATCCTGATATTTCACCTAAGTTACAAGTGAATACGGTGTATTCAAAAATGATTCAGCGGGGAAAAAAGGATGATGATAACGTGCGGTTGCGTGAACATTTACAAGAAGCGCGTTGGTTTATCAAAAGTTTACATAGCCGTAATGATACTTTGCTCAGAGTAGGCTGTAGTATTATTGAACGGCAGTTAGATTTTTTAGAGCAGGGTGATATGGCGATGAAGCCTCTGGTGCTAAAGGAAATTGCCGAAGATTTAGGGCTGCATGAATCGACTATTTCTCGGGTGACAACCCAAAAATATATGCATTTACCAACAGGGATTGTGGAATTAAAATATTTTTTTTCAAGTCATGTGTCGACTGCCAGTGGCGGCGAATGTTCCGCAACCGCTATTCGGGCATTTATTCAAGAGTTAATTGAGCATGAAAATCAGGTTAAACCCTTAAGTGATAAGAAGATAGCTGATTTTTTAGCAGAAAAAGGCATTAATGTGGCGCGGCGCACGATTGCAAAGTACCGTGAAGCACTGGCTATTCCCTCGTCAAGCCAGCGGAAGCGACTGTTTTAAAAGTCACGCCCGACAGTGAACGTGTAGTATAATGACAATTGTTTTTTAAAGATTATTAGGAGTTTAAAATTATGCAAATTAGTATCACAGGTCATCATATCGACGTAACAGACGCGATGAAACAAAGCGTTGAAGATAAAATAGGTAAATTAAAACGTCATTTTGATCATGTTATGGATATACATGTTATTTTGACAGTTGAAAAATTAGAGCAAAAAGCAGAAGCAACCGTTCATTTAAGTGGTGCAAATTTATTTGCTGAAGATACGCAAGAAGACATGTATGTCGCTATCGATCATATGGTCTCTAAACTAGATCGCCAAATTATTAAACATAAAGAAAAAATACAATCGCATCGCGGTTAATTTTTTCAGTTTGAACATAAGGTAAATGATTATTTACCTTATGTTTGTAAAATTTATCTATAACTGGCTTTAATAAAGGCTGGTTATAGATTGAATTTACGCTTCCATTACACATAGATGCAAAGGATGAACATGTCAGTACGACCTCAAGATACCGCCGAGTTACATTTAGAACAAATTATGTATGACCTAGAAAATGGCACGCTTTATGATGCTCGTGCTCATTTACATGATTTACATGCAACTGAAATTGCGTTGTTACTCAGGTCTTTACCGATTGATTATCGTTATCAAATTTGGACGGTGATATCAACAGAAGTTATGGGTGAAGTGCTAGTTGCATTGCAAGGTGAAGTGCGGGTAGGTTTGATTGACCATAGTTCGGCCAAAGATTTAATTGCCTCGGTTAATCACTTGGAATCAAGAGAGGTTGCTGATTTAGTCAGTGACTTTCCTGCGACGATTCGTGAAAAAATTCTCAATATTCAAAGTGATAGCCGCCTTGAGTCTGCATTGTCTTATGATGGACATACCGCAGCAAGATTAATGCGTTTAGATGTATTGACCGTTAAAAAGAGTTCAACAGTAGACAGTGTTTTAGCGTATTTACGCCAGCAAGATAAACTACCATCGAATATGGATAGCTTAATTGTCGTTGATGATAACGGTAAATATGAAGGCATGGTCGCTATTTCGAGTGTGTTAACCAATAAAGCCGCCGTGTTAATTTCATCATTAATGAATGATACAGTCGAAGCGATTAGCTTAAATATGCCGGTTTCAGAAGTCGCGCTTATTTTTGAACGTAAAGACATGATATCTGCGGCTGTGGTTAATGAGCAAGGCGGTATTGAAGGGCGTATTACCTTAGACGAAGTCTTAGATGTGGTACGCGAAGAAGCGGATCATGCTGTTTTAATCTCGGCGGGGCTAGACGAAGAACACGACTTATTTTCACCGGTTTTAGTCAGTGCTAAACGACGTGCTGTGTGGCTAGGGGTTAATTTATTTACCGCCTTTTTAGCATCATGGGTGATTGGTTTATTTGAAGCCACTATCGAAGAAATTGTGGCTTTAGCCGTCTTAATGCCAGTGGTGGCAAGTATGGGTGGGATTGCCGGTAGCCAAACCTTAACCTTAGTGATTCGAGGATTAGCCTTACATCAAATTTCTTCATCTAATGCCGGCTCTTTTTTACTTAAAGAATTATCAGTAGGGGCATTAAATGGTTTAGTTTGGTCAACCATTGTTGCCAGTGTCGCTGGTTTTTGGTTCTCAAATTATAGCTTAGGTCTTATGTTAGGCGGAGCGATGGTAATTACTTTAAGTTGTGCAGCTCTAGCAGGGGTGTTAATTCCATTATTTTTACATAAACGCGGTATTGACCCAGCTTTAGCGGGCGGGGTGTTATTAACAACCGTCACCGATGTGATTGGTTTTATGTCCTTTTTAGGCTTAGCGACTATTTTCTTAATTAACTAAATTGATAGGTTTATCATCATGAAAACAATAAAAATGCCTTTAATGGCAACCGCAATCAGCACGACATTATTAGCAACTGTAAATGTGAGTGCAAGTGAAAACCCATTTGAATTAAAAGAACTTGCATCAGGTTATATGCAATTAGCTGAAAAACAGAGTTCAAAAATGCAAGAAGGTGCCTGTGGTGAAGGGAAATGTGGTGCCAAAATGATGCCTGAAGGTGCGTTGGAAAAAACAGCTGAAGGTAGTTGTGCTGGTAATAAACCCATGCCTAAAATGAAACAAGGTAAAGAGACGCCGAAAACAAAGGCTATGGAAGGTAAATGTGGTGAAGGGAAATGCGGTAGCAATATGTAAACCGATGTACTGTACAACATATTTTAATATAAAACGTTTAATTATTTTAGGTCAAACAAGATGAAATTACTGATTCGTAATCTGGTACGGAATATGAAAGAGGCTGAATTACGTGTGTTATTTGAAACCTATGGCAAGGTGCAATCGTGTGATTTAGTAATGGATAAAGAAACCGGTATATCAAAGGGTTTTGCATTTATTGAAATGCCTAAAATAGGTGAAGCCAAAGCGGCGATGAAAAATTTAAATGGTAAAGATATTTTAGGCAGCAAAATTAGAGTGAAAAAATCAGAGCAGGCAGAATCAGCCCCTGCGGTTGAAAAATAATGTCACCGTATCTTAGTCAGCCGCGTAAAAATAAAGACCCTTTACATGGCATGACACTGAGTAATATTGTTAGTCAGCTTGTTGATGAATATGGCTGGGATGAGCTAGCAGTTGAGCTTAAGCTGAATTGTTTTAAAAGTAATCCTAGCCTAAAATCGAGTTTGACGTTTTTGCGTAAAACGCCGTGGGCAAGGGAAAAAGTTGAAAGTTTTTATATCAATAGTCTAAAAAAATCTAAATAATAGTTGATAGGACGGTCGTATGCAGTATGTTAAAAATACACTAAAACTTATGATAGGGAGTGTCATTGTGTTGAGTGGTTGTGCTGCAACGCCGCCTATAAAAAACGACGCTAACAAGAGCTTACAATCTCGAGTCGCATCTAAAACTTTAACAAGAAGCCAAGCAGGCTCTCAAGTTCATAATGCCGCTGCACAAAAAGCCGCGTTTGATGAGCTTGATGTAGAAATGGGGCTTAAGAAACGCCCCGTCGCACCTCAAAAAGCGGTTCAATCCTATGAACCGATCAATAAACCTGCGAGTATCACAGCTCAATCACCGTCTAAAGAAAAAGCGACGCAACGTATTGTTGGTAATGGTTATGGCGAAAATACGGATTTAGCACGTCGCGATGCACTTAATAATTTAGCCAGTAGCATTCAAATTAACGTCTCCAAAATTGTGGCAAGTTGTACTAATCATTCAGGTGATTGTGGCAGTGTGGTGAAAGTGAATACGCATACAAACTTGCCGATTTTAGGGGCTCAATATCAGCGTTTAGCCAATGAACAAGGTTCAATACGCTTTCAGGTATGGTTAGATAATGTTCAGGCGTTACCGTTATATATTGCTGAGCTAGATAGACAAGCTAAAAAAATAAATAAAAATAAGCGTTTATTAGCAAGGAAATTAAAGCCTGCGGTGCGTTATCGGGTATTAAGTAGTGTGGTTAATTTAGCAGAAAAATATGATAAACATCGTTTGGTTGCGAATGCTTTAGGCGGCTATAAAAATCCTCCTCGCCCTGATATTAATTTAGATGAATTAAAGCATGAATTAGAACGCTTAGAAGGTAAAGCCGGTTCATTAGCCTTTGCCGCAAAAACTTTAACCAAAGGCATTACTGAGCAAGCCATTTATTTGCAACCGCCGCGACCTAAAAATTCTCAAGAAGTCACCCCATTTGCAGCAAAATTAAATACCAATATACGGCAAGGTTTAAAAACCGTAACGCGTCCTGAACTCGCTAAATATACCCTAGAAGGGGAATATAATATTTTGATAGATGGCGATATTTTTATACGTTATAACTTGGTAGATTTAGATTATAACGTCTTAAAAACCAAGAGTGTCACCGTCGAAAAATCAGCGTATAAAGGTTTACGTGCCAAACCTCAAGCAGTATCATTTGAAGCATTGCTGAATGATAATATTGCGGTGAGTAATGAATTTCAAGTTGAGCTTAAAACTTTACAAGGTTCTAATTCATTAAATTATAAGGCTCGTGAGACTATTCGTTTATTAGTCAGATTAAATAAAGCGGGTTATTATTATATTATTGGTCATGTGACTAAACAGGGCGAACAATTATCGTATTTATTGGATTTAAATGATGGTTCAGGTAATGAAAAATTTATTCGTCATATTCCACAAGATCAAGCCAATAAATATATGGAAGTGGCGACTTTTGAAGTCACTCCGCCTTTTGGTGTAGAACATTTACAAGTGATTGCGAGTAATAAAAAAATAAAACAATTGCCGAGTTATTATGATAATGGTGATTATTTTATTTTAAAAGGTAGCAAAGGCAATGCTGCAAAAGGGGTTTCTTTAACAAGAGCATTAAAGCGTAAGCAAAATAAAGGCTCGATGCAGACAACTGAAGCAACGTTAACCTATACGACACACCGTTAAGTATTCAGTTTTTATGGTATATTTAATAATATAGATGATTAATTAGGTAAAAATATAAGTATGAAAGGATTCTATAAAGTTTCTTTATTATTAATAGGGTCGTTATTAACGGCTTGCACCGATAATATTCGTTCTCAGCGTGAATGTGATGCCCGCGTTTTTGATATTAATGGCCGACCTTGCTGGGTGAATCAATTACCCAAAGAAGGAGTAGTTGTAAGTTCAGCACGCCATGTGATTCCTGCGAATACCGATAAAGCCCTTTTTGATAGGGCGATAGAGCGATTGTCGGCGTCTGTCGTGGGTTTAGAGGTTGCTCGAGACAGCATTGTGAATAAGCATACGACTGTCAATAAAAATGGCGTTGCTGATAATTCATCAGTGATTAGTTTTACGGTGATTAGTTCAGCGAAGAAAGGGCAATCGCAACATATCAAAGCGAGTGTGAAGGATCAATGGTCTGATGGTGTGACACAGAAAAAATATTTATGGGTTATTTTGGAGAAGGATTAAATGAATAAAAAAGTAATATCCATGTTATTGGTAATGGTGGCTACTCAGGCGGTTGCTGAAAATGAATTTGAAGCTTACCGTGCTAAACAACAAGCAAACACTGAATTTGACGATTATAAAAAAACGGTTAACCAAGAATTTTCTGATTATAAAACTGCATTAGAAGCAGGTTTTAATGATTTTCAAAAAACCTATGAGCAGGCTTCAAAGCAGTATAATCAAGAAATGACCCAAAAGTGGGGTAGCTCTAAAAGCAGTGATAAAAAAAGCTGGGTTAATTACGAAAAAAATGGTGACGTGCGTGAATCCGTGGATTTTTCAACAGGGATTGTAGTCGTCGAAGTGCTTGCGAATAAAGGCGATTCATTAGCGACTATACAAGCTAAAGCACAAGAAAATATCAGCAAATTATTATTAACCACTGAAAAACAAGCGTTTAATAATGATGTGGTGGCACAAAAAGTTGAAGAGCAAATTAAGCAGCATAAAGAGGTAGTAAAGACAGGCGAACCGTCTACCACCACTAAAGTGATGCAAGGATTGGTGGGTAATATTAGTGAGCCTGAAGCGACTCAACAAGCAGCGAATTTTGTCAGTAAAGCGAAAGTAGAAACAACCGAGCTTAAGGATAAAGAAAAAAAGGTAGTTAAATTAACCTTTAAAATACCTGATAATTTATCGGCTAAAGCGGCTCAATATTCTCAGCGTATTCAGCAAATTGCAAAAAAGGAAAAAATTCCGGTTGCGTTGATGTATGCGGTGATGGAAACAGAAAGTAACTTTAATCCGCGGGCTAAATCTCATGTACCTGCGTATGGTTTGATGCAAATTGTACCGGTGAGTGCGGGTAAAGATGCCACAAAATATTTGTTTGGCAAAGAAAAAGTGTTAGCACCCTCGTATCTTTATAATAGTGATAAGAATATTGAAATTGGTGGTGCTTATTTACATATTTTATATCATCGCTATTTAAGAAAGATTGATGACACGACTAGTCGGTTATTTTGTACTATTGCCGCTTATAATACGGGGGCAGGCAATGTTGCAAAAACGTTTATAGGCACTTATAACATTAACAAAGCGGCTAAAACTATTAATACATTTTCTGCGAGTGATGTGTATAAAACATTACGTCGTCAATTACCACATGATGAAACACGACAATATATAAAACGTGTTGCAACGCGTTTAGCAAAATATCAATCTTGATAATTTTTTACATTTTAAATTAAGGATTATAAACATGAATTTAGTGAAACCAGCGTCTTTATTATTGGTAGCAAGTTTAGCTGCCTGTGCTCAAACTAATACTCAAAATGGCAGTGTATCTGCTTACTCACCTGCCGCTGCAGCACCCGTTCCTGATTGTGTTTTCTCTAATCAAACTGCAGCACCAGGCTGGGTTTGTGATGAGCCATTACCAGGTGTAGAAATTCAAGCAGTTGGTATCGCAGAGCGTTCACCTGCGGGCCAAAGTTATATGAAAGATATGGCAAAAGCGGCTGCATTAGGACATCTTGCTGAGCAGTTTAAAGTTAAAGTCGCTAAGATGGTGAAGCAATATATCGGTACCACCGGTATGGGCGATGCACAAACAGTTGATGCGGCGGCGAGCAGTACGATTAAAACGATTAGTAGTAAGATGCTAGAAGGTGCAAGAATGTACCGTTCACGTACAGGGCCAGAAGGGCGTATGTATGTAATGGTGGGTTTAGATGCTCAAAAAACCAAAGCATTAGTGAAAGCCGCTGTTAAAAATAGCATGAAAAATGAAAAAGCATTATGGCAAGAATTTAAAGCTCAAAAATCACATGATGAAATGGCAGCAGGGATTGCTGCAATGGAAGATTAATCATAATCTTTTATGATAATAAAGGGGGCATATTGCCTCCTTTTTTATGGGTAAAATAATATTAGAACAGAGAATAAACTATATGCTTAAATCGAGTGCTAAAAATCCTGATTTAGATTGGAGCCAAGTGCGTGAAACGGTTAAATTAATTGCCGTTTCAGCTTCTCAGGTAGAGGCGAGTGTTTTAAAAGGTGATCATTCAGTAAGTAATTTAACGGAATCTTTTACAGGTATGGCGATGCATTTAGATGCGATTACCAATGCTTTAGATGATTTAGAAGAGAGTGAAGCAAAAGAAACCATCAAAATGCACTGTATGATGACTAGCGAACGGGTGCATACTTCTATTATTGAGTTTCAGTTTTATGATCGAATGAAGCAATGTTTAGAACATGTCACTGATAATTTGATGGGCTTATCGGATATTATCGAAACCCCTAAATTGTTATATAACCCAGATGAATGGCAAAAATTACAAAATTTTATTCGTTCAGGGTATAGCATGGAGTCAGAAAAAATTATGTTCGATGCTATTTTACAGGGCAAGTCTATTCAAGAAGCAATCGCGTTATATGAAGCTCATGAGCATCAAGATGACGATGATGATATTGAATTATTTTAAATAAGGAATAATTCATGCAAGCTGTCTGGCATATTATTGTTCAAGCGATTGAAAAAACAACGCGGCAGTCATTTCGGTTACAAAAAGTAGTGGCTGTTCAGGGCGGTGATATTAATCAAACCTATCAGCTCCAAGGCACTGACATCAGTTATTTTGTGAAGCTTAATAAGGTATCGTTATTAACGATGTTTGAAGCAGAAGTGTCAGGCTTACACGCTTTACAGCAGACAAAAACAGTACGTATTCCTAATGTGATTACAGTAGGATGTGCAAAACATTATGCTTTTTTAGTCTTGGAATATTTATCTTTATCTTCATTAAAAAAAGTCACACAAAGACAATTCGGTGAGCAACTCGCTGCTTTGCATCGACAGCCACAAAGCTCATTTGGTTGGCATGAAGATAATTATATTGGGTCTAATCAGCAATATAATGGTAAGTATTCAGATTGGGTAACTTTTTGGCAGCAACAACGCTTAATAGCCCAGCTTGAATTAGCGTTAGAAAATGGTTATTCAGGTACTTTACAGGCTAAAGGACAGATTTTATGTGAATTATTGCCTGCTTTTTTTGTGAATTATCAGCCACAGCCCTCACTATTACACGGTGATTTGTGGAGTGGCAATTATGCAGCAGATGAACAAGGCGATGTTGTAATCTACGACCCCGCTTGTTATATCGGTGACCGTGAAGCAGATATTGCGATGACGGAATTATTTGGCTGTTTGAGTGCAGATTTTTATGTTGCTTATAATGAAGTATGGCCGTTAGATGATGGCTATCACATTCGTAAAAATCTGTACAACCTATATCACATTTTAAATCATGTTAATTTATTTGGAGCTAGTTATATTCAACAAGCTGAAATGATGATGAAAAGATTAATTACCGAGGTTAAAATTTAATTGTAAAAACTAAAAATATAATCCCCATCTTCTTGACTTAAATTATCAAATTGAGGTCGTTGATGTCGATTTGTCGCTTTTTCTACTTTATTTTTAACATAAAGAGATAATTCACTAAAGGTAGCAAACCCATCATTATCATTAATATCTAATGCTTTTCTTTTCAAACCTTCAATAATTGCTGATGTAAAAGGTGAATGTCCTGTTCCGTCGCTGACAGGCTGGTCTGCTCCGGCAGTTAAAATATTAATTGATTTTCGTGTCAAAATATCTTGGTAATAGTTTAGATTATAATTTTTTATTTTAATAGCACGATGATTCATAGCTAAACCTGAAAAACAACTATCTAATAATAAGGCAATATGCTTAGATTTTAAATTTTGGCTATAATCACGTAATGAGTCTAAAGGTATAGCTTCTTCTCCATAATCAATAATAGAACTTGATGATAAGTTAATATCAGCATCATAAGGTATTATATATCCCTTTTTCTTATAGTTTTGCATAGTAAGACCTTGACCATGCCCTGCAAAATAAAAAATAAAGGAATCATGGATCCCTGCTGTTTTTTCTACATTCCTAAAAGCTTTAAGAATATTTTTTTTAGTTGCATTTTTATTATAAAGAGAAATAACTTTAATACCCATTGTTTTAAAAATATCTGCGAGTGCTTGGGCATCATTTACAGCATTAATCAATTCAGGAATATTTTTATTTTTATAGTAATCTATACCAACAACTAAGGCAGTTTGTTTTTTATACCAATTTAATTTATTTTTTAATGAATGAGTAGTGGTTCCTGAAAAGAAGATTTTAATTTTTTCTTGTGTTTTATTGTTATTAATATCTATAGCAGATAAGGTGATATTATTAGTTCCTTTTTTTAGCTGATAATCTAAGGAAAAATAATTATCTTTATCTAAAGTAATTTGTTTTCCATTAATAGATAATTTTTTGATCTCTGATTTATCGGTAATGTGACCATTAAAGTGTATTGATTTGGTTTTAGATTGATTTATTTTATTTAATCCATATTCTAATTTAGGAGTAAATAATTTAATACTAGGAGGTATAATATCTATTATTTCTTTATTAACTACAGCAATAGAAGATTTGTTAATTAGCCCTTTATTTTTTAAGATAACCGCAGGGGTATTATCGATTGTTTCTATGCTTTTTGATACGATTGTGGGAGCTATATTGTTGTTTTTAAGAGCAACAGATCCCTCTTTTAATAGGTAGTTAATTTTAGCTTTACTTTTTAAACTATCTAAATAGGTTGTTAATTTTTGTCTTTTTGCGATTGGCTCTAATTGTGTTTTAACAGCTTCAAAAGGCGGTGGTGTTTGTTGTCTTGAATCTTCACGGATAATGACATGCCAGCCAAACTGTGTTTTAACAGCCGTTTTGGTATAAGTACCATTTTCCAAAGCAGCAACGGCCTCAGAGAAAGGAGCAACCATTTGTTTTGCTGCAAACCAACCTAAATCACCGCCTTGAGTTTTAGAAGGGCCGGTTGATTTAGTTTTTGCTAATTCAGCAAAATCACCGCCTTTATCTAGTTCAGCAATTACCGCTTTAGCTTCATCTTCAGTTTTTAATAAAATATGACGGGCTTTAAATTCAGTGCCACCGCCTTTATTGCCAATTTGCTTGTCATATTCTGCTTTTAAATCAGCATCACTGACAGGGTGAGATTTCATATAATCTTGCACAGCAACTTGTGTCAGTAAAGCTTTTTTCATTTCTACTAATTGTGCAGCCACTTCAGCAGATTGATCTAATTTTTTCTTTTTAGCATCTTGAATCAGTAATTCACGTTTAATGAGCTCATCAATCAATTTATCTTGCGGGATATCTTGTTGTTGACCGCGTGAACGTGCGGTAATATCTTTTTTAAGTGTTTCAAGTGCCGCTTTGCTAATGTATTCGCCATTAACACGTACTGCCGCATCAGCTTCTTTAATCGCAGGGGCTGATGCATTAATAGTTGGTTGGCAAGCTGTTAAAACAGTCGCAGCAAGTAAAAAAGGGATAGCTTTTAATTTCATAGAGGATTCCTATTCTTTAATGAAGTTCTGAGGGGGAATGGGCATCAATACCTAAAGCATGGATTTCATGCTTCATTAAATCGCCCAAGGCTTTATAAATAAGTTGATGACGCTGTACTAATGATTTGCCTTCAAAAATACTGGCAACAATATTGACATGATAATGCCCGCCGCCTTGTTGGGTGCCCGCATGACCTGCATGGGCATGGCTATTATCAGCAAGTTCAAGTTTTTCAGGGGTTAAAGCGTCAGTGAGTAGTGATTTAATTAAGTCGATAGTCATTATTTAGGGAATACTTGTTTAAAGGGCTTGACGGTAACCTGTGCATAAGCACCGGCTTCCAAATAAGGGTCATTATTCGCCCATATTTGGGCGGCTTCTAAATTTTCAAATTCAGCAATAACGAGACTGCCTGTAAAACCTGCTTCTGCTGGGGTATTACTATCAATCGCAGGGTGAGGCCCAGCAATGACTAAGCGTCCTGCATCTTGTAAGTCTTGCAGACGTTGAATATGAGCGGTGCGAGCAGATTGTCTTTTTTCTAAGCTATTAGCAACGTCTTCGCTAAGAATGGCGTACAGCATGATTTAGTTTCCAGTGGGTTAAGTAAGGAGTTAATCCGGGTTAATTGTTATTATTTTTCTACTTCATTATCCGGCATATATTTATATAAAAAGATAATTTGGAAAATAATAAACACACTCATTAAGATAGGTACGCCAAAGGTTTTAAATTCAACCCATGTATCAGTATCGTAATTAAACATCACATAAATATTTAACCCTCCTACTGCGAAAAAGAAAGAGGCCCACATGAAATTTAAAATAGACCATTGTTTGGCTGGTAATTCTAAATTAGCTCCCATCATTTTTTCCATAATGGTTTTTTTGCCAATAAAATGACTGCCGATTAAGACACTACCGAATAGCCATTCAATAATGGTGAGTTTCCATTTTATAAATTGTTCATCTTGTAAATAAAGGGTTGCTCCGCCCATAACAATCATCAGTGCTAAGGTGACCCACTGCATGGTTTCAACTTTACGCGTCACTACGGCACTATAAAGTACCTGAAGAACCGTAGCACCAATAACGACAGCGGTTGCAACATATAAATCATAGGTTTTATAGGCAGCAAAAAACAGTAAGATGGGAAAGAAGTCAAAAATTATTTTTTTCATAAACTAAAAATGGGGATGAATGCTAAAAAATCAATAGGTTTATGAGAAATGATTGTAGGGGTTTTTTAAAATTTTGTACATAAGCATGCAGGGCTTTCTGCTAGAATAATCAAATTTTTATAGGAAAATTAATATGAATGCTCAAACTCAAATCGAACTTGAAGCCGCTGCGTTTAGACGTTTAGTCGCTCATTTTCAACAGCATACTGATGTGCAAAATATTGATTTAATGAATTTAGCCGATTTTTGCCGTAATTGTTTGGCAAAATGGTATATGGCAGCCGCTGAAGAACGTGGTGAAGTGTTAGATTATGATGCGGCGAGAGAATATGTTTACGGCATGCCGTATAGCGAATGGAAAGATAAATTTCAGCTCAAAGCGACTCCTGAACAAATGGCACTTTTTGAAGCGAAAAAAGCCGCTAAAAAATAATGTAGATTTAATGGCTCTTCCATTTGGAATGGCTTAAATTTTAGGCAAAAAAATACCAGAGTAATCATAGTGATTATCTGGTATTTAGCGTGTTATCCTAAATAATTAGAGGATAAATTACGCCATTGCGCGGACTCTAGTATTAAGTCTGCTTTTATTTCTCGCAGCTGTATTCTTATGTAGAATACCTTTGCTAACCGCTGAATCTATAATAGGCACAGCAGTTGCATATGCTTCTTTTGCTTTGTCATTGTCACCGGCTTCAATAGCTGCGGTAACTTTTTTGATGAATGTACGTAAATTACTACGTTGTCCAGCATTACGAACTCTGTTCTTTTCTGCTTGACGTGCACGTTTTTTTGCTTGAGCTGTATTAGCCATAATGCCTCGGATTTAAAAATTTTTAATAGCCCGTCATTTTCCGTTTAAATGGTATGATTGTCAATCATTATTATTTGAAGTAAGGTGCAGATAAGTGCCTTAATTTTTTCGATATTTTAGGGAATTTTTCACTTGAGCCGTAAACTTTTTAAATCTACTGCAATCGTCAGTAGTATGACGATGATTTCACGTATTTTAGGCTTTATACGCGATATGTTATTTGCTCGTATTTTTGGCGCGGATTCGAGTAGTGATGCGTTTTTTGTTGCCTTTAAAATTCCTAATTTTTTACGACGTTTATTTGCAGAAGGGGCATTTGCACAAGCGTTTGTACCTGTGTTATCTGATTATAAAGAGCAGGGTGGTCAAGAGGCTCTTAAGCAATTTGTTAATCGCACCGCAGGCACCTTGGCGATTATTTTAATGTTCACCACCATTGCAGGCATGTTAGCGGCACCCTATTTAATTATGGTGTTTGCACCAGGATTTTCATGGCAGGGTGAACAGTATGATTTAGCCGTGCAAATGTTACGCATTACTTTTCCTTATTTATTTTTTATTTCTTCAGTGGCCTTTGCCGGTGGTATTCTTAATTCATTTGGTAAATTCGCAGTACCTGCTTTTACGCCGGTGTTTTTAAATATATGTTTAATTGCGGCTGCGATTTGGTTGGCACCTTTAATGCCTGATCCTATTGTCGCATTGGCATGGGGCGTTTTTATAGCAGGAGCGGTGCAATTATTATTTCAATTTCCTGCCTTATATCGTTTAGGTTTATTGCCGCGATTACAGTTTGGTTTTAAAGATGCTGGGGTCAAACGTATTTTGAAATTAATGGTACCCGCTTTATTTGGGGTATCGATTACGCAAATTAATTTATTATTAGATACACTCATTGCATCATTTTTAGCGACAGGCAGTGTGTCATGGCTCTATTATTCGGATAGATTGGTTGAATTTCCGTTGGGTTTATTCGGTATTGCCTTAGCAACGGTAATTTTACCAAGCTTATCTAAAAATCATGCGGCAGATGATATGCAGGCGTTTTCCAAATCATTAGATTGGGGCTTGAAGCTGGTTATTTTGATTGGATTGCCCGCTTCATTGGGTTTATTTATGTTGGCAGAACCGATGGTTTCAACCTTATTTCAATACAATGAATTTACCGAACATGATGTAATGATGGCGGGGAAAAGCTTAAAAGCTTATTCATTAGGCTTGCTAGGTTTTATTTTAGTCAAAGTATTAGTGCCTGCTTTTTCTTCGCGTAAAGATATGAAAACACCGGTGCGATTTGGTATTTATGCGATGGTTGCCAATATGATGTTGAATATCGCCTTAGTTTTTCCGTTAGCTCATGCCGGATTAGCGTTAGCCACTTCACTGGGTGCATTTTTTAATGCCAGTTTGTTGTTAGCAGCATTATTAAAAACCGGCATCTATCAGCCAAGCAAAGGTTGGCGAGTATTTTTATTACGAATTATCTTAGCCGCTTCAGCAATGGTCGCCTTGATTTATCATTGTGTGGATACACAACAATGGCTAGTGTGGGGATTAATTGACCGTGCTTTATATTTAGCAATGTGGATAGCGATTGCAGGCAGTTTGTATGGGGTGGTGTTGCTATTTTCTGGATTGAGGGTGAGGCATTTATCAGCTTAGAATTATATTTGAGTATGTTATAATTTTTACTCGTGAATATCACGTATATTTTGTTTTTAAACTATTTAGGGATATAAGAATGCTTAAAAAATTAATGCTAAGTGCTGCGACAGTTACTTTATTATCTGGATGTGGAAGTATGGTTCCAATAGGAGCAATTATTACCGATGTTAATTTACCTGTTATAGCAACATCGGTAAATTCTTCAGCAACAAAAACAGGTGAAGCAAGCTGTATTAGTTATTTATCAATGGTAGCTAAAGGCGATTGTAGTATTGAAGCTGCTAAAAAGAATGGTGGTATTAGTGTAGTAACGAGTGTTGATTGGCATTATGATACTATTTTAGGGATTGTTAATAACTATAAAGTAACAGTTCGAGGAAAATAAGGTATTAATCGATTAATGTTACGTATCAATTGATAAAGATTAATGAGTTATATTTTTTAAAATGATTATAGCTTGTATTTTATTTGAATGCATGCGTAGCATTAGATTGTGATTTAGTATAAAGAATGAACCAGACCTAACGATTGATCTTTTAAGTTCGCGGATATTCTATCCCATACTCCTGCTTGTTGGGCTATTTTTTTGAAATTATCCGAGCGGTTGGTCATTTCTGAGGCGATTAAAATAAGTTCTAGTTCTAAAGGCGGCAAGGCTTTCATTAATGAAACCACCAGTTGATTATTGACGCCATTACAGCCAAAATCCCCTAACGATAAAGCTCTGGAAAATCCATAAAATTGTTGCATTCTATTTTCACAAAGCTGGGCATAACGGGCTTGTTTCTGTGGCGTTTTTAAGGATTCGGTAATGGCTAAACAAGTGACGGCGGCATTGTAAAAACTATTTTGTACACCATGAGAAAAAACAGGGTCTACAAACCCAGCCGCATCGCCAATACAATAATAATTTTCACCACAGGATTGAGTGGTGTAGTAAGAATAATCAGGGCGATAGTTTAATGAATTTTCCATAAAACTGGCGTTTTTTAATAAGTCTTTCACATAGGGAAGTTCAGCACAGGTTTGTTTAAAATAGCTTTCTCGCTGTTGTTTATTCATGCCTGATAATCTATCGGTATGCACAATCAAGCCCACGCTGGTTTTCTCGCGCAATATAATATGCCACAGCCAGCCATCTTTATGGGAACTGACAAAGGTGACAGGCGCGACAGAATTAAGTTCGGAGGCATCATGACTTTTACGGTCACAGCCTATATAGCGAGAATGTTTAAAATAGCCCCATAAAGATAAGAAATTTAATTCCGTGCTAATAATATTTTTAGTGCCTAATTGATTCGCAATCATGGCACTATGACCACTGGCATCAATCACAAAACGGCACTGTATCGTGCCTTCTCTGTTTTCCTCTTTTCTTGTGTCTATATAGCGTATAACAGGATTGACAGAAGCAAGGTTAATATCTTTAACAACCACTTGATTAAAGACTTGTGCGCCTTGGCTTTTGGAATGGTCTAGTAATAAGTTATCAAAAATATCCCGTTCAACTTGTAAGCCTGGACGGGTATAACCGTATTTAGAAAAATCGGTCTGATGTATTTTATTATCCCAAGCGGTAATGGCTCCCGATTTTTTAATAAAGCCCTCTTGCTCTATTTTTTCAGAAACCCCCAGTTGGTCAGCGAACTTCCAAAAATGGGGAATCAAACTTTCTCCCACTTGATTTCGAGGAAATTTGCTGCGTTCTAATAAAACTACATCAATACCGGCTTTCACAAGATGGGTTGCCGAGCTACTGCCTGCAGGACCACCGCCTATAATTAAGACGGTACATTTTGATGGGATGTTTTCTGTACAAGGGAGAGTCATTGATATAGTTTTTTAAAATGCCAACCTAAATAAAAACTTATATCTAAATTGGCTTATTATATTGAGTAACTTTATAAGTCGCCTAACTGTGCATTATTGACTGGTTTTTTAAGCCAAGCTGCAATATCTTTACCTAATGTTTTTGTACAGCGACCTAATAAGGCACACGTTCCTTTGTATCCCCCCATAAATCCTCCTGTAGTGGCTCTATTAGCTTTAAATGAGGCTATATTTTTTCCATTTCTTAATAAAGTTCCTTTGACAGTAACCCATTGACCCACACCTTGTCCTGTCCAAATATTCTTTTTAGCATTAGAAATACCTGAAATTTCTAAGACTAAAAAATCTCCTGACTTGCTGTTTTTAGACTCTAGATTTATAGTGCCATACTGTTTTGCAGCATAATTTTTTATAAAAGTAGGCAATTTCGTGAGTAACTGACATTCTTTTTTTACTGTATCCCTGAGTTCTAAATTTTTTGTATAAATAACTGGTTTAATTGATAATGTAGCACCATTGGATGCAGATGTAATGATATTATCTTGAGTAATGTCATTATGAATTTGAGTCTTATTGCTTGAACACGCACTGATGATAAGGAGGGTTAAAAAAATAAGTGTTAATTTGAATAATTTCATTTGAGTTTCCTTTTTAAAGTTAAGTATTTTTACTTCTACCACTCAGCAATCCTTGTTGGAAGCCATTGCCTTCCTGCCATAAATCGCCTGCTAACAGCGCGACAATTTCCTGTTTTATTTTGAGTTGTCTGTCCGACTCAAAAAATAAATTTTCAACTAAATTAGAGCCGTAAAAACGCTCTATTAATAAGTGCATGGTTTTAAAACCTTTTTGATAAAAGGCATCATTTATTTTCTGCAATTCGCTATCGGCTTCAGTACCTGCTAATAAATGTGTATGCAGGGTGTCTGCGACAAATTCCGCTGTTTTGACTGCAAATAAAAAACCTGATGAGAAAACAGGGTCTAAAAAACCTGATGCATCGCCACAACAAGCAAAACGCTGTCCATAACGCTGTTGATTTTGATAACTAAAGTCGGCTTCAATGCGTATCTCAGATAATACCTCAGCCTTTTCCAATAAACGTTTCATATAAGGCGATGCCTGTATATATTGCTCATATAAAGCCTCTTTTTTTAACGGGGTAGCCTCTTGTTTTTGCACCACTAAGCCAACGCTTAAACGATTATCAGTTAAGGGGATACACCAAATCCAGCCAATTTGGGATAGAAAAATTTTGATATTACCGTGACTGAATAATGCCTGTGCCTCTGGCGAATGATTTAATCGATAGTGTTTATATAGGGCATATTGCCCGAGGTTGTTAATTTTCTGGATGCTGTTGAGTTTTTTACCCATAAGCGCATCGCGGCCTGTGGCATCAATAAAATAACGGGCTTGATAGCTTTGTTTATCGGTTTGAATATCCACTTGTTCACGATGACAATCAACCTGTGTAATGGTTTCATTTTCATGGGCAATCACTCCTTGAGCAACGGCATTATTAAACAGTCGTTGATCAAAAACAGAGCGTTCCACTTGAAAGGTACGGTATTTTCCTTGAAAAGGAAAGTAAGTGGCTCTTCCAGAAGTTTCATCGATAAATTCAGCACCGCCTTTTTTTAAATTGCCTGCTTGCCAATCAATGCCTAAACGTTTCATGACAGGTTCTGCCATCGGTAACATCGATTCACCGATATGAAATCGAGGGTGTTCAGATTTTTCAATTAATAAGACGCTATGTCCATATTGAGCCAATAAAGTTGCCGCTGTACTGCCAGCAGGACCAGCCCCTGCAATAATGACATCATAGGATTTATGTTTCATAAAAGAGCCGTTATCCAAGTCGGTATCCCACTATTTAAAGGGATGGGGTGATTACTTTTAGTGTGCAAGGCCATCAGCAAAGGAATAACATTCGCCGCGGGGGCGGACGCGGCTAAATTTACCCACTCTGGATTGAGTCTGTCTTTATTAACGGATTCTGATAGTTTAGGTAAGCTAATATTAGCAATACTTCCTTCGGCTTGAGTGCTTAACACCAAGGCACAGGCAAAAGGAATTTTACCAATGGGAGCGGCTAAATATTGTGGCCATATTTCATCATAACAGACTAATAATTGTTCTGTTTGCTCAGACTGTTGTAGTTGCGACCACGCTTCAATCAGCCCCATTGCAAAAGTATCATCCGCCGCCGCAATCGCTGTAGTCGGTGCTTGGCATTGATTTAAAATACTCCAATAGCCCGCCGTGGTGTTATGTACTGAATTATGAAATTGAGTGGGAGAAAGCAGCTCATTATCATCCGGTAATAATCGACATAAGGCATCGGTCACTTGTATTTCACCGCCTAAAGAAGCAAAAACAGAAGGCAGTGACTTTGTTTCGACCTTGGCTTGTTCGCAGGCTAAGGTCGCCGCCGTAATCGCCATTTTAGTGCTTAAACTGGTGCGTCTGCGCATTGCGGCGGGCAACAGTGTTTTATCGACTTCATGACTTAGCAGATTAAAGGCGCTTAATAACTCGGTATCAGAGCAACAAAGCGCAAAAGATTTTATAAACAGAGAATTATGAATCATAGGCCTATGATGACGCTTGCATTATTACCACCAAAACCAAAGGAATTACTCATGGCAATCGTGAGGGGCTGGTTAAATTGAGGGGTTTTAATCACCTGACAGTGGCAGTCTGAATTGGTTTCTTGTAAGCCAACGGTGCCAGAGATAAATTGCTGTTGTAAACTGAGGCTGGCAATAATGGTTTCTAACGCGCCTGCTGCTCCCAGTGTATGTCCCGTGATACCTTTAGTGCCACTGCAAGCCACGCTGTCTGAAAAAACCGTTTCCACGGCAGTACTTTCTACTTGGTCGTTTATTTTGGTGGCGGTCGCGTGTAAATTTAAATAATCTATATCAGACGATTTTAATCCTGCCGCGTGTAAAGCATTTTGCATGGCTAATTGCGCCCCTTCGCCTTTAGGATGCGGGGTACTCATGTGATACGCATCAGAGGATTCACCCACCGCTAAAATTTTAAGATTACTTTCATTATTGGCATGACATTTTTCTAACAGCAGTAAGCCCGCCGCTTCGCCAATGCTAATACCGTTTCTATCTTTATCCATTGGGCGACACGGTTTATCAGAGACTAATTCTAAACTATTAAACCCTCTAAGCGTGAGTCGGCATAAGGTATCAACCCCACCCACGAGTACCGCATCACACAGGTCATTGTTAATCAGTTTTTGGCCTGCGGCAATAGCTTTAGCCCCTGATGAACAGGCGGTTGAAATAGCAAAACAGATGCCTTGTAATCCGAGTTCTAATTGTAAAAATCGAGCAGTGGCTTGGTAGGCGTGTTGCTTAACAAAGTCAAAATCCTGCGGCATTTTATCGTGTTGCAATAAAGAAGCATAAGCGGATTCCGTTTCATATAAACCTGAAGTACTAGTGCCAATAATAATTCCAATACGCTGTGTGCCGTATTTTATTTTTGCTGCTTCCAGTTGTTCTCTTACCTTTCCTTCTGGGCAATTGAGTGCGGTTAAGGCGACTTGTGAATTTCGGCTGGCATAGTCATTAAGTGCCTGCTTAATCGATATTAACGGTGTTTTAATTTCACCGACATAATTTTTAAAAGGTACGTTAAATAATTCTAAAGGCGCGAGTTCCGTTTCATGTTTAATCAGGGATTGGTATAAAGCCTGATTTCCTAGCCCACAGACACTGAGAGAGGACATCGCAGTAATGGCGACAGGCGTGGTTAAAGCAGATTTTTTGGGCATAATATTAATATAATGTCTTATGGCTTTATGAATGGACGCGGCTTAATTAAGATGGGGCATAATAAAAACCCTAAAATAATACCCAAAGTAACCACTTTGGCGAGTGTTTGTAAGGTCGAAGTTTGGGCAATTAATAAACAGCCGAACACCAATGCGCTAGTTAACATGGAAGCCGCCATCGCTTGATAGGTTAGGCTGATATTTCCGCTGCGGTTTTCTTGATAAAAAATACCATAATCGACACAAATAGCAACGGCTAATAAAAATCCTACTAAGTGTAAAAAGCTGATAGCTTCCCCTGTCGAAGCCCATAAGGCTAAAATCAATAAGGCTGAAATAACCGCAGGAGACAGTGTTTTTATCGCTAATAGAATACTTTTATAACGCCAGCTTAGTAAACACAAAATAAGAGCTAAGCCAGAGAGTAAGGTTATTTCGGCCTGATTTTGATAATCAATTGCCATGCGGTTAAGTAAATCCCGTTGGCTAAAATATTGGATATGCTCTCTATCTTTTAGAGCAAGTTTTAAGGCTTCGGGGTTATGTTTACCCAGCCAAATAATCAGTAAGGTTTGTTGTGCATTAATAATGAGTTGGTTATTAATTAGAGGTGCAATCGGAGAGCTTAATATTTCTTGTGGTGTTAAAGTCTTCACTGAATGGCTATATCTGTCCAAATCGCCTAAGCGTTTAACCGATAATTTCTGCTGTTTTAAAGCGGCTTGCCAATGTATTTGATGTTCTGTTGTCAGTGATTTCGCTAAGAACGCTTGGTTTTTTTGTTGCTGCTGTTGTGAAAGTATCCAAGGATACAGGCCAAAATAATCATCGAGTGCTTTACTTTGTTTTAAGTGTTCTAACAGCGGATAAAGTTGCTCAGAATATTGTAAGGCGAGTTCGGGGGTTTTTCCGCTGACGAGGATAAATCGTCCTGGCTCCATACTTACTAAGCGTTCACGAATTTTTTTATCATTAAGCTTTAAGTAATCTAATTCGGGAGTCAGTTGCTGTAAATCTTGCATCCATTGTAAATTATCCAGTTTTATAACACTAAAGGCAGACAGAAGAATCACTACAGCGACTAGATACGGTCGGAAGCTTTGGCAAAATTTAGACCAAATAATAATGAACTTAAAGGTATTAACTTTTTTCACTTTGCCTGTTATTAAATAAGGGAATAAATAACGGGTTAATAATAAGGAACTGATAATACCTGTGCTGGCATAAATAGCCACTTGTTGGAATCCAGGATAGCCTGAAATACCTAAAGCGATATAACCAATAAGCGTTGTTAGCGCGCCCATCGCAAGACTTGGAAAAATAGTTTTTATCGATTGTAAACGGTGTTGCGGCTCGGAGCCTTGAGCGTGTACGATGGCATGAATCGGGTAATCAATACAAATGCCAATTAAAGTAGAGCCAATGGCAATGGTCATGCCGTGTACAGAGCCAAAGATTAATTGTGTGGTTAATAGCGCCACTGAAATAACAAAGAGTAATAGGCTGGATACCCAAAATAACACTTTAAAGGAGCGGAACAGTACTAAAAACAACAGAATTAGAGCAATGGTCGATAACAGGCTGACTTGCTGAATATCCGTTTGAATCATTGTTTGGGTGGCAGCGGCAAAAATAGGTACGCCAGTCATCTCTAATGTATAGGCTAAGTTTTTAGTGTTTTCACTAAAGTAGCGTTTGATTTCAGCTTGAATAATCCGCTGTTTTTCAATGTCCATGCCCGAAGGGTCGGTGACTAAAATAAAATTAGCGTACTGCCCTGTTTGTTGCAACGCTGTTTTTTTGAATTGATCGGCAAAGGATTTAAAACCATTTAAAGACAGTAATAAAGGGTCTTGAACGGCAATTTTTTTGATAACAGAGGCTTGAGGCGAAAGCAGCGCTTGTTTAAGTGCTTCCGCTCTTTGAGAAAGTGCGCTTTGAGTAAATATCTGCGCTAATGTTTTTTCAGGCTCGCGGCTGTAAAGCTGTGTGGCGTGTTTTGTGTACAGTGTGGATAAACTCTTGAGCGTATTTTTTTGTTCATTGGCGCGCCAGAGACTATTAACCTCTGGAATGGTTTTGATTTTGGCTATCCATGTTTCAATAAAACGCGGAGCAACCACCTGATTCTGCCCTGCATCAATGGATAAAATATAGCGTCTGGATAAAGTGCCTGATTGGATTTCACTGGCTAATAAAATTTCTTCGGCATTCTCACCTGTGATTAAAAAGGCGGACATATCCGTTTTAAACTGCACAGTAAAAAAAGCAAGCCCGATCAAAAGCGGCAGGATAATAATGAAAAACAGCGAAGCAAACGAAGGGCGCATATTAATTAATGAGATTTTAAGGCGTTTAATAAGCTATTAAGCTGTTTAAAATATGGGTTGTGTTCAGGAGGACTTAACGCATAACTTTCTTCATCGCCATCGGGTAGCGTGATGCTAATAGAGTGTGCCGCTTGTTCTGGCATTCCCTGAATAATGATTTTTAGCCCCTGCTGTTCGCTATCTGGATTTTTTTCTTCCATCAACAAACTCCAATTCTGCGCGCTATTTTTTATCGAAAGCGTATAAAATTGGCGTAAATAGTGACTATCTCCCGTCATCAGCCCTTTAAAAATGATAATACTGGCCATCATTTCGTTATTTTCATCAAACTGCATCTGATGAAAAGTATCGGTTGCAGGCTTATGATAATAAAGTTGGTCAGCTTCAATCGCCATGATTTCCACAGTCGGCTGCTGTTGCTGTTTCAGCATAATATTAGGCGGTTGAGCATATAAAACCCCAGTCGCTTGCCATGTATCCGAAAATAATCCCATGTCGCGGGTTTCTGTATAGGCAATTTTGGTCGCCGTCTGGGTTTTCATGCGAGCAATCACCGATTCAACGGTATCACTGGCAATAAGCTGGATTGAATACAGAATCATCGCCAGAGTTGTTAGCAGGATAGAACGGAATTTTTTTGAATACATAGGGAAATTAGCTTTCTTGCACATCAAACCAAATGGTTTTGCCATTAATAATCATATTTCTAATGGAATCCCTGACACTGGGAATTTCTTTATGCGGTAAGTCGATGCGGCGAAAGTAAAAATGTCGCCAAATATATTCAGCGACCATCAATACCCCAGAGAGCATGAAAATCATTACGCCGGTATAAATAGCCCACCATTCAATAGGGGCAAATAAAGCGAGTACAATGCACGCGATAATATTAAAGGCAAAAAAACTGGTCCACATAATGGTTAAATAGCGGCAATATTCTTGAATGACAGGGGGAATTTCTGGAAACTCAAAGCGTACAAAACGCTCAATTAAAGGCGGGCCTTTAAATAAGGTTTTGCCAAAAAATAGTAGTAAACTTAATTGTATGAAAATCGGCATAAATTTAGCGATGACTTCTTGAAAGAAAATAGTTCCAAGAAATAACACACACACGATAGCCCATTTTTGTTGTTTTATTTTTTGATTTTTAGCTCGAATGGCTTGATATAAATAAATACTGGCAATAACAAGGGGTGCAAACCAGACTATTCCTTGTTTTACACCGAGATAAACTAAGTAAGGATAGCCTAAAAATAGACATGTTATGAAAATGCTACGAAGAATGGCTTGCATAACCGGTTATTTAGTTTTGTTTTCAGCAATAAACTGAGCTAAAGAATTTAACGAGGCAAATATTTCTTGATTACGCTCATCTTCAGACGTAATTTTAACGCCATATTGACGATCTAATAACACGGCAATTTCTAAAGCATCAATAGAATCTAAACCCAAGCCTTCACCAAATAAAGGTTCATCGGGCATAATTTCTTCAGTAGTAATATCTTCTAAATGCAAGCCTTCAATAATTAATGTTTTTAATTCCGCTATTAATGCGTCTGACATAGTTTATTATCCTAAATTTTAAAGGGAGAGAAATAAAAAGCTATTTTACCTTAATTTTTTTACCAGCCTTATTTTTAGCGAGTAGGGCTATATTTTTTATATATCAGCACAGGTAAGCGTAATAAAAACTCACTAAATAAGCGTATGTGCATCCCTGTTAATAATAAGTTATCTCGCCCATATTTGAACTGGCTAATGCCGCCGTCTTCCTTGAGAATATAACGCACAGGGGTAGAAATATTAAGCACAGAAACACCAAGCCAAGCCAAGCGTACTGCTACTTCAGGTTCAAAATCAAAACGTCTTGCCCAGCTTGTCGATTGCATAACAGTCATTAAATCTTCAATGGGATAGACGCGCATTCCAAACAAAGAATCTTTGATACCCCAGCCTAATGTTTCTAAATTAGCCCACCAATTGGATATTTTCCGCCCTTTAACACGTAACATCGGTGCAGAAGCATCAAATTCAGGCATCCCTAAAATCATACTGCTGGGATTTTTAAGCGATAAAGCCATAAATTTGCTAATGTAATTGGCAGGATGTTGATGATCTGCATCCAGCGTGAGTACGTGTGTATAGTTATGTGCTCTCGCCTGCGTTAGACCGTGCAAAATAGCCGCACCTTTGCCGATATTATTAGCCAGCTTAATGATTTTCAGCGTTTCTGGATGCTTGGCTTGCAAAGGTTTTAATAATTGTTCACTATTATCATCACTGCCGTCAATAATAACCCAGACAGGTAACCATTCGTTTAAAGCCTCTTCTACCGTAATTGGCAATAATCTCCCCGTGTTATAGCTGGGAATCATCACAAAATGCGAGCTGGATACACTATTCATAGGGAATTCTTTGTAAACGGTGAGGAGAGGATAATTCTTTTAAATATAGCTGTTCAAGTCGCTGGGTAAAAGCTTGAGAGCTTTCATTTTTTTCTATCCATACGGGTTCAGCAACGTGAATCGATATTTTTAATGGGAATTTAGGTTTTTTATAAAGTGGCCAGCCTTTTTCGAAAAAACGGGTATTGCTTCTAATAAAAATAGGAATAACCGGTGCGCCGCTGTGTTTAGCTAAAAGTGCTGTTCCACCCTTTAAGGGGTTGAGCCATTGAGCCTCTGTTTTTGTACGGGTGCCTTCAGGAAAAATAAGCAGTCTATCTTGTGCTTGTAAACGTGAGATGGCTAATTTCAACATCTGGCTGGTCGAATTATTAGGGATATAGCCTGCTAAACGCGCGCCCCCTCCTAATATGGGATTTTTTAAAATAGAGCCTTTCATAATGCAAAGAATATCGGGGATTCTATGCGCTATAAAAATAGCATCCCATAAAGCCGTATGATTTGGAGCAATAATGGCCGCGCCTTTTTGTTTCGCTAGGATAGAAAGCTGTTTATCTTCTAACTGCAATAAATGAGTTATTTTTAAGTAGCCAATAAAAACCACAAACATTTTTTGCAAAAGATATTGCCCCCATAATATCCCTTTTTTGGGGGGTAAAATAACATAGAGCACCCTAGAAACTAAGCTGATGCTAAAGCCAAAGACTATCCAATAAAGAAAGCCAAAAATTAATAAAATCCATTCAATAATTTCTTTGATTATAGTTTTAAACATAAGCATTTGATTTGTGCATATAGAGCATAAGGCTTGAAAAAAAGATAAGTAAGGCACTACTAAAGATAATTAAAGTTATATTAAATTTTAGTAGCCATAAAGAACTACATAGTTCAAGGCTAATAAGGCTTATCAATAAATAGCGGATATGCTGATTTTTCATCTTTGTGCATAAAAAAGCACCTAAAGGTGCGCCTATTATAACGATGGGTGCCGCTGCGAACCAATAGTCTTGTACTTGAGAATTGATGCCTTCTAACGTAAAAACTTGTATTAATATACCGAAAAATGAATGAATAGCCATCAAAACAACAGAAGTGGGTGTTGCAATGGTTACATTTATTCTAAAGAGTAGCACTAATACAGTAAAACAGACCATATCAATACCACTGCCAACCAATCCTGATAATAAACCGCCCGTTATTCCGGTGACTATAAAAATGCTTGCCTCTTTAGCTGTGATATTAGTGATTGTATGGTAATTTTTCTGAAAATCGGCTTGTAAAAAAGCTAAGTTTATCGCTAGACTAATGGCCATCATAGTAAATAGCATCCTAATAAATTCGGGCGAAATAAAGTGGGCAATATGAAGTCCGATGGATAAACCTAAAATACCGCCAATACTTGTCCAGAAAATAGCTGACCATAGCACTGGAATTTTCATACTTAAAATGGTGAGCGTTGCCGCAGACATACCTAAACTTTGGATAGCAAGTGAAAAAACTTTTGCATCTTGAGGTGGAATTTGTAATACTTTAGTGAATATTGGAAAAGCAATTGCACCCCCACCCTCACTTGTTGCACCAGCAATGATAGAGCCAAACATCATGGTGATAGAGATTGGCCAGTATTGTTGAATAGCCTCCCAGTGCATCGGGTAACTATATAGATAAAGCAAGCTCCAAACGATGATAATAAGGGCTATGTTTATTTTAGGGTAAGAATTTTTAGGCAATTTAATAGACAATATACTGATTCTAAAATGTAGGGATGTTCACTGCGTTTATTGAAGTGAATAAATAATGTGTTTTGGAAAAGCACTGTATGAAACCATAAACGATATAAATAAAAATGAAAGAAAAAATTCGAGAGTTTATCTTTGAAGACCTTATTTTTGTTGCTGAGCCAGAAAAATTTTCCGATGATGATGATTTGCTAGAGGCAGGCTTAGATAGCATGGGCATTATGCGATTAATTATGTTTGTTGAAGAACAGTTTACTGTTACTTTGCCAGATTCAGAAATTGACCCAGATAATGTTAGGTCGTTTAATACCTTAGAGCAATGGATTTTACAGCATAAGTAATGAGTGATTCTCAACAAAAAATAGTACAAGGTTTAAACCCTGCTGATTATTTTACCTTGGCAATGGATGAAGAAATTCGCCAAGAAAATATGCCGGGTAGTTTGTGTGGCTTTGCTTTGGAGCTATCAAAGCAACCTGATTTAGAGGTTTTGCAACAGCGTATTAATGAATTTGGGCTTAAGTTTCCATTGGCTTATGCCAGTTTACAGCAGAAAGGTAAGCGTTTTTTCTGGTATGAACGAGCGGAATCACCAAATTTATTTAAGCATTATGCCGCGAAAAAAAATGATACTGCTGATTTTCATAAGACGGTACTATTAGATTTAATTAATGAAAAGCATGATAGAGAAGCAATTTTACCGATTAGTTTTCATTTAATTAGCAGCGAACATAAATCTGTTTTTCTATTACGCTGGATACATCCTTTTTGTGATGCGCGCAGTGCGGATTTAATTTTAAAATACCTGTGTACTGAATCGGAACAGCAGCGTGAAAAGTTCGATTTTCCTAAATTGGATTCGTTGGTTAACCGACAGTTAGCGAAGTATAAATGGTGGCAAAAAATAGCTCTTTTTTTTAAGGCTAAACGCTATATTACTAGCTTAGATACATTGCCCAGTGTGATTCATGCAGATACGCAACAGACCCCTGAGCGTTTAAATTATCAAACTTACAGCCTAACTTTAGAACAAACGCAACGAGTTAATAAGTTGGCGCGTCAGCAAGTAGGTTTAACAGGAACCAGTTTATATTATATTGGTTGTTTTATGCGCGCGCTGTATCGTATGAATCCTGAGCAAGCAGGTGAGGCGTATTGTGCGCCGTATGCGTTTAATTTACGCAAAAATAAAGCGCTTAGCCCGGTATTAGGTAATCATGTCGGCGCTTTATTTGCTCAAGCCCCTAAATCGATATTGGATAATCGTGAGGCTTTATTTCAGCATCTAAAGCAACAACATACGCAGGTTATTCGTGAAAAATTAGATTATGCTTTTTTACCCGTTATGTGGGCAGCCAGTTGGTTATCGTTAGCAAAACATGGCGAACAATTGCGTAAAGCGTATGGAACAGGAGGCGAGCGCAGTTCTTTTTGGTTTTCTGATATTGGCCGTACGGATGTTTCTGAGATGTCTTTTTTTGACAGTGAAATCGCAGATATTCTACACTTATGCCAAGTGACCAGCCCGCCAGCTCTTGCTTTTTTAAGTTGCCAATTTAATCAAAAATTAAGCTTTAGTTATAATTTTGTTGAGCCATTATTTGAAATGCAATGGATTGAGCAGCTGCATGATTTGATGTTAGATGAATTATTGATGGAATAAGATGAATATTGTTCAGCCATTTTTTAAGCAATGCAGTGATACGCCTGATGCACTGGCATTCAGTGAAAATGAAACGGCCATTTCTTATGTGGATTTTAAACATCGAGTCGAGACGCTTGGTTTATTTCTCCAGAAAAAATTAATAGCAGGCTCGTGTATTGCGATAGCATTGGATCGTGGTATTGATTCTGCGGCGTGTATTTATGGAGTGCTGAGTGCAGGGGCTATCTATGTGCCGCTGGATATTAAAAATCCAGCGGTGCGTTTAAATTTTATTATTGAAGATGCTCAAGCCCGCTATATTATAGGTTCAGGCAAAGCACCCGAATGGCTAGAACAGTCTGAAAAATGGTTGGATATTAATGAGATTTTTCAGCAGAATAAAAAGGCGTTTATGCCTGTAGAGCTGGAAAAAACGCAGATTGCGGCTATTTTATATACTTCAGGCTCCACTGGAACGCCGAAAGGGGTTGCTCTGAGTCATCAGGCTTTATTTAATTTTTCTGCTTGGGCGACCCAGACGTTTAGCTTAAATAATACGGATTGTATTGCCAGTCTCGCGCCATTTCATTTTGACTTATCTATTTTTGATTTATTTAGCAGCCTTTCTATCGGGGCAAGTGTGCATTTTATACCTGATAAACTTAGTTTTGCACCCAGTAAATTAACTGCATGGCTGAGTGAGAAAAAAATCAGTTGTTGGTATACCGTGCCTTCTTTATTAAGTTTTATCGCTTTAAAAGGGGCGGTAGAAACAACAGATTTAAGCGCGTTAAAACGTATTTTATTTGCAGGCGAGGTGTTTCCAATGGAACATTTAATCACCTTGAGCAATTTATTACCTGAGGTGAATTTATATAATTTATATGGCCCCACAGAAACCAATGTGTGTTGTTATTGGAAGGTAGACCGCGCTCGATTAAAACTAGGAGAGTCTATTCCTATTGGCAAAGCGGCTGGTGATGCCGTATTAGATGTGGACAATGAAACAAGTGAGTTAAAGGTACAAAGTCTCAATAATTTTTCAGGCTATTGGCAAAATGGGAAATTATCTGCGTTAGCCAGTTCTCCTTATCCGACAGGCGATAAAGTCTCTTTAAATAGCAGGGGCGAGTATTGTTATCACGGCCGTTTAGATCGTATGCTGAAATGTTCGGGCTATCGTGTTGAACCTGCTGAAATTGAACAACGAATTTCTCAGTTGGAAGGTATAGCCTATTGTGCTGTGATAGGGATGAGAGATAAGACCAGCGGGCAAAGACCTGCGGCGGTATTGGTTTTAGAAAACGGAGTGAATTTAGCTGTAGCGATAAAACCGTTACGCGGATTGCTACCAAGTTATATGCAGCCGTGTAAATTTATCATCGTGGATACGTTACCGACTTTATCTAACGGTAAAATAGATTATTTAGCGATAGAAGGACTTTTTCATTGATGAATTTTGCAACACAACTTCCCAAGAGTGGTAATCGTTTAGCCTCTAAAAGTCGTCTGCAATTTTGTGGGCAACAGGGTTTATTCAAACAGGCTGTGCCAAAAGAGTTAGGTGGCTTAGGTAATGGCTTTCAAGAACTGGTTGAGGCGCATTTAAAGCTGGGCAAAGTGTGCCAAGATACGGGGCTGATTTTATCTATCAATGCGCATATTTGGGGAAGTATCTTTCCTTTAATGCTGTATGGCACGGAAAAACAAAAAAACACTTGGTTGCCTGCCTTAATTTCGGGAGAAATGATTGGCGGTCATGCCATTACAGAGCCTCAAGCGGGTTCGGATATTTCCCTGCTACAAGCAACCGCCACTGTTACAGAAGAGGGCTTTGTACTTAATGGCCATAAGCGATTTATTACCAATACGCCCATTGCGGATGTATTGGTCATTTATGCGCAATTAGATAGTAAATTATCGGCTTTCTTGGTTTGTTCTGATGATATAGGCGCAGACTTTAAAGACTCCCCTGAAGTGGTCGGCTGTAAAACAGCGACCATGGGTGATGTGCATTTAACGAATTGTCATATTCCTTTAAATCGCCAGTTAGGAAAAACAGGCGCGGGTAATATGATGATTCAAAATGCCTTAGAATTAGAACGCGCTTTTATTTTTGCGGGTATTATTGGCATAATGCAATGGCAATTAGCAGAAGTAATCCAGTATAGTCGTCAGCGCATGATTCAAGGTGAACATTTAGGTGCGAATCAAGCCATTAGCCATAAAATTGCAGATATGAAATGTCGTCTTGATACTTGTTTATTATGGGTGAATGAATGTGTGCGCTTAAAAGATGCGGAAAAGCGTATTAGTTTAGCCAGTGCACAAACTAAATTGATTGCCAGTGAGGCTTTTTTGCAGTCCAGCCTTGATGCGGTACATATATTGGGTGCTAAAGGATTAATGCAGGAAAATAAAATGCTGGAATTGGTGCAAGATGCAATGGCCAGTCGCTTGTTTTCAGGCTCTTCTGAAATGCAAAAAAATATTATCGCAGCTTTAATCGGCACAGGAACGGGATTTAAAACGCGTAAAAATTAATAAACCCCATCCATATTGAAAATCGTATTTTTGTGTGGGGCGTAGACTTTAGCCTACGCCCCAATATCGCACTTTTAAAAACTATGTATCTCTAAGTAGATTGAGTTTATCCAGTGTAGCGTAAAACCCCGTCGTTCAGGGCGGGGATGTAAGTGGTTCAGTTAGTTTAATGTTCTATTTAGGCGTTCGCTGTTGTTCGATATATTTGCGAATAATATCAATGGGCAATGCCCCATAATTTTTTCTGAATAGAGGGGTAGCCTTTTTTCTTAATC